>Ga0065711_1000367_pt1 | contig 70477 bp, 34 predicted proteins | sample Hoacrofraction12_FD_59098 | JGI IMG/M metagenome (GOLD analysis project Ga0065711, IMG submission 59098) | Hoatzin crop microbial communities from Cojedes, Venezuela - Epithelial fraction 12 v2 (version 2) | ecosystem: Host-associated > Birds > Digestive system > Esophagus > Crop | place... | reverse complement strand
AAAAAAAAAAAAAAAAAGGTTCCTGACAGAATAAATCAGTTGACTGAACTGTCGGCTTTTTTGAAGCACTGTCCACCCAAAGGGGTAATGCAGTACTGAAGTCATGAGGCCACGTGTACAAAGACGTATTCTGTTTAACACAGTCATGCTTATCAGTCTTAGGAAATATGATCCACATCAGAGGGCATAAGAAATATGCATGCAAGAGGTCGTAATCACTGCTGAGAGTGTAAGCCACTGCTTGGGAGCATGACCAATTGGTCTAAAGTAGTTTCAGCACATTTCAGATGATCAGAAAGTATCAGGGTTCAGACAGGACATACTCAGATCAGATCATCTTACTCAGGTGCAAGGCATGAAAACCCTTCCTGTACCTGAGGCATTGCCTTTCCTGAGACAGAGAGGGACTGCAGTTATACGTAGCACAAGTAAGTGGCCCAGGGGTCCTCTATCACACTCCTTTTCTAGTCGACTGTGTTAGTGGTGTATGAATCAGCAAGCAATGATGTCCGTGTGGGAAGCCACGCTTACAACCACATAGAGACAAACTGGCCTTTCTGTATTGTAGGTCCTTTGCTTCTCCTTTCTTTCTCATGGTCAAAATGTGACAGAATTGAGTATCTGAGTTCGAAGAAGAAATGCTCATATTTTTATATATTTTTTTTTAATTGATGTATGTTGTTATCATCTTGGGTTTTTTTTCTTATTCCTGTTTAGTTCTTGCCATGCATGAAAACGTTCTAAAGTGCCCCACCCCAGGATGCACTGGAAGAGGACATGTGAACAGCAATCGCAACACACACAGAAGGTAGATCAGAAAAGTTCCTGTCCGCCCAAAATCTAACGTGCTCAGGAGTAAATTGATGGGCACATCTTGGAATTAAATGTTATGTGCTACACTGCAGAATGCCTATGAACTGCAAGGGTAACCTGCGTTATTTAGAACCAAATACCTGTGTTTTATTTCATTATATGAAAAATGGCTGCAGCACTGAGGATGGCAAATTCCACTAGTCTTTTTCACAGGCGAGATTTCAAACTACAGTTTCATTACAGTCTACACACTGAAATACCATCATGTAAAATGGGTAAGAAAGAACGAACACGTTATTGTTACGACTGGAAAACCCAGCAGAAATCAAAGACTCTTTGTCTTTCACCTCATAAATGGTAGTTTTTTGGCAGGAATTTCCCATCAAGGCACATTCCCTTTTAGCAAAACAGGAAATTTTAAGTGGAATACTGTAGAATCCCTGTGAAAAAACCTCCATTTATTACCCTAGGAATGTCATCTTCCCATTCGCAACACTACTGTCTGCTTAACTCGCTGCCTACAGGGAGAAAGTAAAATTGAGAAAAGCCTTCCAGACAGGCAGCTGGGGAATCACAGCTGGGCTGCAGGTGGGGCAGAGAGCCGACGTGCTCTGTCTCCAGCAGCCGCTGCTGTCGGCACATCTCTTGTCACTACTGCTTTCTGCTGGAAGCCAGCAAGCCAACTTATTCCATTATGGTGCTTCAGGAAAAATATAATGTCAATCTTACAATCTAACTTGAGACAGAAAATTTTCAAGACCAACTTTAGTTATAGAATTGAATTTTTGTGGGATTTTCTTTTTTGCTTGTGATTGATTGGCTGATTGGTTATTTTATGAGGGCACCAAAATCAAAGATTATCATACTGTGCTACAAAGTCTTTTACAAGGCTATGTAAGGAATCAATAAATATTTTTTCATTGTGTTTCCTGTTTTAAATCCCTAGTAATCTTTGCAGCACATCATTTGTATCATAGGCAATACATGAAAAGCATAAGAAAATATGTTCTAATCTAGTAACACAAATAGAAGAAAAAAAAAGAAAGCACAATTTGAAGTGACAAAATGTGGGTTTTGGTTACATTCACATACCCCTGTTTTTTTCCCCAAATTCACTTTCCTTTTAATCAATAGGAGGCTTATATGCATGGTTTAGCTGATAAAGTAAATGTCATTTGTCAAAAAATTTACTATTGACTTGCCAGCCACACTACATCAAAGCCGAACTGTGGAAAACTCCTACGTGATTCAGTTTCCAGATATATCACCTCAAATGCACAGATTGCACAGTTTTGCATTAAGGGCTGAAAACCAGATTAATCTGTGCTAAAATAGCAGCAGCTCCCATAGATGTACAGGGCACCAGAGTAATTTGAAGTCATTGGGTTCCACAGTACACATTTCCATTATTTAAGGTTTCATTTTAATGTTGGGGTTTTTTTCTTGTTGTTTCTTCACTTTGCTTTTAAACAGCCTTTCTGGTTGTCCAATTGCTGCAGCTGAAAAGTTGGCAATGTCCCAGGAAAAGAACCAGCTCGAGTCTCCAAAATCTGGGCAGTGCCATGATCAGACTCACAGGTAGGAGCCCTCACAAAGTAGTTTCTCCAAAGTATTTCTGCACAAACTCTGTTGATCACTCCTCAGGTCTTTCCCCCGTTTTAGATTTCAGCTACAGGGGTAATTTGATTTTCCAAGATGAACCTCCACAAAGCTGAATAACTTGACTGTGTCTCAGAACTGACAAGCAGCTTTCTGCTGGTTCTTGTGCATGTGGCTGACATTCAAGACAACAGACGTATCTTTTGAAAACCAACCAAACATATTCCACTAAATCTTACTTCAACACAAATAGCCTAATCAATGATTCTCAAATGTCTTTCTCCTGTAAACTGAATCTCCTATCTTGCTGAAATGTTTAAAACAATTTTCAATAACTATTCCTTCATTACAGCATTTTGGCCACTGAAACTTGATTAAAGATCTCTTTGACCTTATTGCACTTTTAGCAGCTCAGTCTTCATGTATTTTATGATTCTTTTCTGAGGAACCTTCCAGTGATCCAGTAAGTAGCATGTTATCTGAAAGGGTTGAGAACTGTGCTCATTCTGTTTTCCCACCATTGAATAATTCACATTTTGACTTTCTTTATTTTATTGGTTTAATTTAATTTATTTTTTATACAATGGCATCAAAAAGGGGAAACATTTTTTATTGTAATTGTATTTTGTTTGAGAGTTATATGGACCCTACAGACATGCATAATTTGCACATCATTGGCACCACGACCATTACAACCTATTATATTCAGGTCTATTTGGGGACACTTTAATTTGTGGATTATTGACGTGATCAGCTCTAATGGTTCCTTCAGAGCCATTACAGAATATTATGTCCATGTGTCTGCCAACTGCACGTGCCTTAACTCTACGTATGAAAAGTCCTTAGGAAATTACTAAAGACAAGTAGTTACTGAACAGTAACTAAGTGGAATAACACACCATAAATCATTTGTCCCTCCTAAATAAAAGAAGTGATTATTTTGGATCATCTTCTATCATATTTATACCATAGTCATTTACAGTAAATTAAGAAGAATAGGGATCCATAAAACTACAAGTCTTTTGACTAACAAAAATCCAGACAATTTTTAAAAATAAAGGAAACAGCATGTTACAGTGGTAATCTAGAAGTAAGTCAGTATACTTTTGGTAAATAGCCCACACCACTACTGAAGAATACTAGATTTTTTTTGTGGCTGCATCTTTGAACTTGTATGAAGTCAAATTGCAGTTTGACTACCAGGTCAGCCACCATATTTACGTTATCTATTTCTTGTATACACCTACCAATAAGATTTACATGTGGTAACAGCACACTTTCTGATACTGAGATACAACTGTATCCTATTTTTAAAAAATGGTTATTTAAGGATATTTTTGTCTTTCTCATTCATTCTTTTCCTCCTCTCTGCAGCACAAATTTAGCAAAGCAGCCTGAGGTATCTCAGTACAATTACAGAACTTCACTGCCAGTCACCTCCTCCAGAGCCACGCTGGCAAAAGAACAGGAGAAGTTTGGGAAAGTACCATTTGATTATGCCAGCTTTGATGCACAAGTCTTTGGCAAACGGACAACAGCACCTGTGGCACAAGGACGAAAAACGCCCCAGTTCCTTGAATGTAAGCTTGAATTTCCATTATCTCTTGGAAAATGGACAAAATTTCAATAACTTTTTTTCTTTTTGCTTGTTCTGCTTTCAGACTTCTGGAATTCACACAGTCTCTACAGGAAGCATCTTTAACCACTTATGGCAAGAATGTGAAATATAATCATTAGTTTTCTAAATATAGAATGATAGAAAGCTAAATATAATCAGTATAAGGTTTACTTTTTTGATGTTTCTTTTAAAAGCAATTATCAGGAGAAAAGAGGAGTAAAAAGGAATGGTATATGTTTTATCTGTTAGCTTCCTGCTTGGCTACATTGTTATATCTTTGTGTGATAGGATGCTGCCGTAAGAAATCCCGTGGAATGTGCCTGCACAAGATGTTATGAATTGTAGTGTAGACAAATCCAGGTTAGGTTTTAAAAGCCATTTCAGAAACCTTTCAGGTGCCTCCATACAGGTATTATTCCTCCTAGATGACCATGTGCCTCAGCTGCATTAATTCCAGCTCTGAATTTAGTTCCTTTGAATCTCTCATATTTCTATACTACACTGTATTTGTAGCGCAGACACATCCAATGCATCAAATTGTTATTGAGATTCACCTGCTTGCATCACTTACAGATTTGCTGTACTAGTCTGTACAAATGAGATACCACAGTGTGAACACTGATTATTTATTTCAGATGTTGTTCACAATCTGCATGGGAAACTTCAGCAAGATTCTGCCGTTGTATTGACTGTTGTAAAATACTCTGTAGTTCAAAGAAACAAACAATTCTATTTCCATGAGGAAAATGGAAAAAAAGGGGTTTCATTGCAGCATATTTGAGTTCAGAAGAAAACAGATCAAAAGAGAGTGACAACAGACTCTTTAGTTGTTTTTTCTTTTGTTCATGAAAATAATTTAGTAAAGGAAAATAAAGAAGGACAGCAAATTACATCCTATTTATCCCAACAAAAAAAAACATTCATAGTAAGGTGAACAGAAAAGCAGAAAATATTATATATGTATTTATGCATATATAATAAAATATTTTATTATAGTATAGTATAGTATATTTTTCTAATATTGTATAGTATTCTATATGTTTTGTACATTTATGAAAGTTGTATATTTATATATTTGTGTATATGTCTAAGTACGCACACACATGTATATGTTTAAAGGTATCCATGTGTTTTTATACATACATAAACACCCCATTTAAAATTGCAAATGAAAAGTAGATATTTATCTGGCCTGGAAAATAGGCTTGTTCAAATGAAAGCAAATATGTGCATTGCCAGCTTCTTGGGTGGCAGATTTTCCAATTTTGTTTGTAAAATTGAATATTCCCTATTAGCTGTCTCTTTGCACAGATGTATGTCTATTTCACAGGTTCATTTCAAGGAAAAAATGATTGAAATGTTTTTACACAAATGCAAATCCATACATACGCAATTTATGTATAATGTGTATCAGGCTGAAGTTTGCAGCCTGTTCTTGCAAAGATTGCAGTGTGCAACTATTATTTTAATGGAAAGGTGAAAATAAAAGAGCAGGTGAGTGCTTTAACTATGTGAATATACAAAAGTTGGAAATAAGAAGCTGATGATGTAGTGATTGGTTCAGCATCTTATGTACATATGCAGCTAGCCAAAAGCCCATCATTAGCCCTCTGTGGATTCTTCACTTGTAAACTTGATTTGTTAACAAAACATGCATCCCTCATAGCCTGCTCTGTTTTTTCTGTTTTTAAGGTGGATAATGGAAAATTGACTTTTTTGCTCTTTCGATATAATTTGAAGTTAGCTGTAGTAACTACTAAAAATGTAGACCTTTTTGCTTGTGCTACAGTGTTACAGCAGGGTAGATAAATTTCATTTGCAGTGAAGAAAGGGAGAACTAAATCACGAGGCTTTTATATATTGCTCTAATGAGATAACTCCAGAACTTAAAAGAAATTAATATGGCATCCAGCTATAGTCAGTGCATATAAACAAGCATTTGTCTTGGAGTATCCCAAGTTTGAGGAAAGATGAGTTCTTCAATGCCTTGCGTGGGTCTTAGTATTAAAATGCACTCAGTCAAAGCTCTACAACCAAAGGGATCCAGAGCTTTGGGGCTCAGATCGTTATGGAGCGAGCAGATGGCCACACGCAGAAATGTTCTTGGTGTATCTGGGTGTAGGCTGAGAAACTGGATTTTGCGTAGTTTATCTTTGTAGGACACCATGAGAGCTACAGACAAAAGAAGTGATTATTACTTCCTAAGAGCTGAAATTACGGTGCTGTGTTTTCCCTCCAATAATTAATGACATCTCAGGCTCCAAAATCCAGAACAGAGAGCAGAGTACTTTCTACTTGTTTTAGAGTAGGCGCTGCTGGTGGAGCAGAAAATAAAGAACATCACACACCACTTGTGTCTGTGAAAGTGCTTTTCTGTTCACCTGGTAGTTTTTCATTCTCAGCTGACTTCTTTGTGCCTCATAAATCTGTGTGTTATTCCAAATGATAGCCAACATACAACAGTGATCCAAGATCAGTTTTATTCTGAATGTTCATTGTCGTTATTTTTTTAATTGATTAAAGGGTAGACTTACGTTTCTAAAAATTTTCACAAAATCAGGACTGAATGTTCCTAACAGGTAATGTTCTTATATGATTGCTCTGGTTCGTTCAAGAGCCTGGTCTTGTTCTTCTTACTCATATAAACAAAGCTTTTTAAATAATGGACCTACTCATTTAAGCAGGGTAAGCAGTGTTGTTTCAGCTAAGACTGGATAAGTCACTGTTATTTTTTTATACAACAGAGCTCCAAGAGGAAGATTTTATAAGGATGCATTTACAATTGCATTTGCCCAACAGTGTTGTCAGGTCACAACGGATAACACACTAATGTTTGTTCAGTCTTTCCTTGGACATCACTGCTTTTAGTGCCTGAGTAAAGGATGAGGAAGATCTGAGTAAAAGTTTCAAATACTTTGTTGAAAGATGTGTATTTGTCAGATAAAAATTAAATTACCGTGTTTCTGAAACAATTTTTACAGCAAACCCTTACTGCTAAGAGGAAATGGATTGTTTAAAATGTATTCTTTGAATATTCTAATGTATGAAACTGTAGTCTGAGAAACAAAACTATTTAATGGGAAAAATCTTATATGTGCAATTGCTAATCAAATCTCTCTTCAACAGCAAAACATTTTTCAAATCCAGTGAAATTTTCTAATCGACTGCCTAGTGCTAGCGCCCACACACAGAGCCCTTGCCATGCCAACTCTTATAGCTACGGTCAATGTAGTGAAGACACCCACATAGCAGCAGCTGCTGCTATCCTGAACCTTTCCACCCGCTGCAGGGAAGCAGCAGAGATCCTCTCCAACAAACCACAGAGTCTGTCTGCCAAGGTAGGGTAGTCCAAGAACCTGGAGGGTGTGCTAGCTACTGAACTGTGCGAATAAACTGTCTTTCATGTTAGTGACTGCATTAAATCGCCCAAAAGGAGGCTTCTGTTTGCATGCTCTTTTGAAGAGAGACAGAGAAAAAATCAGTAATGTAGTGACCAGTTCTGATAAAAATAAATAAATAGCAGGCATTATGTTGTTACTTTTTCTTAACTGATCCCTAAATAAAAGGGGGGAGCTTTGTGGGAGGGGAAAAAGGGTATCTGAAATGTGGCAACAGCCTGTGGTGGATAATAAGTTAGACCTGTTTAAAGAGGGAATTTTCCTCCCTCTGAACCCTGCCATAAGTGATAATTTTGGAGGTTGATTTAAAAAAAAAATCATACGATTATTCAAGGTGATATTTTGGTGGCAATGGAACAGAACTACACCTAATGAGTCTGTTGTGTTTGGAACACATGACAGCTTGACAAGGTGCAGGGAAGGAAATAACAACTGACTTCGGTAAAATTCTCCTTTCTGCTGGCAAGAGAGGAGAATCAGGCCCACAGCATTTGGAGATAGATAATTTGGGCAAGTCTGTCATAATGGAAAGCTGCCTAATATCATAGATGCTTGTGTGGCTTTCATGTTTTGGTTTCTGCTCTGCATTTCCTCACAGATCTTCATGATTTACAAATGGTATTGTGTGAGCTTTGAGCCTTATTTTCTGTGCCATTACATAGTATTATACTACTGAGGAAAACAGACGAGGTTTTCTTCTGATGACTGTGGTTGTGGGAGCACTGTTGTTTGTTACTTGTATTAAAGTCACACATGCTCCACTGCAATGAAACTTTTGAAAGTTCTGTGTAGATGACAGGGTGCCATTACAAGAACTTGGGAGGAAATCATTGAGGAGTGAAAAGAGGTATATATATCAAAACATAAAGTAGCAGGTGTGTCTCTGCTGTGGAACTATGAGCCATGACATGTGCTCCAAAAGACAGATGACCTCTTTCTCTGCATTTCAGCGTTGCTATGCCTTGTCCATTGTAGCACCAGGCTCAGTCTGGCTACAGGTGGCTTCCACAGAAGTTGGTTTATAATTTGATTGGGCCTTCATTCACCATTGCTAAGAGGTTAGCTGTTGTTCTTTGAGGAGAACCACTTATCTTACTACCAGCATAACACCTTGTTAGATATTCTAAGCCTTGCTCCTTTGCAGAGTGGTTTTCCCTACATTGCTGCCTTTGATTTCAACTTGTGGAGTCTTGGATCTTGAAACCGGTTTGGGAGATGCCATGGGGCAAAATTTTTAGAGTGTGTCCACATGCATCCCCTGTAACTCAGACATTATCTGTCCCAAAGATTGCTCACAGAACTTTTCCCAGATGACAGATCTATCCCTGATATCTGCTGCAGAAAGCTCCTTCCACCAGTCTTCAACAGAGATTTCTTCCAGCAGGGAAATGGAAACTGATGCCAATGGCTGGATTAAATTGCTGTTGCAGCCTTTGGCTGACCTCAACAATAGAACTTCTTGCCAGAGAAGAGCAGTAAAGGGACCAGGCATAACCCAAAGATTTTCTCTTCTCTACCTGCTTCACAGCTGCCAAATCATGGGGAAGGTTTGAATGGAAGTGAACATAATAGTAACGATGTGGAGGGACACTTGGGGCACATAGCTTACTCCTTTTTCACAGCCAGGAATCCAGCCTAAAAGAAAATCACCTGCATACCTTGCTATCTGCCTGCCTGCACTTTTGCCAGACTTTCTGGAGGGCATACTGCTACAAAACATCTGACAGAAGAATCAGAATTAACTTCTGGCCAGAACACAGGCAAGTAAGCCCCAAACACATTTGGTGGCCAAAACCACACAAAACGCACTTTTATTTTGTTTTGGCTATTTATTACTTTTATCATACAGCATTCAAACAGAAATTTGTGTAATTAGATCTCCAAACTCTCTTCAATAAAGATGCTTTCCTATTTAAAAAAAAATATAAAGCAAAAAATAAGGCTATTTTTAAAGAGACTAGTGTCTACTTTTCAATGCTTCTGAACTGTTTTGTAGCTGGCATTGGCTACAAAGGTGTAACAGCTGGATTATCTTACAAATTTTTAGATTATAGAAAGCATCTCTTGATACTTTATCAGTGTTTGGACTCAAAAAATACAGCATCACCAGCTGGCTACTAAGTTAATGATTTCCTTTTTCTACTCTTGACAGCACACACATTCACCAGGTCTGAAAATACCTGTGTGGGGTGGCTGTGTTCAGAGCCGCATAGTACCAGACCTCTCAGCCCTGCCCCTTGCCACATTCTTTTGTTCCTTTGCCTAAGAAAAACTGTTTAGCATTGTGCACACTTTAGCAGATCAACGCTCCTGACTTGTAAAGGTGTTTGCTCTTATATGAGCATCAGGCAGCCTCCCAGCAATCCAAGCCATGACACTTTGCAGGTGAAAGGCAGTGTGGTGGTAGAGCAAGGACATGTGGCACTGCAGAGGATTTTCTGGACTTGTAGGAAATACTTCATAAGTTACACAGTTGTGAGAGCTGCAAAAATGTTGTGCTTCTAAGTTTTAGAAGCACAACGTGAACTTCAAATATTTTAAGCAAGGGTAATTTTCTTGTATTCACTCAAGGCATGCATATGTCACCTTGCTTAAGCAGACAGGGAAAACAACAAAACATTTTTTAGCACAAGTGTGTTCCCTAAGTAATTTCTTTTTTCTTTCTGTCTCTCAAATGCTATTTCTTGACCTGCAGAGTGTTGTCCAATTTTTAGTAAGACTTGTATGTTTTACCTTGAAAGTTCACCACTTTTCTGCAAGTATAGATAACACTTAAATGAAAAAGTGTTTTTCAAAGCACAGTTCCTGATTTCATTAATTTAATTGATTTTCAAATATATAACTCGCTTTGTCTACATATCAGTTCAAAATGGAGAATATAAGCCGAAAAAAGAAAGAGAAGTGTAGCAAGGGTAGGCAAATCAGATTGCACTTTTAAGTATCATTAGTAAGAAAAACTTCCAAAGCTATCTCACATACAAATGTGATTTGCCAAATATCTCAAGATTAAAAATATGAATTTATAAATTAAGCAATTTAAAGAATAAATTTATTCTGAAATGAACAGTAAAATGGATCCTAAGCTTTCTCTATGAATTATCTATCAGCTACATACAAAATACTAAGATCATCAGATACCTTGATGATACTGTTTTCAAAAATAATTAATACCACATTAATGTTACATTTTCTGAGCCAGGCAACCTCCTCCTGAGACTGTGGCAAATTGTTCCTCTGAATATAATCCTGATCAGCCAATTCTAGTGCTGTCAGTACCCCAAACTAGTTTCCTGGTTGCATCTGATTTGCAGTTGATGTATCTTTGTTCAACTCCCATTGAAGTCAACAGAAGGACTCCCCTAGAAGGCTTTGCCTGAAGTTTCTCACACAGTGCAAGAGTCTACATCATCATAACATCCAGGGATCTTCCCTGTTTACAGCCCTCACCACATTCATGTCTCACAGAGGTAGCTGCAAGCCATACAGTTTATCTGTATCCTCACTGCTGCTTGCCAAATATTTTGTTGACTGTTTTGGTGGTTTTCCCACCTGTTTAGACAAAATGGCATATGCACACTATGCCTTGAAAGAAAACAAAAAATGACACTTGCTAAAACGTTAAAGTCCAGATTCTGTTTTTGAACAAAATTATGTCATCTCTCCATTCTTGGATATTGATGATGGTGATAATTACATCAATTATTTCAACAATGTGTTTAGTACTCAGCACATTTGTCAGGCAGTTCTTTACTCCAAATACCTTAAAGCTGAAATACAGGATGAAAAATGAGCCAAGAATATCACTAGGTACTGTCCTGTTATACTGCTGTGCATGTTGCTCCTTGAGTACGTTCTTGGCTAGCATTTTTTAATTTGTGAATTGTTCTGGGCTGAAATTGTGACTTCATAATTGTCTCAGAAGTTGCTGGGCAGTTACGAGTTTTCTTATTTTCACCCAAATTAGCATTTTAATTTGCTGCTGAAGAACTCAACTGCTTAAATTTAAGTCTGCAGAATTGAGGACCAGGTGCATGTATTTATTTTGTCTGGGAATAGAAAAGATTGTAGTCTTTTGGATGGAGTTGCATTAAGAATAGTACCCATATACATGACAAGATACTAGTTTCAGAGTTCTTCCCAATACCAGAACTGAAGACCTCTTGAGCTTTCCAAGCTAGACTGAACTGCTAGCGGGTATGCAAAATCATTGTTGTTTTGGACTTACTAAGTATTAAATTGTATGGCTGATGCCAACCAAAAAATACTTAAACCCCCTTATATTTAATGATACAATCTCCCTAAGGTCGCAGGTTTGAAATAAGATCCATGCAGATACAATAATTCACTCTTTCTGATCCAGCTATGAGATAAGGCTTAACTTGTTTTCGTTACTGGAGACACACTGCAGAGTATTAAATGTGGTGAGTGATCAGACGGACCAAAAGCATCAGAAAAAATGCAGAAGTAATTTTTCATAGAAAACAGCATCCTTTATTGTCCTAGCTGATGTAGTTCAGTTCTAAGGACAAGACTTAATAGTGTACTAGAGAATATTCTATAATATTTATGTCATAAAATAAAGGAGTCTGAAAAAGCTTGACTTTAAGGCACAAAGCACTTGAAGAGGATAGAGACTATTTTTTTGCTTACATATATATATATTAGTCTTCATTTTAGATAGATGTTCATAGTAGAGTACTACTTGTACCTTCTCTTTTCACTGAATAGATCCTGGGATAAAGGAAATATGTTTCAGTCATCTTTCTCTAATTTTCTATTCTGGAATCCTTTTTCCAGCTGCTTATAAAGCCTCTGGGGGTGTATAGACTGTCACCGATGTGGGAGTAGATAAGGAGTAACCTGAATTTAATTACCATGTGTGTCCTCTCACCCTCATTGATTTTTCTTCATTGCTTCAGTGGATTTTTTCCTGGTTTACACCAGTGTAAATATAAACGTAAATATAAATGTAAACACAAATAAGATCAAAATCAGGCTCCAAAAATTTACACAGCTGCAAACTAATATAAGTTAGAAAATAAGAGGATGCATTTGCATCTTTATTTTGCTTACATTTTTAGGAAGAATCAGAACAGTTTATACTGTTTTGGTAGCTGTACTTTAAGTATGTCATGATAAATGGATAAATATACGCCTCTTCACACATGCACCAGAGTCAACAGTAACAAGATCTAAGAGGTTAGAACAGTAACTAACCTCTCCACTGAGGAGAACACAGCCTTTACAAGTCTGAGCTAAGCATAGTAAGTGCCATTTTCTGTCAGCATGTCACAGCACTGCTCTAGGATTTTTTGCCATTTTTGTCTTTTTAGTTCCATTCTAAAATTAACGTTAACATAAACATGGTAAAACAAGCAAAGGAGACATATTGAGAGGAGGGTGGGATGAGAGTAGGAATGAAAACTGGAGCAGTATCTCTGACTATCCTCTCTTTTTGCTTTGCCATTTGGAGTTTGCTATGAAGGCAGCAAAGCGATAGCTCTTTTATACCATTCTGAATAAAAAGCCATGCTGTAAACGTGTGATCCATCCTACGATGGGCAAAAGGGGATATTTTTTCCATGAGTATATTTAATTGCTGTGTGCATCTGTGAGCTCACTTAAACCCCATCTGTATGCTACTTCACAAACACAGAACCCAGCCTTCCCTGAGCAGAATTAGGTGCATGTTGGACAACAAAACTTCTATGTGAATTTCAGGAAAGTGCTGAGGAAGCTTAAAATATCCATGTTAGTAAATGTTCTACTTATCAGACAGAGCTCCTTGTTGCACCTCATGTTTCTCAGAGACAATACATTTCCTGATATTTTTCTATGTCCAGTTTCATTGAGGAGAGGACCTTGATTGGTTTTGGTCCTTTTTGTTGTCGCTGTCGCCTTCTGAGTAGTTGATATTTTGTCAGTGACAGAGAATCTGCACTATTTATGGGTTTTGCACTATAAAATTACTGCAGCCCAGTCACATGGCTTCCTTTCCTAAGCCATCTGTCACAGAGGTCTGGAATTTTATGTGAATGTTGGTTGTGCAGACTTAACCCAAGTTTTTTTATTATGAAAAATGTCAGCAACTACAATATTTAGCATTTTACTTTACATTGGTCATTAAACTTGATTACTGTGGCTCTGTTTCATTGCTATAGTTACATATCAACTCGGAAGCCAAAAAACACTGGGGTGATCATGGAGGAGCTATATTGTCAGATCCTGGAGAGTGTGCTTGGCACTGATATAGTTAATATCTTGGATTTTTGTAACTAAGGTTTATTAATGCTGGTATAAAAATGTATTTGGTATTATACAGATGGCATAAGATGTTGTGGTTACTAAGTTATTATCCTGGATAAGCTGCACTGTCAAATTCAGGGCTTAAAACTATCACAGGAGATTAAACTATTTACTAAAAAGGGGCAGAAAGATATAACCAAAGCGTCTTAGTATGAACATATTAGAAGTGTATTTACTTCCCATAAATATAATAAAACATCTCTCTCTTTAAGCTGTATGATTGAAAATGTGAACTTCACGATGCCAGAGAAGCAAACATAAGAGGTGCCTGAGTTTCTGAACCGGGGGCAAACAGATGGCTTGGTAGTGCTTTGGTTTAGGTGGGCATCTGTCTTAGGCCCATGGATACAAAATGGAATCAGGCTGTCTGAGTGAAGAGAGATTGTTGGGCCTTAAATTTTCATCTTGTACCAACATTTTCCTTCTGATTGCAAAGATTCATCAGACACATTTTACCTTTAAATGAGTCACCACTGGCCATAGTAGCAGAAAAGGCTGCATGAAGGAACCTTGTGCCTTCAGTCCAACTGGGGTGGCCATGTCACACTTTCAGCACAATGGAGGAATTCCCTGTTTCACCATAACTGTTTTTAAGACCCTTTAGAAAGGATAAGTTTTTCTGCCCCATCTTTAGCCATTGAATGGTTGACTAATCATCAAGCTCCAGCAACAGTTAATGGGAAGATGGAGAAAGGGACCTTTTCTGCCAGTGTCTCATCTCTTCCTAAGGAAGAGGTCTAAGAAAGAAGGAAAAACCTGTCCCCTGGACATACCCGTCCCTTCTTCCATTTACAACAGAGGGTCTAGGTGATTCACGCTACGGATTTACTTTTATATTACTCAAGGTAGGAAGTCTCAATCTGGGTTTATATTACTGTCTCCTACAGTTATACATCACCTAACATATCTAGTCCCAAATTCCCAAGTGGTGTCTGAGCTTTGTGGTAATAACAATAAGACACAGAGCAGTGTTAATTACAGCATTCTACACGCGTGGATCTATGACATTGTTATTTATCTCTGTAGTCTTTGAATATATTCTACCTTATTCTGTGCAACACACAGAGTTAGACTACCAAGTACTCTTCCAGAAGCCACCTCTTTCACCTCTTTCCCTACATGACTTTAGTAGCTGTTGGCAATAGCAAGGACTAGTCTTATACTCATCCCTATATACACAATAGGTCAATACGCAGTGTTGCTTATTGAACATGGGGGGAAATCTTTTGTTGCTTCCATTAGTAAGCTGTATTTTCAAGAGCTTTTCATCATTCCAAGAATAAGAGTTTGTACTCTTTTTCTGTGGTCAGGTAGTGTAAGGCAGAACAGTGATCTTTCCTTCCCCTGTTCTTCTTGTACAGCTGAGCAGCACTTGCCCCTTCTTGTAAGCAGCAGCTGCTCTGAGAGCTTCTCCCAGCCCAGAAAGAGAAATTGGGTCTCTCCCCAAACTGCACACACCCCTGCAATCAGAAGCTGCCCTTTGCTCTACTTCCCAGGGAGCAAAGGCTTTGTTGACTCATGTTGAAGATCTCCATCAGGGAGAACCTCCTAAAGATCCTCCTGTGGCTCCCAGTCCAGTGGTCTCAGTGCAGACCTATGCCTTAGTGGCCTAGTCAAACTATGATTAAGGCAATATGTTATTCTGAGTGATGTACAAAACCCTAGTGAAAATTTCTCCTACTGTACTACATTTAGATATATTTCTTCCCCCCCTTCTTCTCTCCCCCATGATGCAGATGTTGTAATGTTTCCGGGGTGTGGGGGGAAGGGAAGATATGTAATAGCAATGCTGTTGATAACCTAAACAATGCATTAATGCTTTAACTGTGAATTGGGGTCATAGTTCTCTGTAATAGTGAAAAGATCAAGAAGATTTAAAGCTAAACTTTTTTTAAATAAAACTAGATTTAGGGTCTATAGGTTATGGTTTAGAGGCATCTTATTTAAATTCTACTTACTACGTTTAAGCTGAGATGCAGAGATACCATTACTGAAGCTACTCTTAAGTCCAAGAGTTGGACATTAACTGATATAAATCGAAAAGCTGGGTTTAGATTCAGATAAATTTAAATAAAAGCATGCATTTATATTTATCCTTTAAAAGCACCACATGGTTATGTTGCAGCCTCACCATGTCCATATCTAAACATGTCTCTGTTTCCTGTTACATGTCAGGGAGCTGAGATAGAAGTGGATGAAAATGGAACTCTGGATTTGAGCATGAAAAAAAAACGAAGCCAAGAAAAAGTTATGCCTCTCACTTCTTCCAGCACAGCACTTCCCACTCCTTCCTCTTCTCCTTTCAAAACAAGCAGCATCTTGGTAAATGCAGCCTTCTACCAGGCTCTTTGTGAACAGGAAGGCTGGGATACACCAATCAACTACAGCAAGACCCATGGCAGGAAAGGAGAAGAAAAAGAGGTATTCTTTTCAGTTTCGGAGTGACATTTTCCCTTGGATGAGTGGCCATATGATGGTCTTTGGGATGACCAGTCTAGTCCAGTTTAAAGGGAATCAGTTTCCACTGGTAGAAGTTTGTGAACGTTCAGCTGGCTTTAATGCCCTCTCAGATGTGGCATAAAAAATCACTGCTTACGAAACATCTTGCTCTCAGAGCCTACTTGTGAATGTCTGTAAGTCTCTAAGATAAGTAAATAAAAAGTATCTACCATTAGAGACTGCTTTTTAAGTTTTATTCCTAATGGCTCAGTCCTGTAGCGCATACACCCAAATGGCCTAGGGATCATTCGGGGGGGAAAAAACAACAGCACTCCCAAAACCAAACCAAGGCAGGTTTTTTCATGCTGAAACAAAACCTAGTTTTCCCACACCAAGTCTTTATACTTCTAGGTAACCCATTATCTAAGCATTTAAACATGTGCTTAGAACCTTGCCTGCAATATTGTTTCAGTGGAAAACTTTTTATTTTACATTTAATATACTTCAGGAAATCTCTGCCAGTGAGTCTTAGATCTCACTGTGAGTCCAGTGGTCCAGAAGAGAGCCTGAGAGCACAAATTTAGAAACACAAAATTGTTAAAATTTCCTGAAGGTTTTGTTTACAAAAAGTAGCACAGGAGTAATGTACAAAATTTCCATGAATTGAAATATTTTTTATCCCATAAGGAAACAGCATAGAAATACTAGATAACTGTTCAGAGGTGTCTTCCCTTTTCAACTTGTCCTAGGAAATGTAAAAGCCCACACCTGAAAATGCAGTTGCAGGAACAAAGATGAGCAACAAAAATTTCAGCAAATACTTTTACTTATTAACTTTCAAACTTTTATGGCTGACCTTCTAGATTGCCACTTCGAACTTGATAATTTTCTTGATGTTGGTCTTGTTTCTCTTTTTGCACTTTCATGTCTGTTTATTCTGTCCTGGCAACAAGGCAGCACAGTCTCTTACAGTGTTTCTTTCTTTTTCTTCTATTTTGCTGGTGAGTTTGGTTTTATTTTTTTCTCTTGAGCCTGGCTGTCAGAATATACATTGCTTTATTTTTCTTAAATCAAGAAGAGACCACCAGCACCTTCAAAAGTTAATTAGATAAAATCTTGGTAATTAACATAGAAAAGCCTAAGTGATATCTTTCTGAAGCAGACTAAAATATGTCCCTATATGGAGTTTTAATGCAGCTTCAAATACTTTTCCTCCTTACTTGGTTTTATATATCAAATACTAGCATGTGAACATTATGTTTATTAGAAAACTATCTTTTGTTCAAATATCAAAACTGACACTTAAATCTGCTTAGGGCTGAGGTTAGGGGATTCAGGTCTCCAGGTCTCCAATTCCCAAAATACCTGGAAATGAAAGATAATTCAGTTGCGTGAAGAAAAATATCTGTCAGCACTGGGTAACCTGTTGTAATGCGACCACTGAAACAGCTTGGACCACAGAGGATCATTTCTGGAAGGCTGGGTTGTCTTGAAGAGCCCTTTGAGGTTACCTCTGTAGGGCTGATGATGCTCCTTACCTCAGCAATAAGAGCACAGTCCCTGTATCAGGATTTTGGAGCGGGTTTGACACCATGGTAGGCTGAGGGCTCAGGCTCTTCCCCATTAATGCGGCATAATGAGCAAACACATTCAGCTTTGAGAGAACCGCCTTGCTGCAGGGCATCAGTCGGTGTCGCAGACTTGGCAGGGCGTCTGTCCTGCTGCTCCTCCTCCCTGCTGCCACTGCAGCTCAGCGAAAGAGCCATGGCAGGAGCACCTCCACGTCCCCCCCCAGTCCTTGCTTGCCTTTCGGAAGGCCATGAGGGGTTCATGGCTGTTTCCCTGCCCCTTAGTGCCACAGGGAGCCAGACACATCAGTGGACTACGTGACAGGACATAAAAGTCCGCGCTCAGGCACTCTTGCCCCTTGCACTCAGTGCTTTGACACTGTGCAGTTTGTCCCTAATTGAGGATCTGGCCCCAGACCTCTGCTGTGAGCTTTTGCCATCCCAGGGAGTGTTGACATGTCCAGTGATCTCAGGGCCAGAGGCTGTGTTTTATAAATCGAAGACTGGCAGTTATCTTCATGCAAAGAAAATGACTGATTATATCTATTTCTAATTCATTGTTATCTGGTTCATATGCACAACAGTTGCTTAATTTTGGTGGTAATTTCCAGAAAATATTGTCTCTCTCTCTCAGCAAAATAGCCTGTCCAGATGCCCCCTTACAAAAAAAATTCTGAATTTGGAAAAAGCTCAAAATCTCTCCAAAAGGAAAGCATTGAGAAATAACTGGAGCTGTCAGTTAGTTCAACTGTCAGTTCTCCAAAGATTTCAGGGCTTAAAAATGTTAAAAGTGCCAGATGCTATTATCTGTTATTCATGTTACCATTATGTTCTGGTCTTTGCTGAAATCAATATAAACTTCCATCTGTACGTTAATGGAGTTTCATTGCTTGCTTTCTTTCTGTAGCATGCACGAATACACACATGCTCTTTGCAGAAAATAGTAGTGTTTGGACCGAATGGGCTGGTTCTGATTTTTTTTTCAGTCTGAAATTCTTCAGAATTTTAATACCATTTAGTTACAAATCTATTCAAATAGAAAACGAAAAATTATACATACAGTTGGACTTGACTAGCTGTGATGATCAGCACCTAAGAGCCCAAAAAATAGGAAGTACTAAAAGTATTTTCCCCAAGGATTATCACTCCCTCTAAAGCTAAATCACTATAGGAGCACACAAGCCAAGGCATGATGCTCTAAACTCCGTCATAAGTACAGAGGACCAAAAAATACTAAGTCTTTAGGTCTGACCTACTCATTTCAGACAGATGCAACCCCTTTTAGGTCACGTATATGATGTAAGGTCCTGGAAAGGCAGAGATTCGATTTTCCCTTGCCTACATTCACTTTGCACTGTCCTCCTTTTGCAGCTTCTACACATCTGAAGATTTCGTGCTGCTTGAGTAACACCAGGTGTTCTACAACATGCTAAGACAATGCTGAAGAAATCACCTGTTTAAATGTCTATGTCTAAATGTCTATATGTCTCTCTCATGCCTGGGAAATATATTAAGGGATGTTAACTAGGAAACAAATAGTATTCCCACTTTGGTCCTTATTAGAATTTTTCTTTTTCACAAGAGTGCTTACTATGAAATTGCAGATGTTTGTGCATGCATGTGTGTGCATAGCTATTGGTTTTAAAAAATTACAAATCTGAATAAGCCTTTTCAGAAAAATCACAAGTCAGATTAAAACAAAAGTATTGCACAGACAGAAAATGAAAATACTGCAATTCTAAACCCTCTAGTATCAGTTATACCGGTGGCTGTAGATGTACTCACGTCAACCTTCATCTTGCAATCTTATTTTTGTTCAATGATTCAGTGAAACATCATTAAATGAAGCTGTGACCTGCAATACTATAGTATTTTGTCAAGCCTTGATATACGTAATTCTTGATCAGTCTTCTCTGTGCAGCAGGTATCAGACAGTGCAAAAGATCAAGAGATATCGTTCATTTGAGATAAAGAACACAAGCCACATATATGAAAATATTAATATACCCTGCAGCAGAAACAGTCATGGCTATTCTTGTTTGCTGCAGTGGCATCCTGAGGTACATTGCACAGCTTAGGACCCCCGTGGAGTGCCACAGTGGTCTTTCCACCACCTGCTACTCCAGGCTCCTCTCAGTTGTACATCGGACAAGAAGTGGAAGAGGCTGATGTGTGCCTGGTCTTGATACATAGTTAAGATCCAGCCAAGGCATGCATTAAATTTTAGAAACAGACCATTGGTCCTCACTTCAGTGATACAGATGTAGCCCATCAGAGTTAGTTGTTAAAGAAGAAAATGATAAACCAGCCTTCTTCCACCTCTGTTACATTAAGTGAAAACCTTTTTATCTGTGTTTTTTTAAGTTATTTTGACATCTTACCCCTTCCAGCTGGCAACAGAAAGTCACCATTTTGTTGTTTCTTTTGAGAGCTTTTGATTTACAGTGACTTACACTGGTGATGATCCCTGTAGGAATTTGCATTTAGGTGTGTATAAGAAAGGCAGGTCAGAACTTGTGGACAGAGAGAGTCAGGAACTCAAATCGCATTCTGCAAACTGCAGTGGCAAAAACATGCCAATATGCCACTGGAACCAGGATTTGACTCAATGTTGGAAATCTGTCTTTGAGATTTCTTGAATCTTGAACAAAGCTGACATCTATTTTTCCACTTTTGGTTTTTAGTAGTTTGGTTTCCATGTTTGGAGGACTTGCAACTGCTTATTATTTCTGTACTAAAATTTTAACAATATCTTTATTGGTTTTAATTTTACCTGTTACATGATATATGAAGTTTTCTTTTAGAAATAAAATTATAAAAGCCTGGAATATATCAGTGTTTTGTTAAATTAATTTTTATTTTAAAATAATTACTCAATAATTACTATGAAAGAGTGTTTAGAAAAGATTAATATATGTATTTTTGGTGTCTGTATTTGTAGCAGATTAAATTATTCCCAAACAAACTAACCCCACAAATATGGTTGCAAAAATCAGTAGTAATTGATATAGCAGTAATATGGCATGGTTTCTATATGCATGTGTAGTGTGAGTTTCAGTAGGCAGTAGGTAGCCAGTACCAGAAAGCAGAAGGAAGTCATATTGAGGATCCAGTCTCCAAACAGGCAAAGATGAGCTGCCAGAATTGAGGACCATATGGAAGCTTTATCAGAAGAAACACCCCCGCAGAGCTTACAAGTCCCATTAGGCAGAATCTCCATTTTCAGTCCAGATTCTCCTCAGCCCTCCGCTCTGCATTAACAGCTCTGCAGACACCCCTGCCCCTCTGCCCTGGCACGTTTCTCAGCTGCGCAAGCCCAGAGCATCTACGGCTCCAGCTCTGTGAGTTTTGCAGGAGCTGGGAGCTTCTCCTCTCAACCACAGGCAGCAGTTTCTGCTCCTGCATATGGTAATCTCTGGGCAACACCTACCTGAGTATTGGAATGGAGTCGCAAAACCAATAGGAATTCCCAGAAAGGATTAATAGAGATTTAATAATTGATGCTATGTGCTTTGGAGAATTCTTGAATGATACAATATCCACAGAGCATCCCTCCAGAAAGGAAATACTTATCTTCCATAAAAATTATAATAATTGAAGGCATTAATTCTCAAAACAGTTTAAACCAAGCTATTTTAAAGTGATCAAAGAAGATTTTTCAAAAAACAAAAATATAATTTCAAGACTCCAAATTTCCAAAATGCCTTCCCGAGGGAACAAATGCTCATGGTCCATACCATCCATCAAACAGCACTGTAGCAGTGATTATTTCAATCTACAAATTGTAGAAATCAAGAACTATCCTTAGCAGCCTGCCACTAAGAAATTTTCAAAGCGGTTTTGTCCTTACGATTTTTATTTTAACAAGAATCTAATCTGCTCTTTGAATTAGATAAAATTCCATTCTACAGACCTAAAGAGCTTTGCATTTACATATGTTTATGTAAAATAGTTTTTTCAATTTATGACTGCAATTCTGTAGTTCACACTACAATGGTACTCACTACAACTGTATGCAAAACTCAGTGACGTACTTGCACAGAAAAACCAAGAACACACTTCATGAAGTCTTGTTTGGCTCTATGTATCCAAGAACTACTTTTATTTTCTCTGTGTATTTTTGTTTGGCCGTTATCACCATTTTGTAAATCAAAAATCATTTTTCCCTATATACAGCTTAAATCAGCATCTGCCTCCAGAAATAATTTCACAACATTTTTAAAAATCTAACTATGAGAACCTGAAACTATGATGTACTAAACTTTCTTCATCTCTCTCCATTGTAACTTAAGACTGGTTTTTTAGTGTTTCCCAAGAGGTTCTATTCTTGCCACAGCAAGTTATTTGTTGAATATATGGGAGAACTTGAAGAGAGAAACCTTTTGTTCATTTTCATCTAATATTTCAGAAAGATGCTGTGAGCTCTCCGGAAAACATGGAGGAAAAGAAATATCCAGGCGATGTCTCCATACCAAGTCCAAAACCCAAGCTCCATTCAAGAGATCTCAAAAAGGAACTCATCACGTGAGTCGCAAAAAATGTCACATTTTCCTTTGCCCTGCTAAAGACTGACTACACCGTTGTTCTGAGTGCTGGTTTGGAGTAGATTTTCAGAAGTTGAGCAGGGAGACTTGCACGACTGATCACTGCAGGTAGTTAGTTCCCTGCTGTGGGTATGCAACTAGGTAGACGTGAGGTCTGGAGCTGAAACAAGCCAGGGTAGGCCAGGGATCTGGACAGATTCATGACTAATGTTATACTGGCTATCACTCCTTGTTCCTCAAATAGATAGGTAACAAATGGGCAACAACTCCTTCTGCAAAATACACAGTTTTGTAGTGTGCTACAAATTGGCTGTGCTAATGCTTACATAATTAGCTAAACTTAATTAATTTGTACCATCTTGTTATAGATCCACTGCTGAGAGCTTGCATAGAAGTGGTCGGTATTTCTCAGATAAGAAACATGCAAACTTCATAAAAAAATAAAACACCACACAGGAACTGCCCAAGGGTTTTGCAACCTGTAGGAAATCTATGTTTAAGTCCTTCATTTGCTCCCTTCATAGCAGAGTTAGTTAATCTGTCCTGCTGAAAATCCAGTGGATGCACAAATTCACACTCTGGGAGAATAGGCTAATACTCTCTTTTCCCCAGTACAGAGACTCACTTTCTTGCTCTGAAGTTCCAAAGCTTTACTGTCTAAAACTGCAAACAAATTCCATTAAATCTTTCTGCATGCAACATCTTGTTTCAATTTAGAATTGTTCGGTAAAACTGTCCCAACCAGCTCATAACACTAGTCTCTTATTATAATCTCATCTAGGCTTTTCGCAAAAACCCGTTGGATTCAAACACCACCATTTTGATACCAGTAGGTTTTCACTGCAATAGTCAACTAGGACTTTGCGACCACTTTTCTTTCTGTCCCAGACCAGAGTAGGTCTCTAGGCAAGTGCACTCCGTATAGCTTTAGTGATGATCATCCATAACGTATTGCTGCAGGCTCACCCATAAATAAGTGAGTCGCATCTCGTCTCCTGTTTTCCCGCTCCCCAGACTCAGTGGCACTGAATCAGTTAGATCTGCCTCTGTCTCTGGAAAATGCATTTCCCTGGGGCAAGCTGCCATGAAGAGTGATTCTTTGCCTTTGTGCCGTACAGTCGGCACATTGTCTACTCTTCACATTATATCTGCAGTTGTAGTTCATGACCTAAATTGCTACAGGTCAGGTTTGTCTCTTCTAAAATAAATGCATACAAAAATCACTGAGAGTTTATTTGCTGAAGACTAATGGCTTTTCTTTTGTAATATTTATTCCTTTGTGATATTGATCTCTTTTGGGATGTCTGTAAACTACTTTTCTACTCTCCTGGGTAATAATACCCAGAGTACTTACTAGGGCAATGATCAGCTTACAGTGGTTTTATTGTGTTATTTTCACACAGTGAGTGGAAACAGGTATCTAAAATGTAGCTGTCCAGAAAATTAAATAAATAGATTTATTTATCAGAAGAATCTACAAGTAATATGGGGATCAGACTGCAATTCTGTGATCCCAATGAGCTCAGAACTTGTTCAGAACAATTCAGTACAGGTGGCTCCATCATGAGGAAGTTTTTAAAACGACATAAGCATTTGCAGAGAATAATTTTCTGACGTGGTTAGCTCAGTTGCAGTGAACTAATTTATAAATATCACCTCCTAGTATGTGCTTTCTATTTTTCCACATTCATTATCTTGCCCATAACTGCATTGCTCTGGTTGAACTGAGCTGTGAAAATGGGGCTAATGTCTTCCTAAGAATTCTTTACAGATCTGAAAAAGTTCCTAGCACTCTGCCAGCTCAGAAAAAAATAGCCAGATGAGGATCTTAGGTACACCTTCCTCATTATTGTGGAGCACCAGCTAAAAGTTTTTTTGTACGGTTTCTTCTTGCCCTTCTTATCCAGTGAAAGAAGACACAGCCCTTTACAAAGTGACTCTGAAAGGTTGGTGTTAGTGTTGTAAAATACTGCAGAAATATACACGTAATTCACCTACGTCTCCTCCTCCATGCACAAATTGCATTTTTTGGTATCTTTGCCCTCTTGCAGAAGACTGTATCCCAATTTGATAAATGAGCTCAGTGCTAAGCCTGAAGAAGGGCTGAGGTAAAACAGAAGCTACAACACCTTCTCCAGGTCAAACATACCTCCATCTCTTGCCATAAAGGGACATATTTGTTGTGCTAAATGTACACCGCCTTTGTATCGCTTCTCAGTTCAGGTGGGAAACATCTTGGGAAACTTTTGTGCTCACCCTGAACTTCAGCTGTGTGAGCTTGACATGCTTTCTATTCTGCAAGCAACCATAACACCTAGTTTTTCACTGATGTCAGCAAGTACAGATTGGATATGTTTCCAAAGAAGGTGCCCTATTTTAGTCAGAAATCAAGGGAATTCTTTTTAATATTACTGTTCTCTGGCCTGTGTGATACAGAAACTTCAGCTCTAACATTAATGAATTGCTGTCAAAATTTGGTACCGGTAATGAAACTGCGCTTTTAAGAACCCAAGTCATAACGAAAAAATCTACACAAAGAGTGCTGGTTTCACAATACATAGATTAAAAAAATAAGGTTTTGACTCATTTGCATGGTGGAAACAGGAAAACCATTTTACATCTACGCTTCAAGTAATAGTTGAAAACCAAAAGTGTCATGTAAGTTTTGCTAGTTTTCTGCAGTGTCATGATAGTGTTAAGATGCAGAATGATGAACGTGGTTGCCCTAAGGATCATTACGTAATTCACTGCAGGATAAGGTGAGCTATGTGGTATATTATACATACTCTAATTTCTCATTGCATCTTCTTTGCATAGCTGTCCAACTCCAGGATGCGATGGTAGCGGTCATGTAACAGGAAACTACGCCTCACACCGCAGGTAAGAAAAAACAGGAAGCCTAAAGCAGGAAATAGAGCTACATGTAGCTATTGTAATCTTTGAAAATTTTTATACTAACCACGGATAAAGTATTCAAAAGTAATTTGCAGAAAATAATCCATACAGAAATGTGACCGTTTTCCTGGTTTTGTTATATTTTGTGAAGGTCTGCCACAAATAGATTGGTGGAGTTAAGCACCATATGCTTGCTACTGTAGCTGCATGTCTTAGCTGAGACCTGTAGATAAGTCATTTAGTAAAGTTTCCATTTCCCTAAGTGTACAAGCAGTCTCTGTACAGTTGTTGGTGCATGAGATTTTAATGAGGTTTATACAGATATCTCTATGAATGGCTTTGAAATTAATAGATCTGCCAACATAATCTGAGGATGCTAAATATTTTCCTCAGAATAGCCTACTGTCAGCCTAGGGGTTGAAACAATAATTTCCTGCATTTCCTTTCGGGAGCAGGATGGAAGCAGTTTCTGCCTTTTCCCAGCTACATGAAACAGATGTTCTACCTGCCCTTCGTGTAGGCAACATAAAGGAAGGACTCTTGTGTAGCACTGCCTCCACTTGCAAAGCTTTACAGGGGCTTAGAAACCTTTGGCCCTGACTGTGTATCTTTCCAGTAGTTTAAGAACTACAGCCTGACATTGACTGCCCCTCCTCTGACAAGGGCAAATATTTGAGGATCTCTTTTTTCCCATTCTAAGTCATAGATTGTCTGGATGTTGCTGTTTTAAGAAAAAAAATGTTCTGTTTTAGTTAAACATTTCACATCATTCATTTTTCAGTGTTTCTGGGTGCCCATTAGCTGACAAGACATTAAAATCCCTTATGGCTGCTAACTCTCAGGAGCTTAAGTAAGTATTTGGTAATAGCACAAATGTTATTGCTATTTATCTTCAATCAGCATGTTCCCCACATGCAGTTGCCCATTTGAATTGCTCTGAGTTACATCAAACTTTTGTCCAAAATTTGAAGTGAATTGGTTTGAAAGCTTATGAGTGAAAGGAGTTTACTTTTCTCCACTTGTCTTTCTTCATTTTTGTACCCCTTCATTTTAACAAATTAACCAGGACCTGGAGGAAAAAATTGTAAACACTAGGAGCAATGCTGCTCTCACAGTATTTCTGAGTTAGAGAGAAATAGAAAATACCTAACATGTAAGACAGCTCTGGCAAACAACTCAGTCTGATCTAGTTAGAATAAATTAGAATTCTTTAGTTAGAAATAAATCTGGTTAGAATAAATCTAAAAACAAAACCAGAACTCCCGCAAATCGTTTATCATTCACTACCATATACTATGAGTTTAATGTCACTGAAGCAGATACCAAGTCGTATGATTTTGTGCTGGCATAAATCTCACCATGAAATGTCACTTACAAAAGGACTGTGCAGGCTCTGCTATATAGACAGATGTATAGGGACATATGAATATTTCAAAAATCTGTAGTCAAGAGAGGCACTGGCAAACAGTCATCTAGTTATTGAATTGGCTTTGTCAATAAGGATGTGGGGAAGAGGAAAGGATAATTAGAGTTCTTTCATAGCTTTCCCTCTGTAACTTGTAAATTGGAGCCTGTAATAGATGGCTTGGAAAAACTCATGAATGTGTGTAAAAAGGGGAGAACCCCGTGACCGTCCTTTCTGTCCTGAGGCTCATCCCTAGTCCATACAGAAGAAAATAAAGCCTGATTATGGCACTATTATGCTTTTCTAAGAGTATTAATAGGAGGTGTGACTACATTCAGGCCTGACTCAGTGTTTAATCACCAGTTAGCTTCTTCAGATCAAATGTTAGTGGTCTCATCTTCGTGTCCGAAAAAGTGAATTATAATCAAAATGCCAAACTGGTGGTAGCTATGGAGTTGAACCTCCTCAAGATGCAGTAATATGGCAAAGAAAGGCCATTTATAGCGGGCAACTGTTCACAGCAGTTCCCAAAGCCAGCAGGTAAAATGATACACTTGCACAATGCTTCAGTTTTTCCACCTTGGAGTCTCAAAGGTATAAAATTTAGATTTAGTTTATTTTAAAAAGAGCAGCACATGAAGCAAGGAACTGACTTGTGAAAATGCTGACAAATTTGAAATCATTTGCTGAGTCATATATATTTGTCCCTGCTTTTGTTGGCTTTCTGCCATACATAGACACTCACACAAATATTTTGAATAGTTGCTCCTCATGCAGCACCCCCCCCCCATATTCATATGTGAATAAGGAAATTTGCATACCAATATGGTTATTTTTCCACTAGCGCTTCTAGAGTTTTGGTCATGCCATAAGGAAAGAGGAGCAACAGCATATGACTTAAATGACAAACTGCACACTGTACGCCATGTATAATAAGTGAGTTGTGAAAGACAAAGTCAAAGTTCATGAACATTTCACAGACAGAAATATGTTGCATAACACACTTAGTATTTAATTACAATTAACTAGAAAAAGAGCAAAAATCGAAATCTGTTCACAGACAATTTGCAAAAGGAAAAAGGGCTAAACAAAATTATTTTCCACAAATGTACCACCTTATTTTAGCTTCTTGTAAACATTGTTCAGGTGAAATTTTAAACAAATCTATGCTTTTGATACGTGTTGGCTAAAAAAAATCATATGCCAAATCTGCAGTCGTGCCTGAACTGGTGTAGTACAGTGATATCAATAGTTAATTTTACTATTGCTATGTGATCAGAGGGCATAAATGCTCACAGAATAAGGCCACAAAAGTACCTTCATGTAGTTAGGCATGAATATGAAAAAGCCATGTATTTTTTCCAAATGTTATTCACATTTAATTTGCCAGAATCAAGATATGATTTTGGCTTTGATTATGAAACTCTAAGCCAGCAAAGATACAAGGCTTCCATGTGAACTACAGTTTGGAAATAAGAAAGATCTGTTCAGAAAGTGAGCCTTTGAGTCAATTTCAATAAATTTTTATCTGAGGATTCTTGCTTGCACAGACCAATCTAACATGGTCAAATTAAAATATATTAAAGTTGATGTTGACTCAAAGATCTTAAAGCTATAAGTGATAATTATGACTGGTTATCCTGTTTCACCAAAATGCTGCTTATCAAGCCTTAAAGAATTTTTAAATTTACTTTAGAAAGATACTCACTTACAGATCAGAAACTTTAAGGAATAGGTATTCAGTTCTATCCTTAGACAAGTTGTTGAAGTGGTTATATGTCAATTTTATGAGAGATTCTAGCAGTTCTTCTGGATAGCTTTCACACAACACATTGATACTGTCCATCTTCCACACGCAGCATGACCTATTTCAGTCAATAGCTTTCTCAGCTGACCTCTGTGAGTTTATCTTAACTAAAGTTCATATCCAACCATCTTGGTGAGCTTTCCAGGGAGTAAAAGTACCAGAAATGCTTCTAGATCTGCAGCTCAGTGTATCGATTTTAACTGAAGTTGTAGTTCTTTTACTTAAAGATAAAGCAACCCTCTTGGAGAAGGGGACAAAATAGCAGGTACTGAACGCACAGTTATAAGAAATTCTATGTGAAATCACTGAAATATTTGTTCTTGGAAAGCAAACGTGATGAAATATCAAAGAATCTTTAACCTATACCCACCTGAGAGATTATATCCTTTAGCTTGAGCTCCTGAGGCCTCTGGCCCTCCAGTGTAAATCTGATTTTATTGGCTCTGCACAGGAATCCAAAACAGAGGATGACTGCCTAAGCTGGGGCACCAGTCCAAACTCATCAGCCAGTTAAAAGCTGATGAAGATCCACAGTATCATTGACTGTAAGGCAATATATTGTTGGTGTAACTTGTATTGTGGAATTTCACAATTTATAGAAGGATATTACCAATATTTGGAAAACCAAACCGATGGTCAAGTCCAGGAGTCTTGCTAGTGAAGCTTCTTTCTAATTTGTCAGTAGTCCACCTGAAATATCACCTTATAATTTCATCAGTATTGATAACATCTCAGCCTCACATTTTAATGACCTCAAGAATACCTTGCACTCTAATTGTGAAATCTAACTGCTGCCAGAAGTGGTAACTACAGATGGGGAGGCTTAAATTTAGTTCAGTGTCTTGTTTAAGTCCATAACTCTCAGACTCACGATCTGAATGTCTCCCACAAAGAGCTCTCACTGAATTAAAATCCACGTCTATTCTATGCAGACAGGTCTTCCATCTGTGATCATCTGATAAAACATTTAGCCAAAAGTAATACCCATAGTACTTGGCAGGTGTTCTGGTTTTGCTTGTGAGCATTCACTCTCTCCAGACATCTGCCCTTGCTGCCTGCCTCACATGACGTTGTGCCCAGTCCTTGTCCCACACTCAGACAGGTCAACGCTTAGCTCTACACATTCGACCATATCTGGAACTTTGCAACCCACACCTCTACCTTCTCTGTCAGTATGAGGCAAGTCCTTCTGACAAAATGTTTTGTTCAGAAAATGTCATCATGACATGTTTTGACATTATCTTTAAAAAAAATGTGTCCCCTTTATTCAGTTGAATTTATTTGCTGAATTCTACTTGAATCAGTGAATAAATTTGGTCATGTCCAGAAGAAATCACATTTTTGACAAATTAATTTTTTGCAGAAAAATAGTTTAACATATTCTGTGAAGAGATACACCTGCACATTCCGATGTGATATTACAATTATATTGGTAGGTGTTCTCCGTGGCAGCCTACCAGTAACTAGATTAAATCACCCATCTCCTCACCTCAGGAAAGATTCACTGACAGCTGAAACCCTTCAGAGAATATTGAACAAAGCGAGTTTCCTTAATGGTCCAGCACAAAATTATTTGGCACAACTCTTTCTATAATTCTGATACTCTGTAAAAATCATAACATTCAAAAGGCTCTTAGGGATGCTCAGCGTAAGAACTTTGTGCTGAATAGTACAGAAACATGAAATGGCTGGCACAGCTCCTAAAGGTAGATATATTTTTTTGTACTGCTTTGTGTGTTAAGGTGTATTTCTCTTCTCTGAAAACCAAACCAAAACAAAACCCCACACAAAAAATACAATAGACTTAATTGAGAAAAGAAAAAATTCTGAACTTCTGAAATGGAAGGTGCCACCAGTAAGGTCCTGCTCCAAACCCCACAGAAGTCAGTGAAAAGACCTACTGACTCCAGTAGGCTTTGGAGAACATTCTTCACGTACAACCAGCAAGCAAGAAGCCCACGTTCCCAGACCACTGGAAAAAACACAGTAACAGGCAGGTTTATTTCTTTTCATCATATGGATGTTTTAGCATTAAACATTCATACTTCAAAAGGCTTGTTTGTTGCATACACGCACAGAAACCCCTTAACTATGAGACATAAGCATAATCCAACTGTCAAGCTGAATACCCAATAGAATGTAGTGCTGGAAATATATGGTCCTGTTGCATGCTTACAGTGACAGAATATACAAAATATTAAATTCATATTCTGGCTATCATCTACTGATGTCCAAATGTAAAACTGCTTCTTTGCTTCCGTTTCCTCTTCTGTAAATACTGGCAAAGTACTTATTTATATACATACCTGAAAATATCAGAAGAATAACAAACAAACATATAACAGTAAATTTACAAATAGATCTATGTCAAGCAGGTTTTTTTTCAATGTTGATCCTGTACAAAGGAAAATGTTTGGTGCAAACAGTGTTATAAACTGATAAAATCTACACATCATATGCAATATATTTCACACTCCTTGCTAAAACTCTGTTATTAAAACAAAATAAAATGAAAGCAGTTTGCTCAATTAAAAAAAATCATCAAGAACTGGTTTTGACTTTCAACAAAAGCTCTGCTGTTCTTTCTTCCAGCCTAGGCAAATGCAGAAGGTACACGCTATTTACTGTGTACCTTTGAAGCCGTATTTTGTAAGCTCCCTGTATTGTTCTATAGGTGTCCAACACCTGGCTGTGATGGCTCTGGCCACGTGACGGGGAACTATGCATCCCACAGAAGGTAAAAACCATCCCATCACACGGGGCTGCTGCGCTCAGGGTTCTCAGCAAGCAGCAGCAGAAAGAGGTGGCTTTTATTCTGTGTGCTTCTTTCAGCTTATCTGGTTGTCCTCGTGCCAGGAAAGGAGGTATCAAAGTGACTCCTACCAAGGAAGAAAAAGAAGACCCTGAACTTAAGTGAGTACAAAAGCACAGGTCTACCACCAGTGAAGGGGGGAAAAAGCCAATAAGAGCTCAGGACTTGAAGCATCACAGGAGATGCCCCACTTAATCCGAGCTACATGAGGATAGGGCCTAAAGCTGGAGCCGAATCAAGTGATTCGTCTTCCAGAGAAGCTGGTGGAGTCCATCGCCTTGGAGCTTGCAGAGTGAGGAAAGATTGCTATATCTGCTTGCATTGGTCCAATTATTTCAAACAGTGCTATGAAAGTGCCACTTGGTTGGAAAAATTGGCAAAATGAAGGAAAACAAAATATTTCTGCCTGTAATGAAATCTTAACATATCAACTAATTAAATCAGAGTGATGTCTTCAAAATATGTCCCAGAGAACTTAAATATATGTAAATCTCACGTCTTTCCTCTATAAATAAATGAAAATTTCACTTTAAGTGAAAACTGGAAACTCTACAGAGATTCACTAAATTCCTGACTTTGAATGCACATTCTGTTAAAATAAGTAAATGATAACTGCCAGAATATATATATGAAGATTTGGTTGTATAAAATGTTGTTCTTAATACTTGCTAATGATCTATGAGAGGCTGCATAACATTGACAGAGCAGCACAAAAAATCCCAGATCTTTCTTTGCAAGTGTTTGCATGAGATGGTAGAAGTTTTCCAGATGCAGGAACCCATTCTCTGCTTCATGCCAAAAACCTAGACAGAGAGGTGAGAATATTGATTTTCCATACACTGGTAGAAGTGTGATTTATTGCCTGTGATAGAGTTTCAATTTTCTTTTCTGGTAACATACTACCTAAATGAAAGTTTTAGTTTCTTAGGCTGTATGACTGTATTTTAAATTGCCTAACCTTAAGATCAGCTGAAACCCCATAACTCAACTTGACGTGAATTGGATGCTCAGGTACAGTGTGCCTCCGGGGACCAAGTCTTAATCCATTAATGCAAAGTGGCACAGGCAGTTGGAATTATTTTCTCAGACTTTCTTGAGACTGTCTTCGCCTGCTCTTTCCAGTGAAAACGGGGGTTCTTTTGCTGTGTTTCTGTAGATGTCCAGTGATAGGCTGTGATGGCCAAGGTCACATATCAGGTAAATACACTTCTCATCGCACTGCTTCTGGTTGTCCTTTGGCTGCCAAGAGACAGAAGGAGAGTCCTGTCAATGGGTCTTCACTATCCTGGAAACTGAACAAACAAGAGCTGCCACACTGTCCTTTGCCAGGCTGCAACGGGCTGGGTCATGTTAATAATGTTTTTGTCACCCACAGAAGGTATAACTTTGAGTTTTCTCTTTTTATTTTTCCTTAATATTTTGCTGTTGAATAGACAACACGTGAGGTTACTTTCTGACTTAATTGTGCTGAAGTCTTTAAAGTAACAACATAACTTACATTGCAGCTGAAGTAATATAGATCAGAATAACTTTCAGAAAGCTGGGATCAACTTTTTACTTTTTTTCTGTGTTCCTATTGCAATGTCACTTTCCAAGGTCTTTTCTTCAGATTAGCACAGTTTCTCTACAGTTTAAAATTAGTTCTTCCTTAGGCAAATATGGAGTTGCATCTGTATATCTTTTATAGAAAACACCAATATTGTTGAAATGTCACCGGAAAAGATTTAGCAAGAGCAATGGCTGCATTAATTTCATCTTTCCACCAGTGCAAAGTCTGGGTTCATAAACTTTGTATTTAAATACCTAGAACCACACAAAAAAAAGTAAACATGTGGAACTCACATGGATTACACAAGTTTGAAGTTATAACAATCTTACAAAGAAAGCTACCCTTAAAAAGCAGGAATCACACATATAACTAGTAACAATAAACTACAATTTTATGTATGACTGTGAAAACACTGGCATAATTTGACCACGTTCATTCAATATTACTAAAAGAATCTGGCTACAGAATCTGAATTAATACCTGGCAAAATTTGCTTTTCTGTCTGTAATAATGGGAATTAAGTCTACATTCTGTACCTTCTTTGCTTTCTTTCTAACACTCTGAACCAACTTCCCGGATACAAGAATGTCCAAGGTGACTTGAACAAATTCAGTCAGAGGCCAGTGTCATCTAAACTTTATGATCTACATCTCCTGTTAAAGTCTTAACATTAAGACACTACTGTAAATTGCGGCTAATTAAGCAAATAACATAGATAATATGTTAGCTGGTTGCAACTCATACAGGCAATTGCTACCCTACATAAAGCTGGATAACACTCCCGATCATGTTAGTTAAAATGAGGTAGAAAATATAGCTTTGTAACGTGATATCCTTTCCTAGAACATCTGAAACCTAATAAGTAACCCATGGCTTTGAGACATGCTTCCAGTTAGTTAGCTGCTCTGGGCAGAGACACTAAGCAGCATTTTAGAACCGGAGAACTAGTGTCTTTCCTCTTATAGCTTTTAGTTAAGCCAGTGTGAAGCTAACTTTAACCCACAAAAGCTTTTTTTTCTTTTTTTCTCTGTGTGGAAACACCATGTCTGTTAGTATTTTGCTTTTGATTTTTACACACACACACAAAACTATCATTTTCCTGTGGAACAAAATTTTCCTTCACTCCTTACTCGGCTACATCTGAATACAAATCCTTCTGCCAGTTCTTCAGCATATGGGTATTTCTTCTTTGTTACTTATAAAGATAGTATTAAGACAGTGCGATTTATCTTAGCCCTTTAGTGGGCTATAAAAATTGCCTCAGATAATTACCAGCTGATGAAATTGTAAGCTTTGAAATAGCAAAATGTTATTTAATGTGAACAGTAGTTAAAAAGCAAACTGACTATATAATAGAAGCATTCAAAAAAGCTATTACAGTCTATAGGGTATATCCAGAATTATGATTGTATTGATCATTATAATGTATCAACAAAATGATACAATAATTGTGCACCATGGAAATCACCCCATTAACTAATTTTTTTTAGGATAGTAAACTTGCCATTTTTAAGGACCATACTGCCCCTCTCCTCTGGAGCACAAGCCCTCATTAAAAACAACAAAGAATTTTTATTTATAAGTGTTGGAACTTTAAGAATTCTGTAAATGTATCTTCACATAAATTAATAGTAATGGCCACTGCTATTCTGCTCATTCTAAAATATGCTTAAAAGGTGTTTACATATAGGTTGAGATTTCTGTGCCAATTTTCAAGCTGGAATATACAATTAACTGGCTCTTGATGAGTTATGTCATTCCCCGAAGCTATGCTATAATGGAGATACTGATGTGACCTTAGGTACAGAGGTCTGTCCAAGTGCATGATAATATTGCCTGAAAGGATTGTTGCCATTTTCAAGTGGGTGCTAATGTTTTTTTTTTCCTATCCATTTCAGCCTGTCTGGTTGTCCTCTGAATGCACAAGCCATAAAAAAGGGCAAAATTTCGGAAGAATTAATGACTATCAAGCTTAAAGCAAGTGGTGGTAAGGAGATTTTTAAAAGATGATGACATTTATTCAGATAGAAGGGCCCTGACTCCCATTTATACTTATGCCCCTTTATGCCATTCTGGCATTAATTCTCACTCCTTTCAGTTGTCTCTAGCAGTAACAAATCTTGAATAACAAAAATGTTTGCATGAAAGATTGTAAAATTTCTCTCATTTACATCATGATAACTCAATATTGAGGGTATGCTCTCATCTTGTCTCATAGCATTACTTTTTGATTTGGAGATGATTTCAATATTGTTATTACTAATAAATTATTAGTTACAGATCAGGACGATTTAGCTATCTGATGACTAAGGTAAGAAGGGACAAATATTGTGTGCAGAAATTGACTCCTCTCCCTAATTTGCACACTACATGGTTTAGTATCTGTAGTATTTGGACAAATTTGCTAACCCAAGCGTAAGGCTCCTTTCTTATATGGCATGCTTTAGGAAATTGGGCATTAAGCCAGGATTCAGTGTACTTATTCTTTATGCCTCCAACTGCTTAGCAAAACAACTGTGTTACACTGGGCAAATGAGTTTGCTTCCATGTGTCTATGTTTTCACTGGGGCAGGGACTGCTGCTTACTGATTTCCCAAGCTGGCTCCCCAGTAGACTCTGTTCAGGGCTTTAGGTTTTAAAGCAGTAATAGCAACAGTGGCACAAATATCTAGGCAGAGCTGGTGTCAGAGTGATACTGAGCAGAAAGAGGGACATGTGTTGTCAGAAGCTGTAGCTGCTCGCTATTTTTCAGGACAAGGCTTTCATTAAAGACCTGAAGATTTCTTTTCTTTGCTACCTAACTTGCGGGGATGTAAAAGTCTTCCTACATTTTTTCCTGTAATGCTTGTTAGCTTCCTGAAAATTTTCCTTTTGCTGTTATTTAAATTTCACTATTTATCATATGCAACTAAGGCTGTGCTTCTTGAAGTTATTCTGCACAGAGATTTGCCCCCATAGAACTTCTTGCAAGGTCAGAAGCAGGTACAGATAAGCTTACTAAAGTCAGCAATTATACTAGTGGAGACGTTACCCTGGGGTGTTCCCTGCAAAAGAAGGGCTGCTGTTACATTTCTTTAAAAAGGAAAAAAAAAAAAAAAAAGCCATAGTAAACACCCTCTCACATTTTATGATAAATTTCCCTCTTTCTGGGCAATTTTTACTTACTGTACACTCCAGCTTGTAGCTGTATGTTGCCCTGGAAAAAAGAACTGTAAAACACAAAGACTCAAAGCCCCTTCTATGTTTCAGCGTATATGTTCTACAGCTAGGAAACTACTTTGACAGTAAAAGCAAAGTCAGACACAATTTAAGGATGAGCCATTTGATCAAAAGCTTGTAACACACAATGCAGCTTGTTACTCATATATCCGTTTACATGTGGACTTTTTAAATCTGATATTGGTATTTTCAACTATTTGCAGGTATTGAAAGTGATGAAGAAATCAGACACTTGGATGAGGAAATAAAAGAACTGAATGAATCCAATCTTAAAATTGAAGCTGATATGATGAAACTTCAAACCCAGGTATGACGTTAACGTGAAAATTTTACCTTTTCTCATGCTATGTTTAAGCTTAATAAATAAATTACATGCTATGTAAATGCTACGTTTAAACACACTGTCCTCTGCACTTGTTTTCCCATCACTCTGTGGCACTAAAAAGTACCAAAATCCTATGTGATTTTTTGCCAAGTTTGTATTTGTTTGTTTTCTGTAAATAAGCAGCGAATTCCTGAGTATTGTCTTAAAGATCTTGTGAATGCCAAATTCAGGGAAGTTTGGAGCTAAACTTGGCAAGCAGAAAAATTATATTTACCAAACAAAGCATTAATTTCCCTTTGTTGACCAAACCTCTGTTGACCAAACTGGGCAGAATCCCGTGACTGCTGTTTTTAGGGAGGGTATTAGGTCTTACCAGCACACTCTAGCTCTTAATGCGAGTTGACTTTGTTCTTATGTGTATCTAAGAAAATCTTCCTCGTTCAGTTCACCCACTGTCAGCTATTCAAACACTTTGAATTTTGCCTTCAGGCAGCACCTGGTAAAGAATGGACACCTTTTGCAAATTTGTGTAGCAGACCAGTTTGACAGGAGCTGTGGAAAAGAGACATTCTCTTTCATCCTTTTGTATACTGGAGTGACTAAACTGGCTGAATATGCCCTACAGACACTTCTGTATGCACCTGGGAGTTCACCTGGACATACTGGGTAAAAGCAGGAGCAGAAGATTGCTCAATATTTTAGGAGTAAGAGTTTAAGAAAAAAGGTCCTAAATGAGATCTGGGAACTCAATATAAGGCTAAACTGATCTCAGCCAAACTGAGTGTAATCATACCCCTGTGTATTTGTACCACTTTGGAATGTACAGTGTTGATTCAGGATGATCTCATAATAACCGTCGCTTGTACGGTCTAAATAAGCATGAAGTTTATGCCACTTATGCTGGATCTAAATGATCTGGCTTTACATTGCAAAGATTGTGGGAATATCCATCCCAAATAGCACTGCAGGGAGGGAGCGGGGGCTGCCTGTGTCTCCAGACACTTATTTCAGGAAACTTATTTCAGTTATCTCTGATGATCACTGTGCTGTTTGCATAGAGATCACTCAATTTATGCAGTCAGATTTCTTCTCGTCAGACTTGCTCCCTGGTGAAGCCAGTCTGAGCAGCAAAGCCTGAGCTGAACTACAGCTGAAGCAACACACCCCCTATATGACTTGCTCTATCTCCTGTTAATCTAGCCCGGAGAGGTGTTAGGCTGCTGCGAACATCCTCCAGAGCACAGCTTCTAGTGGATCGCAGGCAGGCAAAAAGGGGTTCCTGGCCCTGGCGACAATTTTGATGTATGATGGTGTGTGAGGAAGTGAAAGGAAAGACATTTAAGCAGTGAAGAGATGGGCATCCTAACGAGGGGCGGGTGGGCATAACAGCGGTGGATGTGACTTCATTGCTCTGTGCCTTGTGGAGCTGGGGTCAGGTGAAGGGCTGGCAGCCCTTGGTCCTGCCCTGCCCCGTTGCTCTGCTGCATGCTGCAGGGCGAGGAGTTGGGCAGCAGGGAACCGGGCCCTGCCACTGCTGCCTTCAGTATTTCAGAATTGCTTCTGACATATAAGCCTTCAGAGCTGCGTGTATTCCTAGCACGCTCACACTAAAAAGATACCATGTCACTACCCTGGATGCTTTTTCCTGCTCTTTCCAACACCCTCATTTCCATTCTGTTGGTCAGAGATTGTCTTTGCGATGCTCGTTGTGCGCTCCACCTCTCAGTTTCCTTTCCACTCTATTTTTCTCTTATTGTTTCCAGCATCAGCCTTGTCACTAATCCCAGCCAAGCCCACAGCTCTACCCTCCGCCCAGGAGCAGGGCAAGAAAGTAGCACAACAGCTAATACCCCTGCCCTTGCTATTGTGGTGGATCAGCAGGGATGCTGTAAGAGCAGGACAGAAATGTAAACATCAGCCTCCTTTCACCTTCCCTCCGCCAGCGCTGCAGCCACTCTCTTCATCCCTGCTCCACACTGACCTTCCCCCTCTGCTCAGTTCCCTCCTCCCTCTAGTCCCTTGCTTCCACAAGGTTTCTCCATGAGCCAACAACAAAGTCCAACGGTTCAGAGCGAATACAACCTGTTCTTTGCTCTGAATATTCTGTGGAGGCGTTACATCTGTCTTAAAAAAGCCCATACCTGAGTTTCAGATGCATCATAGCCCCTCTTGTAATCACATGACTGCCATTTTGGGTTCAAGTAGCAGTTACAACGCTGCCAAGGGTCGGTCTGTTTGCATGTTTGTGCATACCTGTGTCTTTTAGATCACGTCTATGGAAAGCAATTTGAAAACAATAGAAGAAGAGAACAAACTCATAGAGCAGAACAATGAGAGCCTGTTGAAGGAGTTAGCTGGCTTAAGCCAAGCCCTCATCTCCAGCCTCGCTGACATTCAGCTTCCACAGATGGTAAGACCACAGCCAGCAGATTTGCACCTTCTTTGAGACTGTTTTACTAGCACTTGAGGCAGATGAGCAAGCTCAGGGACCAGCAGAAGCACTGGAGCTGCATTAGCAGAGAGCTCTTTTAGCTTAATTTGCTTTGCAGAGATGCTGGATCATGAAATCTGTGTGATAGCTGGTGCCGTTGCTTCCAGGACTGGACCAGCCCTGGTATCTCTGCCCTGTACCGCACTGTGCAGGACAGGCTTTTACCTCGTCCCTCCCTATCTGAATGTCCACCCTGCACAAAGAGGGAAAACTTCACTCTGGGAATCCTTATTTACTTTGCTCCTAGATCAAAACTTTAACCTGTTCCATATAAGCGATTTTTCTGGAGCCCACAAAGCTCTATCTTCTCAAAAACTCCATGCCCTTGATGTCTTACTTGCAAATGCAGGCCAAATCCACAAAGGTACTTGGGACTCCAGAATTACCATCCCCTTTCCCAATCTCAACCGTGCTGCTGGGAGCTTAGGTGAGGACAGTGACAGGGATGTTAGCTGCAATCCCAGAGCCAAACAGGCCACAATAAAAAAAGAAATTACACTGACAATAATATTTCCAACCTCTTTTCTTGCTTGGACAGTGCATGTTCCCCAGCACATGCAACTCCATTTCTACAACCTCTCCATTAATTTGGATGGCTGCCCTGTTTACAACTTCTCCCCAGTCGCCACATCGCTGCTTTACCGTGCTTTGGGTTCGGGTGCTTGGGGTTTTTTTTTGGCCTGAACTTTCTCTCCTACAATTATAATCTGTTTTTTCTTCATTTAGGGGCCAATCAGTGAGCAGAATTTCGAAGCATATGTAAATACACTCACAGACATGTACAGCAATCTGGAACGGGACTATTCCCCCGAATGCAAAGCTCTGCTGGAAAGTATCAAACAGGCAGTGAAGGGCATCCATGTGTAGGATGTGAAAGCTGCTGGGCAACAGAAATTACTTAACAGCAGTAAACTCCAGATGGATCTGTTAGGAGTTCATGTACTGCTAAGGGGTGTAGGTTGCCATGCTGCATTTACAATTGCAACATTGCACTAATTTTTTCCCAGCTGACATAAAAAAAAGAATAAAACTGCAACAGACTATTTGTATTAACAGCAATGCACTCTATTAGTATACTGTATTTATTTCAGTACAATTCCTTTTTTTTCTTCTTTTGCACTCAGTTTTTGTAAAGTGAATGTAAAAAGTGTGTGTGACTATTTTTTATATTTTTTATTTATTTCTAATCAAAGAGTTGTTTTTTTTATCTTTTAACAGCATTTTTGCGGCCTGCCATATTTTTACAAATGTGTTTATTAATTTATTTTCCAACTGGATTTTAAATAGACTGAAAGTTATACTGTAAATTAAATAACTTGCTGGGTTTGTACAGGAAGAAAAAAAAAACCTATGAAAGTAACAAATGACCGAACCGTGGTTCTAGTTTTATTTTCCTCACATCCTGCTTTTTTATAATGGCTTTGTATCAGAGATGGGTTTGCAGCAACATGAGATGTGAAGATGCATGGAATGAGAAGTTAAATGATGCCCACTAGTGGGGAACCTGGGCTCTTAAAAGCACAGTATGCTGGAAAACAGTGTGTTGAAGAACACGTTAGCAATAATGAAATATAGCAATCAGCAAAGCACTTGACTTGGCTGTGTGATTTAGCCTATGCGAATGATTATTTAAAATGTTTCAAGAGAACTTCAGATTTATTTTACCACTGCAGCTTTTTTCAGAGTTAGCTCATGGAAGGCAATGACAATTCTCTCTAAACAAGAAGGATAACTTGATAGGACTGGTACTTTTTTAGTACGAGATGTTGAAGTTTTATCCAAGTGACCAGTATTGCTATGGATTTGAATTCGAAAAACGCAAACACATCCCAGGCTGAAGGCTTTGTAGATAATGAATCGAACACATCTCCCCTGAAATGGCATTTAATACTGGTTTGAACCTAAGGGCAGCTGAGAAGGCAGCGGTCTGGAGAGGAATAATACCACTCCAGCGCAACGGTGCTTGCTTTTCTCTTTGAATGAGCAGTAGCAACACCATGAGTGGTTTCTCCCATCCTTCTTCACTAAGACTAGGCTGATACTGAATTTGTTACCAGTCTTTTGGTAGGGTACCAAGTGCTACAGAGCATACAGACAGACGGAGGTGCGGACAGATGAGCACTTGTGCGGAGGTGCTGGCGTGCACCTCGGTATCTGGTTAGCCTGGATGTGGAACTTCTGAATCTGTCAGAAAGTAGCGGTTGCTATAAAAGAGGCAATGTCTATTTCAGGGATTGTAAGTAATTAAGCATTGTTTCAAAAGTTTTTTTTATATTTATTTTTTTTAAGAAAAAGGTATAAACAACCAGCTAAACTGCCTTTTTTGTATGCACACACACCTCGTGCATATGTGCCTCAGTGTAAATGTATACATGGATCTAGCGTGTGTTTAATTTTTCCGTGCTATAATGAAAGTGTTTATTTTTATTAGCCTCATTTATATTTAGATTGAATATGATGGCATTCACAGGCTTGACATATACAATTATATTATTACTGTTCCTGCACAAAAGTACTGTTCAAAAGTGATTCAACTCTCATGCACTGTGGTCACTGTTCTGCATTAGGTGGGGCTTGCTTTTTGTTTGAGGGTTGATTCAACTCTCTGATCTTAGTTTAGACAGGGGGAAATGTATGTTCTTAGGAGCTGTGTTTATTTTTAAATCGATTTTTCAAAAGCTACCATATGCGCTGTCTAATATAAATAGGAGGACACCAAACAAAAATTTGCTATTAAAGTTATTGTTCTTGCTAAAGAAACAAAAAGCAAGCATTTGTCATACTTGTTAAATGCATACAAAATGAGTTCACTCATTACAAAGACTAAAATTTAATTTACTAAATATTTTAACAAATTTGTTATATATTTTATTTAAGTAAAAAAAAATCTCTTACTGACCTATGTATTTATTATTATGATTTACTATGGCTTCAGGTTAATTTATCTGTGTTTGGTTGTTTGCTCAGGTTGTTCTGTGAAGTATGTTTGTATTTATTTGCCTCCCTTGTACTTGATGTGTTTTGTAATGTGCACTGATTTTTTTTCTTTTTGTTTTTATTTTTTTGTGTTTAAATGCATTGATGAGCTATACTGTAAATTAGACCTTTTGTAAAGAGCAATGATGTATGCATTTTTTTAATTTGGAGTAGTTTGTATACTGTTTCTTCATACAATTAATATTTCTTACATCAAAACAACAAAATTGTGTTCTGTGCTGTACATTTTGTGTATTGTAGGAAATAAAATTGATAATGAAATACTGCAGCAAGTTTGTTAGGTTTTTTAGCCTCTAGAAGCCGACTTGTATTACGCTTTCTTAACTGCACCTGGCACTATACAATGTGTCAGATGTTTTACTTGCTTTGTGTACAAAGTGTGTCATCCCTGTAAGTAAATTTCTGGTATAAATAATTTAATTAATGTTTTACTTTGTCAATTTGAAATAAGAAGGAGAAAAATGGAACTGCTTAAGAGGCCCTTTTCACTTCTGAAGGGAAAAAAAATCAAGAAAATAATCACTGCATTATTTAATGCATTCTTTTCTTGGCAGCTGTAGCCTTCATTTATACTGGTAAAGTACAGGATTTGTGCTGACCTTTAACAGCTGCTAAATGATGTTTAAACATAAAAGCCATTGTAAAGTTTCCAGCAGTTCGGAACCACCCACTGTTCCAGTGCAATTTTCTGCTGAGATTTGCAGTGCTTAGATGTTACACAAATAAAGATCTGCTGGTTTTAGAAAGACAATATTTCCAGTACCTAATGGACTTTCTTTTTTCACTGCTCATTGTAGCGAAAACAGGCCACTTTTATTTAGAACGCATGCTAATGGCTTTAGGAGCATTTCTTGTGTCAGATTCCAACTTCCCATGGACAGACCAAGAATAATTTTCATTTAGAAAATAAGGTAAGTTTAAAGCCCATAAAGTAGCTGGTAATTATTTATTTGAATAGACATAGATAAAACAAAATGAACTTGGGCACTAGAAAAACTGACATGTCCTGCATTTAAATAGATCAGATGTTCAAAATTTGAATTATGACATGAATCCTGGATACTCACAAATCTTGCTGACTTTGGAGCTGTAAAGTCAGCAGTGGGCTGGGGTAGAGAAAGATCTGCCCTGGGAAGCTCTGTTCCACTGGGGTTTAGAGTTTTCTTTGCTCGAGGACAATTATCCATGGGTAGCATGAACTGGTTCTTAAGTAATTAGTAGTTACTTTAGTAATATTTCTTAATATTTCTTAATAAATATAAAATAATAATTTTTCAGGGTCCTTTAAAGTTGCTGTTAAATTTTAGCTGTAGACCTTCAGGTCTGTACATGCTAAAGGGATAATCTCTTCATACACATCACAGATGAAGCAGAAGCAAGTCTCCCTTAGCAATGATGTGCCTTAATGCTAAACAGATAAAGACTGAGGCCAATACTTTCACTTTGTCTGAGCACCTAAATTCAAATCACAAATTGAGAAGGCCTTATTGTCAGACAGGCAGCTCCCCACAATTTTTAAAGATCGATACTAATTCTGATTATCTGCTGTTTATAAGGTTGGGGAGGGCAATGGTATAAGGATGCTAGGCTCTACGTACACCTAAGAGTATTCTCAAATGTTTCCAGAAATCTGAGACAGGGACTGTGAGCAAAGAGACACTTTTCCTTGTGGTTTTGGATAGGAAATATGATAACCACAGTTAACTGATTAAATTATTATCACCTAAAATTATTACTGTCCCTGCTTTCATCTTTAAACAACTTGCTCTGATAATGTTTATTTCAGTGTGATCTTTCTCAATTAAAAAAGAATCATGTGAACATTTCAGCCAGATTCATTACTAAGCTAACATTAGCCATAGGGAAAAAAAAATAACAAAACAAAAAGCCTTCGGCTTGAAATAACCTTTCAAACCAATTCTGTCTTCTGAAATTTCCATTTTTAATCGTTGTTCTATACCTATGCCTATAATAGGGACGAAAGTGCTTAATTCAATTAAAAAATATAAATTCCATTGATTGAATGAAATACCAATGAGAAGGAAGAGAAGAAAGAACAGTCAGCATTTGCTGTCCTATCAGCTCAGGAAGCCTATCCTGTCTCTTAAGTGATCATGACAAAAGTTTTGAGTTTATGGTGTAGACAAGGGGTTCTGTTTCCTACTGCAGTCTTATTTCTGTTTACTAATTAAGCACCTCTTCTTTCCTGCTGGCTTAGTGCATCTATCTAATTGTGTCATGGCTTTTCCTCTTAATGCCCCTTCATCCTACTCATATTGTACTTTTTTTTTCTATTTTTTAATAATAAGTCATAGGATTTCTTGATGGGAACTAGTTATCATGAAATGACACAGAGTTATGACAGAAGTCATCCGCTTTGTTTCCTCCCGTGTTCCTTCAGTGCTGTATACTCTACCTGTCTTGGCATTTCTGCTGTGCTTAAAGTTTCTTTATGATTTACGCAGCTGTGTAACCTGGACGTTGCTAGCAGATTTGCACCAGACAAAGTCCTTTGCTCATCTCACTGAGGATACTGTGGGATGATAGAGCTCCATTTAGCTTTTGTGTAACGTGGGATAGTGACCTAGTTTCAGTACCTTTCAATAGCTCATTCTGGCTTGGTTTTCTTCTGTCTTTTTCGCTCTAGTAAGTCTTAGACAGCCAAGCTTACACATAATTTCATCAAAGATTAGTGTGATTTCCTGTCTGACTTCATGGTACAAATTGCTTCAACTGCATTTCATTCTTAACAAATGTTCCCAGGGACATTGTCCAAATAAATCTCAGGACTTTTCAGCTATGTGATAACAATGACTATTTAGGTTGCTCCTATCTGCTGCTAAAACTGTTACTGAACAAGATTTTTCCAAACCAGCTTTTGGTGCCCAGCACCAGCTTTTGGTGCTCAGCCTCACATTCTTTGAAGGGGCCTAATTTTTAGAAGTTAAATACACAGCTATTTTTGCCAAGCAGGGCCTTTCCAAAATTCCCTTCTCTGACCAATCCAAATTACTAGCTGTTAAGTTTTCATACTATTATTTCATATAATTTTTATAAATATGTTTTTAACATCTATTTCCACGTACAAAGCATCATAAAATTCCAGGTGAGTACTTGTGTCCATCCCAGGTGGTGAAAAGTAAAACATCGTTGATGCTACCCAAGCCTAATTCGGACCCTTACCAAGCTCCTCTTTTACTTTCTCTGCACAGCTTTTCCAGGGTTCTGATGGAAAAGAGGACAAGAATAAAAAACAAAAGAACAAACTTCATTCTTTATTTAACTGAAGATATGATCTGTCCAAGGAGTTCTCTGTCATCATTGCTGAAGCTGGAGCTGGGGCTTAAAATATGTGGCCTGAAATCTTCTGTAATTACAGCCGTCTCTACGATCTCATGTGCACCCCCTGCTTACTTCTGACACAATAAGCAAAATCTGGATTAGGAGCCAGATTCTATGCTGATTTCAAATTTATCAGGATGAAATTCATTTGATCCATTAGAAGCAGGATGAGCTTACTTTCCTTCACGGGGAGTTGCCTAGAACTGGGAGACGGAGGCAGTTTCTTTAATCCTGATGTCCAGCCAAAAAGTTTTTAGGGAAACAATAAAGGTTTCAAAAAGCTCATGAAAATCTACCAGAAAAATGCATGTAATCATATTCCTTCAGAGAAAAATGCAGTGCCATCTCCATCGACTGAAGAGCTGAGCTCCTTGCACAGAGGCATGTGGCAGAGCACGTAAAGCATCAGTGCTGAGGGCTGTGAGGGGACGTATTTTGTGCTTCCCAGCTGGCAGGAGGCGAAACGGCACCTTAGGGAACCCAGCTCTAGGCCCTGCTCAGCCTTTTGGGTAACTCTGGGCAAGACAGTTGGTGCGAGCTCTGTTTTCACATCTGTGAAACAAGAAAATGATCCACACACTCTGAAATGTTTTCAGAATGAGCAACTCCAGTCTGACATAGGAGCATGCAGTACACGTGTGCGAACACACTGAGGGAGAAAGAGCCAGAGCACGCGTAAGAGCGTATAGCAGCTATTATTATATGACTGGAAGTACGCTATCAACTTCACAATAGCCATTGTTGTGTTTGAACAGAGATTTCTGCAATATCACGCTCTATATTGAACGCCTTGATGGCAGTCTTTATAACTCTAACGCAATCACTTCATCCCCTGTGTTTCAGAGGCACTGCATGGTACCAGCTATGGCACTTGGATCTGCTGGCCCTGGTTTAATTCCTCTGCTCGTCAGAACTGTCTCTGCTCTATATGCCACTGGTTCATGAGAAATCCCCACATCTCCTCTTTCAAACACTATCAGTTCTTATGCACAGCCCATCATCTAGGTTTAGCTCTTTTTTTCCCCCTCCTAAGGCGTTACAGTCCTGGTTTTATTTCTACACTGCTGACATTGTTTTCCTTGAAGGTATTTTCCAGGTAGACTGGTCAGTGTGAAACTAAATTTTCAAAATGCGGAAACTAAATTTCAAAAAAACAGAAGCAAAGGCTATAAAAGCAGAAACATTTTTATGGAGATCATGGAGCTCCTTCAGATTTTGCGAAAAATTAGCTGATTGCTATGAGAGCAAAATTATGATTTACCGTAAGAGGGAAGAGGAGGGAGGCTCAGCTGCTACAGATTTACAGATTTTATTTGGCAAGGGCTGGCTCCTGATCAGCATGATGTACAGCCCAGACTAGCAGCAAGAGTTAGTGCAAGGCTGGCCAGAGAACCGCACTCTTGTGCTTGGTGTGGTGTCAAAGGACGCAAACAGTACAAGTCTTATCCATGAGTATAAATATTTGAGCAAGAAGGCAGGTAGGCAAGCAGTGACTGTAGCTCCTGTGTTTATAGTGACAGTGATGGTGTCGGCGGCACAGGGCTGAAGTCCACAGGAGTCCATTAGGTGCCAGCCTACATCAGCTCCACCCAGTACAAAACTGGTTCTTTTTCCAAGTGTGTTTTTCTTCCAATTTTGCCAAAATAAATACCCCCTCCAGCTTGCTACGGTATCATCATGAGTAGTGTTACCGACTCTGCCTCCTGGGGAAACTTGCAGTACCTCTGAGCTCTGACTCGCCCCGAGATGGGTTTATGTCTGGAAGAATGAAGGTGAATATTTCCCACAGCGCCTGCTGGGCAGGCAAAGTCTTTCTGGGGAATCTCTCCAGCAGTGCGAAACTCCAACAACCAGCACCTCTGCTTTCACAGGCTGAGATTTCATGGGGGGTGGCTGCTGGTGGGGGAGGAATCAAGGCGCTTGCTGCAGGTCTTTCCTCCTCCGCCTGTTAGCACCTCCCTGGGTGCTGCAGTCCCCAGCCAGGTAGAGGCTGTCCAGCTGTGCTTCCCCCTTTTTCCGTCCTCCTTACCCAGGCCAGGCTGGAGGCAACCCCTTTTTTTTTTTCTCTGTGAGAGGCTTAAATCTCCTTTCACCATCTTGGGAGCATAGCGTGACTGCAGCCGCTGCTGGCTGGCCTGGTTGCCACCATTCGTGATGGCCTTTTTATTACCAGATTAGAGGACATTGTCATGACGCGTATGAGGCCTTTCAGATAAGGCGCTGTACAAGTTCCAGCAGGTTCCAAATACAACAGCATGGCTTTCGCATCCAGCCTACAGGATCAGAGTTTATTTCCCCAATGCAGACAGCTTTGCACTGCCTTCCTGTTAATTAAAGTATTGATTACAATACCGCACTGTTTACATGTAAGATTTTGCATGGTCTTGGCCATTCACATGCAAATGAGCTTGTAAGCCTTTCTGTGCCCTAAAATCTGCTGATGTCAGTCTTCCAATTCTAACTCCATGTTGTAGGACATGTGGCTTTCTATAGCTTAGCTTTGATGCCCCCAAGTCATATTATCTCAATTCTGAGGTTCATTATGATAAACCTTTCACTGGTTTTAAATCAAAAACTTTAATTGTACTGTACTTATTCAGCTTAGGTTTTGGCTCCTGAAGGCAGCAGTTTTAATTGCATCATTTGTATAGTGGCCCAATATGTTTTGGTGTGAAAAGTGCATTATCACGTTTAATTTTGCATTATTTTTCCCATATGTTTTAGTTACACTAAAACTTCAGATGGGAAGTGATGAGGCTTTCCCACTGCTCTCTCATTCTCTGTTTACGGCTTTTTAATGAGCTAAGACCGCACCATTTTCTTTTGTTCTCATCAGTTGAGGTTTTAGGGAGCTGTTTATTTGTAGGGTAATTCTTGTATTTATGTAGAGCAAGGCATTAGACATTTTTATCCTCTACTTATTAACAAGCCAGATGGTACCGGCTGCTACCCACACAATTCCAATTATCAGATGGCAAACTGAAATATACGTGGGGCAAATGAGAAGATGTATATTAAAGTAGCATCACGGAGAATTGGCTTCTTGGAGATGTTGAGTCACAAAGAGGTACTAGCAATTAGGGTGTGACAGCCTGCTGCTGAAGGTACAGCGTTGGCCTGGGGGCACAAGCATTCAGCCTCCAAAATTTTAATACTATCTCTCTCTTTCCCCCTTATCTTTGAAATCTGATTCCGGTCTTTCATCCTTTAGATTTCTTTTCCACTTCAGAGTAAGATGCAATATTGAAGCCAGTCAGTAAGTTGAGGTATCCCAGAAAGACGCACAAGATCTGAAAATTAATGTGAAGTTTGCGCATCATGTCTCCTACTATACCCTCGTGAACTTCTGTGCATGCACCCCAGTAACACAGGAACAGCTCTAACACCGAAATGTAGGATCCAGCAAAGTATTGCTATTCCGCGTCTTGAACTGACCTAGAAGTTACAGCTTACACATGGATTTTTGCTTAAGGGCAGCTTTCAACTTCAGGTTTACATATAAGGAGGTCTGGTCACACTTATTATGGTTGGCTTTACAGTCTTTCAAAAACAACTTCTATAAATTCAGAACCTAGACCCAGTGCTTACCTAGGGTGAATCCATACATCGATACACACTAATAATAAAGAACAAGTGATTTAACGGATGATTTTATAATGCTTTTGGGTTTTTTTCTGCCCAGAAGGTACAACCTCTATAGGAAATGTTTTTGGGTGAAAACTGTTCTCTCAAACTTCCCTTATTTTGATGTAGAAATTGTATACACAAGTTGGCTGGGAAGATGGTGAATTATGCAGGAAACTTTTTGTGTGACATTTCTATTCCTTTTCTCTTCTGGTTCAAGATGAAAGTACCAACTCAAATCAAATTGTGGAGAAATTAATGTCCTAAGGTGAGACCAGCTAAAGTAAAAAGTTCTTTAAACTAAAGTAATGGCTTTCTAAAGTCCTTCAGTTGTTCATATGGGCTATGAGGTTAATCATCAATGTGAGTACATTTTGCAAAAGTTGGGATGTGAAGGATTTCAGATTGTCTCTAGTTTCTGTTTATAATATCCAATCATGAGAACACCTTCTCTTTCAACAGCTGTGCTCATGATGCCAGGGAAAAGGTACTCTCCTTGCAGCTGTTCCTGGCTCTAACACTTACAACCTACAGATCTTGGGGAAGTCTTTTAACAGGATGAGTCTGAAAAAACAGTCTGCATGGTTTAAACACCATTTACACTTCAAACAGTTTACTATGTGCAAATGGTGCATGTGCAAATTCTCACTTCTGATTGCGGAGAAGTCAAAGATTTGTGCAGGCATTTGTCTGCCATTTGTTGACACAAGTGCATGAATCTGCAACTGTGAAGAAGCTGGTGCTTATTCTGTCTCCCTGTCTGTGAAATGGGGGGGCTAATAATGTTCCTTTCATCTTGCTGTTAGCAAGAGACTTGAGCAAGATCTGCAGTGGTCTCTAGGATACTCTCTTTGAGATCCTAAGTGTAAATCAGTTTTACAGCCATTCACAAAGTCTTGGGGAGTTCAGATATAGCCTTTGTACCTGGCTTATCAGCAACAAAAAAAGCCCAAAATCGTTGTCCAATGCTTATTCAATAAATGCTCATTCCAGTGAAAGCGGCCCATTGCCCATTTTGTGTTATTGATGTTCCTCATAAAGGTTAGGCAAAGTTGAGAGATTAAAAATAAGCACCTCCTTGAAGCTCACAGGCGCAACTGACAGTCTCTCCCAGCGTACAAAATTGTCATGGAGATTCATTTTTTTGCTTCAGTTCTTTGAAATCTGCAAGGGCAAAGTTTTACCTGATTTCTCAAAATAAGAAAGCCAGCACTGGATCAGATGCTTGAAGATCACTGACATCCAAATTGTTGTCAGGTCTGAATTGCAAAGAAGTGATTCAATAGCTGAACATCTGTGTACTCGCTCACGTACGGTTGCTGTTTCATCCACAAGCAGCTGTGGAGTAGACAGGCAAAATTCTCTACATGGTGATAATTACAGTGTGCATTACAAAGGAGGCATAGTCATAAGAGCACGTAATCTGTTTGGATTTTTTTAACTTTGGAACAGAGCAACCCTGCTAGAGCCAAGGCTAATATACATAAAATACATTTCTCAGCCTAAACAGAGGAACATTTAGTCAGATCTGAACAAGATTAGGAAATGCACTTACTGGGCAGGAAACTTTTACTAAGGTCAATTTTTCCAGTTTCTTTTTTTCCTTCTATAGAAACAATGGTTAAGAACTACCCCAGGTATCCAAGCTCTTCCAGAGACTGAAGTATGATTGAGTCTCTGTGGATTCGCAATTTGCTTTAATATGCTTTTATTGCTTGCTACACATGCCCACTTGCTCTATCTTGGGCAGTGGCATTAGCCATTATATTATCATCACTTACTGCGAGGTTAGTGGTGACAGCTGAGTATCCTTATCAGAGCTCATGATCTTTTAATTTCTTCTCTTATGCTCCTTCAGCTTCTTGGTCACATCTTTATATGAACACATTGAAGCCAATAAAAAAAAAAAAAAGAAAAAAAGAAAAAAAAGCTTACAATTAAATCCTTCTCTTACCCAAGGAAAGTAGCTATGCACAGCAGAAAGACTATGAGGTAGAGCTTAAATGAGATAAAATGGGATTTAATTAATGCATAAGCCTTGTGTTCTTGTACAGGACTGCCTTTTCCCTGCATTCTGGGAATGAGCTCAACATTTTTTTTCTCCATTGCTAGGAGCTGAAAGGAATTCAAGTATGAAACAGTGTCTTCCTTGGGTTCTGACACTTCGAATTTGTTGTTTTAAGATTAATATGTGAATATGAGTGTGCTAGTGTGACATTTTGGGGATCATTGTTCATGCAGCCAGAGAGCACAGTCTCATCCCATGTAAACAGAGCAGCCTGGACTGTGGCAGGAATCGAGATATCATAAAATATAAGATTTATGCCAAAGTACAAGAAGATTAATCTATGCCAGGAGTTCAAGTCCTGTACCTTATTGTAAAATGGCTGTATGTCATTATCTTATGAGTTTCTGGTATGGTAATGACTACACAGCAAATTCCTTTTCTAAGCATTAGTTTGTTTTATGCATTTACATGACTTGGTGAAGAGAATAGACATCAAGTTACTAGTGGCTTTTTACCAACAGCAAATCTTGGTTTCGCACCTGAAGTATTCAGCAACTGTATTCCAATCATTATCTAAACAGGTTTGAAAATTTCACAGATTTTTCTCTGAGGGAAGATGCTAGGCACAGCAAGATTTGTGAGGAAAAAACCAATAGGTCACTCCACAAAAGCAAACCAGCTGTCAAGGTTTTGCTTGTTCCCTTAATAGGTAGCTGTGGAAAAGCATTGTTTGGATAGAATGATTGCAAATCTGGGATTTTGGCATTACATGATGTGCATAAGAGGAAAATAAGGAAATGGAAGTTTTAATTTAAAGGAAAAAATTTAATTTAAATAAAAACCCATTAGAAAGGGAGAGAGAGTGAGCTGAAGAGTGGTGATGCGAGCCCCGCTCCTGCCTGCAGTGAGGGCCAGGTGGAAGATGCAGACTGGGCACGGACTAAGGAAAATTGGTCCTTCCTGAACATAAATGTAATTTTCTGGCACACCTGGCACAAAGGTGCATGAGCAGCAGATACCTACCAATGATGCTGGGTGCTTAAAGCACGGGATGTCAGCCATTAACAGCGCTGTGGGCCCCCTTCTGGGACAAGCCTATGGGGTGGGTGCAAGCAGCCTCTGGCTCCCAGGAGAGGCAGGCTGGGTTTGCCAGCGTGGGGACAGGTCAGCAGTGCCTAGGCTTGGCCTGGATGGCAACCCCCTCGCTTATAGCTTGCTGGGAAGGTTTAGTCCATCGTTGCCCATGCACACGAATGTGTCCCTGAGCGGCACTCGAAACTCTTATGGCAGCTGTCCCCAGGGCTCCAGGGGGCTTGTAGTAATTTATACTAGCTGTGATTCATTCCCTTGTATTTTAAATCCCGCAACAGAGAACAAAAATGCGTCAAGACGATTAAACGTGTTAGTGCGAGTTGAACATAGTTGTTCTGCTGACCTTAACGGTGCTATTCACACACTTGCAGCAAGGCAAGCTCTGAAGTACGCTGCTGAATCAGCTCTTATGTGTGCACTAAAATACAACAGTGATTTCTGCAATCAAGACCAGTGCCAAGCTCTGGTACATCCCTGCCTAGAGTCAAGACATTAGACCATTGCTGCTGCATGTAGTAGCTGGCATTGCAGCTCCTCTTCTCAGGCCTGCTGAAGATGAGCAGGAAGCATCCACACAAATTGGCTCATGCTGCTTCTTTAATAATTCATGTATTTTTGCTCTCTTCTATAGTTAATGAACCTCCCCCACTCTCATCCTCATTCTCTCTCCCTCTCCCATTCAGTCAGTTTGTTGTGGTTTCATGTATCTAATCCATCTGTCACTCGATTATAGCTATCGAGCACCTGTTATGGTTTTCTAGAGTTTCATTCAAGCTGTTGACAAGTTATTCACAAATTGGCCCTTGTCACACTGTCATCGTGTGGAGTGCACTTTAGTGAATTCTTTTGGGTACACAAAATAATGAACAGAAGACAGCAAGGCTTGTGAATTAAGCAGTTTCATGTCCCCAATATTTAAAGAACCATTAACAGATTGGAAGTATCTTGTTGGTGATCTATTTTTCAAGCCCGCTTCTTAAAATATTTTGTCTTCTCCATCCAGACCCTTTTGCATGCATAATCACAACACAACTTGTCTGAGTTGTCAGGACAAGCTATGCTGACAATGACGCCTTATATATTTATAGCGCCTATGTTGCAGCTGTGACAAGCTGATCGTTGCTTCCTCTGCACACTCCTCCTTCCCTACACTGCTTGGTACTAGCAGGGAAGCAGAGGGCAGGCTGGCTGGCTGGCTAGCCCTCCACAGATGCAAAGCTCTTCTCCTCAGGCAGTTATTTGGTTTATTCTGCCCTGGAGCACATCAGGCAGAAATCAGGTGTTGCAGATGACAAAGGTAACTATCCAAGACAGAAACATCTCTTGATCAAAGAAGACTCTTAAGATAAGGTTAAAAGCAGGTTTAGCTACGTGTGAAAAATTCTCACTCTCCTAAAAAAAATTCAAAAATCTCAGTACTAGAAGGTCTAGAAATAAACAGCTTTTCACTCAGTTTTTACTTCTGCTTCCATGCAGATGTTGCTTACTTCTTACTCATTAGACTTTTGTTCTGCACTGCTCACGTATCTCAGCTTCTGCCTGTGCTCTGCTGTCGTTCCCCAGATGCTCTTGACATTATAAACAGTTTTTCTCTGTAAAGACATTGAAACTAATGTGGTACCAGGATAACATAAGCTAAAAGAGAACTGTAAAGTATTCTCACAGTGCAGCGTGTTGGTGGTGTAGAAGAATGCATTTGCAAATAAAGGCAGTGATTGATCTGTTTGCAGCTATGAAATGAGTTATTTATGCGCAATTTGGCTTGAAACAAGCAAATGTAGTGCATGCATATTTCTATATTTGAATCTATTTTGCATCAATAAACATATGCACACTTTTCTAGGGAAGTCTACAAATCCTTTGAACAAGATTCCAGGATTTCAGTGTTTTGATCTTTGAAGAGGATTCCCCCCCCCCAAATTCTCAAAGACAGAAAACAAAATTTAGCCATTGCCTGGTCCAGGTGGGGTGGTAATATAGCACTAGCAAATTATCTGGCAATTGCAAAAGGGCTAAATTACTTCCAATCACTTCTTAGATTTCTTACTGCTTGGGGTTTTGGTGCTGTAAGATACATTTTCCTTTGTGGTTTCACAGGGAGAAATCCAGCCGATCTGATCATTGCTCTGATAAACCATTAGGTGGCAGGACTTCAAAGCAAACTGTGAAATCATAAAGCCGTGTTCCATTGTAAGGAAGTTTAAAATAGAAAGTACAGATGTCTCAACAGTTAATATCTTAATAGTTAACTCAGAAGTTCTTTTTAGAGTTTTTTGAATGTATTTATAGTTATTCAATGTTGAATCTGTGAATCGCAGTTCAGATACCCACAAAAACTCCTTTCCAATTAAAAAAAGCAAAGTTTCAGGGGAGTTATGGGATAAGTTTGTAAGGACATTTATGTATTAGAGGTATTAGGCACCCTTGAATTTTAAAGCATGTAAGATTCAGGTTCGCAGAAATACCTAGATACCTAAATACAATTATGCTGACATGATACTCATCACCTTTAGGGATCTCAGAATAAATAGGTTATGATAATAAAACTCATTTTCAAAAAGAATTCATTTCCTTCAATCCAGATCACAAGACCAAGTTAAGCACCTGAGGAGGCTTCGCTGAGAGTTTTAAAATCATGCCACAGTGAAACCATCAGTGTAAATCAGTACTAATACTTTCCTATCTGCTGCTACCCGACGTATTCCAATCACAACTTCAACACCACAGTGCTCTGAGCCCTGCCTCAAATAGAGGTCCTGCAAGCCCTGACACCCAGGTTTTAGCCTGGATACCAAAACAGTCCTTTCATTAGTGGTTTACCCATCCAGCAGTGTCCCTACCATGTCTGAGGCATGTTATCTCCCAGGACCACAGCAGAAAAATAAATACAGGCCACCTCTAGATGGAAGGAAGGCCCAAATCCAGCCTGTGTGATAGCTGAGGGATAATGAGAATAATAGAATAAGCTCAGCAGAGATGGCCTTCAAGACAGGCAGAGGTTTTAACAGCTAGGGCACAGGCTGCTTAAGTAATTGACTTGGCTGCAGTGCCCACGTCCAGCAGAGAGCTCGCAGCCAAGGATCCTGAATGAGGGGAGCCACCTATAAACTGGCATCACATCAGTTGCTTAGACGCATAAGCCCCATTCTTCAGCCTTGCACTCTTGGCTAATTTAGGCAGCTCTCTGCTCAGCTGTTTGCCTTAAAAAGCTGAAAATCCCTTTCTTACAAGCTTAACAATTCCCGTGTAGGGATCCCAAGCTGCAAACAGGCACTCAAGTTGGTGTTGAAATTCCAAGCTGTGAGCGGACGAGGAGTTGTGTTGCACACCTCTGCCAAACAATGCTGAAAACCATCTAAATAAATCCCTTCAAATCCTAAGTCTTGCTGGCTGTGAGGAAACTAGGCTAGGAGGGCTTCAATCGCTTTTGAAAACAATGTAGGATCCTAAGTCACTTTATGTGCCTTTGAAAAATTCACTCTTGAAAGAGGGATGCCGGAAAGTGATTTCCTTCCCAAGTACCACTGTTAACTTTGTGAAATTATTCATGAAGTGTGCATGAACAAAAATTATTCATAGAAATAAGGGTATCGCCATCTGTCTAAATACAAAGGAAACATAAACAGGCCCCAAATCCTATCAGTCTTTGGGTTTTTCCAACGAATCATTTAAAAATTAACAGGTTTTCAGTGGCTTTATAAAAAAACAAACTGAGTTCCTTCTATTTTCTTTTTTTTAACTTATAAACCCAATATATTTTCTAAGTATCTCTGATGGGTAGTCTGGACATTTGATTAAAGCATCCTGATAATGAGGATATCTTGGCCCTTTGAAATGTCTTCTTGGGTGATGCCAAAACAAAGGATCAGGTGTTTTATAAATGATGAAGTCTTTTACTGTAACAACACTGCCAACACCCCAAGTCTTCTTTCTGTACAAAAAAAAATACAAAGGTTTATAAAATTGATAAGTTTTACCTCCATTTCGGTTGGTGCTAGTCTTTTGTCTTCAACAATGTGATTTAGGGGTGCTCCTTCCTACTTTGAAATGGTTCAAGGTGTGAATAATTTTGAGGAAAAGAAGTAAGTATCATTCCCAGAAGAAGCTGTTTAAGATCACTGAAAGAACTGGATAAATTTGAGCTAGATTCAAGAGTTGGTTACATCACTGAAAAATCAGCACAAGTCTCATTTTTATGCATTCTCCTGATGTTGCTGCATTTCTGTAATACGCACCTGTGGTGGAACAAGGGCAGAGCAGCACACCTTGACTTAGTATTACTTAGTTGCCTGTAGTCTTGAGCAAAAGCACTCTCTGCATATCTACTCATTTCCTTCAAATGCTTTTCTTCTCAGCAGCTCTGAAACATTTTAAAACTTGGGTTTTTTCTTTAATAATTTGAGCCCTGCTTATGGTCGCATATGTGAATATCCTGCATGTATTGTCATCTCTAGCATGCCCCAAACTCTACATCCCAGCCTCCACCTCACTTCCCATTTTCATGGTGTTTATTCCCTCTAAAAAGATTGCTTTTTCAATACTTTAGGAAAGCCACAGCTGCCAAAGACACGTGCTCTGTTCTCTCCTTCAACCCATGTGGCTCTCAGCAACCCAACCTAGAGCTGCCTCGGCAAAGGGGAATCTGCGAGAAGTTTGGTAGTACAGAGCAGGGGGACAAAGTGAGCCAAGACAAAAAAAATAAAGACAATTTTTCTTAGATCTTCTCCTGCTCTGAAGATTTATTCAGTCTTTCCTGTACATCACCACTTCAAGCACTCTTGGTTTAAATTGCTTTCTCTTCAAGCCACACAGGCACTCCTGGGGCTGAGGTGGCTTTGTGGCAAGCAGTTGTGGTATTTCCTCCACTTGACAAGTGTAGTCTCCTGACATGTCTTATTTCATTTGTTTCTCTTGTCACCGAAGTGATGCTTGGTCTCATAAAGGCTGACATGCCCTGAGAAATTCCATGTAGTCTTTCTTTTACAGAGCCTGTACATGAAGATTTCTGAAGGCATACAGTAGATATTTGACTTTATATGGAACAAAGGCTCCAAAATTCACTGCTAAGGAATACCTGTGGGGGAAAAAACCCATCCTACTTCCCTTTTGACATGTACTATTAAAAGACTGAGTTAGTGAGAAATAGCTTACGTGCACAAAATAAAAATGTGCTGTATCTGCTTTTTGCTTTGTGGATTAGCAAAAAGAAAATTGATTTATTTTCAGTGGAATTTTCTCCCCTGGGCCCAGAGAAAACCAGAACTCCATATTATGCCCGGGTAAGGGTTTTAAAAATGTGTAAATGTGAAAATGTTTCTTTCTAGTTAATATTGCTAAATTTAGAGCCTGCATTAACTAATTTCTAAGTCTTACAAGTGGACTACTTGGTTATAAATGTCTATAAAATATTAAAAATTTTCTTATCATGTAAGTACACATTGAAATAAATGTTTGCTATGGTGCTTATTTTACCATCTTTCATTTAGCTATCAACCACAGTCTTAGATGGAGAGGTTCATAGTAATACAAAAATGCAGCAGCTGAGGACTAGAACTATTTCTGTGCAGATGGCAGGGTGGATCACCGCTTACATATATGTGAATCATAGAATGGTTTGGGTTGGAAGGGATCTTTAAAGGCCATCTAGTCCAACCCTCCTGCAACGAGCAAGGACATCTACCACTAGATCAGGTTGCTCAGAGCCCTGTCTACCCTGACCTTGAATGTTTCCAGGGATGGGCACTCTAGGCAACCTGTTCCAATGTTTCACCACCATCATCGTAAAATATTTCTTCCTTATATCCAGTCTAAATCTACCCACTTTTAGTTTAAAACCTTTACCACTTGTCCTACTGCAACAGGCCCTGCTAAAAAGTTTGCCCCCATATAAATGTGTGCATATATATGTATGTATTGGTAGAGCAACTATCATATATATATATTAGTTATGCCAGTTTCATGCTTTATATATAAATGTAAATATATACATTTTCATTTTGATAAAAAATATTTTGATTACCACTGTATCTTAGACAGTTGTCCACAGTTGCACAAATAGGACTGGATCAGAATGGCAAATTTTTGCCTGTTCTGCACAAGGTTATATAAATACTATGAAAACCCACACAAGAATGATGAATCTGGCTTGTCAGAGGAATTTTGACTTATTAGTGGGCTAGTTATACAGGAGGATGAAGGACATTTTTTCTAATAAAAATATTTGATGTCATTTAAAGCCACTGTATATAGTATTTATTCTAACTCAGTTGCATAGAAGCACACTAAAATCAATCAGGTAATGGAAAGAGTATCTTTCAATGATTTCTCATATCAAAAAGCTGCATTTCTGAACAGATCCCCTTGCAAAAGTCTGTCACTGTCTCTATGCATTGACCTTTCAGCAAACGTAGGGTGAGTTGCCATTAAAGGTTTTTTTAGGACATTATTGGTGAGTGCAATTTTTTTATTTTAATTTTCATGCTACTTTGCTTTTGACTACGCACCAGGGATATTTTTAGATTATTGATGACTGCACCATCTGGCTGTATTCTATTAATATGAATACAACTGAGTTTTGCAAACTCTTTCTCCTTCAGTTCAAACCCTCAGGCAACATTGCCTTCCACAGCTACAGCAGGTACTCTAGAGTGAATGACCTTGGGTGCATTCAGCGCAGAAGTATTTGCTCATGTTTTAAGCAGTATTTCTACTTGTACTTTCTGACAGTTGGGAATATGGGACTTCAAAGTAAGAGGACGGAAACAGATTTCAAGGTTAATTATCTGATATCCTCGACTCGTGAATCCAGCTGGATTTTGCTGAATGCAGAAACTTGACGGTTGGGGGTTTGGTGGTGGTGTCATGGTCCAAAGACACGCTGAAGGACCTTGCCCAGTATGAAGAGCTGCAAGAGGGCCCTCAAGAAGGGAGTGGAAGTTAAGCGTCAGTTTTGTCAGTCCAGTGGTAGAGCTGGACATGTAGAAATTCCCAATATTTTTGAGCCTCCAAACATTCCTGCTTGGCCTTTAATAGGCTGATCAGAAAGCAGTGCAGAAGGTCTGGTTTGAGTTTTTTGTAAACTTTTTTCCTCATGGTTTCCAACCACCACCACAAGAATAGGATTCAAATGTTTCAGTGCTTACTGCTTTGCTTTTAACAGCAGCTTTGGCTGATCTGCCTGTTCAGTTTTTAAGTTCTGGCTATGTTACATGCTATTTTCAGTGCTTCCATAATTTTTTTAAAAAAAAGCATAGTATTGTGCATTCACAGAATTCACAAGAATCACAGATTAAACCCTTGACAACCTAGTTACACTGAGTGCTGTACGTTGTTTTCACTGCTAATAATGCAACAATTTAACTGTAATTTTATAATCCTTAGAACTGTGATGTTTTCCTGACTTTTTTTCTGAGAATTACTCCTTGAAAGCAAAAAATTGTTGATACGAGGTGTTTTGATACGACAATGCTGAGTATCCATGAACCTAAACACAAAAGCTAATTATAGAGTTAGAGAAAATGAATTGCTAATACCGAATGTCTTGCTTCTGCTGCAACCCATATGCTAAGGAATACTTTTAAAAAAAAATGAATATGCAAAGAACCCCATAGAATTTTTGGTGGGAAATTTTTTAAGAGAAAAAAGGATGCATTAGCACTATTTAAAAGTGTGATGAATTATTTATCATGCTCAACTCAGAACAAAAAACAACACTGTATGATATTGTCGCCTGGATATATGCATGTCTGTTAAGATATCTAGACAGACAGATAGCAACCCTTTTTAGAGAGGTGACAATAGGACTCAAAACAAGAATATATCTGTTTGTTGAGCTGCAGAACAAAGTCCATTATCTGAGAGCAAGAGCAGGACTTTACCAACTATCATTCAGCCGTGATGGAGAAACAGTTGGCTAAAAATATAGTACACTATCTCTGTGTTGGTTATAAGCCCCTGACTGTAATTCTTATGGAAATTATTTTTATCTTCTCCAAAGGGAAAATGTTTTGGAAACTCCCTGTGGGTTTCTCAGACTGTTGGTTCATTATGTAGATCACTACTGCAGTGTTTTGGGCTCCCACACTCTGGACTGGGTTGTGATTCTATATCTATCTGCATTTCTTTCTTTTGCTGCCTTTTTCTTTCTCCAACCCACATTTTTCCCCACTGGGAAGTAAATTGTTTCATATTTTTCATTTGAAGCTAAAGCTCCTTAAATGACTTCCACTGAGTTTTTCCAAATCAGGTTCCATTAGCAGAACAAAAATGAAAGCAATTCCTGCTGTGGTGAGCCTTAAGAAATGGGTTGTGTAATGAACCAAGACAATGGTTGATTGACAGTCAAGAATATAGTTGGCTTTAGCCCATTTAACGAAGCCAGGATACATACAAAAAAAAGTCACTAACAATAGACTCCCATGTCTTTCCTAATGTCAGCAAACAGTCATCCTTATATACCAAGGTAAATAAATACTCAGGTTTTAAAACTTTGATAGCATATGTCCCTGACAATGAAAAAACATGGTTAATATTCTTTCTTGGGGTTAAAGAAGCAAAATTAACTTCAGAGCTACTATTGCCAGCTCTGTGATTTTGGACTAGGGCACAGGCAATAACGGGATGGGGGAAGAGGTAATATAGATATTGCAAAAAGCACGCGGGATCACAGACTACTGGCATGGTGTTATAATAGCGGAACAGGAGAATACCAGGAGGAGTAGAGATGCCCAAGAATTTCTGGGAAAAAAAGTGGCATGGTGCCATCTGGGCTCTATAGTGCTGGCTCGCTGCTAGCACTTTGGGACACCATTGGGGTCCTGCAGAACTGCTTTGGTGTGTGGTTCCTGCAGCAGCCGACCCTTTATCTTCAGAGAGAGACTGACAAGTGTTGTTGAAGCACCGCACCTGCACAAGTAACACGTTCAAATCACGCACTGCCTTGAAGCGAGGAACCCTCCCAGAACATGTGTCATGGTGGACTATAGTGCTAAGGCAAATCAAAGGCTCTTCAGGAACTGGGCCGGATCCACCGCGAATTCGGTAGTTTGATGCACCTCATCCTACTAGCTCTAGCATACCACCAGTGACAGCAGACCCAGGCTGGCTCTACAGAGAGGTGCTCTAATGTGTCTGCACAGGGCTCCCTATAGCATTAGCAGGAAACTCACCTCATTCTGCATGTCTTCCTTGGATGTTCCTCCTCCCAGATCTGCAACACTGTAAAGCATGAGGAGAAACAATAATCCCGTACATGGTTCTACTGCAGCGAGAGGGTAAACCTTGCTGGACTGTGTGCCTAAATTATGCCATGTGATATGGTGAGTACACCTTGTCACTGTGCTGCTTATTGCAGGTGTGTTTCAGTAATCTCACTGAAAATGTTCCGGGGTAAATAAAGTAACCCATTTTAAACAGATCTCACTTCTTAGATAAAAGGTTGCCATTTTCTGAAAGTCTGTCTTTGACATGTCTCAAACAGTCACTTAAAACCTGGGCTGGCAATGACTACTACATGACTCTCAATAGTGTGGTCTGTTCTTTCTGAAATTCCACAGTCCTTTTAACTAACAGATAATCTATTAAAAATATGATCATCCAGAATACGGTGTACGGAATTTTCAAAGCCATTTTAAAGTATTTGATAATTTTTTTATCAAATTAGAATGTAGCATTGCAAATGGAGATTAGCATTTGAATAGGAAAGGAATTATATTTGGAAGGAGTGTGTAGACTTTTCAGTCCAAAGCCTTCACACTCTGGACGAAATCAATTATACTAGCCAGCAAAACGTTCCCATGGGATCTCAGAGCATGATATCACAGGTCCACTTATCTTTTCTAGGCAGTGAACACCTGCAACTGCCGTAGCTTTAGGGGGAGTAGAAAGCCTGTAGCATTTCATGTAACAGGCCCTTTTACCTGCTTTTTTTCCACCCTAAAGTGTAAATCACTATCTGCTGTGTTTTGGGTGCTGGTTACCGGATTCTTCAAGGTTCCACCTCAAGATCTGGAGAGACTCAGATCTTAGCATTCAAAGTCAGCCCTTAATTACATCATAGGCAAGGAGGAGAGAAGAAGCCTGATCTGCTCTGAAAATTATCTGTTTTCTCCTTTTCAGGCATTTTTTATTTTAGATTAAGTAGTTACTTTTCCAAGCCTCATCCTGAATGTCTTTTTCATAAAGGCAAGATGAACATATTCTGACCTGGGGAAAGGCCAATGAAGTTGCTGTGCTGTGAGCTTGTGTGGAGGGAAATAGTGTTTTCTAGTTAGTCCAGAGACATGGGTTTTGTTGATTGCACTTTTGGATAGCTCTGTTTTGGACAGCTGGATCACAACCTCTCTATCGGTTAAAAACAAGTGTTGTCCTCCCTCCCCGTTCTCCTTCAAAGTACTGCTGGGATAGGTTGAAGAAAAATTAGATAATCTTTAATAGAATAGAAGTATTACCACAGAAGCCTGTGCTATGGATAGCAGCATGTGTTCTTCTCAGTCTGGAGGCTGTGACCTTAAAGAAAGCTGCAGCACGCACTTCTCAGCTACCTATGCTAGTTTGATAGAAGCTAGGACCAGCAATCAAAAATAGGATTGCAAAAGGAAAACATTTGGAGACCACCAATCCAAGTTACTGAAACACTTCTTTTTTCCCTAATAATTTTTTTTTTATATAAATCTTCAACGCAGACTCAGAATCCTCTAATTTGGTAAATGTAGTCTGTAAAACAGAAGATTAATGTTTATACTTACAAGTTCATACTTATAAAGTTTTGGATTAATGCTTTGTGGGGAGTCATAAACCAAGCATATTTCCACTTCCCACTTGTGGCATGTCTTGGGGTATGCAGGANGGCATTGATTCTTTTTGAGTGCTAATAATTCACACTTGTGTCATTGTCAGGGTTAACTAACGCTGCAATATGTGCTTTCGCAGCCCTTGTTCACCACAACTGTGTTTCATTCAGATCACTGGACTACTACAGCTTTTCACAGGGAGCTACTCCACAATCCAGTAGCACTATTAGAAATGTTTGACAAGCAGCCCTTCTCTTCTCTTGCTCCCTTTCATTTCACCAGGCTTCATATGTAATTCTTTTGTCTCTAATTGCCCTTTAAAAGTTTACAACCACATTGCTTTTTGGAAGAAGTCAGGCAACTGTAATAGGTAGAGTGTCCAGCACAAATTCTTGAAGAATTAGGTTGTAATTGAAAGGAAAGCCTAACCAACAGGGAGGAAATTCTTGTTATTATTAGCCCAATGTATCTGGACCACCTCAAGCACTTTGATCTACACCTGCCACCTGTAGCAGGACTGGAGGGAAAAGCTTTTATTCTTGTAATGCCAGGGAAGGGGATGGATCCCTGGAAAGAAGGTGTGCGGCTGTCACCTACAGAGATGCTCTGACCTCTAAGCTTTGGCACAACATTTTACCACTTCCTCCTATTTGCTACATAAAGTGATCGCAGCTCTTTTTGTGGGGACATCCTGCACTCAGCCACTCAGTCAGGTTGGCAGAATCAGGGTGAAGTGGGGTCAAACTTAAATTTTGGACCCTAACAATAGTCTGGGTGGAAGACACGCTGCATTGCACAACTAAAAGCATATCTCAGGACTAGCCGCAGAGCACTAGTTGCCTTGAAGTCTTCCAAGTCAAACTGGGTTGCAGCTATCAAACATAACTATCTCCAGGATTAGTGAGGACTATTTTAGGTCTCGATTTGGGATTTGGGAATCCTTCATTCTAGCCAAGTCTTTCTGGAGGATTTCCTAAACTCTATAGCAGGCATTTATTTCAACTAATTACAGACAATCTGTTCTGGAGAAAATGAGTATTAGTACAGGACTGAAATGTAATAGCAGACACATCTGAGTCTCTGTGAAACATTCTGACTTCTAAAAAACATCAGAACTTTGTGCTCATTATTTTAAAAGGAACTTGATGTCATCTGATAATATATATAGCTCTACCCCAAACCTTCAAAAGCCACAACTGGTTCCAGTTCTCTGAATCTTGTCCCTTTTAAGAATTCTCTAAGATTCTTTTTCTGCTGATAAATATCAGGTCACAAAATGAAAACAAGGCAACTATGAGAGTGCCCCTGTTTCAAGTGGCAAGAGCAATCATGTGCATCCTGCAAATTGCAGGTTGCAGCGTAGGATCTATAAAAAGCCCATCCAATGGATATGAAGGAGTTAGCCTAATCTGGGAGCATTACCCACATCACAACTGGTGCTTCTGTGCAGGTGTGCCTGGACACAAGCTGCTAATATTTTTAAAGTTTCTGCTGCACAAAGTTAGAAAAAAATGATTACGATAAAGGTAGAAAGACTAAAATACCACTTATTTTTGAAAAAAACTACTGGAAATTAAATTTATACTGCTAAAATAATTTATACTAAGGTAGACACAAACTAAAGAAAGAGATCTAACACCACTTCACAGACTGGTGTTTTATTAGTCTTGTAGCTGTAGAATATTGCATGAAATGTGAAAAAAATTTTACAGATAGCAGTTGACTACAGCAACCTAATAAAACTTCAAGACAAATTTTAAGTTATTTTTACAAATCTAATCAGAGTGCATATTGTAATGCATTACAAAAGATCATTTTCAGCTTAGATCATTTACAAGCACAAATAATTACTTTGAAGGAAGTGAAGTAATGAAGTTTAAAGCACCAGATCTAGTAACACTATTATTTCCTCAGGCAGGCTGATAGTAAAGGCTCCTAATCATCCCTAGTGTAACAGTGTACCACAGAGTGCAATAAGTAGTGATAAAATATGCAATCTTGTGTTGATGAGTTATAAAATAGTACTTGGGAAAAGTTAACGTACCAATGTGGGATGCAAAATATGATGAAATGGGGATAGACATAGATTTCTTACTCACAAAAAGAAATTAGCAAAATTACAGCTGTAAAGTATGCCCATTAGTTACCTTCTACTATTTTTGTAACGTTCTTCACAGCCGGGAAAGAACTTTTTAAGTCACATATAAGGATTACCTGTCTGACATAAAATGCTGAAATGTAAACAACCTTCATTTTGCTCTCCAGCTTTTATCCTGAACTTTAGTAAACTAGACACAGAAGCATTCTGCTACAAGAGGATCAAAATTCTTTGTTTATAAAAAGAAATTTTGAAATATCTATGTGCTGTAATGCTAGGCCATGGTGTATTTCATTTACTTCTTGAAATGAAAGCTGTATCCATGTCAGAAGTACAATGCTACCAAGCAAAGAACTTTCATAACAGAGCTGCCAAGGATGGATATAGATGCGTTTTACTACCAGACAGGAGAATTTCCTCAACATTCCTTGGCTGATATGCAAAGTCCTTCATCCAAAGTTGCATGAAAGTTGTTGTCTTACCTTTAATACAGATCCTTAGTCATTCAGTCATTTTTGTCCTCTCTCTCTGTCAAATATCCTGAAAATAACCTTCAGCTTCTTTAAAACATAAAGCTTTGGCATTTTGGAGAAACTGTAATGAGCCAATAAACCCAATTTGGAGGCTGGTTAGCATCACATAAATTAATTTCCCTGCTAAATGATCGGAGTCACATCCACCTTTTTCACTACCATCTGCCTCACAACAAAGTTGGCACTGTACTCCTTTGAGAGGTGGACTGTAAAAGTGTCATTTAGAAGAGGCTTATTAACAAAATCCTTTCTAAGTTCCAATTTTCCTGTTCCAGGGTAATGATCACAGGCAGTATATATATACCGTCAGCAGGAAGCACTCAAATGTCCATATGGCATGCACTTAAAAAAATAATTAAAAAAAAAAGTAAATGGAACATGTGTATGGATATACACAAATATTCACCTTCGTTTTCAGGGATTTTCCTAGGTATTTGATTATGACAATTCTGCTAGTTGTTAGTTCTGCCTGTGAAGGAACAGTCCCTGCCAGGTTCTTACCTCTGGACTACAGAATCCAGCATCTTGCCACACCTACAAAATGGCACTGGAACAAACCACCTTTCCTGAGCTTGCTCTTAATTTCCTCTCTCTCTCTTACCTCTTCTGGTGTGTGACAGACATTTGAGGTCACTCACTAAGCCATATCATTTAATTCCTCAACACAGCCAGGTACTTGGCAAATACTTTGAGAGAGTCCGATGGCAGGGAATATGCAGAGAAACAAACATGCTTCACCTCCATGCAGAAAGTCTTCTTTGCTTCTGAAATTCTCATTTCTAACTCAATGTCAAAGACCATTCCAAAACGTAACAATGCAAAACTCCAAATGGGCCTTCCCCAACTGACTGGCGCTGTCCAGAGCTTGCCAAGGGGAGATGGCATGCTCACCCTCCAGCCCAGAGGAGAAGGTGATGGACCCCTGCAGGTGAGGACTGCAATCCCTCAGCAGCTGCTGGAGGAAGAAGTCAGGGGACAGACCCAGCCGCGCTGCTCTGCGGCATTGGGGCAGTGCTGCTGGGTGCTCTGGCTTTGCCTGGAGCTGCTCCTCACCAGCTCTGACACACCAGCCGCAGGTAGCAGGGACGGTGCATGCCATCCCAGCTCTCTGAGGAAAAATCGGTTTAGACCACACGCGCAGGACAGAAGGCTCCCTGAAACCTATTGGGCTTTCCAGGGCCCCTAGTTCTCTTCTTTGGATTTGTCCGCTATTTCCTGCCTATTTTCTTCCCCTCGCCACATAAATGTTTTTGTTTCTTCTCTGTGTAATGTGGAGAAGCAAGCTGCCTCTGTAGTTTGCAAAAGCCACAGAAGGTCCCCATGCTTAGCTTAGCCCTTGTGTTCACCAACTATTGTAAAGCAGGAAACCACGTGAACATGGTTCCCACACTCAGATTAAAAACATCTTTCTGGAATTTTTCACTAGCTGCCTGCAGTGAAGGCAAGAAAGTTTTAAATTAAGAGAAGGACTTTTCATTTCCTTTTTCCAGTATGAAAAAGATGTCACAAAATTGATTCACAGGACAGTGGGGTAAGATGTTTTTCCACATGAAGGAAGTGAGGAAGAAGTTGAATACTCAAGTTAAAATGTATATATATGTGTTTCCCTTCTATGTAGCAGAGTCAGAATTTAACAGTCCCATCAAATGGAATGTTACCAGTGTCATTTATTTTGCAATGAATGGTACTGTGCCTTCCTGGGCTGAGGTACCGCTGGACCATGAGCTTTCAGACAAGGAAGGAGTGTCAATATGACATGCAACCATCATGTTACGTTGTTCTCTTTCATGAAATGTCCCGCAGCATGCTATTGTTCTACCACAGACAATGCAGACAGTAGTTTGGTTTATTTTCAGGAATAAGACATACTTTTTCCTCCAGATTCTTAAAACCTCCATTTTATTTCCCCTTAACACTAGCCATAAATCCTTGTGTAGTAATAGGAATTCCTTGGGTTACAATGATTTCTCCTTTCTGAATATCTGGAAACAACATCATTAATACGGTTTCCATAACTTTCTGTCTTATTAAGTGTAATCAGATTATTTAGGGGGTTTTTTCCCTCTTAAAATTTATTTCCTCTGGTTTGTTTTTATAGGTGTTCTAGGAAGGACTGGGTTTTAAGAAATTATTTTCAACAAATTTACTTGGGAAATTTTTAAGGCAGTTCAAGCAACAAAACCAGTAGCAGTAACCACATGAGTCAAACCTTACTTCAAAGAAGTTTTTGAAACTACACTGTATATTTCTGATCTGTTTTCTGTCCTCAAAATGGAATTCAAATGACTTCAATGTAAATTAAAAATAGCAAATTGTATGACTGTAAGGGTCAAAATCTAGACCACAGAATTACCAATGGCGTTTCTCTCAGATCTATTGTCTTCCCAAATTTAGAAAGTATTGAAAATTGCCTTCTTCTTCACGGAAATTGCCACTGCCAGTAGAACATCTAGAACACCTGCTACATTAAATCTTTCATTCACCTCTCTCTAGGTCTTTATCACCTGAAAATGGATTTCTTTCCAGGAAAAAGAACCATACGGTATAAAACATAATTTCTCTGACTTTCCACTTCTGTATGCAACAGAAAGAGATTAAATATTGACCAGGCCGCTGAGTTTTCGTCCTTTCAAAAATATGTATTAAATAGTAGTCTAGGACTTTTTGGAGTCTGGATGCTGCATGTCTTCTTAAAATACTGGAAACTCCGAAGCACATGCATGATGCAGTATGGCAATACCAACGTTAGGTAATAAAAAAGCCAACCTATCTCCATGTTTCAGACAAAGTAAATTGAAAAGGCAGAAGCTTCTGTTTGCTCCTGCCAGCAGCTCAGGACGTTCTTCTCTAATTTATCATTCTGGAGGTCAGTGCAGGTTTTCCTGTTCATTATGGGAGAAAATTCCTGTTCTTACCCTGTCATGACTGCAGCCTGCCTCTCAGATCCTGAAAACATGGAGATGCCTATTTTGAGATAGGAGAGGTTGCTCAAAAATCATCACTGGCACTATTAGTTAAACCCTGTGGTCTAGGACTAGCGAGAGCTCCTTGAGGTCTCTTTCAGTTTGTCTAGGTCTGAAAATTGGCAAACAAATCATTCTGCATTTTCCAGGACTTCCAAGTAATTTCAATGTGACTGACGTTTAACTGAAATCTCTGAACTCCTCACAGCTAGTTTCTGTTTCTCCACCTGAATTATGGAGACTTCTAAGACCACATAAACAGGAACTTCTCCTAGGGAAGAAAAATTCTGGGTAGATTTCTGCCTGAACATAAAAAAATGTGAAAAGTGCTTTCAAGTAACAAAAGGTAGCTTCCTTACTGCAGGAAGCGTAGCCATTCTCTACCTGCATTGCAGCCTCTTTGTTAACTGCTGGGTGGTTTAGAGCTGCCTGCTAGCTGGCAGCAACCTAATTGCCGTAACACAAAGCTGATGAGCTAGATTTCTTCCCCGTAGAAACAGGGTGGCTGCACTACTTAAGAAAGTTTAAAAACACTTTTTCCTGGGGTTTGTGGTTGACTATGGGCATAGGAAACATTCTTGTAATGCTTTATAATTACTGCTTACCTTTCTCTTCTTCCTGTCCTCAGCATTCTACAGATACAGCCTGTATTTCGTTCCTGGCTTACAGATTCAATCATCTCATTGCCAGCTAAAAACATTGGCTTTGCTTACACTGGTCATTAAGACACCTTCACCTTTCAGTGTACCTGAGACCTCAGCTTGTCAAGTGAACATTAATCTGGTCAATTTTCCACCACGTACATGGTCACAAAAAGCAAAACCCTGCTTAGTCCTTTTTGAAAATAAGATTATGTACATAAGACACATTGTTAGTATGATCACTGGAAGCATACTGTGCATTGACATAGGGCTATTTTAATGTATTTCTTGTGTATCATACCTTTTTATAGATATGGTTGCGGATTTCAAAATAACTGTATTTTTCTTAGCTTGCTTAAAACCAAACCTAAAGCTTGGAAAAACTGCTACCATTTCTGTGTACATGTTTTTGGCACAAATACAATTTTTTTTAGGGTATGATACTTGGTATTCTGCAGATGAAAATGAGCCTGGTCACTCAGTGTTTTCAGCTGACTGGATGCAAATCTTTGAAGATGCAGAAGCTACATAACAATATTTAAGATGACATCGTGCTTTAGGTGGCAAGCCCTGCTGAAGCACAAAAACATACTATTTGGAAAGCTTGCGAGGCTTATTAACCTGACCACAGCACCATGTAAAACGGGGCTCTGCCATTTCTTATTTTGCTCTGAGCACATCCAGATATGAGACACCCTGGATAACTACATTTTGAAATGCAGTTGTGGATACAAAATACTCAGTTGGGAGGATGGCATAAACAAGTGAACCTCAGTTCAAGTTGTTGTCCGTTCAGTTTCTACAGCCACCTGACTTCTAGCAAACGAGGAACAGGATGAAGATGCAGAGCCCGAACCTGCGCCCTCCTTCTGGAGCACAGTCAAATGCCGCAGTGACCACCATCAAGCAGGACTGGACACGCATTTTGAAACTGTTTAGATGCTTATCCTGAATAAGCCACAACATTGAGGTAGATCTGCATAAATCTCTTTCTTGAAAGTAATCACTCCTAGAATACTAAATGGGCTTTTTTAGATTGATAAGCCAGTTTTTTGCAGAACAGAAACTAAAAGAACATATTTTCAAATCTGAGAAAACTCAGCACAGAAAGGGAAGAGAGAAGAGAACTTGAGTCCTAAGTGTCATAGCAGTGCCGGCCTCCACATCCAATCTTGGTTTCAAAGTAGCAACTCAGTGCCTTTCTGGTGCCCACACTGCCCTCTCTCAAATCTTAGGGAAGGGGTGATTTTTTTCTCATCTCCTCTTTTGGCTGTGATTTTGACCTTAATCTCCTCAGGAGTCACCCACCCATGTTTGCTCTGCTATTGCCTTCCCGGCTCTTCCATTTTCCCTTCTGTCTGCCCTGTCTTTCAGTTGGGAATCCTCCCTCCTCTGACCACGTCCAGGAGTTTCTGGGGAAGGTGACATCTCCAGGAGGCAGAGGAGGACCCAGTGTGCTGCAGCTAGGACGAGGCAAGGAGGCTTCCTTTCTGCTGACATGCCATACACTTTTGAAAGAAAATAACAGACAAACTTGACACTCCCCATATCTCTTAAAAATCCCCCAAATCTTATGATGATGCACCTTTAAAACTAAAAAT
>Ga0065711_1000366_pt1 | contig 70510 bp, 67 predicted proteins | sample Hoacrofraction12_FD_59098 | JGI IMG/M metagenome (GOLD analysis project Ga0065711, IMG submission 59098) | Hoatzin crop microbial communities from Cojedes, Venezuela - Epithelial fraction 12 v2 (version 2) | ecosystem: Host-associated > Birds > Digestive system > Esophagus > Crop | place... | reverse complement strand
ACCCCCTAAAAAGCCTCTGAGATATACCAGTGTACCCTGAACCCTCTTCTGTGGCCCACAGCATGCATTAACTGCGGGTTTTAAAGACATTGTCTCTCAACTTCCACTGTGTGCTAACTTATAAAAAGCAGACAGGATCCTTCTGTTTACACAGAATTTGGATATTTCTATCATATCTGTTCTTTCTGTTGCTTCTGATTGCTGCAGGTGCCTTGAACCCAGGGAACCAGGAGTAGTCTGAGTACAGGTTAAAGTCAGAGCCAGTGAGTGTGGTAGCACAGAGTATTTGAAACCCCAGTTATTGATTGGTGTTAAAAACTGGTCATTTGCAAGGAGTAACATGGTACTGAATGGCTTTCCAAAGAGATCATAAATGAATGAAGTCAGTGTAGAAATTGCTGGCCAAAATTACCCGGCCTTGAGCTATACAGATCAGAATAAGGGATCACAATAATTCTTCTTGGCTTTAAAAAAACCACAAAAGGAGGCACTGGACTATAAATATTTGGGTGTAAAACTTGTTTCCTGGAGTAGACCACAACTGTTTTTAGACGATCCTTTTAGCTCAGCGGTAACCCCTGCTCCCATAGGATGTCAGAGGTAGGAAAGCTGGCAGCAGCAGTGACAAATTAGCATTAATTGTGCTTCATCTGATGGAGCTAATCCTAGCGAAGTGCAGCCAGACACAAATTTTCATATATTGCCGTTCTGACCATTTTACTATCAAGCTGTTTCTTAGTCACGTATGTTTATTCATGGCAAAGGGCCTACAAAAAGCAGCCTAGCATCCTGCCTTAGGAAGCCAGTGGACCGTGGTCTGTAGGAAGAGCTCGTGTCTTTTACCAGGCTGACAGATACATCAGGGAGGGGGCAGACATACTTGCCAGCACACAAATCCATTCCTAGGTTAGGAATGGAAACTGCTACTTGGGAGTGGAGGCAGGTCAGGAGCCGTTACTCTGGTTTCAGCCTAATTATGCTAATCAGTCAAGCAATTAGAGGGATAAGGGTGACTGACTTGCAGTGATAAAGAAGTAGCTAGCCTTTTTGGGAAAAGAGACAGACTAGCAATTAGCTTAGTTTGGGCTGGGAGAGGAAGAGGTGATGGGGAAGATTGAAATAAAAATCTCTGTTTGTGTCTATGGCTTTAGATGCCTGGGGCAGGGTATGATTTTTAGGTTTTGGGCTCATCAAGAGCTTACACTTTGCCATGTGATAGGATAGTCTGTGGAAATGCTGTTTCTCCTGGCTGCTGCCTGCCCCCAAGCTGGTGCTGGCGGATACATGGATCACCAGTGTTCGTTGCTTCTACTTATTTGTATTGAAAGGGACCCCCTCGCTGTCCTCAGGCTGAGAGACAAAGCTCTAGCTCATTCTATGGGACCAGCCAGGCTATGGGGTTCTTTGCCTGGGTGTGTAAAACTGAGCTGTATTTTTCACATTTGTCATCATGACTACCAGGGGAATGTCAGGTTTGGACCATCTCATCGCCAAACTGTTGTGCGTACCCCTGGCCTGTGGAAATGCGGTAGCTCCTGCCCCAGCTATCCACAAATTGCCTTCACTTGTGGCTTTGTGCCTGTGCCTGAGTTCAAAAGTGTCCAGAGAATGACAGTTAGGCCAGAATGTGACCAAGGTTGGGAGGTTAGCCTTTGCAGCCCTGTGCTGTGGTGGAGATGAGAGATGCCAGCCCTTTGGAGGTGTCAAATCTGCATGGCCAGGATGAATGAAAAGCACAGAGAAGACCCTGTTCTGGGTCAAGCATCTCTTCCAGAAATGTTGTTAACTTGAATACATCTTAAACTGAAGAGCTGAAGCATTTACTTTGTCCCTTGAAAGTCACTCTAACTGCGTCAATCACCTTGACTAGAAAACCTCGAGGCAAGAGAGACCATATACTTCTTACAGGAATAACTATCGCTGGATAAAGGACACCTTTTTGGTCCTTCCTCAGGTCTGAAGTAGAAGCAGCAGACTTGAAGGTAAATCCGAGGTGCTCAGTATTGAATTAGGTGTGTATCAGTGAGGTCACCTCTGAAAGAAAAGGTATTTGATACCAGTGAAATAGTGGAGGGAAGAGGGAAGCGAAGGGAGTGTCTCTGAAGAGAGAGGGAGTTCAGTGTGTCCTTCTGGTGAAAAGGGCTGTAGTGGCTGCAGCTTTCCCTCCCTGCAAGGGGAAAGCAACTGTAGGCTAGTCCTGCAGGGAAAACATGTTGGCCTGCTCTGCTTTCTCCTCCAGACCTTGCTGTCACAGACCGGTTTTGACAAAACAGCAGCAAGGCATGCTGGAAAACTTCCTCAGAAATAGAAAAGTCAAGAAGTGTTCTACTCAAAAACGGCTTCCCAAGGCTGGTGACGTACTTCAAGATGGTGAATAATCGACCTCAACAGCGGAAGGGAAAATAACAGAAAAACCTATCTGCTCTTCCCTCTGGCAGGCTCCAGTGCCTTGGGAGATGTCTCTGCTGACTCATTCAGAGAGCAGTTTTCAAAACATGACTCCTTCGCTTGGATCCAGACAGCTCCTTTCCCCAGGAATGGCAGCCCACCTGCCTGGGTCCATGAAGGCAGGGTGGGCAACCTGCCCTCGTCCCGCTGCATGACTCTTGCCTGGCCCCCAGCTCCTTAGACTACGTCAAATTCTCAAAAGCCCAATTGCAAAAAAAGCTGGGGTCTGATTTTTGGACATTACTCCAATGTGATGTTCGTCTCCTGTGTTCTGTGGTAGCGAGCCATGTAAAATAGTAAATAAATAGATACAGAAATACCAGAAACATGAAGCAGAAGGGATTGCTGATTCAGCTCTTTCCCATTAAGCGTTTGATCTCCAACATATGAAGCTTGGAGCATGGTGCAATATAAATACAGCTTCCTGCTTTAAACGTACAAATTCCATCCCAGGATGGGCCTAAGGTGCCTGGCAAGACATGCCAGGGGAGGGATGGCTCTGTGCTTGTCCCGTTGCAGCCTTTGTGTGCGCAGATGTGCTCTTGACTGCTATGGGACAATGGCACATTGGATGGCTGTTTTTGTGCAAGTGAATTAGGGGTCGTTCACCCAGTTGCTAGCCAGAGGACATCACTGTGTCCATCTTGTGGGTGCTAAGGAGCTTTTTGCTTGGGCAGAGATCAGGAAAAGCTGCCAGGGTGATCAGGGTAGCAAGAGGGTTGAGGACAGCCTGAATAGGGCCACATTTCCTCCGAGAGCTCTCTTTGTTATCAGATCTCTTTCCACAGGTGACTTTTAGTGCTGGGACCCTTGCAGCCTTCCCCCCAGCTGTGGTCCTGGTGGTGGTAAAACACCTGGGTGGGAAAAAGGAGAATTTTATTCACACAACTCTTGGCAGGTCTCACTCTGCCCTGAAGCAGAGATCTGTGCTGGAGAGAAGACCTAACTCTTCAAGGTTTTCCCTACGAATTACCATCACTTTGGCATGGCAGAAGTCAAGCTAGCATCAGCAGCATCCTTCTCTGAGCAACCTCATGGCAGCAGTGAAACAGAAGACTCAGGAGAGCTCCCTATGGGAGCTGCTGGGTGACAGTTTGGGTGAAAGGGGGGACACGGTGGTTGTTTCTTATCTGATCTGTAGTGGCACAGGCAGACTTTTGGACCTCAGTTCCAAGTGTGAGTGAATGAACAAAGCATCTTATCCCTTGTCTGCTTCCCATGAAGTCAATTGTTCTTCCTCCCTTTGCAGGGGGCAAGTAGGACATGCTATTTCTGCAGATAAACAAGGGGCTGGGGAGAAAAAGGAGCTGGGGCCTGGGCATCTGTTTCGCAGGAGGTTGGGTCAGATCTGCAAGGCTGGGGCTGGCTCATCTGCCTTCCTGGCTGATGACAGCTGACAGCTGTGGAAGACAGAGGGAGAGGGGGAGACAGGCTTGATGTGAAAAGAAAGGGAGCTGGGATTGCAAAAACACACTGATGATGGTTTTTCTAGTAGAATTCCAATTCCAAATCTACATGTGATGAATTTAAATCTGAAATGGTGTTTAGCAAACGCTGCTTGCCAGGCCAAATTAGCAGCCTCATTTATTGTTAGTGGAAGCTCTTTAAAACTCTTAAAGAGGGGCTCCTTTTAAAACATGGCATAAATAGGATGTTTTCTCAACAGTAGCATTTCCTCGCTTGAGCGTCGTAGTAATTTTTGTACCCTTTGGTCTCCCACAGCTGGTATACCAAAAGAAAATGACAGCACAAAACCCAGCCAAGCTGCTTGGAAATGAAAATAGACCGGAACCACTGGTGTCCTCTTAACGCAGCATCAATCATTGCTGGGTGCTGGAAGTGGCAGCACGTTCATTACGGTCCAGGCAACCACTGCAGGGAGCAGATGGAGAAGGTTTAAGACCTAGTAGCAGTGTTTTGGAGGTACGCATGATTCTCTGCAGAAAATAGAGCACAGATGGAGTCTGCTTTGACCTGCTCACTCAGTAGCTGCAAAATCCTCGTGTTTTCAGACCACCTCTGCATTTATCTGTGGCATGGTTTGGAAACCCTTCACATACTCCCTGCTCATGCTGCTCTCCATCGGCTGTTAGCTGAACTTCCAGTGAATTTGCAGTAAAGTAGTAGACAGTAAACCAAGGCAGGTCCTTAGCTTCTGGTGGGCTCTTCTCAAGAAAAATTAACCTGTTTACTTTCTCCATACAGACTGTCTTTTCAGAAATAATAGTCTTTGGAGACAGTTGCTACAGGTGAACTGTTGCAGCTGGTGCTCAGAACCACATCCATCGGCCACAAGAATCAGTTCTATCCATACTGGAGGACTCCCATGCCACAGAGACTTTGCCCAGAAGACAGGGGACCTTAGAAAGTATCAGGGGCCATGTGGGGCATTCCATTGGAATGGTGGTGGTGTGAGACCCTTTGACCTGGAGATGAAGTGTAGAGTGGCTTTTAGCCATAGTATGTTCTGACCAATAAATACTGGCTTTACCAACCAAAGAGTAAAATGAAGTCTGGTGCTGATTTCAAGGCAAAGGGAGCATTTGTTTTAATGAGGAAAGTGATAAATAGAAGGAATATAATAAATACTCTGCTGTCCTCTGGTTTGCCTTGCAGGATGGCTGTCATTATCAGATAAGTGCAGATGTGATTTCTTGGGTGTGCCGTCTTTGTGGAAAACAAGCAAGAGTCACATTCTAGTGGCTGGACATACACCTGGCCTGTTTCGGAGGCCTGCCTCTTGAGGAGCTGTATTTTACCACCTCTTCTTCCTCACTGACTGTCAAGGGAGCCTAGGAGAACAAACCAAAGAAGTGTCTGTGTTACAGGTGTCTGGAGTGATGCAAGATAAATCCCACCTGTGGAGTGTTCAAGCCTGGTAATCTTCCTATGTCTTCAGCTATAACTATGTGAGAACAAAGTGAGTTGCTCCTTTCATTTCTCCTTGTGTGCTCAGAGGCTTTAGCGACGTCTCTGATGGATCTGTAGCTGAAAAATGTGTTCAACATAAACTATTAACCCAGTTAACACATTAATTCACACATCAGTAAATTTCAGTTCTTTTCAGCAGCGTATTACCAGCCTACATAGACCTTGGAGCAAAACATCTTTGTTCCTTCTTTTCGTCCTTTGAGTCCTCATTGTGATGTCCATATGGACAGCCCTGGTAAGTATTTCCCAGGAGACACTGAGATCCATAATTTTCGATTTCTCTTTCTCTGACTGCATTGCTCTGCTGGGGGATTAAATGTGATCCTGACGGACACAAGCGACCTGAAGACGACTGTTTTGAAGGTTATGTTGCAGCTGTAGTCATACCAGCAACACTGCTTTCAGAGATTGTTTTATATGAGTAGCTCTAGGGATTAATTTTGGGTTGTGCTCAGAAGGATAACATATTGTTGTATTATGCTGAGCAGCAGAGGTAGGAGCGTGCCAATTCTTGGATGTCCTTGTGGGATGTTTGTTTTTCAGCCAATTTCTGTTTCAAAGCTTGCTTTTTCCAAGAATGCCAGGTGGTTATGCAAGTCCCTGCTTTTCAGGTTACTGTCTCTTTCATGCCATGGAGCAGTGAGGGGTATGTAATGCAGCTGCGCAGAGGAACTGCTGAGGATTTGTAGTCACTGAAGACTGATACATGATAGAAGTGCTTAACAGCTGTGCTGGTGGTAATACAACAGAAGGATCAACCCAGCCTGTGTGGAACCACAGCTCAGAGCAGTGAAAGAGTTCTTGCCGGTGTAGGAGAATATTGACACCACCTCTGTCTTTTAAGATATTTATCATATGTTGACTCCAGGAAGTGTGGTTGGGAGCCAGAGCCCAGCTTGGGAGCTGTTACATATCCTTTTCTCCTCCTGTAACTACAGGTGGAGCTGAGGGGCCACTTCCTGACTTAGGGAATAATTTGACAAGGTTCCATTGGTGAACAAAACAAGTGGAATGGACGGTGAATTGACAAGTGACCATTGTTAAACAAAGCCATGGGTTGGGCCAGGCCTTAAATCCCAAAATGTTGCAAGATGAGACAGGTTGGGATGGATGGAGGGGAAGATGCTGCCTCAACCATTGCCCTGAAAATGAGAAAGGATCATAGTGAAAAAGAGGTGCATACTTGCAGGATCCTCAACCCAGTGCTTAGCCAAGGATAGCAATTGCTCTACAGTAGTGTGTGGCATCACATGCAAAGCTGGCTGTTGTGAACACCGTGAGGTTCTGGCACATCTTATGCAGCTTTACAACCTACCTACCATAAATAACATGAGCACAGTGGGTGAATGCTTCTTCTGCAAGAATGAATAAGCTCCATCTTAACTAAGAAACAAACTCAGTCAAAACTCAGAAGAGATGAAGGCACCCCCCATTCCTTGTTCTGCAAAACGGTCACCAGGGAGGCATGCCTTCAGTGTCCTTCTGATGCCTCCTGTGTGTGGGAAACTGGCCCCGCTGGCAGGCATCCAGCAATACTGGAGAGGCTGTTTGCTTCCATCTGGCCTACTTTTGTGCAAAATCTAGTGACAATTTAGAAAAACAAGGCATGTCCTTTATGATAGATAATTCGATTCCACGAGCAGAGCAGAGCAGGGAAGATACAGTTGTGTTCAGGACTCCATCCCCACCATTCATTTAGCAGAATGGAGGGTGACAACACCAACAACTAGAGAAACAAACATGCTTTTCATCATCTGGACACTCTGGGAGGATTGAATGCACCCTCAGGCCAGGGCACTCTAGCCCAGCAGCTGCAAGAGCCACTGGTTTCCATCAGACCATCTTTTTCCAGGTGTCGCAGCTGGCACTGTCATCAGCTGCATGCTAAGCCAGCTGAATCGGAAGAGGTCCCCCACGGTGTCGAGGTGTTTCACAGCCTGCTGGATGGGGTAGTAGAGAAGTGTCCTGACAAAGAGCTGCTCTCTGAGCAGGTAGACCTGAATAGTGGGGTGCTGCTCTCTAGGTCTTGTATATTAACATCTAGGGATGTGTGCATCATCTTAATTTACAATATTTTCCACGGAGAACTGAGAATGGACTAGGCCTGACTCACCCATCACCAAATGATCTGCTGCTAAAATGAGGTTAGCTGTGTTTTATCTGAGGAAGTAACTCAGATGTTGATCCGTAGATGAGTGAGCAGCATGGTTTTTCACACATGGGGGAAATGGGTATTTGAGGTGGATTTTTAAGACCAAAATTCACTGGCTTTAGGGATAACATCAATGCAATAGGTGGGACAGGCAGGCTCATAGGTTGAGGGTTAGAGAGCATCAGTGCTTCATGTGCTGTGCTGGGAGCTGGTGTTTAGATGTTGAAAGAGCTGAACTGAGGAAACTGAGGGCTCAGCTTGGAAGCTGTGGCCTTCAAAGACCAGCCTAGAACTTCCTGGAGCTACCAGAAGATGTCGTTTCTATTGAAGGTGTGCTGAAGTAAACAAAAAAGCACAATGATTCCCAAGAGAGCACCGATCAGCTCCAAAGAACTGTAAGGAGGTGTTGATACCTGACCTGAGCTGATTCTTGCCCATCTGTGGCATAACAGCACTTTGCTGTGGAGCAAACCCCACTGGTGTTTTCTGATCGTAGAGGAAACCTCAGTCACCGGTGTATCACCGGGAGCTATGTCAGATTTCCCTGTCAGAGGGGCTAATCCATTCTTCTGCATGGTATGCAGAAAGCAGTATTCCTGGGCTACCTGATGTCCTTCAGGGGTTAACAACCCATGGTAGAGCCTGAGCTGGATCTGACACAGATGCACCCTCTGTCCGTCTGCTCCTCAATATTTCTGTGCTAAGCAAGGGTGGCTGGTGCACCTGGGCAGATGCTGACCCACAGGGCAGACGTCCCCGTGTGAGCTCCTCTTTGGAGACCAGCACAGCTCTCCCAGGCACAGGATGGGAGCCAGACAGGAGGCAGAGCTTGGATGTAGATACAATTGGGTGTAAAGGATATAAAACAAATAGCACTGTCTACTTTCTGCCCAGAGTGGACAATATATCCTCTAACCTGCATCTTCCTACGCAGTGCCACAGTCAGGGCTATTGTATTTATTATTATTATTTCCCTCCCAGTTGTCAGAAGACAAAATTTCATTTTTTTATTTTTAATCTGCTAGCTCTGGAGCTTTAGGACGCTGCCTGCTGACCTTCTGTTTCAATTCAAATCATACCTTTTCCCTGGTATCATTCGTATCACAGTGACAAGCCCGCTCCCGAAAACAACAATGGTGCATTATGCAGACTTTGACTTCTCAGCTGATGGGCGATAAAATTATAAAGAGGGGTAGGTGAATCATCTGCTCTAAAGCACTGATGAATACACACGAGGCTTTTAGATCGCAGCTCTGTGTGGTACGATGAGTGAGTGGAGAAAGGGGAACAATAAGAGATTCAGACAAATCCAGGAAAGCAAAATGACCGTACGTGCTGGTAGGAGGGTGTCTTTTTCCACTCTCCTGCTGGACTTTCCTGGCAGAACTGGAGCATTATGCTAGTGCTTTCACCCTCTCTTTTTTCATCCTGTCTTGTGGTGAATTAAGTGAGAAAAGGGGGTTCGTGTGGCATGAAGATGGGGGCCCTTGTCTCTCTGGGTGCTCACTGTCACCCAGGCTGTGCTCATTGCACCACAGAGTGGGCGAATGCATGGAGAGTCGAGGGCGGCTCAAGAGAGGACTTTGAGAAGGAGTTCCTGAGTACATCAAGGCACATACAGCTTGGCAGAGGGAGCAAAATAGCAGAGCTTCATGTTATTAAAAAAAAAAAAAAATTACATTTTCCTTCCTTAATTGTTAAGCAGATAGGGAAGATCCACATTTTTTTCTCTACCAGCTTTTTCCTTTGCTTCTCTCACATGAAAATCAGGGAAATCTGCTTGCTTGGGGATCTTCTTTTTAGTCTGAAAAGCTGAGAGGGTGGAAAGCTCACTTGTTCTTTATTTTGCTTTACTTGGAAGACCTGGAAAAGACAAAAGAATATACTGCTTTGAATGTTTGGTTTTGTTCTGTTACTGTCCTTCAAGATATGTCCTTTGAGCTTGTGAGTAAGCTTTTTGAATTTTTATGGAGGAAACAGAGCATTCAGAAAACAAATTTACACTTTTCTGAGTGCCAGATAATATCTCTGAGGCTAGAATCCTCGATAATATCAGGATCTTCTTTAGCACTAAACCAGTGCCAAATCTGCCCAGTTAAGTGAGAAGTCTAGGAGGTGGCCTGAACATGGTGTCTCTGTGTGTTGTCAGAGATAAGACACCACAAGCCCAAAGGCTCCTTCAGTTGATAGGGCCAAGTCCAATAAAAAATGGTCATTGAAAAATAGCTATGGCAAATAAAGTCTGCATGCTATTTAACAGAATGGGTGGTGAACCACTGGCATGAGAAGTGAGGGAGACATCTATCTGGTCTAAATCAGCTCACATAAGCTTCCCCAAATTTCTATTGCACAGTATGAAGCAGGTCATTTTTAGAGAAGGGACAACTGTTGACTTTGTGCTGACATCAGATTTCCCTGCCTCATGGTTGAAGCATTTGCTGTAGAAGAAAGGTTTGCAAACCAATGTGGAGACAAGCTGCTCGTTCACATGTATATGAATAAAGCATTGTGAAGGAACTGGATGCACCAGAAGTTTTTCTGTCATTTACAGCAATGCAAAGACAATGGACATGAGCAGTCTTTCTCCTGATGTAAAAGAAGCATAAACATTTTCCCCTCTCCATTGAAATCGGCCCCAGGGCAACTGATGTAGTTCCCTTTGGAGCGGTTGTGCTCTGCTCACGCTGTACAGAGAGCGTATTTCTGCTGGGTTACAGAGGATCGCAGTACCCTTCTCTGTGCTGGAGCATACTGGCTCTCCGTAGTAATTCAATAACTCACATTTATTGCAAAACTGTTATTCATATCCCATTACATCTGGGGAGTGGGTGGCCTGTGTGTGCAGCAGTAAGCAATGTACATTGTCATGGTTCACAAAGCTCTTGTGACACTTGACAACCGAGAGGAAATTGCATTTTCCCCTGCCGTAAAGCAGCTACAGAGATGGAAGGTATGAAGTTAGTCAGCCTTAACATGCATTAATCAAGGACAGGAACTTGAAGATGCCCTTGGAGAAAGACAGACTGAGAGGCTGGGCCTAGAGCCCGTTTTTTGCTGGTAGCCCATCCTAGAGAGACAGCTCTTGTGACGGGCAGCAGAGGAGCTGGGTGTGAGCGGTGGGCAAAAGACCATTAAGCAGCCAGCCTGGAGAGACCATGCTATCATGAAAGCAGCTAAGATCAAGAGGCTGATGAGGATTTCAGCATTGGGAGCAGGAGGGAGGGGAAATTTGGAAACAGCAGGTCTAAGGGAGGCTTTCCTAAGCCACCTGGGGTTTCAGAGTCTTCGGGTTATTCCCAGTGGGAGAGGTACCATATGAAGGCTGGAAGGCATACAGCTGGCTCTGCACCTTCTCTGCTCCGGCACTGTTCCTGCAGGTGGGGCAGGGGACCGGTCTGCACGGTGTACGTGTCCCCTGGCAGCGTGGGTCTGCAGGTGCCAGACTGCTGGCAAACCTCCTTTGCACAGGACAACGCTGCACCTCCCTCCCTTGCAAGCACTGTTATGCTTTCTCCTTGGCTAGCTGTGACACCGAGACATGGCGGCATTCTGCATGCATCGCTGGGCTGGAGGAAGAAGAAGCAGGAGAGAAGCTTGTGTCTGCTTCCTCTGGGAAACTGTCTGGAAAATCCCAGGCTGGCCTGAGGTTTAGTGCCTCCGGAGTGCTAGTAAAGGTGTTGGAAGCACAGGAAGATGAGGTGATCACAAGCCAGCATACAAACAGCCATAAGCACTGTCTCCCAGCCAGCAAGCTGCTCTTTCCTGTACCTCTGCCTGCAGAACCATTGAGAGCTAACAAAAAAGCCAGCTTCATCCCTGCAACTTTTTTTATTCAGTGTGTTATTCACGCCCCCACCCTGTCTTATAGTTGTGCTTGTTTTCTCCTGCATTCAAAGGTTGTGTGTTTGAGATCCCTGGGTGGAAGATGATTGCTTCTGGTGCTGAATACAGCCTTCTGGGGCTGATGCAAGACTGATTCCATTCATGAAACTTGAGGTGACTTCTTAGCTCTAGCAGTACAAAATGGGAGTACAGCTCACCTTGCAGATGGTCGACTAAAATATTAAACAGTGATTCACCATTACTCACTGTCTCAACAGCTCATAAATTTAAAATAACTCCCTTTTCTGTCTTTTTTTATTTAAGGAAAAATAAAAGAAGTAAAGCTGTGTTATGCATAACTATACTAAATTGATCCTACAGAGAGGTCTGCTAATAAACTTTTTATTGGCTTCTGCCTCTTTACATTAGTTGAGAACTGAAGCAACAAGAGGGGGAAGAAATCTTGCATTTCTATGTTTATAGAGAAAATAGGAATGGTGACATCTCTGTCAAAACAAGGGAGTAGAAATGTGAATGCTATTGTCCATTACGCTACTTAGGAGGATGAAAATAACAGCTGGACACTGTGGTCACAGGCAACAGAAAAAAAGGTGTTGTTTCTGGGGTCCCTATTAGCTGTCATTAGTCATTGCTCAGGAAACAATCTGTAACCACTGAAATCCTCATTAAAGGACTCTCGTAGATTTCTGCCTGTAAACCAAGCAGGTTCTTCTTTCCAGCGGCAAGCCTCTGTCCCCTAGGCTGGGCAACCACTGCCTCTGTGGGCATTAGGGGACCTCCAGCCCATATACACCAGCCTCTCTTGTTTTCTGCCCCTTTTCTTCCCTTTTGGAGCTCCAGTGCAGTAGTCTGCTTACAAAGCCCTGTTTCCGTAGTGGGGGAAGCTGGGCTGTAAAATGGGAAAGTAGAGGTGACATGGGATACAAAGTCTCTGGGACTGAGAGGACAGTGATAGGCTGGTCCCTTCATTCTTTTATTGATGTAACTAGCTCTGAAGGCTTTTTCTCCTCTGGGAAATGGTGAGTTTAATCCAAAAGCTCTGGAGAGTCAAAGCCGAAGACTGGAGTTTTCGTATTTGTTTTTAGTCCATGGTACGTTCTAGTGGCTCAGTATTCAAAGTGCTAGGGGTTGTAAATACACAGAGTGGTAAGCAGTCCCTGCCCAGAAGCTGTGTGGCCAGAGAAGACTGGGAGAAGAGACCAAGACTACCAAGGTGAGTGGTGAAGCTAGAAATTTGGACTCCTGGTTCCCAAGCCAGGACTCCCTCTGCATAGACAAGGCTGCTTAATTTAACTTCCCTTGAAAAGGGGATAAACCCTCCCTGTCCCCGATTTTAGCTGCTCTGGGATCCAGCGCAGACCATGGGATACCAGAAGCTACTGAGGGCTGTGATAGCTGAATTTGTGCCAGATACAAGCCAACTCCAACCACAGCCATGGCAGATCAGAAAGCATTTCACTTACCAGCGTTTGTGCCTGCTGGGACCCATCCAGTGGTCTCCCACGGCTGGACCACCGCATGCAGCACTTTGTGTGCCTGCTTGAGAAAGAAAAGTTGCCGAGGGACATTTGCAACATCTATGCTGATTCATAGCAAAATTCAGTGATTTTGTTGTCTTGTGTCATCTCTCATCAACCTCCAGTGCCTGTACTACTTGCTTTTTAGCACCAACTAGAATTCCAGTCCCATTTTTAAGGATTATTATGCTGCTGTGAGTGACAGCTTGTGGGCTGCCAGAGATGTTGTTTCCTTTCTCCTTCAGCCAAATAAAATCAGAGGGAGTCAGCCTAAGAAAGCAGCATAGCATGAGCACTTTCAGTGATCAGCAAACACCTTTGAAAGAGAAAGTATGATGGCAGAAAAGCACTGGCACTAGTAGCTTTGAATAGTGGAAGTGAGATGAACAGCCTGAAATTAGAGCTCCTCCCTGCTGTGGTAGAGGAGAGAGACCCCCCAGCCTGCACCCACTCTAGGGGCTTCTTGATGTTGGTTCCATCTCATGTAGGAGGGAAGCCAGAGTGCATCCAGAGAAGATACTCTGGTCCACCAGGCTTCTCATGAGTTATGAAATTATACCACAAGGCAGTTGTCTTCACCATCTTATATCTCTTTTGCTGTCTTTTAATGAGTCTCGCCCATAAATCAAGTCTTATGATAGAGTCCCAATGTTGTCTGTTATCTCGTCATGTCAATAAGCGCTGCGCTCATTCTTCAGCGTGGGGTAGACATGCCTGGTGCCTTTGCAAAGGATGGATGGGACTGGTCCCTGGGCAGCCCTGGGGGGCAGGATTTGACTCACACTGCAGAGTCCTCTTTGTGCTTGCAGTAAGCATGATGTGTGGGCGCCGGAGAGGGAAAGGAAGGAAACCACTGCAGGCCTGAGGCTCAGGGTCTCCAGGGTCTCTTTCTTAGCTTTACAGATGAAGATGGCCTTTAATATCACTGTTGCCTCTGCCCCCAGCTCCTCTTTGTAAGCCATTGCTGTGCTGGCCCTGAGGCTTCTTTGGATGAGGAAGCACAGAGATACGCTCCCAGAGAAGTTGCAATGCTTTTGTGCTCACATCAGCTGCATCTGTCCTGGTGGTGCCTTTCCCTGGTTGAGGTGCTGGTCACTTGCAAGCTGCCCAGGAGCACTGTGATCATGCAGCCAGGGAGTTTAGGTGCTGAACAGCAGGGGTAGAAGAGGGCAGGCAGTGGCAGTGCAAAGTTGTCCACTTCTGCCTTGTACCAAGGTTCATACTACCCATATGATGTCAGGAGTTTGAGAGCCATTGTAGATGTTTCCTGAGGGAAAACTGCCTGAAGAGCGGCTTATTTGCCACTTGGATGCTGAGTATGACAGGAAAAGTGCATGGTCCTTCCTCTCCTTGTGCTCTCACCTCTGCCCTCAGACACTGTGGCAGCCTGGGAACAGCCAGGGTTTATTTTTGTGTCTTAGCCTCTGTTGTCCTGATGAAAGGTGGGTCCTGTTCAACCTTGCTGTCCCTTCAGGGTTCCTGTGAAGATTTCCTGCTTACCCCCATAAATGGGTCCAAAAATGCTTAAGGAAATGGCAGTTTCCCGGGCAACCACACTCAACAATTTCATCAATTAATCAGGAGGAAACTAAGGAAGAGAATGGGAAGCAGATGCTCTGAACAGGACAAGGCTATGAATGATTGATGCCATCTAAGAGACAGGGAGAATTTACGCCAGGAGACACCCCAGCCTGGGGCTGAGGCAACTTCCTATGCAAGGCCCACTATTGCAAAATGATGGCAGGGAGCCAGGAATGGCTTCCTAGGTGAATGTCCGGTCCAGCATTTAGAAAATTATGTGGCACACTGCAAACATATAGTCAGGTTGGCTCAGAAAGGCACATAAAGACTCAAGGAGAGATGGAGCAGGAGTTACATGCTAGTTTACCCTACCACACGTGATGGTTCTCCTGTTAGGTCTAAGAAAAATGGATTTTTGATAGTCCTCAGTCAAAGTTATGGATAGGTGGGATCTCTCAAAGACATTAATTTCCTGCTGCATTTGTGGTCATGATGTGTTAGCTAAACTGTCTTTTTGTTGTAGTCCATGCAGACACATCTAACAACCAGCACTGCCTTAAAGTACCGCCTGTATACGCAAGGCAGCTGGGGAAGAGATTGGACTTCTTCTGGGGCTCCATGGTTGGATTAAAGGCTGTAGAGGTCTTAAAATGTATGAATGCTCCTGTTCCAGCCTTGCTGAGAATGACAATGTCAAGGGGAGGAAATGAGGCAAAGATTCTGCAGGTTTTGGTGTTTTCTTGCAACTCGATCAGAATGAAAATGTCTTGAAGAATGTCCTGCGACAACAAAGTGAAAAACGTCTTGACATGATAGAAGTTTGTTACAGTAACTTTGAATCCATTCTTTTTTCCTCTGCTTTTAAAACATCTTTCTACTTCATTTTTTTCTGCACAGCATTTTTCTTCATAACATTTTATTCCTTCCATTTCTCTCCACATTTAACAATCCAACTTTTGTCTCCGGTGGAAGTAACTAACTTGACTGAATGATGAAGACAGCATTGTGAGTATCCCTTCTTCTATATGCTGCAGAGCTTTTCTCTATATACATGCATACAAGTGTATTCTTCCCTTAACACTTTCATTTAAGTGAGTGCTGGAACAGAGCTTTTGCATAAATGAGCAAGAAAAAAGAAAACATCTCTTGCTGTAACCATTTGTTCCTTTTACCCCAGTAATAAATCCTTCCTGGGAATGTTGAGCTGATGTAATTTATCAACTGATCATTGTAATGCACATTGTGGTACAGTATTTCACATGTCTGGAGTGCATCTTTTGATTACAGCAGACCTCAGCTTTCTGTTTGTAAAAGCGAATGAAAAGATGCTCTCGATGGCAATGTTGAAATGAGTATTAATTGCGTTAAAAAATCAGTAAGTAAAAGAGCACGGTTCAAACAATCAAAGTGTTCATAAGGAGAAAAGTTAATCAGAAATGTTAGAACCAGATTAAATCCATTGTCTTTACTAGCATGGATTCGCTGCCTTTCATGATATCAGCCCTATGGCTTTTCCTTTTCTGATACTTTCAAAAACCATTAAATACACCTTCCAGCTCACATTATGGGTACCTGAGATACACGACATTTCAGCCTTTGATTTCTTTTAGATAATTCATTTTAGGCCGTTCATTGAATAGAATCATAGAATCATTAAGGTTGGAAAAGACCTCTAAGATCATCAAGTCTGACTGTCAACCCAACACTACCATGTCTGCTAAACCATGTCCTGAAGTGCCATATCTACATGTTTTTTTAACATCTCCAGGGATGGTGACTCCACCACTTTCCTGGGCAGCCTGTTCCAATGCCTGACCACTCTTTCAGTAAAGATGCAACCTGAGGCCATTTTCTCTCATCCTGTTGCCAGTTACTTGAGAGAAGAGAGCAACACCTACCTCACTACAACTGCCTTTCAGGTTTCCTTTGATATAGAGTGGGAAATGTTTGCACCAAACAAACTGGATTAACCAGCTTTTCCAAACCAAGTAAGACTTTTTGGTCCTTCCAGGTGCAATTTTCTGTTGGATGTCTGGGACGAGCAGGGACATGCGTCTTTCTGCATGTACCAGGTTGAGTGGTGGTCTGTGATGGTTCAACGTTGCACGTATGTCAAGTCCCATGTCAGGAAGAGGGACAAAACGTCAGAGCCTCAGCCAGGACAATTTTCAAAAGCAATGCCAGCTGTCAGTCTCACACTCCCCAGGCGCTTCCCAGTGCCACAGCTTCCCTCCTGCCCCAGGACATCTTCTCCAGGTGATGGCCTATCTGCAGGGACCTCAGCCAGAAAGGAATGGTGTAAGGAGCAAACAAATAAGTCTTAGGGATGTTCCTCAGACGCGAGACGTTGGGAAGCTGGTTTCCTGAGTTATTGGCATGGTCATGTGGGAGCTGAGTACTTCAACATCCTTCCCCTGCCTCTCCGTGTAGTGTGTCCCATCTGGCAATGGAGTAAAGAGGGAAGTTAGTACACAGGGAACGTGATCTCCCCAGGGTGCCAAAAACTGCTGTCAGGTAGATCTTCAGCTATGCTGCTCAACTGCTGTATAAACCTTGGGAGAGACCTAAACTAGCCAAGGGGTCAGTTCCTTCTGCCACCAATGTGTTGCCCTGGAGTCTGTTCCCTTGCCTTCTGAGTCAGGCTTGAGTGATGGACAGTTCCAAAGATGACTGAGGAAGATGTGCTTTCATGGGTAAAATGACCATCCTGAAGTAAGTCCTACACTAGAATGTGAGAGGCGACTACACAGCGTCTTCATCTCTCCCTGTCTTGCTGTCTTGGGTGACAGCCCTTGGTGTTGTCTCTCTGGGACACCTAGCAAAAAGGCCTTTATTTTTTTCCACTTTCCGCTCTCTTTCTAGCATCCTGCTAAGGTGCCAAACACATCTCTTTTGTGTTGGTCTGCTGAAATGCAGAATGACATGGGGTAAGTGGAATTTAACATCAAAGTGAGTGAAGGAAGAACAGTTAGTTGGATGGTTCTTTCTGTTCTTTGCTCTCTTCCCTGGCCAAAATGTGAGGGGAATAGCAGGCAGTTAGAAAAGCTGCAGATCTGCACTGAGAAGAGAAAAAGTGGTCATTGAAGGGTGCAATTTGTCCATCCCAAAGCAAATGCAAGCCACAGTCCCCCAGGGATGAAAGAGGGGCCAAGCGCCTTCTCAGTGTGCTGCCACAGGGCTGCCGCATGTTGCACTGCTTGGAGCAGAGTGACAGCTGAAACAGCAGCCCTGACCAAGAAATTCCCAGGGGTAACCTGCCACACCATGATGCAAGTTTACACTAAACGTGTTTGCTCCTGCCCATAGATACCTTCTGGAAGTGCGATTGCAATCTGACACTGCGTTATTGGTTGGGCTGTGCTAATTATAAGCTATCCCAGCAGGAGAGGAAGAAGAAGAGCAACGTGCCCTCTCCAGCACCGAAAGCCTTGTGACTGGCTTAGTTTCTGTTTAGCAACAAACCTTTGTGACACAGTGTCAGACCACAGAAGCTGAAGTTCCTTTGTGCACAGCGAAAAATGTTAAGGGCCAGCTGTGGTTAACCTGCAGATGGCAATAACAAAAGCAATTATATGTCCTTCTCAGTGAGCTGCAGAGTCAACTACACGTTCATGATGAGGGCTCGGCTCATGACGAAAACTGGAGTGTCACGAGAAAAGACGACAGATGCACGCTGCTTTGTTTTGCTCTGTGCTGCTTACGTGCCGATAAGGTTCTCAGAGGAAACCCTTGTTATCTCAACAGAAGTTTAGAGCACCTCCTGGCCAGCAATGGACTCACCTGGATTAACCCTGGTATAATCAAGGCCAGAAACAGATCAGAGGAATGCACCTGTGCACACACGTACCTACTGCCTGTATGACCAGGAACACCATCAGAATGCTCCAAAACTGCTGAATTAAATAAAGTCATCAGAATGCTCCAAAACTGCTGAATTAAATAAAGTTCAACAACCTCTCTGATTTCCCAAGAAAAGCGATGTGTCTCTATTTCAAGTATTTTTTTGCTGTTACTCAGTGGGACCTTAAAAATATGGACCCATTTGTTGTGATCAGACACTAAATGGCTTTTTAAATTAAAGAACAGTGGTACTGGTCAGGATTTCTAAAATCAGAGGACCTGGACCTTGAGATACGCCTCTTAAAAGCCAGGAAAAGCAAGCAGGAGAGAACAATTACAGTTGTTGCATGTTGCCTGCATGGATGTGGAGTGCCAGCTGGGAAAGATTTCTGCTGTGGTTCTGCACAGTGCTAATGAACTGGGCAGTGGTTTGGCTTCCTTCCCTGAAAGAGCTGTGCTGGTCCAGGTGCAGAAAGGTGCATAGATATATCCTTGATGCTTTCATTTAAAAGATAGGCTTGATCTCTAGGCAAAACATTATTCACTCAAGCAACAACATCCTTGGTGCCTGCCTAGTCCAGGCTTGATGTTTTTGGAAAGCTGCAGCTCAGGTGAGTTGTCTGTTTCCCAGAAGAAGGCGAGGAAAAATGATGTATTAAAGAAATTCTGACACCTTCAAGACCCTTCCTGCTTTGAAGCAGAATGTGATATTTGGTAGAAGGAAGACAGCTTAGGGTCAGGTTTTCCTAGCTCTAGCTAGAGGTTGCATTGATCAAAGCTATAATTTTTTTCAGTTGAAACCTTCTGCTGTAAAAAATCCAGTACTGGGATAGTGTCCAAAACTAGGTAACTCCTCTGCTCAGGAGACAGACGTCCTTGTCTTTTGCAGGACGCAAAGAGCATCTTGATTTTGAATGTTTCAAGCAGAGCAGTTCCGGAGTGGAAAGGGCTGAAGAACTGTAGGTGGTCATGGACACAAAACTGGTCTCAGAACTTCTCTAACTAGTTCAAAGTAGCAATGTTTTCCTGACTTCAGCGGAAGAGAAGTGACGGCTGGGGCAGATACTTCCTCAGTCATGGTCCCCAGGTTGCAAAAAGAAGAATATTTAAATAGATGAGATGGGTATGCAGGAGCCAGAGGACTGCTCAGCTCCTGCAGTGCCACCCGTGGACTGATCTCTGCTGATCTTTCACAACCAGTCAGAGGAACTAACACTCCTGTGGATTAGGCTTCAGATGGTGAGAAAAGCATGGGAAGTGAATGTGTTCCTGTAAGAGGTGGGGATGTGATTGCATCCTCTGTGGACCCACTCTACATGCTGCAGCTGAGCCTGCCATAGGCTGGTGGACTGAGTCCCTGCTGATCTGTGAGCAGGCTGGGAAGGGATCCCACTGCTCCTGGTGATATGGAGGGGATGGGGATAGGACCATTCTCTGTGATTGTCCTTTCTATGTTTTGTTGTACTTTGCCCTAGTTTATTCAGTCATCTAACATATGCTTCTAGACCCAGAGAGTCCATGTGATATTATAGTCTGAGCTATATTGCTAGACAAAGGGGAAAAATGCCCAAAACATGAGAAAACCAGGAAGGGACAGAAAAGGGATCACTTAGGTTCTGGTAATAAAGGTTTGCCCTCTTTTTCTAGGGAAATATGTCTGTTTATATTTTTGCAGATAATCTCCTCTTTTCCATGGAAAAGCCTCCCATTCATCTGTGCCTTCAGCAAGCGGACCAGTGGAGTGACATTATCTGTGGACAAGATGCTTGTTAGCTGGGCAGTTGGTGCTAACAAGGGTCGGAGCAGCTTAGGAAAGCAGTTAATCATGAGTACTCTTTATCTTGGCTTTCCTAATTAGAACTGGGTTGTGAGCTCATTTGTGAGACCATCCACATCTCTGTGGTGGCTGTGACTGCCCCAGCTTGGTGCAGTGTCTGGCTATGGTTCAGGTGAAACAACAGGCCAGGCAGTACTCCCAGGATGTACAGATACAGAGTTTCATTGTACGGATGTGAGCTCTGCTATGCTTCTTGCCCTCTAGGCCAGACAGTGAGCCTTGGCCCATGTTATTTACCAGCCTGGATAAAGCTGCTGTGACTTCAGCCCAAGGTTGAGACCTATTGGGGAAGAGATGCCTTTGAGTCACACCGCAGAGTCAGCACAGCATCACCTCCTCTACGGAGAGATAAGCAGCAACATTTCCAGCACGCTGCATGTTTTCGGGAGGGAACCTTGGCAGCTGAGACATAGAGAGCTTCGAGTGCTGATGTGAAGAATCCCGTCTGCTGTCCTCTGGAGGCCCACCTTGGTATTTGAGTCAGAATGACTCTTCTTCTTTCCCTTTCTGAGTCACTGCCTCAGACTATTTCTGGCTTGTGCTTTGAGAAGAGTAGGTTGACAAGAACGTGTTAAAGAGGTCGTAGCTGGTATGAAGGGCTACCTACCAAGATGTTTTCCATAACTAGATGAGTCCACTTAAGTTATACATGGTGACACTTTCATATACACTGCTGGGAAGTACTTTGAGCCAAAAGTCCAGCACTGCCTGGGGTCACTGAGACCAAAGACTTAGGAGGGAGTTGAGACTGCCACCAGTGGTGGAGATTTTTCAGCTCCCCTGGTGCCCTGTCTGCGAAAAGCAGGTGTCTGACATAGTCCCAAAGCCCAGCCTTAGCCTGGAGAAAGCCTTAAGGAACCCAAGAAAAGTTCATCCATAGCTTTCTTGCCAGAAGATGACTCTGCAAAGAGAGGACTGACCAGCGTTAGGTCACTCCCAGAGGGGATGGAGTCTGCACCTTAGAGCAGGAGCACACAGACACAATTTTTAGTCTAAATACCTCAACTCACAGATGGATTTGAATTCTTCCTTCCTGGGTATCAGTTAGGGGGCAAGATTCCCCACCTAGAGATGCCTGGCTCTATGCAGGGCCTTTGCAACACTGAGCCTGAAGGAGATGGCTGAAATCAGAGGAGAAGGCTCCCAGTCACCCCGGCCTGTGAGGTGGCAGCTGTGAGACTCAACACTCCAGTCCATCTGCACCAAAGTTCCTGAGCAAGAGGAGGACAGGTTTCTGGGATCCAGCCTTTTGGGGAGAAGGCTACAGACTCTCTAGGGTCTCTGTGGCACTGAGGCATCACAGGGCCAAACAGTCAGGAGGAACTGTCAGAGGTCTCAAGGCTTGTCTCAGGTTTGCCTCTTGGGGGTTATTGGATGCAGAAGCTGCTGGTACTGTCTGTTTTCCAGGTAGCTGCTTTGTGAGACCTGAGAAGATAAAGCTACAGCAAATGAGGAAGATGATGGTCATGGGCTGCAAGAAGCATGATAGGACCAAGGTTGTTGAGAGATCTCTGACTGTGGTGATATGAGGCCTGGTGATATGAAGTGTTACTTACAGTGTTTGCTCTCAGGCTGATGGCTGTCATACCCTGGCTGAGCACAGACTGCATTAAAAATGGCATTGAGAATAATGCCCACTTGGAGAATGAGAGATCGCTCCTAATAAAGATATACCTTTATGTGGTGGGCAATGCAACCTTCAAAGTGGTGGTCATTGTGGCTTCCACTCTGCTTGTTTGGGAGGTCAAAAGTGAGAGGCATTGAAACAATCCATCATTTTAAAAGTAAGTGATCTCTCCTCAGTTCAGAGGGGAGCTTGGAAAGTAATATACCATCAATAAAAAGAACAGAAACCAGCCCTGGGAGAGGCAAACCTCTGAATGGGCTCTGCTGATGCTCTCCAGAAGTGTATGCCATGGCCTTGGTGTTCAGTGTCAGCAGAGTCCTCCCAGTGTTCTGCTACCCTGTATTCACTCCAGAACAACCGTTTTCTCTCTGTGTATTCATGGATCAGGTAGCTGTGTACATGAGCTGCCCTCTCAAGAAAGAGCACTGAAATCATTGTTAATTAGGCTTTAACAACAACGAAGGAAGGTGGCTGAAGGGTCTGAAAGATAGATAGAGCAGGCAGAGGTAGAAAAGGTCAGGGAAGGAACAAGGGGAGATGACTGATATGCCATGGCTAAATTGAAACCAAAACACCTTCTAACCTGCGCAGGGGAAGATCCTGCAAAAGACACCCTTAATTTATTAGTCCATCAGAAATGACCCTTTCTAATTTTAGCTTGGCATTGCTGCCTGCGCATGATGAATGCTCCTGCATGGCAGTGCACTGAAACGTGGGGAAGCAGATGCTTGCCGGAAGGGTAGCGTTCAGGTGGCCTCTGTGACCCAGTCAGCTTAGGGTGTTCCTGGGCTTCCCATCAGGGCTTCACGGCTCAGCTTTCTCGTGCCCTTGCCACTGTGTCCTGAAGCGGGCTCCAGGAACAATGTGGGCTAAAAACACCCTCCCTGTCAAGAAGGAAAGGGACAAGCAGGGCTGAGGGTCTCAAAATGGCTTCCCCACCATATTAAGGGAGTGCACTGGGACTTGTGCTCTCACAGGATCAGTCAGGCATTGGTTATATTGGAGAACTTATGTTAGGAAGAAGGAAAACCATTTATGTTCAGTGTCAGAAGCATGCAATAGAAACACAGCATGCCAAGGCAAGAGCCGTGTCCCCAGTGCAACATACATCTCCTCTTAATTAAATCTCCTGCAGCCTGCAAGCTCCATACAGTCCCAGCAGTTAGCTGCAGATGATGTATGAGATGAGCCATACCAACCCACCCACTCTACACATCTCTGCTTGCTCTGTGCTGGTGGGCTGCTCAAGATAATAGCAAAGCCAGATGCAGGGAGAAAGAAAGAAGGAATTGGTCCCTGCACTGGTAAATAAATTATTTACAAGACTACTGTTTTAGATCTGCTCTCTCCCTGCCAGTTTGTGTTTGGTAAACATGGGAAAGGTTTCTTGGTCCACCCAGGTCTTTTCCTACTCTAAGCATTGAGCGTGAAGAATTTTAACCTATCAGGAGGTTTGGGAATGGCTCCCACTGGGTCTGTACTATTTTTGGGTTCACTTTCTCTGTTCTGACCCAAGTCTTCATCATCTGGAGTCTTGGGGAAGGTGTGTGTTTCACAAGTGATGCCAGGAAAGCAGAGACAGCTTATGTGCTGTGAGTCAGGAAAGAGTCCCTGAGCCAGCCAGCCACCTTCCCTGGAGCTTCCCATCAGTCAGAGGGACCAAAGTCTACACTTGCCAGTTACCTTACATTTTTGAGCACCAAATGCATACCACAGCACATGCAAGGCCGGATAATCTGCCCTGAATCTTTGAAGCAATATTGTGGTTTAGAAGTCATCCCTTTCATTTTGAGGAGGAGCAATGTTGTTTCTGAGGAGGACACAGAATCCTGTCTCCTGAGGAGAAGCCTGGAAACTGCTGACACCTCTTTTCACCAGTGCTCCACCCAAGAAACTCAATTTCTTTTTTCAGGGGTCAAGTCCTCTGTGGCTCTGCTTCTGCTTCCTCACTGTCTTCTCTGACTGTTTATGCAGTTTCTCCTGCCTCCTTCACACATGTAGAGCCTTTGCAATAAACCCTGTGAAGCCCTCTGTGCCATGCTGGTCATGTTTTTCAAAGAGCTCACACATATACTGGTTTTGGATGAAGGCTCCAGCCTGTGGTTCAGTTTGTACCATGTTGTCTCTGGTCCTTGTGTCCTTGTTGGAACATATCTCGAGGAAGTCCAGGAACACTTTCCAGTGTCAGACAGTCTAACTCTACCTGCAATAATAATAACAATGATAATTAGACTTTTTTCATCATCCCCATTTGCTGCTGTTCTTATGATCAAGCTCCTGTAAGCACCTCAAAGCTGTGTTACTCTGAAATTCTGGCTGTGTGAGCAGTTGCAATTTGCAGGGTGGTTTCAATAGGAATAGGCTAAAGATCTTACGCTTGCTAAAGTCTGTGGGTGGGTCTTTGCAGATTTTCATTCATCTTCTTCACTCCATTCCTAACGGAAGTCTGCTTCTCACAGGATGTAAGCAACATGCCAGATGTTTCTGCAAAGTTAAGGCAATTAATTGAACCAACCAACCAATCCTGCTGCCCAAGCAATTTAAGGTAGTTCTTTGCATTTGTAGGCACCTATTCTTTTCTCAGTCAAGCAAAAAGATCATTGTTCTCTGTGAGAATGAAGAAAAAGAGACTGCCACTCAGAGAAAGGTTTGGGGAAAGAAGAAGAAAAAAGAAAAGTTTTGAAAAGCTACCCCAGTCTTCCTTTTTGGGTGACTCCACTGGAACTCAACCCTTTCCTGCCAGTGGGGAATTTTTCCCATTTACAATAACATTAAAATTTCATTTTTCATCCACTTTTTGAGTGGCAGAAGGAAGGCAGTGTAGCACACCTACATCTCTCTGCTGTTAGATGCTCAGTTCTAAATTTGATGAGATTTGTTGCAATGAGGCATTACTGGTCTTGTACTTGCTTCTTTTAAGCAGGTGCTGATAAACAAGAAAGCACCATTTCTGAAGGTTATGATAGTAATGTAAAGACTGTAAAGACTAATACCTGCAGAGAATGAATCATCTGCTCAACTTATACACCCACCCTGGGATGCAATGAATCTCATCTGGAAATAGCTACACCAGCTCACTCAGTTTGGATGCATGCATGTTAGATGATCCATCAGATGCGAGGGAGAGGGTTCATAACCATATCTAATGTTATAGACTTACAGTTGTCACAGTGACATAGCAGTCTAGGCTTTGGTTTTCCTTTCTTCTTTTCATTTTTGAAGACTCCACCAGCTGTAAATGTGTGTTTCACTGGTAGGGGAAAAATGAAGGGAACTCTACAACCCAGGCAGAAGTGTGCCAGCACTGAGAGACTTCACCTGAAGGCACAAGTAGAAAAAAACCCACCACATTTTCATGGAGGAAAGGATTGCCTGGTGAGCTGAAAGCTCAAGTAGTATTAGAACCAGGTTTGTGATCTTGATTTTTTTTTAAGCTGAGCCTGTTTCTGATGAGAAAGCCACATATTTGGTGCACATTCACAAAGTTGAATAATTACTTGGGTATCTTCAAGCCACAGATAAAGACAAACAGTGAAATCAAAGTCTCACCTTGGTCTGTGCCTACATCATGTGTCTCCACAATAGACCTCTCAGTTCCTAACGGGCTCCTAGCGCTAAGTGCTCAGCTCACAATGCCCAGCCTGACTCTGATGCTTCCGATTCTCCACTCAACTGATGGGACAAGGTGGGACAAGCCCCTTTTCTGCACTATGCGAACAACAGCTAAGTTTAGGACAAATGCTGAAAAAGAATCTAATCTAAAGCTAAACTGAAGACAGTCACGTGAGGGAGGACAATCACATACGTAGCTGGCTTCTCTTGTGACTCGGACTTGGCTTGGGCTGCAGTCCCCATCCATCACTAATTGCTACGTTGAAAAGCCCCAAAGCTAAAGCAGGCATGGTCGGGAACAATTTCCCCAAGGTGATCGAGGACCTCAGTAGCAGAGTTAGTGTCCAGGAGCAGCGAGGGCCAGTCTTAGGTCCTCCCTAAAGGACAGGAGCCAAGCATGGTAACACAGCCAGCAAAGCAGGGGCTTTGCAAACCTGGGCCCCAACTCACAGTACCCAGGCAAGGCAGGCCTAGGTGACGGCCAGGTTCAACCAAGAATGAAGATCATCAGGCAAGTTCATGGTGACAAGACATGTCCTAGGGCAACTCAAGAAGCCAGCCTGCAGATGAGAGCCCAGACCAATAGGGCCCATGGCCAGGCACAGGCATAGCTGCAGCTGAGCAAAACCACAGCACAGCTCAAACAGGAATCGAAGGCCATGGGCTGGGCTTAAATGGAGCCGTTGGGCGTGAGTATGTTTATGTGTGCTCAGGGCCCTGACAAGTCAGGAGACTTGAATCACAGCCCTCATCTTGGGCAACTGGACCATACTGCTGAGTTAATAAACCAGGCAACTTGCAAATAAAGTGCACCAAATTCCCATATTTATTGACTAGCAATATTCAGGTTGGACCTTCTTTGTAGGTCCCTGTGGATCCCTGCGCAGCTGGATGGCTGCAAAGCCAGTTGAGTCATTCCAGGGTAAACCAATCCTTCTGTAAGTTCAGCAGAAGGACAGGAGAAACTGTTATTGATTTTTTGCTTATCCAGTAATTGCAAAAAAATACAGGACACTGAACAGGTGCTAATGAGCAGTACTGGAAGGGTTGGTGCATACACACACTTCTTTGGAGAGTACACTTCTTGAGAGGCCTGTGCTGGCTGTTAGAGGCTAAAATGACCTGTGCCAAAGGAGGAGACCTGCAAAAATTCAAAGTATTGTGCTTTTCCTTCATAGGGTTTTCAGCAGGAAATATCATAGCATCATAAAGAGATTTAAGTTGAAAAGAGCCTCTGGAAAGTTGTCTCCAAACACTGCACCAAACAAGGCCACCCTAACTGCTAGATCAGGTTGCTCAGAACAATTTGAAGTAGAGCAGCTCATCTTTTCCATCCTCTGGACTTACAGAATGGCTCTGGAAGTCAGAGCTCAGAAAGGAGCTGGGTCTAAAATGCCAACAGGAACAGGCCTGGTTTCAGCATGCTTTTGGTTTATTTATTTTATTGAAGAGCCAGTTCAGTTGGTAGACCTTATTCATAATGCAGCTTAATACATTAGTCTGGCTCAGTCTCATTTGTGATGGATGTTGTTCTGAGAAAAATCTCTTCCCTTACTTTCCTTGCCCTGGTCTGCATCACACGGAAAGATGGATGCAGCCAACTCTTGCACGCCTGCCATTTGCCCTAGGAGGGCTTTGCAGCCAGCATGCAAGGTCTTTGGACCATACTCGCCTTGGGTATGCTTGGGACATGAGCTTATGCCTGCTTGTGCTGTGGTTTGTGCATTCCTTCACTGGTCTTCTGGGATCTGAGTCACTGTGCCCTCTCTTAGGTGTAGAGCAATAGCAAAACCAGTGATGAATAATCAGAGTTAATAATAATGCTTGCCTAAGGTACTTAGTGCACTTTGCTCCTGAATAACTGTTGAATGAAAACACCCAGTCTGCTAGGGACATGCAGTGGCTGTGCAGTGTTTTGAGATGTAACAACATCTGACAACAGCCAGCCCCCCTGGCAAGCTGTGGGTTTCGCGCAGCCGTTGCTGTGCCCCTTTTTCCTGTGAAAGTGCTGAAAGTCATCTGAGTAACGTTCTTCCAGCAAATTAATCCCCCCAGCGGCATGTAGACCAGAGTGGATCCATTCCCTGGGTGCTCACCCAGGAAGTCATTAGCAGCTTGCAGGCAGAGGTCGATCCCATTACCATAGTTTTGTAATGTTGTGTTGGAAAAAATAAGCTGGTGCCGTAGGACTGGAGCTGACCTTGAATGAATGAGAAGGAAAAGCCATCATGTCTGGAGCTTGTCTCTTTGCGGGCTGAAAGGCGCTTCTATTTGGATGCTAATTATGGGGAAAGCGATTTAGGGGAAGAAGGCAAGGTGGGAGCAATGTTTTGGAGCTGGAACAATTGTTTCATGAATACATTGACTGGCCCTAAAGACGAGCATTTCTGTGACTCCTTGTATCCTCTGCAGTATGACTGAAAGGCATCTGGAAAAGGAGCTGACTAAGGCCTCCCTCATTGATGCGATGATCTCTGTGTTGATGTTCTGGCTTTGAGCTGGTAGAAGTCAGCTGCACACATGGACAGCCTCTGTTTCTCCGCTGGCAGGCAGCTCTCATTTTGGTCCCTTTCCTTTAGAGCTAGGGTGAGTCTTTGCCATGAATGGAAAGTAGATTCTTTCCATCAGTAGATCCTGGGTAGATGACAAGTACCCAGACAAAAACAGTGGATCCAAAAGAAGTCAAGTAGGGTATCCAGCTGCACGAGTTGCACATTAATCCATGCTCCTTCTCAGCTGGATTTTCCTGCTCTCTGCAGTTTTAATTTTTGGAGTGCAAGTGCTGGGCACTGGAGGTGCTTGTGGATCAGGGGAAGGCTAAGATGTCTCTTGCTGTGGGCCCATTTTCTGTGGTTTGGATGGATCAGGAGGAGCTCCAGCCCAGATAGCTACACAATGCGCAAGGGGATTTGAAGAAAGAAACATGCTATGGTTGATACACATACAGCTTTAGAGATGGCTCCTGATGTCACTAGATGGTTTCTCATCCAGGTCTGGACTTCCTTTCTTCTGCCTAGTAGGCTCATCTCTGTGGTGGCCTTTATTAAATGAGTCAAAGCACACCATTCACTTTGATGCAATAATACAAGTATAAGCTGCTTCCTGTTTAACGTGGGTCTATTTGCTTCCATTTATGATGAATTAATACTTTCTTCTGTGCTGTGAATGGTGTCACTAAGTATACAGCAGGTACCTGCTAATTTTGTCAGCAAAGCTGGTTAGGGAAGGAGATAAGAGGGGAAATAATGAATCACTGAAGGCAATAGCTCACTCAGGCACTGCCATGTTATCATCACAACTGCACAGCAGTGTCTGTGCCCACTCACCGACCTGGCATGAGGTCCATTCGAACCTCCAGAGATACACTGTGACATGAAACTGTATTTCCTTTAAGCTTCCCAGTAAGCTCAAATGAGCTGGCAAAGAGGTAGCTCAGTCATGATCTCCAGCCACTGGGAACCCTCAGAGCATTCCTGATAGCCAAATGCTGCTTGATCCAGTAGACAGAGGCAAATGTAATGGCTGGAACCAGACGTGAGGCAGGTTAAGAAAAGCCAAGAGGTACCTAGTTTTATTACCTGAGAAGGAAATTAAACCCTGGGACAGTTCGTTCAGTAGATTCTCCAAAGTCCACACATTGAGAGCAGATATCAGTTTCTATATATTCCCTTCAGATGAGATTTACCTGAAAGGGCACACTGTTATGGGTGAGGGAAGAATGGAATTTGAGCAGCTGACAAAAACGGGAAGAAGATGAAGTACTATTTGGTGGTTCTGGATCACCAAAGACCTCTGCAATATGAAGGTGAATAAGTTGTAGTAGAGACCTTAGCATCTGACCTTGGCATTTCCTGATGCTGCTACTGTTGAGTCCTTCTGGCTCCTCAGATTGCTGTATTAGACATTTCAGGTCTCATAGTGGTGCTTACACGTTGCCATGGCTTTGACTGCGTAAAATTGTCTTTGACAGAAAGAAAAGGCTTTGTTCCAGGACAAACAAACGCTTCAACTTGGTCAGAACTGCTTGGAGATAACCATGCAACTTTGCTCTTGTGTACAACAGCAGATATCACATGATACCGACCCAGGTCGAGGTCCAGTACCTCCAAGCTTACCTCCAAAACACCTCAAATTACTGCACAAGTGCAAAGTGCTGTTTGTTTTTGATTAAACAGCAGAGAACATCTCCCTCTTCTTCATTTTGCTTCCCCCTTCTCATCCGCAATCAAGGAGGATAAAAAGAGCATCCAAAGGGGGAGAGTTACCACATGCTGCTCTCAGTGTTATGAAAACAGTATTGAGTCACACAAATAATTTTAGATGCTTCTAAATACACTGTGCTCTCAGTAGGCAGCTTTTCCAGCTGTAATCTTGCCTGCTGCCCCTAATTCTGAGCACACGGTATACTCTTCTTGCTTCCTTGTTGCAAAGGAGTCAGAATTTCTCTCTGTCACTCACCTGAGGCAGAAGGAGTCCACCAGCTCGGTACCTGGCCATGAATGCAGAATTAGAGGATGTATTCCATCTCCCTGTAAAAAAAAATCTTCATAACCCCAAACAAAAAATGCAAGGTACAATTGTGATTCCCTACTAAAATATGATAGCTGGGGAACAGTTTTGGCTGTGTTCGTGTGGTAGAATGCGAGAGATGGCCGAGCAGCCTGCTTAAATTTTGCTTGCTGGTTGACAAGATGTCAGCTCTCAATGGAGTCTATGGGGGGAGGGGGCATGGTCATCAGAGCCTCGCAGAGACTCAAGCCATGCAGCTCTCACTAACTGCATAAAAAAACCAGGAACAGGCCTGGGAAGAAATGAAAACAGAAGAAAGAAAGGTGCAGTCTGGGAGCCAGGACAAGTTTAGGAATCTCTGGAGACTAGTTCATGTTTGTATACTACTGTCTGGATGATAGCAGTGCTGGGAGGGTAAGAGGAGATGTGTCCTTCACATTTCATATTCAGAGCTTCTCTGTAAGAGGTAGCAGAGCAGAGTGGAGACCACCCTGATATCAGGAGCCCCTCTACTGACAATGCCTGCCTTTCTTTCCCACACTGCCTGCTAGAAAGGACAGGACTGCAAAAATAACCTGCAGGCCAAGTACAGCACCCACACTTCAGCAAAAACCACAGCACATGCCATGGCTACACCACGGCTTACATCTTGGGCATATGAAGCACAGAAGAGCCACAGGCTACCAAACTCCACTTTAGAGCCCCCTGGATCATCAGGGAAAGCTGTCTCCTGCAATGTCACTGGTATGACTTCCTTGATGCATAAAATCGGTACACTTGGGAAATGGGAGCCCATCAGCCCCTCTGCAAACAAAGAAACAGTATCCAAGGAACAGTTTTTACATCCAGCAATCTAAATGTTTTTAAGAGTCTGTTGTGACTTCTTGCTTCAAAGCACTGAAACATCAATCAGACCACAACTGTGTTCTGGTACTGAGAACAAATTACTTGGGAGAGAAAGAATGATAGCAGAGGACCATGGCAGATAAGCCTCCACCCTCTAGCAATACCTCTCTAGGGAGAGTTCCTCACTGCTCCAAGAAAGACTGGTGACAAAAGAAGCAAGAATAAAAGGAGATAGGACATAGAAGGAGGAGACGTCTCTGGTGTCACCCACAGAAACCATGGAAGCTGAGCAGACAGCTTGGAAGTGCTGCTGGTGAATAAACAGTCGAACTCCTCCACAGTCTGCCTTTTGGCATTTTCCTCAACACTTCGCACTTTCTTCTCTAGTAATCAATAATGCAGTCTAGAAGCTTCAGAGGAAAATCTTGGTTTACAGGATGATGTGAGACTGTTGCTGCAGAGCAAATTCCTGCATTGCCACCTCTTGCGGTATTAATTTGAGCCTTGTGCTTGAAGTCTTTCTTCAAGCTTCAGCTTTTGCAGGCATGTGATGTAGGAAATCTCAGCTGTCTTATTTTTATAAAAAAATAATATTATAAAGGAAGTTTGTAAAATTCTGTCAATCCCAACATGGAAAAAATCTCTGAAAATCCCAACAGAGGCGCAACAGTCAGTCTTAGCTGAAGTGACACATTTGCCCAATTCTGTATTTTTATCACATTAGAATAACTTAACTTTGCTTTATTTTTGTCTGTGGAAGTCAGCTAAGCTAAAGCACTCACAGGTTTTGCTTTCATTTACTGTTCTTCTCTCCTTCTCTGTGCAATTCCCTTGAATATAACCTTGTCCATCTCTTCCAATTATTTAACGTAGATGAATCTTTGGGTTTATCCGTATTTGTTCCTTTCTGTGTTCAGCATACACAAATCCTTTTTATTCTCTCAAAGAAAACCAAGAAAAAGTTAATTAGAAAAAAAATCTTATCTAAAAAGCTGCTGTAGGTTTTATTATCTTTGTTTTTCAAGGAACAAAGAAAAAGGAGTGCCAGAATTAAAGATGTGGAGTAAAAATCAAGGAATGAAATGGAGAACACACACAAAAAAGAATGCAAACAGGAAAAGAGCTAAGGGGAAAAGTAATCTCGGGTAGTAGTAAGCACTCTCCAACAGAGTAATAGGATCATGACTCAGGGATTGTTCTGTCGTCAAATGTGGACCGATGAAATGGCAAGAGGGCAGGTGAACATTAAGCCATGGTAATGCACAGAAAGAGCAAGAGGTCAGCAAAGGAGACGGAAGTGCCTCCAAGGGATATCAAGAGCAATTTATTATCAAAAGATGTTGAAGTTACTTAAAAAAACAACAACACTAAATGAAACGTTGTCCAAGTGTTCCCAGGGGAAGGAGAAGGACAGATGGCAAACAGACCCAATAGCTCCCCCGGGAAGGCTGGAAATTGCTAATGGAAATGGCAATGATGAAAGAGCAGGTGACGAAAAAGTAGTGCATCTGAAGACAGACTGAGTTCCATGAGCAGACGGGACATTGGGCACCTGCTGGCAGAGACTGAACACACAATTCCAGCAACTGTTTCCCAAGTAAAGTGGATCAGATTTTGCCCACATTGTGCACAGAGTAAACAGAGTAAACAGGGAATGTGCCTAGGGTGCCTATGCGTTCTGCGGTCCTGTGAGGAGAGCAGTGGCTGCCGTGAACTCCAGACACAGTGTGAGGGTCATGCAGCTGGCCTCGGTCACTGAGAGTTGGACTGCCTTTTAAACTTCTTCTCACTTTCCTTTGGAAGAAGTGAGAACAAATGACTGGAAAAACGTTTGATATGTTTTCAAAGAAAAAAGACACCAACAGCCCCAAAAAGATTTTTTTCTAAAATATAAAAGACAAAAAAACCCTCTAAAAGTTGGTGGCAAGAGCTGAAGCCCTTCTGATCACCTCAAGTGCCTGACAAGAAAGTAGAAGGCATAGGCATGAGCTGGACACTACATATAAGCAGTGGCTTCTACAGGGAAGTGTTCAATGCCAACCCCACTCCTTTACCATTATGATGACTCAGTTTTCCAACTGCCTGAGGGACCCTGACATCAGGATACAGGGCTTTTTAGGGAGCAGCACCAGACACCATTTCAGCATCTCCCACCCCACAGGGCTCGCTCCAGACGCAGAGTCCCCTACAAGCACAAGTCCTCCTCCTGGCCATGCAGCCCTCTGTAGCCAGGGCGTGACCAGTCACTGTCTCTGTGCCTTGGTTTCTGTGTAAAACCTGCTCTCTTTTGCTCATGAACATCTCTGTGTGCTGCAAAGCCCTTCCTCAGCAACTCCTGCTCAGGATCTCCTCATCCCTCCCAGGGGCCCGTGGAGGCAGAAATTCTCCCTGTAAGAGCTGTCTCAGCACACTGAGGAAGGCAGGCACTAGTGGCTAAGCTGAAAAGATGCCAGCTAGTCCAAGGGGTGCTTAGCTTTCTGACACATGTATATTCAGAAGAGATTGTGGAGGATGAAGGAGGTATTTTAGCTCCAACAAAACTAAATGGGTATTTTTGGAAGTCCTTTTGCTTAAAAAGAAATTCAGATAACTGAACCCCAGCCTGGTTTGTTGCCTAAAAGTTTCCATGCATTTGGCTTCTGGCTGAGACTGGGTTTCACCAAACCCAGCCCAGCATTGCTCTGAATGGAAACGATTCAGGAAAGAGGCATGAGACTCTGCTGTGAAGCAGGAGGCTCCTACTCACGGGCATGTTATCGTGCAAAGGATTTGAGTCAGTTGCCATTTCAAATTTCTGTTAATAATTTGGACAAAGGAGCGAGGGGCATGCTATCTAATTTGTGGGACCAGTTCACAAGAACTTTGACAGCAAGGATTAGAAGTTCAGCATGATCTGTTGAACTGGAGAGAAGGTCTGAAACCAATGAGATGAAATTTGATAAAAGACAAGTGTAGCACTTTGCACTTCAAAAGAAGTTACATTCCCAATGCCACACTGGCTGGATGGAATGAAAGACCTTGTGAGCATGTGAGTTATGATTTTTTTTATGAATGGAAAATAACTGAGCAGTACTTCAGAAAAGCATCTGGGGGTTGTAGAGGAACACAGACAAAATGTGAGCTGTCAGTGTGATTCTGCTGTAAAAATCAAAGGAGTGGTCAGAGGTGCACTAACAGCATTGTTGTCTGTCTTCCAGCTAGCGTTCCTGAAGAGGCAAAACAAAAAGAAACTGTTTTTCCGGAGGAAGAATGTAATGTGCTGCCTGGAAAATTTGTCCTCTTGTCTCCATTAAATACAAAATTTCCCTCCTCACAAGATCAGACAATGATGGGATTTCTTCGGCTAACAGAGATAGGACTAAGTAAACTAAGGATGTCATCACATCTCTCCAATCCTGTGAAATAAAATCAAAAAAATCCTATGAAGTAAATAATTTGCACAATGCAAATAAATACAAACCTGCATCTTTAACAGCACAGATATTTAATTAGTCACAAGAACAGCACCTCAACACAGTTTGAGGGTCACTTTGTCCTGTGGACTTTTTGAGTCAAGATCAAACAGTCCTTATCTTCAGCTCCAGCTGAAGATTCTGGTCTTCCTGCCGGAATTTCTATCCTACGCAAAACTTCATGCTAACTGAACAAAAATGCTTCTTTTTCTCTTCAGAACCAAGAGTAAGGATAACAGCTTGTGCTGTGTGCACCTTTCCTGGCAGATCAAACTATTCTGTGTAGGAAAACTGCAGGTTTGTGGTGCTTCAGCTGCACGGGTCTTTTCCGATTAGATTTTTTTTTTTTGATCACTGTGCTGAAGAAGATGTCTTTCTCAGTTGCTATTGCATAGATACAACAATGAGATGGAGCATGAATTGCTGTAACACTCTGACATTTTGCATTCTGCGAAAAAGGTGCATTGCAAGCCCACTACCTTCTGGCTTATTTGCCTGGCCATGGAGAATTTGCTTCTTTTGATGGCAGTAAGAAACCATAAAGAAAGCCACAGCCTCCTTTGTATAAGCTGTAGAAGAGCAAAATGCAGACCTGTGTTTTGGAGTGGGGGGAGAACTATGAATTGACATGTCCCTTGAGAATCAGACCTGAGAGGGTCTTAGCCATGGTGCAGGAGCAGTAGGGTGTTATCAGTGACATCACCCGTCCCGCTGTTTGATATTACTCTGGTACCAGCTCCAGGAGCCATAGGATGTGAATGTCTTGGGTCTATTTTTTACCTGGTCTAGCATATCTCAGATAGATTCTGCATGAAAATCTGGGGTGAAGTTTAGAGTAACCTCTGGCTGAAGTAAACTGAGTCCTGGTTGGCTGCAGTCACACATAGGTGAACCTGGAAATGCACCCAATCCAGATACAGTGGATGAGGCATTTCTGTTTAAATTTATCAGCCTCTTTCAGCTCCCAGCTCGTTCAAAATTACTGCATTGCTTCCCCTTTTCTAATGTGAAGCTGTGAAAAGACAGGGGCAGCATCAGCTAGAATTTATTCCCTCACAAACCGAGAGAAGGACAACAACAAACATTCAGAACAGAAGACTGTTTTGGGTCTTGCATCAGCCAGTCTGTGGCGTAAAGATTTCTGCTCCAGCTAAGCAGAGATGTGTCTGCTGAGGTCAGCTCTGAGTTCAGTCCATGGTGTGCCATCACGGGATGGCAAAACCCATCCGGGGCACCTCCCAAAATCCTAATCCGCCTGTCTTTCAGGGAGACAAAGGCCCTTACTTGGCTCTCCCTCACTGCCACAAGAGGGCTCTGGGAGAGCAGCCCAGCAGTCCTCAACAAGCAAATGAGCCCTCCAGTTTGGACCTTTAAACTGAGCTACTCAATTGCAAATTTCTGTAGAAAAGCAGTTGAGACTAGATTGGCGACGAGCTGTATGTTGACAAGGGTCTGGAACAGTCCACCAGTATTAAACCTGCTGTGTGTCCACACAGCTGTTGTTTGTGAGGACAGAAGAAGAATCAGAGTGGCTTCAGTTAGACAGGGGAGTCAAACAGAGATGTCTGTGCCTGCAAGCAGGGGCTTTGCACAGGAAACCTAGAAGAAACCATCCAGAGTGAAGACCCTGCCTTCTTATGCCTGATGCTATTTGTTCTGCAGCAGGTTGGCTGCAGATCTGCCCTTCCACACTTGAGCTGTGGCTTGGAAATGTCATGTTCACAGCCTAGACATCAAGGCCACTGCTGGGCTTTGACTGTTTTGATGCCTTTTCTGCTAGAGGCTGATTTCACAGAGCAGCCAATGCATAGACCAGGCTCTGGAACAGGTTGCCTAGAGAAGCTGTGGATGCCCCCTCCCTGGCAGTGCTCAAGGCCAGGTTGGATGGAGCTCTGAGCAACCTGGTCTAGTGGAAGGTGTCCTTGCCTATGGCAGGGAGATTGGAACTAGATGATCTATAAGGTCCCTTCCAACCCAAATCATTCTATGACTCAAAGATCTGGCTGAACTGGACTTCCTCATCATGGCAGGACAGTGTGTTGAATCATGACTTATGTACCCATGGAGAAGATGATTACACTGAGGTGACAGTAGGATGGGCTAGGGTGGGAGGAAAAATGTACACCAGATGCCATTTTAACAGTATGTATTTGGAAGAGAAAAATGCATCTTCTGTTTCTAAATTTTCCCACTCCAAAATTAGCAGATTTCATTAGATAAGTGGTTTAAAGCATACACATGTCCCTCTTCTTCCTGTTTCTTGAACACATTAGAACATGTAATGAGGCAGTAAATTTAGCACTTAGGTGGAGTATTGAAATCGAAGACAACAATGCCATTTCCTCCCTTCTCCCCATTGTAATTTAGTTCAATTCACTTATTCTATAGTAATTTAACTAAATGGCTGGGAAATTATGAGCTTTTTGCTACACACCATGTTGTGATGATGAATCAATTCAGCGTTTTCTTAAATGTCACAGATGGTTACAAATGCAATCCCAAAATGAGGTGGACTCACTTACTATAGACGTAGGCTGGAGGGGAGAGGAGGAATTCCCTTCACAGTAGAAGTTCCTCTTCACTCAGCAGACTTAAACTATTCCCAAACCCCTTAAGCAGATGTATTTGGGAGAAATACCAATCAAATAAGATGATGTGACCAAAGATGACTGTGGATGCAGAGTTTCATAAGAAAAGCTTTTCTGTCATGTCTCATACTAGTATTACGAATAAAGCTGTGGGATGGAGGCAGGATGAAGGAGGGAGTCCTGCACACATGACATGCTATTGTCTAGATGTGGAGCTGAAGACATCAGAAGGTGTTTGGGGCAGCAGAGGAACAGATGATGTCTCAGGAGTGGCATCTCATGAAGATCAGCAACAGAATGGGGCCTCTTTCAGTTGCCGTGGAAGTTGATAGGAAGCTTTCCATTGAGTAATACTGCTTGTTTTTGTCATCGCTTGAATAAAACCTGCAAGGTGGAAGGAAGCCAGATTCATGACTCAGAAAACTAACCCCAAAATCATAATCTGTCCTGGAGCTGGGACATTCACCTTCAGAGGGGTGGCCTCTGGGACGCCTTGTTAAGGTGCAGGCTGGTGAGAAGAAAGAACAGGTTTAACTCTTCAGCATTTCAGTATCCTGTGTCATTCTGAGAGCTCTGTTAAATTGCTCCCTTCTCTCTTCTCTGAGGTTTTCCTGTGGCTAATTAATTACAGAGAGAATTCAGAGGCCTTCACAGGTAGTTTGTCAACTCTGAGCTATGAGTCAAGAGGAGTGCATCTTAACAAGGCCTGGAATGTGGGCTGGGCTCCATGAGGCATTCCCAAATTTGGTAGTTTATCTGGATTCATCTGAGACATTTTGCATCCTCTCTGTATGGCCAATCCATCTTGCTTTCAAGGCAGTGCACGCATGGAGCATGCAGCACACAGAGTGTGGTGGCAGCCATCAGGACCTTGAGTTGTTTCCATATTCACCAGATCGATGCAATATTGCGATGTCTTTCCTCTGGCTTTCCCTTGATGTGGTAAGGAACGGCAATGCACAGAGAAAATCAGGATGTGATTCTTCTTTTTGTATTTTATAGACAATAACAGTGATGACAAGAATATGAAAATCCAGACTTGACATAAATATTCTCCTTCCTTGCTATTAAGCAAGAAGCTGAAGGGATAGCTAAGCATGAAGATCCCTTTGACCTCAAGACTTCACCGTTAAGCCCAAGCCTATACAAAATATTCACCCAGGAAAAGCCATACCCTTCCAAACAACTGGGGCGTTTTTTGGCATGACATGGGTTCATCTTCTTACCATCTGTTCAGAGGCCACTTCTTCAGGAAGGGTTTCCTCCTGCTTCTGTATATTCTTGTGGCTCAGGCTCATGGCATTACTGATGTGGAAATTCAAAATAGTCGGTGTTCAGCTTGCAGAGGTTTGATCATAACTTGTCAAGTATACCCTGGGGAGAGGCTGTCTTATTTGAAGAACCTCAGGTCTGTGGGCAAGCTCAGGTTGTTTCAGCAGGAACTGGTCTTATTTGTGGTTTATTGTTATGTAGTGAGCTGGAAGAAATGGTGGGTGACTTCAGTGACAAGTCATACTGCCTAAATAACAAATGCACTGGCACTCAGATGAAGTTGAGTATCCACTGGCTGGTACAAATCTAGCAGATACTGGGCTGGAAAAAAAAATAGGTTTGTAGGTATTTCACAAGGAGTAAATTGGTGAAATTATGCTAGAAAGAATTCAACAAGCCCAACTCCTCATCTCCCTGGTTAGTTGAATGGTGCAGTCTATGTTACATACATTTGCCTTCTGCCCCGCTTATACTACTGCGTAAATCCAGCTATGTGAAACAGTCTTAAAAAAGGAAGGGAGAAGATTCATAAGAAATGCAAATGACATAGCCTGTGTGTGAAGGAAAAAAGTATGCTTAAGGATCAATATTAGGGCCTCAGGAGTAATTGTAATTTGAGGGCTTCTATATTTTTGGTGCCGTATATTACAATCTTTTATCGGTGAGCTTTTTTGGATGTGTTTCCATGTTACAACTGTTGGTCTTGGACCTCCAAATCACAAACAGGAAAAAGAGGTGATAATGGGAGGACCTTAGTAACCACAGTCTTAAAACAAGAAAGAAATTGGACTTGTTTGTGCCAGCTGTCAGCTTCCAGGCTGTCGGAGTCACATGGATTCAGCCAAACCCTGACCAGCTATGTGAGCAGACAGTCACAACAGATTCGAGCTAGTTGTGGCTGTACTGCTTAGCACGCAGCAGGGATCAAGTAAAATCCCAGTTCTCTGTATCCTCTTGGCTGTCCTTTCACCATGACTGAGCCTTTTTGCAGGAAGGTAGAACTTTTCCATCTTTTCCAGACTTGACTCATGGTGGGATCCTGGAGTCTGCAAGACAGACCTCTGGGACTTCTTCTTGAGAGTTCGACAGTCACTGGGGAAACAGGAGCATGAGACATGGGCAAGCAAGAGCTGGTGACACTGGTGTGTATGGAATGGTGGCTGTTACTTGAATGTGCAAGTATAGAAGCTCATGTCTGAACCTTGAACCTACCACCCAGTTTCCTTTCAAGGATGATTTTCAGAAGTTTTTGAACAGAATGGTATCGTCAGCGGGCCATTTCAGCAATGTGGCCTCATATTTTTAGATGCTTTTCCTAAGATGCCAAGAAGACGGGATAGGAACTTGAATGTGTAAACAACCCATGTGTTAGGGAAAGGTTGTGAACATGTGTTGGGCTTACTTTCCTGGGGCATAATCATTACAGACACTTAAGTAGCAGAGTGGTTGCACAATACCTTAATTACTGTGTTTAGATGAAGCCTGTTCATTGTAAGAGTCATACTCCATGGCTCTACTTTCTCTTCAAGGTGTAATTTGAACAGTCATTGCTGAGATGCATGGGTGGCCAGCATGTACTAAAGTTTTCTGTATGGTTCATACCGTTCAAAAATGGGTATTCTTCACTCTGTCTTTCAAGGTGCCACACTTAGTGAGCTTGTGACCTGTTGGGTAAAAGGTGCCAATCCTCTGAAGCAGAAAGAAGGCAGATTAAGATACATGTGCAATGAGGACATGCTGATCCTTCTTACAGGCAACTTTTGGTTGTTTCCTCTTTGTATCTGAAATATATGTGCATCTGCACATACTTGTACTACCAAGTCTGACTGGTATCCAAACTGTTAGAGGAGCAGAAGGAAATATTCAGATGAAGCTGAGCAAGACTCTGGGATGGTGCACTACAAATACATCTGGTACCTAGTGGCACTCCTGAGTCCACTGTTTGTTTTTCCTTTGAAAGTCTGAATGAAATGAAAATGAAATAAAAAAAAAAGAGAGAAAAGACATGGCTTCAGTTTCACACAAACCCCACGACGCAGATCCAGGAGAGGGGGTCATTCTACCCGGCTTCAGGGGTCTGCAATCTAAGGCTGCATGGTGCCAGCATAACTAGTGGTGAGAAGGGGGCATTGTCGGAAGTGGTGTCTGTAAACTTCTTCCCTCTGTTCAGGGACTTGTCTCACCGCAACAGCAAATCTGTTGGCAGAGGAGGAGTTTACAGTCCTTGCCCTTTCTCATCCCAGTCTTTGGTAAAACTAAATGTATAAACCAAGGAACCACATCCCCATTTCAATCCCCTAACTCAGCACTAGGGGTGCAGAAACTTCTGAGGATGCTGCAGGAGGATATCTGAAAACAGAAGATCGTCAGGTGGTTTCTCGCTTCTCAAGCTTGCAGAGCAACTGGCCAGAGTCATGTCATATGAGGTAAGGAATTTGGGCAGGGGTATCAGTACACAAAAAAGAATGCAAATAAGCTATAGCCAACACTTCCTAATGGAGGTACCCATGACTGGAGTACATGTGTTGGACCTCAAGGACTTACTCCAGCTTCTCTCAGTCACTTCAGTGCTGTCAGCCACAAGTAGACTCACTCTGCCACCTCTTAGACTCATTCAGAGGAGCTTAACAATTACAGCTTTGTTGCTTTCTCTGGAGCCAGTCCCTGCTCAGTATCTCAAAATAGACCATTTCTTAGACCACAGATAGGTTAGTTAGGAGTGCTTCCCTGTGGGGCCACTCACTGGGATCAAGTCTTCTGGATCCTACTGCATGACATAGGCCTAAACAAGATATTAATATCTCACCTCATCTCACGCTGTTTGCTCAGCTGGCTCTTTTCCTAGCTATTTTTTTCTATCTGAACAAATAAACAAAGCCACCCAGTTTAAATGCCTGGGTTACAATTTTTATCTGAGCAAGAGAACATTTCCCAGTAGCTACAGCCACGTGCACGAGAGTAAGGACCTGTGGCAATTAGCAAGTGTGGGGAGAGAATATTGGGTCATGTTGAGGCAGGTTTTTTAGTAATTGTATAGGGGCAACAATTAGAAGAGGCAGGAGACTCATTAGATACGCTAATCCCCCAGAGTAGGCAGTGGATTGCAGAACAGCCATACAGTCCAAATGACTGCTCATAGCTCATGGTGTGCCTGAAGTACAGTGAAAAAAACTCACCCTCTTCTGAGAGGCAACATCAGTGAAGGGGCTGGGGGAAGCAGTGTGGGTTCTCTGTCTCTTCTAGTCATAGCCCTCAGCTTCTGCAAAGCAAAAGGATCCTGGTGCAAAGACTGCCATCAGTGCTTCATTGATGATTTTGTTTGTTTCTCTTCCCGTCGTGCCCTAGCCCCCAGCTCTTTGCCCTGTGGTGACATTCACAAACCGGAGTGCTGGCAACTCTCACAAGTGGGGCAGATGCAGTCAGCTGGGATATGAGGAGAAGCACGTGTTGTCCAAGGAGATGCTGAGGGAGCTCGGTATGCTTAGCCCGGAGAAGACAAAGATGTGTATGTAGGGGGGGGGGAATCTAGGTGCTCTCTGCCTTTGCTGAATGGGGGATTACAGGGAAGCTTCTCTCCATGTTTAAGAAGGACAAGTGCTTCAGCCTCTCTCCTCATGTACAATGTGCTCCAGACCCTCACCATTTTGATGGCCTCTGCCAGACTTGCTCCAGTTTATTGATACCTCTCTTGCACTGAAGCGACTCAAAACTGGACACAGCCCTTCAGATACAGACTCAGCAGTGTGAAAAAGAGAGGAATAATAATTTCTCTCATTCTGCTGGCTGTGCTTTTGCTAATGTTAACTGAGAAGCAGTTGTGCTTCACCATTGCGAAGGCACACTGATGACTCATGTTCAACTTGTTGTCCACCAGGACCCTCAGGCCCTCTTCTGCAGATCTGCTTCCCAGTTAGCCAGCCCTTGGCCTGTCCTGGTGTGAGGAGTCGCTTCATCCCAGGTGCAGGAGTCTACCCGCGCCTTGGTTAAACTTCGTAATTTTCCTGCTGGCACAGTACTCCAGCCCATTGTGGTCCCCCTGAAACACAGCCCTGCCTGCCTGCCAGCATATCAGCTGCTCCCCCAATTTGGTGTCATGCTTGAAATTGGAGAGAGTGTGCTCAGTCTCACAAATCCAGCTGATGAACAGGATAGTTTGTGTAGTGCCAGCCCCTAAAAACTCACAAGATGTAAAAGAGGTAATCAATACCTTTAGAACAAACTCATGTTTTCCACAAAGTGCAAAAGAAAAGTCTATCTTCTGCAGATATTTTAAATAAAATGCTGAGATTTTCTCAGAGCCACAGGATCCCGGGGCCTCAGGTTTTCAGAGGTTGCAGGAAATACCAAGAGACCTCATTACGTGTTAAGACTTAAGCTGATGGTTTAACTACATGCCTTTTGGTGTTTTGTAGTTTTATAGTCACCTGTTCTTTGTGGGATTACTATATATCCCTAATACATTGCGCATGGGCTACAGTGATGTGCAGTAGGGTCACAGGAAGGTGAAAGTTGTTTACTATGCCTCTGCCCTGCCCAGAACTGGTTCCTGTGATTTTCACAGGACAGACTGTTTTTTGTTCTCCATGGAAGAGCTTTCTGGGAAGACTCAGTGCTGCTGTTTAGAACTCCAGTTCTCTGGGATATTCAGTCTCTTTTTGTCCTGAAAGAGGCTAGTATCACCAATGACCTTGTTCATGTCCCTCTGCAAGAGCAAGGTGTTGATTCATCATGAAGCCAATGAGGGATACGATACCCAGGACACTCCAAAAGGAATTGTCTTTGCATGTCCTGAGATACACTTTGTCAGTGCCTGAGACAGAGGCCACAATTATGACTGCCACATGCAGAAGGCAAGCAGACTTAGCGCTTGAAAGAAAGATGGGAACATTGCTTGAACACCGGAGACTGACCACAGCAAAGTATGGAGGATGATGATGCATCTATGGATGCTAGTGAGCTTTCAAAGTGCCTGGCTTGTGTGTCTTCCCCAGAGTTAAACAGACCAGCAGATCTGGAGTCAGGAAGCAATTTCAAGTCAAATCGGCTAGCAAAAGCAGGGTTGGGTTATTTGTTGGTTTGCCTTCTGTTACAGGGATATGATCTATTTACTAGGCACACATGGGAATTTCACTTATAAAATTCCTCTCCCTTGCAGGCACCAAGGACATTGGTAATAACCTTCAGCTCTCTTGCTGTCTTCCTAGAGTAGGAATTTTTGTTGTTTTTGGGGTAGGGTTTTTTTTGTATCTTAAGCTTGCTTAAGAGCATGAGAGTTGCTGTATAGCTCATGGAGTGCAACCCTGCCCCCCTATCAGGGCTGAATACCACTCAGTGGTTGCCTCTGACTGCAGGAGGCTGGATTAGACAGCCTGGGAGCTCCTGCTCTATGTTCTACATCAAGCCAAACAGAGCATATCACACTGTCGTATAATGGACGAGTGCTGCTCTTCTGAACCAAGTTCCATCAGGAGAAGTTGTGTCTTAGGGGGTCCTCAAGACCAAGCTACCAAGATCCACTGACCAACCCTTGCTGAATTGCTGCAAGAGGAACAAGAAGTACTGTCCTCTCTCTCTCTCTCTCTTTACAAGCATATAACCTGTTAGCAAATTTTTGTCCTAGGCTCTAGACTATTTCCCAGCTGGCTGCCGCCCTGATTGGAATGAAAATTTTAATGGCTTCTAGAACAGATCTTCTCACAGATTTGGTCCAGATGGAGTAAAAAAGATGCTGGAGCATCTGTAAGCCCCCTGTGTATCAAAAGAAAAACAGGTATACCACCAAGCTGCAAGACCAACTGTTCCTAGGCTGTCTACGCATCCTCATTGCCACAGAAAAAGACCAAATGCTTCTTTGAAAGGCAAGCAGGTATATGGCAGACTCCATCTTGTGTAATACCTAATAGAAAGTCTGAACCACCTCCCAAACGATGAGTGTCATGTCTCCCCACCTTTGATAAAACATTGTTGACAAATAGCAGGTCTGCCATAATTAGAAGCATAATAACTAGGAAGCGCAGCTCAGAACCAATTCAGGCATCTAACTCTCTCCAGCTGCTATTAAAGCTGATGTCTCAGGCAATCAGCTGCAAATGGGTATTATTTTCTAATTGAATCCACAGCTCCCTACATGTGAGATGTGAATAAATGAGGTAAACACACGTGCAGCCAGCAAAACTCACTGCTGGCTGTCATCGCTTCAGTGCCACTAACATAGCCCTCATTCATCCCAGAAACTGTGGGGACCTTGCTACAGTTTTCCAGACACCTCAAGGTCCAATACAGTTAGCTAGAGAAACTGCATCTGCTTTGCTTCTGATGTTTTGATTAAGGGCCTGCTTAAAGCTGCATAGATACTCTGCAGACATAGGGGACTTTCAAATACACACCCAGGGTGAATATCTGCAAGCCATGCAAAAGGGCTGAGCTGGGAAATACGAAACAGCTATTCCAGGACAACAAATCACTCCACCTGCTTTATCTGGTCTTGGCTCCAGCCTACATTCTGGTGGAGGCTGTCTTGTCTCACCAAAACCCCGTCAGAAAGGAACATGCAAGGAACACCACAGTGTTAGAGTCCCAGATCGAGCACTGTGGGGAGATGAGCAGCACCAGACTGGCCTTTCCTGGTTGGAGTGCCCCGGACGTACCCCATGGGAAGTCTGCCAGTGCATTCCGCTCATGTGAATGGACAGAGGTGTTTTTCTTCTTCACTCCTGGTAGAGTCGTGCTGCCTGCGTGGAGGGGGGGCCGTAGGGTTAGGGTCCCCTGACCCTTGCACGTGCCTTGTCGCTTCTGGGAATGGTTGAGAGCAAAAGTACCATGTCTCTGGTAGCCATCAGCATAATACAGTAATGTTTGACCAGAACACAAGGAAGGATGGAGAGTTCATTAGAAGCATGTACCAGGGCTGCTTCTGAGGAGATTTCATATATGGTGTGCCCTTCTCCCTTCCATGGCAAGTACTTGTTAGAGGTGTTAAATGGTGGAGGGCGCTCTACTCCCCGGGTGCTCTGCTGCCTTTTTCAGAAAACTTTTGGCTTTGCTTTCAGCCTGCATTCATCTGGTATCCATGTCCAAACTCTAGATTCTGTTCTGTGTTTGCCTGTAAATTTGAAACCTCAACTGTCAGAAACCTTCCATATGGATGCATGTAGAGGCACGAGGTCTCTTTCTAAGCTGAACAGGTGAGCCTCATCCACCTCCCACTGGGAGAGAGGCTATCCAGCCTGCACCCTACCATTCTTGCCACTTTTCACCTGAATGCTTTCAGTGAGTCAGCAAGCACTGTGTGACTCAATGAAAGTACGCATAGGGCAAAACAGCCATGAACTAAATTCAGTGCTTGCTAAAGAACGTGCAGGTGTTATTCTGGGATCAACAAACCTTCTAATGATGATACTGGATGGATTCAGGCCAGAAAGGTGTATTGTGCTGAAGGAAGGTGGGAGGAATGCAGCAGGATTTGGAAAGAAGACTTGGCTCCACAGAGCGACAGTTTCACAGGATTCACAGCAGAGCAATGAGAAGAGCTACTAGAGGAGGACTGAGTCTGTGGGTAACCCTAAATGGGACAGCTGCATGTTGCAGAGGCACCAAACGGTCCAGTGACTGGCCCCTTGCAGCCGTCCTCTCCATTTTGGCTGTGAGGCACTACCATTGCTCTGAAATGGTCAGAAATACCTAGAGGCAGACCATCATCCACGGTACCATAGGACCTGGCAGGCTTCTCGAAGTTACAGCACAAGGTGCCCCGCAAGCAGTGAGCAGGCCTTGAGGAATCCATAGGAAAACCCTCCTCATTTTAGAAGAAGCAGGTCAGGGTAGAGAAAGACGTACTGAAATGGCTGGGATGGTGATATACTGATGCAAAGGACCTGATGCAATCACCTCAGCACAGTTCCTGTTCCTCCTGGCTGGTGTGAGTGTTTCCTCAATGCATGAGACATACATTCAGAGGGTGACACCACTCCTTTCTCTACCCTTCCCATGCCCAGGAGCACTTCTGACCGTGAGAAAGTTCTGACATGCAAAGAAGACTCCTGTAACAACGCCTTTCTTGCTGTCAGCTGAAAGCAAGTGACACCCTCTCTAATGATTGGTTTCAGAATGAAAGCAAATACACAAGGATGTGCTCACCTGTCCCAAGTGATCTCTGCTGTCTCCCATGGGTGGAATTGGTGGGGCTTTTCAGCACGAGTTGCTAGCTGTATTACCAAGGTGAGGACACATCCTAGCTGGAGGATCAGAGGGGCCTTAGGGACCTTCATCCCGACAGATGCTGCTCTGAATATTGTGCATCTGGACACAGCTTGTGTAGTGCAGGGGTATTTCCCAAAGACTTCCCTGTTCTTTGGTACAAAGTTGCAAATCAGGATCATCCACCAGTAGGGAATGGAGCAAAAAGTAGCCCCAAAGCTTTCTCTCTCCATATTTTTGGAGGCTGCTGCCCCATAGACTAGAGCCAATGGACATACTGAAGACCCTAATACCACCTTTGCTTCCTGTCCCCCCCTGAATCGCCCCTTGGGAGCCTCTGGCTGGCAGAAGGCGAGAGAGCCACGTTGCACATGTGAGGTTGGTTTGGAAGCAAAACTGGCTCCCAGCATCCAGAGGGAGTGTCTGCCACTGTCGATAGTATTTCCAAAGAAAGGAGCCAAACCCACCCACATGGGTCACGGAGACTGCGTCTTTCTGCCACACGCCTTCCCTCTCACTCAGCCCTGGCCGGGACCTGTTGTTCCTCACGTGTTGCCTGGCGTGCTGAGGAGACCTGCCAATGGCTGCCAGGCTCCATGGCCCATGGATCCCGTGTTTGTTTTCCCCATGGCCACAGCTTTGTGATTCCCTGTATATCGTTGTTATTTCAGCATCCCCTCCAGATGTGTTAGCCTTTGCTCAAGCCTCAGAGGCTGGTAGGCACTTACAAGACATGGAGAGAGACCAAAGTGAATCCCCAGCAGCTGGCTTCCAATGTTTATTCATCTACTCAAAACCTGAGGCTTGTAAAGAGATCTGCTTTCAGCTCCATTCAGGTGCAGTTGCTCTTCCAGAGATCCCCATGTGGCTTCTCTTGCTTTGGCTGTGAGCTCAAAACTCTTCTTTTAGGCAGGGTGTGTGTTCTTTTGAAGCTAAACTAATAATTACCTTAAAGGCTTAAAGTGCTGGTCTTCTTGCTGCAGAGGGGGCCACACGTGTACAGAGGCAGTCAGGAGTGTTGGCAGGAACAGAGACCATAGAAGTGGCCAGCAGAAGCAGTGGGATCAGTCACAGCAGCAATCTCTCCCTCAGAAATTTAGATCCAGATGCAGCAATGCCCTTAACTACAAGCTTAAATTTAAGCATCTGGGTCAATGAAAGACAATCCCATGACCTAATGAGCTTCAAAACATGGCCCAGCAGAGCCTGGAGTGGCATGTCACACTGTGCTCTGCTTTCCAGAGAAAGCAGCATATAGAACAAGAAAATCCTCAACATCAGAGTACAAAAAAACATGTAAGATCTCAGTAGCCCCATTTTTTGCCTTAATTTGGCTGAGAAAATATCAGTAAAGAGGTGAGGAACTGTCAGACATGACATCCAGGGCCTTTGACCATCCAGTGCTTCCCCCATCTTTGATACGTCTGCTGTCATGGCAATTGGGAGCAGTTCCCCAAGACTGGAAGAAAGCCAGTACCACTCCTGTCTTCAGGAAGACCAAAAAGGAAGATATGGGGAACCATAGGCAAGCCAGCCTCACCTCAGCTAATCTTGGAAGTCATTTCCAGATCCATGAAGGACAAGAAGTGATCAGGAGTAGTCAGCACAGACTTACGAAGGGGAAATCATGCTTAACTGACCTGATAAGCTTCTGCAACGAAGTGCATGCCAGAGCTGGGTGCCATACCAGCTGTGAGCCATGCCATGTCACATGTTTGCATGATTTCTGCATCCTTGTGTGGCAGAGGGTGCAGTGCGGGGAGCAGCTAATGGTGGACCCTAAGGGATGAAAATTTGAGAAGCTAGGATTCTAGGGAACTGCTCTCGAAGAGTTGGGCCTTCCTGCTGTCCTTGGAGACTGTCAAATCCTGCAGTGTGCATGAAGAGTTCAGAGGAAATTTCATCTCTGCTTTGCCTCTCCAACACCTTATTCCTGGGGTTGGCGCATGGCTGCTGCTTTGCCGTGTGCTCTGGCAGATGGCAGCAGGTCATCATGGGAGTATGGGCAGTGCTTGGAGGTGCTTTCAGCCAGCTGGACCTCAGGAGACCAGCCTGGAAAGCAGCTTCTCAGAGGACTTCCAAGATATATGATAAACTCATCAGTCAGCTCTTGATGGCTGTTTGTCCGCATGTCATACATGAAAAATTAGCCAGCTGCCATATCTTAGTGGTTTTGGTGCTTCTGTTACAGTCTTTTCTTCCTCTTCCTTTGAACATCTCCTCTCCATCCAGCGGCTTTCCTGAAAAGATGACAGGTTTTCCAGCACAGGGTGGGGAGAGGTAGAGCAAGAAACTGAACCTGGGTTTCCTCTTCCCAGGCTGTGTTGGGGAACCTGAAACATGCACACAGCAGTCTCTGACAGTGGCTTGTCCTCTCCTCTTTGGTGGGAAGGATGTGGAACAACACACCAGACTCGGGTTTATCCTGCTTACTGGGCAGGGAAGAACTTCTCCTGCCGGTGAAGGAGTGAGTTTCTCTCTATCCATTTGCATCACTCAAACCATAGAAGCCTTCCTGTTATCCCACATTAAGCAATCATCCCCTTTTTTGGTTTTGTTTTGGATGGTCCTTTCTTCTCAGGTACTCTGTCCTTGCAGCGTCATTTGCTGGGCACCCGAACTTTTGCTGATTTACTAGATAATGTTTTGGAGCTGAATTACTGGCTCTGTGCTGCCCTGCCAGCAGCGCGGTGGCACTGAGCAGTGCTTGCCTGCAGATCCAAGGGCCATGAATGGCACATTTTTTCTTTTTATTTTTTCTGGCTTTCAGTTGCCTGAATCTAATCAGAACAAGGATGCTGTTATCTGTCCTGAATGTCACGCTGGCAGAGTGAGCTGGCTGTGCAGACCTGGTACCTCTCTGCTTCCTCTCCGGAACAGGACCTGGCAGTGGTGGTGCTTAAAGAGCATCAGCCAGAGAAAGGACAGTGTGAGAGACAGCTTTCATAGAACAGCCTGTGAACCACATTGCAGCGTGCTACAGAGATGGAAGGTGTCCAGCGTCACCGCAGTTAGGATAACGTTTCTGTCTTTTCTTTCACAGACACACTAGTGCAGACACAGAGGCTTGTTACACAGGCGACAACATCCCTGGTGTTTTCAGACCTGCCTCCATCACCAAGTGACAACACATATGACCCCCACGCACAATCCCATGCGTGCAGTTCCAAAAAAAGCCCAAACATTTTCATTGGGAAGGAAATGTTGATGTCTCAGCTGAAATGTCAAAGGTATTTCAGACAGAAAAAATGGTGTTTCAGAGCTGCATAGAACTATCCCATGTAAAAGTCACCAATTCTGACACCTCACCACCACCTCCACCTCCCCCTTATTGCGATAGAAAAAGAGACAATGAAGGCCATGTTGAACAATGCAGTCAGCTGGTAACACATTTCTCAGCAGGCATCATTATTTCCAGTCTTGGGCTTAGTTTTGAAGAACTCATCCAGGTGAGAGCATGCTGCAACTGACATTCCAGGATAAAACAAGGAGGTGGCTGTACACCCCTGTTTAGACAGCCACTCCAGAGGCTGGTCATCCTTAAAAAGGTGGTGGAAAGAGGGAAGCACTTCTAAAGCTGTGCGTTGGATACTCCCCCTACAGGGAGGCTAGTCTAGCTCAAAGGTGGGCCTATAGATAAAATCCACAGATGCATCTGAAGACAGTGCTGGACTTGGAAAAGATCTTCAAGAAAATTGGCCCTGACTTCTTTTAATTTGCTTGTACCTGGAATGGGGCAGTCGCTACTGGTGTAGTCTCCAAGGGATTCATGAGGTGCAAATCTTTCCATGACTAGTTTCTCAGCTGCAGTCAACCAAGCAAAAATACAGATGTGGAGCTCAGCCAGGAGCCCTTTAAAAATACCTTGTCCTCCTCCAGTTAAAAACCCATTCTCCCTGGTTGTTACACACTGCTGAGCATTTACCTGTCTTCTGGGTCCAGCAATGATTTGGTCTGCGTTGACCAAATTACATGCAAAATTTTGAGTCAAATTTGTCTTCTGTTTCTCAGCTCCTCCCACCATTTGACTACTTTTGAGTTGAACCCTGCGTTTGAGCACCTGTTGTTCTTAAGAAAACCCAGCTGTTGTCCAGCTGCCTTGATGAACAAAAATGTCTTAACCAAAATGAAAACAACTTGTTCATTAAGAAGACAGGTCATATTTTAGTTAAGACTTTCATGTAGCACCAGGATTTACTGATGTAAACCACCAGCCCACCATATCCATCTCCTGTGTCTCATTTTGCAGGCCAGGAACTTGAATCTTACCAGGAGAGACATTTGTGACAAAAATCTTAAGAGCAGAGTGACAGAGCATGTCACTGGAGTTTTACTGAAAAAACCAGCAAGGCTTCATGTTCAGGGGAAACATCATTCTTCTGACAGTTAATTTTGGTATGAATCAGAGCAGATAATTTTTTCTTTTTTAAATTTTCTGATTTTTCCTTTTAACTGTCCCTTGCCTTCCTGGGGCTTTGAGCATCCTGGTATAGTGGAAGGAGTCCCTGCCCATGGCAGGGGGGTTTGAACTAGATGATCTTTAAAGTCCCTTCCAACCCAAACCGTTCTTTGATTCTGTGATTCCTTGCAGGCTTTCTTCTGTGCTGATCTCCCCCAGAAACAGAGGTCTGACAGTGACTGCCAAGGATTGCAGTCATGTGCTAACCCAGTTTGGATTTGGTGAAACTTCTTTGAACCAAAAACATTTCGGACTTCTCAGTGAGTATACATTTTTCAGAGAAGTTAAGTAGCCCTTTACATATACCTGAGGTGTCGTCAGCACTCCGAAACACACCCATGCCTGCCGATAATGCACAGGTACTCGTACAGTACTCATTAGAGAGAGCTATTTTCAGATGCACAGAGGTTTATTATGAACAGTAGAAAACAAAATAAACAACTATTAAGAGCAACACAGCAGAGCTCTATTAACTCTGCAGGAAATATTTGGCCTTCCTGACAGAATGATGGGTTTGTAGTAGTGCTCAAGCCAGTCTGCTAATACAATTGTTTTTTTTCCACCGCTCATTTCCATGATAATTTTAGGGCCAAAGTTTTGCTGCTTAGATTTCATTTTCTGGCACATTCAACTCCATCCTTTGGGGTAGATGTGGGTAATTCACTGGTTTGTAAATTTACAGAGGGTTTGGGTGGGAAGGGAGAGCCAGGGGTGTCTATGCTGCTCCTCTCCCCCGCACCCCGACAACCAGGTCAGGTCTGATGGTGAATGGTCCCCAAGGATGGAGATGCCACCATGCTTCCGGGCCCTGATCCAGGGCTGCCCTGCTCTCCTGGGGCAGGTTTATTTCTTCCTAACCCATCAGTGTTTGCCTGACTTCACGTCTTTGTCCCGATCTCAGCTGGCCTCTTGAGCATAAGCTGATCTTTTCTGTTCTAGATCAAACAACTCTGGCTGGGCTGTCTTTCATCTCCTTTGTCTTGACTTTGGGGAGATGACCTATGGGGTTGTTCTAGCACAAGGTAGATTGCAGTCCACATTATTGAAAAATGGAGAAGCAAGGAATGGCAGAGAGACCACCACTGAAATTTGGTCAGTAGTGTGAAGATCTGAACCCAAGATGCATTAAATCTTCCACTTCTATCTGGGCATGCTATGTTTTCCCATTAGGACAGCTCTGTATATAGCTTGGTTTTTCTAATAAGTGAATCATCTAGGTACACTCATTAAAAATGACATGATTTAATTGAAATGGTAAATGTGGTATAGGATTCAATTTCTATTTTTACCTTGTCTGTGTTTAGGACAAATAGCATTTTTCCTTCGCTTGACGGTGAGCAGAAGGCTGCTCAGGACCTACCGAATGCAAGTTTTTCTATCATTTAACAGAGCGAGAACTGATAGAAAATTCGCCACTGTTTTTGTGTAAGCTCTCCACTGCTGTGCTGTTTTTTTCAACACTTCAAGCCCAGGTTTCACTACTTACTGTAAAAGAAACCAAATTGTATTTAAAAAAATGCAGAAAGGCACCTCAAACCACATAGAGTTTTGTACACTCAGGCCTGCCTGCTTGACTGGACAGACTATATCTGGCAAATGGTGGCTGAGGAGCCTGTGAAACCTGTGCTGGGAAAAGAAGTTGGGTGACTTTTTATATGACTCCTTTCTTGCTCACTCACTGAAAACACAATGTTCTCTTGATACAGAAAAGCTGCCTTGCCATCAGAAAGGGGTGTGCATTGCTCACGTCATCCGAATGGGCTCTGCGCCGAGGGAGGGGTGGACATCAGCTAGGCCAATGTCAGACACGCTTGTTGGCTGGGGAGGGAAAGTGCCTATTTACTCTCAAGAAAGAAAAAAACAAGAGATTGATAAAAGTGACAGACGTCTAACATAGTGCACAAGACACATGTGGAGAGAAGGGTACCATCAAATTCAACATTTCCATCCCAGATCCTCAGCACTTTGCTGCGACCTTTGGGATCTCTCTAGATCGTTGGCAGCACCTAGACTCTGCCATAGCAGCTTCCAAGCAAGAGCTAATAAAATTACCCTCCAGGAGGAGATGGTAAACAGGGTCTTGATGTCCTCAGATATAGAGAGATTTTTGCATTCAACAGCAGGAGAGTCTTAAATTCAGTGAAGTCCAAACCCAGACAGCTCACCTGGACAATGGCGTTGGAGGAATCACATGCCAAACATTCAAGAGGGTTTTGCATAAATCTTCATGTCTGGAGCATGTGCAACTGCACTTGAATATTCTGAAATCAAACCAAGCTCTGTTACTCAGGTAAAACCTGAGCATCTGATTTAGTTGCTTCTGTGTGTCAAAGTGCAGATGAACAATGGGGTAGAATGAAAGAACGTGGACTTCTCTCCTGCCTAGGTCTGCAGGGTTGCTTCCCCATTAACCATCAGGGTTGCTTCCCCATTAACCAGGGTATTGGTCTCTGCTCCTCTCAACAGGGATCTCTCAGATAAAGGTGATTAAGAGAAGATGCTAATTAAAGAAACCGCTTGAATGGGTAGAAAGACCAAAAGACCCAAGTGCTGGAGATGCTTTCCCAGGTTCTAGAAGTGATGCATGGACACCCAAGCTCATCACGACAAACCTGATCTCTTGTGAAGGAGCCATGACGAGCCCTCTTTCTTCGAAAGAAAAGCCACTAAAACTTTGGATCTTGATGCATTTCTCTTCATTCTCTTCTGCTCTGTGCATATTTATCCTTTATCTGTACACCTTGTATATAGCTCCGGCTGCTGCAGTCACAGGCATCTGAAAATGTACAGATGCACATGAACAGCAAATCCAGCCCTACTGCAGGTAACAGGAATTTCCACCCCAGCAACAGCAACTTTATTAATTTGCCGAATCACATTGGCTCAGGATTAATATGCGAACCATCATAGCACGCATGGCTTCTCAAACTTGTTAATGATTCATGTGCATTTTAGCCAAACTTGTTAATGATTCATGTGCATTTTAGCCTCTGTGAAGAAAAAATCAACAGGAGACAGGGATGGTCCCTTCAAATCAGAGGGGCGGTTCGGGCAAAATGGCGTAGCTTTCTTCTCTGCCTCCTTGGGTTAGCAACCAATCTTACTCCCGGGGACTTTTCCGTAGCGCTCACAGATGTACTCCAAGATAAAAAGAGAAGTATTTTCCTGGGCAGTTTTGTTTGTAGTCTTACGATATTGCTACTTGGAGATAGAGGGAACTTTCTTCATAGGCAGGAAGTTCTGTGTTAGGTCTGTGGTACTCCCAGGTCCACGCCCTGTGGCCAATGTTGACGTGAGACCAGCACTACTCAGCTCATCCATCCTCTCTCTACTAAGAGCCAGGAAAAAAATGCCTAGCAAGAAGTAAAAGCATGGGGTTAGCATGTTCTGATATACCTCAGGGTACTGTCCTGGCCTCCAGGTGTGTGGGACTGAGGGAATTCCTGAAGCAGAGACTGTGTCTTTGCAATTAATAGCCCTCAACAGATTTTTCTGTCATGAATTTGTCTAATTGCTCTGCGAACCTGTGTGAGCTTTTAGCGTGCACAATATCCTGTGGTTCATTGTATCTGTCCTTTAACTATGCCCTGTGCAAAGATGTCCCTTCTTTAGAAACTGTCACCTAGTGTCATTTGCTTCTCCCAGCCCCTGCACCATCCTGGCTCACCAACATGAGCCAAGCAGCACAGGCCTGGGTGTTCTTCCCTCTGTGACTGTCCTGTCTGCTCTCCTGTAAGAAACTAGCCACAAACACACACAAAAGACACTCTGCTGAATCCAAACTTCATTTTATATGGCAGGTAAAGTCAACATATTTTTAAGACAATTGATCAGTTTTGCCAGCATGGAGCTGCACATTACTATGAGTGTGATTCAGCCAAGTGCTAAGAGTACGCATAGCTCTGAGCCTAAAATTTTTCCTTTTGTGGTCCTAGTGTCTAAGTCATCTTTTGCAGCAGCTATCAGCTAGTGGAATGAGTGTGTCCAGGATAGGATCACCAGAATATTTATAGATACCAGAGGAGACAATCTCTGAGCCATGAAGGAAATTGAATAGCAATTAAACATTTTATTAAGAACAACCTCTTCTGAAGGAAGTCCAACTCCTGGACCATGTGTCTGGGAGCATACAGAGAGTCTTGGTGGGTCACTGCACTTACAACCTCTGTAACCCTAGCCATAACATCAGTCAGAATTCTCACATCCATGGTTTGCTGATGGCAGATTGAAAAAGTACATGGTAGGTGATTTTAAATCATTGATAAGAATAATGATTGTGGCTTAATCCTCTTTTTGTAGACTAAACCTCACACCTTATTAGTGCTATCAGCTACAAGCAACCCCTGGACACTATCTGCAATGCACTGTGTGGTAGTAATGTGCCAAGTGCAAAGCTGAGCTGCTACAATACTCGGTCCTGTCCTCATCAGATTAGGGGTAGGAGTAGGCAAAGAGAAAGACCTGCCTTAGAAGGAGGTTTGTCCACAAAGCTAAATATCCATCCTCTTTGGAAAGGTGATTTTCTTGTGTACTTAAAATGATCTGCCTGGATGAAGGAGGGGTTTTTTCTGTTTCACAGGTAGCCTTCATTAAATACGTTGATGTCCTCCATGTCCCTGGCTTCCTCTCCACCCAGGTTCTCTGTCCTTTCATTGTCTTGTAAGCTGTTGCATGATTTTGCAGAAAACTTGTTGGGAGTCCTAATCCATCTGCACAATTCAGAAGGCTCTACCATGTCACTGAAGATGATTAATCCATCAGATGAGCTTTTGGGTCTTTCCGGGGACACCTTCAAGGATCATGCCCTGTTAATTTGCATTTTTTTATTTATCTTAGTCGCAGAGGAAAGAATGGACCATTACTGCTGAACATGTCTATAGTAGCTCCCAAGATTAATGTCTTGAAGTGGCAAGAAACTTCTGTGATGTCTTCTGACTGGCTGCTTTATGCATGTAGCAGCTGCTCTGCATTTTCTCCACATCCTGCATGACTGATCTGACCTGCCTGTTAAATCCGATGCATCCAGGGTACCAGAGTCTGAGAGAGCTGTGCAAGGATAATTGCATTTTGTGGGCTTGGGTTTTAGGGGTTTTAGGTTCTGGTTTTAGTGATTCAGTTGTTTTTCCAAATGATTCAGTTGTTTTTCCAATAGGTTTCTGATTGCTGTGCTGACTAAGCAGTGTCACAGGTGGGATGAGCTATGTCAGGGAGAACAGGAGATGTTCAATTTTGGGATTCCCTCTTCCTGGCCCCTGGCCAGGCTGGTGTGCCCACCTCATCCTGAGCTCCTGCCTAACTCCCACAGAAGTTTAAAAACAGGGTTTTGAAAACTGTTCTCATTAAGGACAGGGCAAAGGACAACACTCATGCGAGAACAACCTTTAGCTTCCATGCATTTCTGAAGTTGGAGCCATTACCCTTACTGGCCAGACAGGGAAAGTCAGGTAAAGAGTCAGGATCTGACATACCTGAAATCACTCAACAAGCCAGAGTGCTGTCCTCAGACAAGCCAAGATTTCTCATTTCAGCCAGCTGTGGTTATTTATATTGGTACCTGACCCAAAGCAACACAGGTCAGTGGTAGAGATACCCCTGCTGTAGCCAGAGAAGCCAGTTTAATTGCATTAACAATAAACCTTCAAAGAAGACTTGACTGGAAAGCAAAGTGTTGGTTAATTGGGTGAGTTTTCTACTGGTCTGAAGAATGCTAAATTAGCCATCTCTTCCTGGCTTGTCTTCCGTGGAAGGTCAACGTGTCTTGTAACTTGAGCAGCACCTCCAGCCTGGGTCCCATGCACAGCTCAAGCCTCCTTGTAGTGTGGTGGTACTTAACTGTGATATGCCAAAGGCTAGCATCTAGGTAAGCTGTTTTAACATCACTAACCCACTGTCCCAGCCCAGGGCTCAACACCCTTACATTGGCGTGAAGGCCTGTGTGGAAGGTCAAGTCCCAGTAGGTCTTCAAATGCTTAGGAAATTTAGACTTGGTCTTGCTAAAGGTCTCACATGAGATGGGTGATACCAAACATCCAATGTCTCAAGGCAGGACAGCTGATGCAGAGGAGCAGGTATCTGAATCAGATGATTCAACTGAACTCTTAGGAAGGATGAATCACTGGCTGACAGCGGCTGGGTCTCTCCCTTGCCTATGACATGCAAGATGGCAATCGCAACCTGGGCCTTCAATGTCCTCCATGTCTGCAGATGGTCCTTCGCTGGTCTCCTGGGACACAGGCTGAACTACCTGTGCTTTGCTGCCCTGGGAGAGAACAGCAGACTACAATTCCCAGCCACGAGTTGTTTCTGGGTACTGCCTTGAAGAGATCTCTGCCCATGCTCGGTTTTCCATCCTAGGGTGTAGAAGGATAGCACACCACAGGGTTTGAAGAGAAGGAAGGATAAAAATCAGAGAGGAATTGACCACTGAACCAACAGCTCATAGGACTGAGTGGTCTCTTTGTCTTGCAGAGCCTTTACCAGAGCCTGCACATCTCCAGACATGGCTAACAGTCTCACCATCACATGGCAAGGACTCCTCTGCCTCACTGGGGGAACAGGAGGGGTCCTGAGTGGTCTGTACGCAGAAATTCCTTCCTAAAGTACTTGTTATTTGCCAGTGATGGGTATTGTCTAGCAACAGTTGACATTTAATATGAAGGCTGAGCCATTGCCTGCCTAGGAATCATGGAGCTGAGCTCCTGCCAGGTTGTGCCAGTTCTTTCAATTTTCTTTTCTTTAATTGTGAGGAAGAGGTCTCCAGTGTCTTTTTCCTGATGTCTGAATTACTTACCTGCATGTGGTAAAATGAGTGTCCTGCCTGAGTTTGATGAGTGGCTAGATGCAAGGGAGTGTTGGTAGGAGCCCCGTCCTTCACTCTTTCAGCTTTGAGACAATGCCATCGCAGGGCCTGACTCTGCCTGTGCATGGCCCTAAGCTGAATCAGCTGATTTTATTTTTCTTCAGCACTTCCATTTTTTTTTCTCTTCTTCTATTTTTCTTCTTAGCTTCACAGCTGCTCTGTGAGGAGCGATGCGTCGCTGTCTGGCTCCATGCTGCATAAGGAGCTGGCAGATGCAATCGTGGTTCATTTGCCCCATTATCTTTTATGGTCCTCATGTCATCCACCCTACGGGGGAGCACTCCCATCATCTTGATGAGACAATATTCCAGCAATTGGCATACCAGCGATGTCTATCTTGACTCTTCAATTGTTTTCTCTTGGGCAGGCACAGCTGTGACAGTGAAGACCCCTGAAAGCTGTTTTGTCTCTATGCACACATCTCTGTGCACATCTTCCCTAGTCATACAGGCCCGCCAGAGACTAGTCTTCTGCGTACAGGCCTGGCGGTGGCATGTTCAAGAACATTGTGAAGGCATGCCTGCAGCCAACAACCCTGGTGGCTTAGACAGCTTGTGCTGCAAGGTCTCGGTGCTTCTTGAAGGCCAGGATGAGGCAAAGTCAAGGGAAAATTAAACTTTGGTATCATCCAGAGGAGCAGGGAGTTGGAGCACATGGAAAAAGAGGGTGTCATAACGCACTTCAGACTGCAGCCCAGAGTGGTGGCAGAGAACAGGCTAAATACTATGGCACCTGGAAAAGAGTGCTTTTTTCATATTTTAAGTCACTCTTGAATACCATTACCAATATATCAATGCAAAGGAAACTAGAAGCCACGTCCAAGGACCAGTGATGTGTTAGTACCGTCTCATGGCAGCAGTGCAGAGCAGAGAGCTGCAGCACTCTGTAAACCCAGGTTGCCTCCAACTTTCTCTCAGTTCACCTCCATCTCTCTGCTCCAGTGCCTTGAGGTGGATTGTTCTGATCGACGATCAAACTTGCAGTGTTTTTCTGCATGCAAAAAGCACATCTGTCTCCGTGGGTCAGAACAGACCCTTGTGTGTTGATGGTCAAGGCGTCAAGATTGCAAACACATCTGGTGTGTCAAGACATGACAGGGCAGGTTGTCTCTGTCTGACTTCAAAGTGGAGTTTACTGTTAAAGGGAAGTGGTGACATGGGACACTTCATCCTTTGAAGGGTGCAGTACGCAAGAACTCAGTGTTGTGCAGGAGCATGAGCTCCTCTCAATTCTCCCCTCTTCCCAGAACCTTTAAATCAGTTGCACATAACAATTAAGTACAGCTCACACACCCTATGAAGCAACTAAGTGCTGTTTTACTTATTTTATTACGGGTGGGGAAAGAAACGTGTAGAAAGGCCTACTGACACATGGCTTCAAAGCCTCTGGCAGAACACAGGGTTCGTCCATCTTTGCTGCATCCCCTGGGTCGTCCTCCTCCCTTGTTGCTCCTCCAGGTGAGATGGGCTCATGCCCAGCACCTTCCCATTGCTAAAGTGCCCGTCTCTGGAGAGTGCTCTAAGTCCTTCTTAGACAGCTCTGGCTGAGTTAAGGGTGAGCCCCGCAGGGTCTGTGTTGCCCACACAGAGTCTGCTTTTCTTGGGCAGAAAACAAGCACCCGCCGGCCAAGCAGCCTGTGTCAAGGTCTGTGTCTCATCACGACGGGGCCCGGTGAGCACCGGTGTTATTGGTAGCGGCAGAATAATTGGTTGTACTGATTAATTCTGGGCCTAGTGAGGGTCGCATATTAATGACGAACTGGAAATGCCAACTAGGCTGCTCTCATGCTTGATTGATGCGGCATGATTTAATTAACCCAGGCTTACATTTGAGCATTGCCTATTAGCATCTGGTATTAAAAATTCTCTGAACTGTCTGAGCTTAGCAGCTACCTTAAGGAAGTCATTTGACATCTATTCAGGAGATTTAATTGTGCCATTATGTGCCTGTGTATGGTACTGAGTGCCATTTAACCATTGCCCTTGCTAGCTGATTAAGAGAATAAGTGGGAGCTCACTAGATAGTTCTCCATGGCTGAAGCAGAGACAATACCGCATCCAAGACAAACGCCAACCTGGTTGTGGCATGCAATGGATAAGTTGGAATCTGCAGGCAAAACCTGTTTGTTTTACTGGAGAGGCAGAAAGTATTAGGAACTGGCATGAGCCAGAGAGGAGCAGTGCATGAGGCAACCCAAGAAGCTTTCCAGCTCCAGGGCTTTTTGAAGAAAGAGGCCAGCGCTTAAAATAGCTAATGCAAATGAATTTCAACACCAACAGACTACCCCCAGGGAGGGGGAACATTTTAAATGACGTATTATGGACACCTGTGAGCCTCGACTGCCAGGATGGCTCTTCCCCCTTTGCTTTCTAGTCCTGGGCTCCCAGGGCAAATAAGATGGGTTCATCATTTAGAAGGGCAACAAGGCTGGTGAGGGGTCTAGAGAAAAAGTCTTACAAGGAGCAGCTGAGGGAGCTGGGGCTGTTTAGTCTGGAGAAGAGGAGGCTGAGGGGGGACCTTATTGCTCTCCACAGCTACCTGAAAGGAGGTTGTAGCTGGTCTCTTCTCCCGACTAACTAACGATAGGATGAGAGGCAATGGCCTCAAGTTGCATCAGGGGAGGTTTAGATTAGATATTAGGAAAAATTTCTTTACTGAAAGAGTGGTCAGACATTGGAACAGGCTGCCCAGGGAGGTGGCTGAGTCCCCATCCCTGGATGTGTTCAAAAAACATATAGATGTGGCAGTTTGGGACATGGTTTAGTAGGCATGGTGGTGTTGGGTGGATGGTTGGACTTGATGATCTTAGAGGTCTTTTCCAACCTATGATTCTATGATTTGTTCAATGGCCACCGCTGGGACTGAAGATGCTGTGATGGAGAGCCCATGTGGGGAGTCACGCAGAGACTCAGGGAGCACGGGCATGACAGAGGGGCCCTGCGAGCTGGCTGCTTCCTTGTCGAGGTTGTTATTTCTGCAGGTAGTCCTGCTCTCTGTGTTTCACCCTTAAGCAACGCACCTGTAGGAGTCTGTCGAGGCGGCAGCGTTACTGGCTGAATGCCCACCACGGGGCAGAACCAGCTCTAAACCATCTCTGCCAAACGTGAGTGGGTCCTGCCCCGGGCACGTGGAGGAGCTGCATGGGCTGTGGGCGACAGGTGGGAGTGGGGTGCAGCGCCTCGAGGCTGGGGACAGCTGGGGAGCTGACAGCCTCCCGCTTTGGGGATCTGACCCTGTTGGCATGTGTGTGAGAGACGGCTGAAATTTAGCAGGCTCCTGCAAAAGCAGGTACACACGCATGTGCCTCTGCTGGGCTGGACACCTTCTGCCCATGTGCATTCAATTTTCTTCCTCAGATAACACTATCCCTCTTTTAATTTTGCTGGAAGGAAGCAGATAGCAATTTGGCAGGTCACAAGAGAGCCCAGCATCTCTCGGAGCCTTTGACAGCCTGTTTCCGGCTGCGGTTTGATCAGGTTTCTATATTCATCACTGCATTTCCTGTGGGGGCATTTCTGATAAGCTTTGCACTTTGCATCCTGTGGTCTCCCCTTGCCTCTGGTGCTCACAGGATGTTCGCTGCGCTACGAGCGGCTCGGGGCTGCTAAATCGCTTGCCAAAAATGGGTAATTGCTGGGTCTTGCAGGCATTGTCCCAAGGATGGGGTGAGCTGAGACACTGGCAGGCAGGGTGGGCTCCAGGGGCTGGGGGCTGGAGGCTGTACCAAGGAGGCGCTGGGTATTTAACAACTGTGCCCTGTGGACTGAGGAAAGCCCCAGGAGATGGTGACTTCAGCCCAAGTTTTGCTCAGTCCCTCCTGGGCATCCCTTTGGCTTGTCTCTGTGGAGGCAGCCCAATTCTGCTGCAATCGAGGACGTGCTGAGCTGGGGGTTTCAGCCTGGACTACTAATGTACAAAGCGAGAGGCAGAGAAGTGCAAGAAGCGGGGAAATAATGCAGAGAAGAATTATGACCACATTTTGAGAGGAACTCCATTCTCTCCTGGCAGGTCTATATATCAGTGAATACCACTGATTTCCTCTCATTGCAATTCCAGCGGTGATATTTAACAACAGAGCTAAAAGTCCTCTCCAAAGGGAGATTTAGGGAATTGATGTGATTCCCAAATTGAAGACTGGGGAAAAGTGTACTGCTTGCTCATTTAATTGGCTTTCAGTACAAATTTTTCTTCCTCGCTAGTGAAAAAGCATCCTCTTCCTTTGATACCTATTACATTTACATGGGATTTCCTTGACTTCGTTCTTTTTAATCAATCAAAGCCTGAATTTTGTTCTGTTGTGCCAGTGTAAATCCAGGCCAGCTTCATTAATGCTCGCAGACTTGGCTGAGTGCACTGGCTTGTGTGTCAGTGACTCTAGGCATGTCTGCAGCCTCCTGCAAATACTTTGCTGTGTACTTTCAGGGTCTGAAATGAGGAGTGGGTTTTATCTTTGCGAGTCGCCTGGGAAGGAGTTTCCCTCAGCAATGGGGCACAGTGCTAGGCTGCGGCTGGGAAAGAAATGCGGTCAGCAGTTTGGGTGCCCTGCTCTGGAGCGAAAAGGAGCTTAACAGGCTGGATGTGACTGGACTCTGCCCCAGGCTGCTCTCAGGGGCAGAGAAAAGGGTGGGAAAAGGACCTGGCACTTTTTGTTTTATGAGGCTACAAGTAGCTGCTGTTCATCATAGGTACTACAGTTATGGGCTTATAGGAGAAAAGTCATGTCAGAAGTTGTAGTTCCCATTAAAAAAGGAAGTTTGTCAGAAGAGAAGAGTCAGATAAACAACCCCCAACTTCCAAAAAAATGCAGTCTCCCACTATTTGAGGGTGTAACGAATAGCTTCCACACCACCCAAAATCTTGGCGCAGAGAACCAGGGACTTAGCAAGTGCCAAATATTGTAAGTATTTGTGGAGGAGTGCACCTTGGCCAAGGCAGCCACCTCCTCGGATGGGAGCCAGGGTGCGGCCGACTCCAGCACGGCTGCGGCTGGGAGGACTTAGCCACAGCCCTGCCTTGATCAGCACATTTCCAGCCCAGGGAAACCCCCTGCACCCCAAAACTGCCCAAAATCCAGGGAACAGGACCTGGCATGACCCTCAGGCTGGTTCTAGGTGGGTTCCTGCTGAGCAGCATAATCATGGTGCATGGGGAGGTGGACACGACCAGGCACAGGCAGAGGCATGGGCACATCACCATGCTGCCGGACTGTGCCAGCGCTCCAGGCTGGGTCCCACACGAGGCAGGTGTGCCCAGCCTCGCCTCCTGGCTTGCCCGCAGAGCATGGATTAGTGCACAGGCACCAGTAATTAGGGCCATGTGCACTGAAAGCATAAACAAGCCGTTTCGTCAGCACCCGGCCCCCAGCCCTCGCTGCGGTCAGATGCCCGGGAAGCCGCTCGCTGAGGTGCGTGGCCTCCTTCTCCCACGTTTTACAGCCTGTGGGCAGGAACCGCGCTATTTGTTTGCTGGCTCCATCGCTCGCAGGGTTTGCCGGGCGCTGTGGAGAGACGAAATGAGCTGCCCTGCTGCAGGGGGTTGCCAGCATCCTTGGGGTGCATGGACATGGACCTTGTACAGCTGTCAGCAGCTGGCTGGAGGGGGCTTTATGGCTAACACTAAATGTTCTCCATTCAGCATGGGTGGAGCTGGAGCTGGGATAACCTGGATGTTGCCCTGTGTGCGGAGTTCAACAGACTACATACTGAGCCCAAGTGGGCTTTCACAGCCAGAAAGAGTCCTCGTACTTTTTGCACTCAAAGAAGTACAACATTCCCCGTTGCTGCCCCTCTTCAGTGAGTTTCTCCTGAGAGTCCTACCATGCCCTGCAGGTAGGCTTGGGCTTTTGTGCTGCCCTGCACCCGAGCCGTGAGGACCACAGCCATTGGCTTGAGGTGATGAGACACTTCTTGGAATTTGTGATCCTAAGCAAGAGACTGCAATAAAACGTGGTGAGAGGCAAGCAAGCCAGGGACCCGCCGCAAGTAACGGAGGCCAGGCAGGGGCTCTTTCAGGCAGCCATGGAGATACTGCACTAGGAGCCAAAGAGGGAGACAGGCACGCAACTATAGCTGGGGACAGAGGAACAAGCCCTGCCTTACTGGCCAGCAAAGGGAGGTGAAAGCAAGGCATTATCTGGTTGCAAGGCAAGTCCCCTGCAACATCCTTCAAGATGTGATGGCTGAGCAAATAGGGAGTACAATGAGTTGGACATGGAAAATACAGTTGGGATGGACATTTCACCCCTGGGAATCTCCCTTGGGTGATGGAAAAAAAATCATGACACCACCATGCACAAAGCAGAGCAAGCGCGTGTCTATTTATACTGTCGCCCAGGGCTGTTCCTGTGCCTGGGATGCCATTTCTGCCTTCTGCCGCTAATCTGAGTTTCTCAGCTAAACGTTTCAACTGTGGTTCGAAACAGTGCTGCTCCTGGTTTTGGAGAAGGAGAGGTCCATGCCAGACACAGCACAGAGAAGGTGAGTGGGCACCTGGTGGGCACAGTCATCTGAGCACCTCTAAGAGATGCTTTTCCTTCAGGCTGCGCCAGCGTCCTGACTCGTGAGGATACCTTTCCACAGACTGGAGCGATGCAAATTAGGAGCAGCCTGCTGAAAGCCATTAGCAGGCCAGCAGAACGAGCTGTCCCATCTGCTGTTTATTCCTTTCAGGTTCCCCAGGGGGAAACCTAACCACGGGATAACGGCTTCACAGCCCCGGACCCCCAGGCTCAGCTTGGAGCTGCGAGGGGTCAAACCTCCCTGCAGCAGCTGCACAGAGCTCAGGCAAGACCCCCAGGACCTTCCCACTGGAGCCTGGATGAGGGTGGCCTCGGACAGTCATCATTCTGTGCCTTCAAGGGAAGTCCAGGGCTGAAAAGCTTCCCTGCTTCCAGGTTATTTCACACAGGAGAAGCCCAAAGCATCGCAGCTCCGTGGCTGCGTGTATGTGCAGCCTAGAAACTAAAGCTCTTCAGTCAGCCCTGAAAGTGGGTCAGGTGGAAATGCAGGAGACCAGTGACTCATCTTGTGGTTGACTGGGCAATTTGGGAGGAGGAAAAAGCGATTGCCTCTAGGAAATGGAGCGCATTTCCAACCCTTTCTTTCCTCTGCCCCTAATCCTAACATCGCTTCCACCAAAAAAATGATAATGCTAGAGAGTCAGCCCTTAACACCGACGAGCACTGGCCCTCAGAGGGAGCATCTGAGGGTCCAGATATGCCAGCAAGGCTGAATGACTGTTTGGGTTGAAGGGTCTCAGGCCCCCCTGCCCCACATCTGAGCAAGACGAGCATTATATTGGTCTGGGTGGGTGGGTGTCTGGGCTTAAGCACATGCATCCCTACATCATCACATGCTGAGGGGATCTGAGAAGCCTTGCAATAGGTACAACAGCTGCTTTGGCCTGGAGGTTGCAGGGCCAAGGGAAAGCGGAAAGGGGCCACACATGCTGGTGCAGCTCCGGCGAGCATTTCTGCTGGTCCTGGGTTGCAAGCACACAGGTTGTCAAGGCGGGAGATGCCTGCCCTGACACCCCGCCATTGCCTATGGGAAAGGGGGAGGGTGCAAAGCCGGGAGAATACAGCTGCTCGTTAACAATATTTGCTCATTACATCGAGCCAGCAGCGGTCATTCATGAGCCTGGCCAGCCTTCCCTGCTGGGACTTTGTTTCTCATGGTCAGTGGCCACAGCAGCTACCCAACCTCCCTGCTGGCACCTGAAGTCACGCCAGAAAACTTCCTGATGAGTGACAGACGATGCAGGATGGCATAGCTTCTGGGCAAAAAAGGGACAAAGAGGAGATTTTGCCTGGCAGGGATCGCCAGCTATGGATGGGATGTTGTGGGAAGGCAGGTCTGCAGCCAGCATTGCTGGGGAGCAACGAATCATCTGTGCTGCTGTGGTGGTTAGACAACGGTGAAGAGGGTGTGTTGCAGACAGGGCTGACCCTTGGCGGTGTGATGGCAGGTTAAAAGCTGAGTCTGACGTGATTCAAGCGGATGCTGTGGCGAAGCGGGCTTCTTCTGCTCCCTCCCCTCTGGCCTCGGGGCCCCCTTCACCGGGGACAGCCTTCAGAGAAGGGGATGTGGCCACCACCCACTTCTTCCTTTTCAAGTGGGTAGGAAACAACGCTAATGCAAGACAAATTTCTCCTGTGTCAGGGAAAAGGAAATACCAAACTACTCCATGCTGGCGAAGTGCGCCTGTGGCACTGGCAATGCTTAGGCAGGTGCATGTCCCAAAACACTCTGCATCGAATCAGTAAGACTGTGGCCAAAATTAATGTGTACAATTAAAACCACTGGTTCATCCCAGTCCCTTTCCCCATAAAACCCTGACACCACGGGCACATGCACACCAATGTTTGTTGAATGCCCTGGTTGTGCTTTCCTGGGTAGGAAGAACGCTCTGCCCTCGTGGTTTTGGTGTTTCCAGGCATTTTACAGTCCCTAGTGCTTTGGCACAGCTGATTTTTCCCATCAGGCTTAATCAAGGAAGTGTAGAAAAAAACAAAGTGCGGTATAAGAAACGGACTCCATCCCCATCACCTTTTCCTGATGGACAGGACAGGATAGGGTGAGACAGGACATCTCAGAGATGCAGGGTGGGCTTCCTCAGCTGTCCGGCAGCAAAGCTGACAGGGACATGTGTAACACAGGGAGGGAAGGATGAAAATTATCGCAGCGGATTGGATGAGAACTAGAAAGCTCAGCTTTGTCCTGAGACCTTTGCAGTTCTCCCCAAGCACACAGAAAGGAGGCCAGCCCTGATGTAAGGAAGCAGAAGCACATCCCTGCCAATTTGCTCTGCAAATACAGGGAGGGAAAGTCAGGCAGGTTTTCCCTTGGCCCAGGAAGTCTGCAGGAGAGATACCATTGTGGCCTTCAAAATTTTTCTGCAAAGCAGTTGTGTGGCCACATATACAGAAATCTTCCTTCCAGATGAAGTGAGCTTTTACAAGGCCGAACGAACGCAATGGACAGCTCTGAAAAACCCTTCTGTTGGAAATTTTCCTTTGCTCTTCTCTCTTAGGACACACACTTAAGCCCAGGCAGAGTTTTGGGTGGAACTGAAACCAGCACACAGTGCAAGGGGGGTGTAGGGACTGCAATGAGTTGCAATTGCACCTCTGGCTTTGACCTTGGCGGGAGATCCCAGGCGCTAATCCCAATTAATGAGGTTCCCTTAATGTGGTGATAACTCCACCGAGGTCCTTGCTGCTGGGTAAATTGTCTCAGTTTCCCTTCTTCAAACAAAGCCTCCTGGTGGCATCACTGATGCTGGCAGATGGGCCCATCTCTCTCCCGTGAAAATTCCTGTAAGCCCCTGTTTCTATTGGGATAGTCTCAAGGCTACTTGTGTTAAACAGTGCCTGGCCATCTTTTTAAGGCAACATTTGAAATTATAGTTCAGATTAACTTCTCTGAGCAGTGCATTCAGACCTGGGTCAGGTCCACCCGCTGGGTATTGCTCTATTCAGGAGAGTCCCAAGGATGCTGAGAGGTTTTAGGATGCTCCAAAGGCAGCGAAAGGGGCTGGCTTTCCCAGCAGCGGTGCTGGGTCCCTTCTCTGCATGAGGAAGCCTAGCAAATACTGGGAAGGAGGTAGCCATCCCCAGGGGACTCCTGTGACAACCTCTCTCCCCTTGCAGCAAGGTGTGTGGGATCAGCACCAGGCAGATGGTGTTTGGGTTTGTGGTACTAGGGAGGGCAGTACCTCCCAAAAAGGCTCCCGGCGGTGGCACAGAAGGGCTGGAGCAGGCAGCTGGGAGGCCCCCAGTCAGCAGCTGGCCACACATTGCTGGATAACACAGTCTGGGGACTTGGTCTTGGACACCTTCCCCAGGGGATGCCCGATGGAGGGCTGGCAGTTCCCCATTTTTTAATTTCGCTTCCTCTTTGGTGCACTTTGTCACCGCTGCTCTGCCCTTTGGAGAGCCTGTGGGGCCACACTGTCTGCGCCCCTTCCTCCTCCGCGCTGCATTTTCCTATGTCAGTCTTTCCTCATGCCCAGCACTGTTACTCACCATGCTCTCCCTCAGCCACTGAGTAATGGTCACACTGAGGATACTGAAAGAGAGAGAAGGAGGAAAATCCTTCATTTTTCAAAAGAAAATGGAAAAAAAAGAACCCAGGGAAAGTTCACCTGGGGAGAACAGCCCTACCGTAGCTTCTCCCTGCTAAAAAGCAGGGGTGAAAAGAGACGTCGCTGGGGCCCTCCCCTGCCCAGGGACCTTGATGCCTTGCAGCACAGGAGGGATGTGGCATGAGGCTGGGAGAGCCCGGTGCCGTGGTGCCCACACTTCCCGTGCCTCCGACCGGGACAGCAGGTGGTTTTCATCTGGCGCAGCTGAAATTGCTTTTCTTAGCAAGTTTGGCAGTACGCTGACTCCAAAGGAGACAGACTATTCATGCTGGCTTCTGCTAGCTGCCAGCTGTCATGGCAAAACAGATGGCCTTGTCACTGGAGCTGTGCACTGGGGACTTGTGGCAGCGATGCTGAAAACAGGCGAGAACAACCCCTAGACCTGACATACATATTTGTGTGCATACATGACTCAAACCACCCATACATTTTGCCTCCTGTGCAAAGTTTGCTAGAGACTATCTATACATTCCTCTTTGCCTTCAGAGGTGAGCGTTTGTCCACGTCTCCCTCCATTAGCAGCCACTGGTGAGCGTGTGCTGGCAGCACAGACCAGCACAAATGCGTGCGGGCTCCCACGCCATGCCAAACTCTGCAAAAACACAGCTTCCTCTCTGCTAATCACGTTACACCCCATGAGCTCACTGAGCTGGAGCTCACAGCTCACAACAAGAGGGCTTGAATCACCAGCAACCTGGGGAGCCCTTGCCTCATAGCAAGACTTTTATAAATCCTTTCCAGCCCCTGAGAAGAGCATAGTGCTATACGGTGCCATTCTCAGAAGAGGATGTCCTGACAAAATTATTTAGCGAGTCTTGACGGTGAAGAGCAGTCTACAAATGCCGAGTAGAAACTTGTCTATGCAAATGAGCTCCAAAAAGGGCAATGTTTTCCTGAACTAGTTGGGCAGAATTACACTTTGCTCTTATTAGTTAATTCAGGGCAACACTGCTAGGTCCCCAAGTAAAGCAGCAAGTCAGATGCCATTTCTTCTGCTCCCGTAGCTGGAGGGAGATGGGTTTGAAATGACAGTCTCTTCCAGGACAGAAATGGGGAGGAGCAGTGAAACAAGGAGGTGGCAGGTTCAAAGCAAGCCCAAGGAAGTGGCTCTGGCATAATGAAGCAGTGGAACTTCTTGCTGCAGGATGCTGTGGATGCTGAACATTTGCATGAGTTCAAAAAGCACCCGGGCCTGTTTATGGAGGAAAAATCTATTAGGGGTTATTAGGGGCACAGATCCCAGTGCTGGCTCAGGAAGTCCCCCAGGCACATTGCACAAGATGGGAAGAGTCGCCTGGGAAGCACTGGCTTGCTCGGCTGGGTTCATCCGTTTCCGAGGTGCCTGAAGCAGGTTAGCTGCACTTGCAGCCAGGTCATTGATCCGGCTGGACTTCTGACACCTCTATATTATGGCTGAAGTACAAACATCCTTTGAGTGCTCCCAGTGATGTTGGACTGGCTGGGACGTCTACTAACCGCATCTGTTTAGCACATATTTTACTGTTTCTGCTGTTCCTGCTGTTCTACGGCTTACTGTCTCTACCATTTTTTCCCCTGATTTCCGCAGAGCCAGCGCGGCTGGTGCTCAACACTGCTCCTGGGGCTAAGCCCTCCAGTTTGGGGGCAGCTGCTCAGAGAGAGCCACCGGGTCCGTGATGGGCTCTGGCTGGCCTGGACATCAAGGAGTCTGTTGGGGTGTTTCCTATTCTGCTAGGGGTTTTCTTTTCCCTCTGATGAACTCACTGGGCAAAGCAGAGTGCAAAAAGAGTGAGCTCCTGGGAGAGATTTTCAAGGGCATAAACTCTTGCCAGCCAGGCTGTGGCATCTGCCTGTCTGCCTGCATGCCAGCTGCTGCAGAAGTTGATTTCAGCCGCGAGAGCATCTGTTTGGCAGCGGCCTGAAAGCCTGAGCTCTCTGCTCCTTCCCTCTGTCACTGCTGGAGCTACCAAGGGCTTTGTCATGGCTGGAAAGACAGCAAGATGAGGGCTTTCTCAGATCAGATCTTTTTTTTTGTGAGAGACCTCACGCTGGCGCTGGCACAAGAAATCACCGAGAAGCAGGAACTGGGGAGAGCTGTCCAGCCTGGTTTCATGTTCCAGCGGAGGTTCAGACCATCCCCAGCAAAGGTCTCCATCCGCCTCCGCCTCCGAAAGAAGGCCTGGTTTCAAAGTTCGGTGGGGATACTTGGGGCAAAGTCCATGAAGCCCTTCACGGATAACACTATCTGATGCGTTTTGGGTGTGAGTCAATGCCTGATGCACCAAGACAGGAGGTGAATCAGTCACAGGGCTCTGCTGGGGGTGTCTAGGAAAACATCACAGCAGCTGCAGTCGCTTCTGACCCCCTGGGCCATCTACACCTGACCCTATGGCTGCTTCGTCTCCGGCAGGGGACAGCAGGGCATGACAAGCCAGGGCCACGCGTCCCCTCCAGATTTGTGCGATCGGGCCGCAGCAGGAGCTGAGATCATCTGTGAAGCAGGGAAGGAAGATTAGCCGGAGGCACAAAGGAGCCCCACAGGGATTTCAGACTTTCTCGTCTTGCCGCGGCCTCCCATGGACAGCTGCAATGTTCAGCTCTCCAGGGCCCACGGCTGCTGGCACAGGGGCCACGAGAGGGACCCGGGGAGAAGCAGGGATGTGCAGTTGTTTGCCATGCTGAGACACTGCTCAAGGCAGAGCCCAGGCTGGGAGGCAACAGACAGGGAAAAAGCCTGGCTTTAAACTTAAACCTGTGTCCTAGTGGACGACAGGTTGACCATGAGCCAGCAGTGTGCCCTGGCTGCCAAGAAGGCCAATGGCATCCTGGGGTGCATTAGGAGGAGTGTGGCCAGCAGGACGAGGGAGGTTCTCCTTCCC
>Ga0065711_1001295_pt1 | contig 70517 bp, 38 predicted proteins | sample Hoacrofraction12_FD_59098 | JGI IMG/M metagenome (GOLD analysis project Ga0065711, IMG submission 59098) | Hoatzin crop microbial communities from Cojedes, Venezuela - Epithelial fraction 12 v2 (version 2) | ecosystem: Host-associated > Birds > Digestive system > Esophagus > Crop | place... | reverse complement strand
CTGTGGGTCATCTAGTCCAACCCCCCTGCCGAAGCAGGGTCACCTACAGCAGGCTGCACAGGACCACGTCCAGGCGGGTCTTGAATATCTGCAGAGAAGGAGACTCCACCACCTCCCTGGGCAGCCTGTTCCAGTGCTCCGTCACCCTCAGGGGGAAGAAGCTCTTCCTCATGTTCAGACGGAACTTCCTATGCTTCAGTTTGTGCCCGTTGCCCCTTGAAGGGGGCAATTCCACAAGTGGAATCAGTAGTTCTGATGAAACTAACCATGTACTTCAAGTGAATTACATACCATCTTGTAGAACTCAAGCCAAAAAGATGGTGGAACCAGGCCCTTTATTATGAGTACGCTTGTAACACTTAGGTTCAGGACTCTTCAGATTATAGCTGTCCATCTGTTGTGTCTTAATGGGAATTAGAATAAAGCTAATTTAAGAGCTGGAAGACAACGCACTTTCACTAAAAAAGCACAAATCCAGTCTACGAAGAGTGTTACAAGCTGAAGAATTGATAATGTAAATATAAGATACTTATCTGATGTTGCTGTCTCTGTGCAATTTTCGGGAAGGAGAAGCTGTCTTCCCACTCGGCAGAAGCCCTGCCTTCAGTCTCTGCAAGTTTTCAGTAGAACTGTCTGCATTCTATACAAAAAAGTTATTAACTCCCATTAGGGACTTTTCAGTTACTTCTACAAAACTCTTAAGCTGACAACTGTTCTACAACACACAATTCTTTGTGGAAAGTAGTACAATTTAACCATTGCAATAAAATTAAGCATGTAGCATAATACATAATGATTTTAATTTATGTGATATTAACTGTTTTTCTGCAGTAAAGCAAAACATAATTTGAAAACATTTCTCCTTCATTGTGACTAAAGACCCAGATTTGAAGTGATGATGTATTACAGAAACCCGTCTGTACTTTTTGGTAGACTCTGTAATATTGAATGGGGATCTACGTATCTCTGTTCTACACTTCTCAGCCATCCTAGTGCTGATAGTCTTTAGTTTCTTTTACAGACAAGTGTTAGTTTTGCCTGGTAAATCATTTATACCTCTAGATCTAGGTATAAGCGATCAGCATTCTTCCTCACAGCGAATTCCATTTTTATCCAGTCTGTTCCCATGAGACATGTAGGGTCCGTGGCTTCAATACAGCTTCTCCAAATTCAGTAGTGAGATGTTTTTATTCACCAGTTTTGCTAATTTATTTATTTTGCTGTAAAATTTGCTGGGTAAGCAGTGTTTCCAAGGTGCAACAGGAAATCAATGTCAAAGGTCTTGCTTGGGGAATTCTAAGGTATTTGAACTTTCTTTACTCTGTTACTTAATCTATGTTACCTTTGTCATCAGAAATCTTTTTGTCACAGATGTGATAAGACTTTTTGTTACTGCATTAGAAAAATCAGCACTGATAAGAGGCTATTACAAATGATGAAATTTTGATCAGACTGTCATATTGTAGCAAAACAGAAGCCTGTTTCCAGATTCAAAAAAATTATGAAAGAATATGGAGTACACTAGCTTCCTTTCATAGCTGATGTAGGAATATTGGCAGTGGTCCTATTTATGGATTTGTAAAATATTTGTAAGATTGAATCTCAGTCCATGTCTCCCAGCCTCTTGCCTGGTTTAGCAAAGTTCTAGGAGATTTTAGATAAAAACGACCTCTGTTTCCAGAGCATTTAATGAAGATACATAGAGCCATATTCCATTGTTTTCCATCATTGTTATTTCTCATATTGTTATTGTTTGCTGCTACTGGACCTCCTTTTTCTCCCCTCTCTGCTTCTTCCTTATGATCCATTTTATTTCATTGTAACAGCTGCGTTCCTTTCCCTTTCTATTACATAGCTTTGTTGGGTTTTTTACACTTCCTTTTACATTGTGCTTCTGAATGCGTCCTGGTTGCCATGAGGGATATTTGCTAATCACAGTGGGATTTTTCCTAATCAATTCCATAACACCAAGAACTCAGCCTTATAATGTATGCAAATTAACTTCTCTTTTCTGACCTTCGTATGTCATATTGCTTAACTTGTTTGGAGATTTTACTGACTTAGATAAGTTACATTTTATAGCATAGAGTTTAAAAACAGATGCAATGTTTCTCAGCAGTGGCCATCGATCGCTCCATATCGTAACACAGTGCTAGACTTTCTGTGAAAGGGAATATCTCATACTTATATCCATTCTGTGGTGTAAACTGCGTCCCACTTCTGTGTTGCAAGAGTAGATTTGACAGATGTCTGACCCCAAATCCAGACAGCACTATTCCCAAAACTACAGTCCTGGAGATCTCAGTGTGGGAAACTGCCCCACTTGACAGTTAGAAAGCCTGACTATCAATAATTTATATTGCACTGTGCCCTATGAACGTGACCTGAAACCCTGACCTGAAACTCAGATCAACCACGACATCCCACAAGATTATGCATGAAAGCCCTTAGCACAAAAAAAAAAAAGTTGCTTCTTACTTAGTATTGTTCTCCATTTTAAAATCTGCTGTACAGATTACATTACTGCTAATAAGACAACATTGCCAGTTCAGAAATTTCAGCTTATGAGGCATTCCTTTGCATTATTCTCAAAAACATGTTGATGTCCCCAAACAGTTAATTCTTTCCAGCTAAGAAAAAGAAAGCTAATTTCAACATTAAGATATGCAGACCTGTTTGCCTTGGATGAAAATGAGATCAGAATAATGTGGATAAATAGGAATTTGACATTATCTTCAACATGAAAGCAGGACAGAATGTTGCTTTCACCTTGGTTTTGTAGTCTCGCATAGACAATCATACGTTTGTTACTTTCCTGGGCTAAAGCAAACACACTGTAGGCAGAAATCCTACAAAGCAGGGCCATTTGACTGATGAAAACTTCAAAGCTATTTGAGCAAGTGGCTCTCATGGACAGCCCACAAATTGTTTTCAGAGTAAACTTAGGTCCCAAGAAAGCAGTAGCATTTTCACATGTGATGAGCACTCTTACCCATGAGGAGACTGTAGGGCAAAAGACAGCTGCCAAAACCTGCATGGACTCCCCATGAGAGATGTTGCTGCCCTAACCTGGGACTCCACGTGTTCTGTGCTTCAAATAAAGATAACCATGCTGTCACTGCTGATAAAGCAATATGGAGGTTTTCACTGGCTCGCTTTCAAGAGCAATGCTAAGCGTGTGCTGCTGTGGCTCCACTGCTAGCCGCATGTAAACATGGATGGACTTTGGGTATTGCTACACAAGTTAAGGAAGTTCTCAAAAATGCTCATTCAAACTGAAACCAGAGGCATCTGTGGTAAATGGAAGAAACACAGGGCAGTAGCATCCCTCCAAAGACACTGTTCTCTTTCTTTCATCCCAAGCTATTTAAACTCTTTGAGGACGTAAATTGGAGCTGCCACCCAATGCCACGTCTCCACATCCTCACATGTGAAGATAGGTCAATGAGACCTGTTTATTTTAAAGTGCTAGTCTATAAAACGTTCCTGGAACATTTTCATGGAAGCTGGCACCCAGGAAAGTATCTGATCCCCAACAACTTCCAGCCTGCCGAGATGGTCCCAATGAAGGTGGTCAGTTTCACAAGCAGGACTTGTGTGCACAAGCACGATCCCAAACAGATCTCAACTAGACAGCAGTAAAATAGCTGCCGCTAGCTCCCTCAGGGCTTGGCAACAGCAGCCTCTGATGACCTTCAAATGTAGTGTGACAGTAGTATTTATTATATTTGTTACATCAATGCTTGTGAAAGCAGGGTTTGTACACTACACACACAGCATCCCTACTCCTCAACAGCTTCTTATCTAAATAGACAAGCAGATAAAAGCTGGAGACAAGGATTAAATATCCAAACAGAGCAAGAGAAGTAACAGCCTGTAAATTTCATGTCAGTTCATCTACTTTTGTTTACTTATGCTTTGGGCAGAGTTTAATTAGCAAGTGATTAGATGACAGAAAGACAGAGGACAGGAGCTGTTAAAGATAGGCCCGACAGAGACAAGGCCATGGCCAGAGGGGGGGAGGAGAGGCGCACAGAAAGTGGCTGGAGTGCAGCTGAGCTGAAAGAGTCCGTTAGAATGCAAGCTCAGGGGGTTGCAGAGGGTGGCTGCGTGGCAGAGGGAGAGGTATTCATAACTGGAACTGTAAAAAGCAGTCTGATATCTGTGGTGTTAAATGTACAGGGACAGACGCACTATCTCGTCTTGCCTCTAACAAGTTCTCAGCAAAGAGGCAGCCCTGTCTGGGTAATAAGGATACTCAGCCAGCCCACAGTGTGTCTCTCACAGCTGCTATACAGAAAGTTTGGAATTTTAACTTCTTCTATACCAAAATCAGCTTTGAGCTGGCTCCTCCAAAACCATGTCTGGCTGAGAGTTGATGTGGTGCAAAAATCTGATGCATCCCAGAGGGTGCCTCTCCTTTGCTGTTCCAGGTCAGAGAGCTGAGGAGCCCCAGGGACCCCCAGTTCACTGTGCATTCATCTCAGGTCTGAGGTGGGAGGAATCCACATAACACATCCTATTCCATTTACGTTAAGCAGAGCACCAAATCCAGCTGACAACAGAGCCTGTTTTCTGGAGCCTGCGTTGGCTCCAGGAAAGGCCCTCATTGTGTTGTGGCATGGGGAAGCTGGGGGCAACTGTGGGAAATTGAAAGTAGCAATGAAGAAAGAGGAGCTGAAATGAAAAAGACATCTGAAATGGAGAGAAATAAACCCCTCTGTTAACATAATAGAATGTAGGGGGTAAAAGGAAGGTACAGTGCTGTTGTTTATTTTTTCCTAATAAAAAGATAAACTATTCAGCCTCTCTGAATTATAATTGTCCCATGCATTTTGAAGGCAGGAGCTACCTATATATTGCTGTAGCCACCAGTGAAATGCAAAGGGAAGGAAGAAGGAATTACCAGCGGAGGGTGGTATTGTATAAGATAAAATAAGTAGCTTCTCCCTTCTTACCTTGGAGTTACCAACCAGGGGTAGCTAATAAACACCACAACAATCCTCCACTCCACTCAGCTTTCAAAATAACACACCATAGTAGGCTGGAAAGTAACTTCAGGCCACAGACATGGAGGAGATAAGAAAAATGTGAAAAGAAGCAGAATGAAATTAGGAGGTGGGATGAAATAGGAAGGTCAGAAAGGAGAGAAGGCAGAAACAGAGAGGATGGAAACCTGGGGAAAAGAGATCAGACAACAGGGCAGATGGTCACCAGGGCGGAGGACCAAAAAAATGGCGCTTGGGTAAATAATAACTTGGCGGAGAATGTGATTTGAAAAATGGAGTAAAATATCAGAGAAAGATTGTATATTTAGGGTTCATTCTGGACTGAAGAGGAAGGAACAATAGCATTTGTGTACAACAGATTTCTTGACCCAGCTTCTTCTTTCTTGCCATCCATATGTGCCATTAATACTACGCAGAGGGTAATCATACCCTAACTGAAGGACATAAGTTACAAACTGGAAGAAACTTAACCACATTTTATCCTGTTTGTACTGTGAAAACATTTTTGAAATCGCGTCCTATCACTTCGATCAATCCTGTATATTCTTTTCTGGGAATGGGTCATCTTTAACTGTTTGTACAGCGTGCCTTGAATGGTTGAAGCCTAATTTAGGAATCACAGTAAGAATTATGATAAAAAGATAGAAACCTGAGAATGCTATTAATTCATTTCTAACAATACTCACAATGGAACATTTGCCACTTCACAGAATTCTGTTTCAGAAATGAACAAATTCTAGAATTTTTTTTCTTCTTACTCAGTCTAAAGCTTTCTTTCCTTAAAATGTGATTTCAGCTTTCTAGACTTGATACACTCCTGGCTGTACATGGAATAATTTTTCCTGTTCTATGTGGGTTATACTCTAAAATCTTTGTGTGTGAATATATTTGCCGCATCAAAGAATCCCATTGAAAATACTGTTTGGAGCAGAATGTGGCTTATAGAGGCCCTACAGTAGGCTGAAGTGGTGCTCAAATAAATTAAAAAAATAGTTACTTGCCTCTTTACAGAGAGTTGTTTCTCTTTGCTCACTATGAGAGTATTATAGAACCATAGAATGGCTGAGTAGGAAGCGGCCTCTGGAGATCACCTAGTCCAACCCCACAAGAAGACCAGGGTCAGCTTAAGCAGGTTTCTCAGGACCGTGTCCAGTTGCGTTTTGAGTATTTCCAAGAATGGAGACTTTACAACCACTCTGGAGATCACTGTCCCACTTTTAAATCACCTTTGTATTAAGAGAGTCTGTTCAAATGGAATTTCTTGTATTTCAGTTCATGCTCATTGCCTCCTATCCTCTCACTGGGCAACACTGAGTAATCTGATTCTGCCTCTTTTCTTCCTCCCATCAGGTATTTAAAAATGTTGTTAAGATTCTCCACTGAGTCTTCTCTTCTGAAAGATAAACAATCCCAGCTCTATTCAGCATGCAGAGTAACACATGTATAATACATTTGGCCTTATAGAATAGTACACTGCAACTGCGAACACTTCCAGAAATACAAATCTGCAAGAAAGAAAAATAATGGAACTGAGACGCAATTGGCATCTTCATAGAAAAGCAAGGTCACAACCTTACTAAATTATATATGACAGCTTCTCAAGCTGCTTAATGAAAGTGAAACAGCAACCCTTAAACATGAGAACAACTTTACAATTACTACTTTTGGAAACAATAAAAATACACCTGCCCTCACAGAAAGCAGTCAAGACATATTCAAAATTTTTCTTTTTGGAATGGACACTGACGAAGAACTCATCTACTTGATATTTCCCTTAACATTTATTGATACAAAAATATCAAAATGAGAAAGGGCAACTGAGCAATACAAACAACATCTATAACATGGTTTCAAAGAATTAGAGCAAATATTTCAATATCCTTAGACTGCATCAGCTGCATTTCCAAAAATGTAGCTATGAGATGCAGAGTAAGGCCCAGCTGGCACAGAACCCTTTGGAAAGAATGTAAAATAACAATAATAAAACTTTATTTAACAATCTAAAATAAGGTGACTAGTGATACAAGGAACAAAGCATGATCTGAATAATGGCAATGTCATACAGGTAATGTTATATTGAATAAACCATAAACGAGTTTGTTGGTGATAACAACACGTCAAAGTTAACTGTGTGAGATTCCATGGAGGCATCCATCAGCAACAGTACTGGGAAAAACAATTTCTGCACATACACAGAATCCTTTATGTAAACAATGACAAGTACGATACTGTTGGCTGGATAGAAATGAGATAGGAATCTATCAAAAGCATAAAACAAGCTTATTAGATGTGAGGCCAATACTTGCAAAGTTGACATATAACCTGCTTCTCAGAGCATCTTTGACAGAAAAGGTTTTTCACAACATTTGAGTTCAAACACAGTAGGTTTATTACTGGAAGTAACTGAAGAAAAAAGACCAATAATATAGATAACGGTAATGTTTAAATTACTTAAATAATTCCCCAAGCCTTGCCAGGCCTAGTTATATGCAACCTCTACACTACTTCTTCCAGTTTTCCTATGTGTGCTAAGAAAATATTGTAATTAATTTTGAATATTTATTCTTGCTGGAACTACATCTTATCACAGCCATTAACTTTGTTAATGACAATTACCATCACACACACAGATCAGTACATTCCAGGGTATGGTCAGTTCCATTAGAGTCCTGCTGACTGTCACCTGACCTTGGCTGAAAACAAAAGCAACACCGACTCCTCCTGAAAAAGGAGAGTAAGAAACTGTTAAGAGAAGTATCAAAAATACATAGCTTCCACAATAAAGAAAATAAATTTCCATACATTTGTGCATATTTTTATCTTTCTGGATAGGTTTTTAACTTCTCTCCTTTCAACAGCTTCAGTGCCACGCAACACTGGTGCATATACTAGGTTTTTTTGCAAGACCTTTTCTTGAGCCAAAAACTCTGGCCTACCTGATCAGTTCTGTGCACAGGAAATAAGGTCATTTCGTGCTTCACTCTCATGTGGTAAATCCAGAAAGTAAAACACTGATGAACAAATGCAGCCACTGTGCATGACAAGGAATAATTGAAAGGAAAAGCTGTGAAAAAAAAACCCTAGCAGCGTTAGGCTAAGCAATAAAGAGGAACTATTATCTCACACCAAATCTCTCAAAGAGGGAACAACTAAGCTAGTATAAAGATACAAGTACACCTCACACTTTAGATATCTCCCTTCTTGCCTCCTCACCCACTACTAAACATCTTTTCCTATTACCATAAAAAACCCTGAGCTACCAGCTACCTCTATGATCCCTGCTTCTTATTAGACAACACATATAGCAAAAGATCACATCTCTACAGGCTTGCTTCATGTATAGAGATGTATTTGATAGCTTTAATTTTTTATAGCTGATAACTACTATGTTCAACTTAATTTGCTACCCTTCTGAGGACTGTTCTGTGAATAGTAAATCCATCAGTTAACTCTATCGGCTATATCTAGAAAGATCCTTTCCGAGCACCAAGAGAAAAAAAAATTGTTTCTTCCTATTGTGAAGCATAGGAAGAAACACGTTTCAGCTCATTACAGCTCCCCATGATATAAGCTAAAGCAGCTCTAGAAATAACGGGAAGTTTATATTGGTCTTCAAGCAAATGAATGATCATCTGTTTGAGCAGATGTACTGTAGTCTTAATCTCCACTGACTGGAATCTAACAGTCAGCTTGCTGTATTGCTGCCCACTAGAAAAAANNCATTTTAATCCCATTTAGTGGTTTGATGATATCAAAGAAAGATCATATAACTATCAGCATGAGCCTAACTTGTTTATGAGTGACCATCCTGAAGCAGCAGTAAGGCTGGGGTATTTTCCTCATAATGGATCACTTAGTATTTTTTCCTTATGCTGAATTACTTATTTCATACCATGCTTATCATACTAACCAGCNTCTAAATACATTAATCCCTTGAAGAGTGTACAGTATAAAAAGTTTCAGAAGAAAGCACAGATGATGGGGTCAAGCAGTCATCAGGGATATCTCCATAACTCATCATGTAAATGTATGCACAAAATACTTTTTCCCATTTTAAATAATAATGTGTGCTAGGACTTCATAACTGTGTTAGTAACAGCAAAACAGCAAAGATTTTTAAAGACCCCAGAGAATCTTGGAGATATCTTTTGATTGCAGAAGAGGTCAAGGCTTATGTTCATGAAAGGAGACAAAGAACTGCATTAACGCATCACCTGCTTCAATTTTGTGTTCAGACTAGAATTCCACAAGATTTGCTGCAACTGCAGAACAGAGCATCAGGCTCCTTGTTTTGGAAGAGAGAGGCATCACAGAAAACAGATGAGTGTGCTGCACCATTCAGTATGAGCATGAGTTGTTATAACTACTAGGTAAGCTTGACTTCGATAGTAGATTAGTCTGAGTGAGGAACTACAGCTCAGTGCCTAATAGTAGTCATGTTGGATCAGATCAAAGACGTACTTGATCTAGTACCTTATCTACATTTATGGCAAATAGATGCATAGTCAAATAATATAAGGTACAGGCAAGGAAAAGTGATCCAGTTCCAAGCGTGCCCTCACAGTGCTGGACAATCTGTGATTAATGGACTTTGTGCAAGAGGCTGCAACGGGAAAAGCATGTGAATCCCATTCCTTGATGGTCCTAGTGTTCATGACTTTGTCAAATTCCTTCTTATTCTTGTATAAAGGAAGCACATTTTCATAAGATGCACAATTAAATTGGAAAATTTATTGTCCCAGCAAGATCCAGAGACCAAAAATATAAGGGACTCAGGAAGAACATAGATAATAGATGCATGAAAATGAAATATGATATTTTCCTGTTCACATATTATGAGAAAAACTAAGTAACTTAATAATTTCCTCATCCTTTCTGTCATCTCTCTTTCATTCCAAAGACTTCTAGCCTGTGCAATATTTCCTAATATGGAAACCATGCCATTCCTCTGACAATCCTCACCACCATCTCATTAACATTTCTAATTTTACTAGGTATTATAGCTATTGCAGGACCAGAGCATCATTAAATATGCATGATATACCATTTTATTAAAAAAATTTGCTTTCCTTTATATTCCTTTCTAATAAAGCATTAATATTCTATTTCCTCTTTTGATCACGGCTAAAGATTGAGCTGTCAGTATCAGAAAATTATCCTTTCAAACTATACTTGCCAGATAGCTATTCCTAATTTAGAACAAATAATTATCTGTTTGTTGATATCATTATTTTTTTCCCATGGATGTCTTTTATCTGCAGCTTTGTTATCCACGTTCAGCAGCAAGAAGCGGGTCTGCATCTTTTCACTGTTAGTGTAAAACTTAACGACTCTGAGTAATTCTGCACCATCAGCAAATTTTGTTACCTTATCATTTTCCCCCTCTTCCAGCATAAAACCTACTGGTAACACCTAGCCTTTGAAATGTTTCTTTCCCTTATTTCTCAGCTTTTAACAAGCTTTATAGAAAAATTTTCTTTTTACTCCATGACAGCTTAGTTTCTTTTGTATCAGGCAGATGTTTCTTGTTATTGTGCTTATTTCTTTTATTATGGTTTCTATCAATTTGCCTACTACAGAAGTTAGACTTGCTGAAGTACAGTTCTCCAGATTTGTACCAAAACCTTTCTGAAAACTTTCCTTTGATATAGAGGCTGATTTAAACACTCAGTTGCACAGTCAGCAATTCCAAACCTAAATCTCTGAGTCTTTTTTGAACACCTGGTCACTGATATCTGTTATTAGCTGTTTCTCGCAATTTAAATTTACAGATTTATTCTACGTCAAAATATTACTCCACTTCCGGCATCTACTCAGACTAAAATTAACTTCATTTCCACAGCATTTTCTGCATTACTATTATTTTAATGACACCCCAATAGAAATGTAATGTAATAGAAATATTATCCCAATGCTATCATTGTCTATGGCCATCAGCAAAGTGAGTTGTATGGCACTCTTCCAGGATATACTGTCCAACTTCAGTTTTGAAGGAAGAAAGTAAGAATTTCCAGAAGAAATAGGTTTTAAAGAACAGTTGGTCTGAAAAATAAGAGGACATTTGCAATCATAATGTCTAAACACTGATCAGTTATTTCAGGGAGAAAATATTTTGCTTGGTTCCAAACTGACTTTCCCTGATGTGATCATGTTTGTTCCCTGTTACTAAGGAAAGACACCAGAAAGAGGAATTGTCTACGAAATATAAATAAAAAAGGTAGATAAAACACAGGTATTTTTTAACTGTCCTGAGAGATACGTGTTTATTTTTCATTTTTATTTGATTTAATTTACTGACTAGCTATAAATCTTGTATTAGTTCAGTAAAAAAAGAAAACACAGTGGCCGGGCAGCAACAGAGGGCAAAATACAAATGCTACCCAACTGGAAAATTTCAAAGAGCAAACAGGCAATTTGTGTTCTTCATGACAAACTCATTAAAACCACTATAGGACTACTGCTGATGCCTAGCTTTGACATGGTAAACAGAACACCTAAAAATAACATACTAATTTTAAAATTTAAAACAATAATATTTTAAATATTTTATCTGTATTTTAATGCAAGATTGGTGTAGAATAAGAAAGAATATACAATGAGAAAGTGGGGAAAACACCATTCATGCTTACTTGTGTTATCTTGTTTGCTCGTACAGAGGCTTTTCTAGCTCTCCAGCGTCATCATCTCCATGTGCAGATATGGAGGCTGAGAGACAGGGATTGGTTTGGCCAAACTTTGCAGCAAAGAAGGGAGCAGAAGAACTTGGGTTTCCTCACTTTTGACCAGAAATCTAAAGTTGTGCCTGGTGTATGCTGGCTGTCAGCTACCAGTCTGACTCCTATAGAAACAATGAATATTAGAGAAAGACTTGAGTTTATTTGAAAGGTTCTTCATGATTACAGATCTCCCCTTTGTCAGGGTGGGATGGGTCTCTCAGGTAAATGCAGCATGGAAATCATGAGGAAAACAGTTAGCTAGACCAGTAGGAGAAATTACTCTGGTCAGCTAAAACCAGAAGTCAAACTTTGATGGTATTGACTCTGATGGTATAGAATCTGACTTGCCTTTGTGGGGAACATGAGTTTGCTGGCACCCTGATTTACATATCTACATAGGGTACCTAATATGCACACTATCCATAGCAACTTTTAGATCATCTTTATGTGATGATGCCTTGAGCCCCAGACTTGCCAACAATTTACATCAAAAGTCTTCTAAATCGAGTTCTTGATGGTCTAAATTGTCATTTTTCTGCAAGCAAAGGAAATGGCTTTAGTTGTATTTAAACAGCACACTAGTCTATTGTTCTAGATATGTGAAGTGATTCACTGAGCTGACCATTAACAAGTCTGATTTAACCCATTTACAAGCACTTATCCTGGGTGAATGGATGTTTTAGCACACAGTTTTGCCCTTCGCATGTCTTGGTAGTATATTTGTAATGCACTATTGAAGTTCAGTAGAATTTTTTTTTATCACATTTTTAACAACATGTAATTATTTTTGACAGCAAAAGAACAAGAAGAAGCACTTCTAGATTAATTAACAGTGACCTATAATTAAACACTACAGTACTTAGAGATGGAGTGGCCCCTAGATAATATTGCTTTAGCTTTAATGAGTGTTTATCATTCTTGTTTGCTTCCACTATGGCAGTTATCAAGGTTGGTTACAAAATTTCTTAATTAAATGGAAATACATAGAAGGCACTGCCTTAACAGAAAACAGCTTGAAATATTCATGATTTAAGTAACATCTCAAAGTATGAAGACTCCTGCCCTACAAATTTTTAGTCAGTTTATCTGAGGAGCTCAATATTTTCTTAAAGTCATATCTTGACACTAAATAACACTGTGGTGTGCTCTAGGATTGTTCCTGTTCCTTTGTCTCTGAAATATAAAAGTACATTCTATTAAATGTTTGTCTTTTCCAACATAAAGCAGCTCAAAATTTTTTTTAAATTAAAAGCTTTGATAAAAGATTTCTGATTCCTGGCTCAGGCTTTACTAACAAGTCTCTGCATAGTAATTAAGTAAATCTCTTCATTGCACATGTTCAAAATGTAGTCTGGTGCTTAAATTAGATTCCTAATGTAATTAAAGAATCACATTCCTACCAAATTCCATAGGGAGCTTTCTACCTAGGGTGCTCTGATGAAATAATCTGTGACTTTCACCAATCCCACACTTGCAGATGACACCAGAAACAGAGGATTCCACCACTCCCAGAACAATTCCCTACACTTCAAGTTGTTGCAGATTAAGAGCTGAAGCAACTAAAAATAAGATAATATATTGAGGGAACTTCTTCTTTCAACTATAACATGTTTAAAGATGCTTACTCAAGCTTACCTCATTCATAGAGGTAATGCTTATATGACTACACTATATCCCATATGATTATGATATATAAAATACATAAAGACAAATACTGGTACTGCTAAAAAATGATCCTTATGTAACACTCAAATTTTCTTCAGTAGAAATCCTGATTATCTCCACTGTTGCCTTGCATTGTGCTGCTGGCAAGGTCTTCTTAATCTGTTTTGTTAGAACAACAAAACAATGTGCACAAAACAATGTACATAAAACATTAAAATAAGTACTGAAAATCAGAAAAAGATTGCGAAAATTTAAAAAAGCAGAACTTGTTTGGTCCTAGCCCAGTCTCTGTCTAGCTAGTTTGAGCAGTTAAAATCTGGGAATCTTGGGAAGGGAGGGAGGTTACCATTAATTAAATCCTAAGTAAAAATAGAATATTAATTGGGTTCAAATGAAGGTTGTTCTTAAAGTAACTTGTACTTACAGTGCTAGAAAACAGAGTCTTGCTGCCAGTCTAGATAGTTACTACACTAAAGCATAGTCACCCAAAAATTTGTAAGGGGGACAGACAATTACAGATACCCACCTGGTAGCTTTTTTAGATGTAGTGCAACATTGAAAAACGTTCTGGAAAGTAAAAAGTAAGCATGGAACACTTACATAGGCCAAATATGTAACCAGAACAGTTATTTGGGAAACTGGAACAGAGCTGTTTGAAAAGCATAAGCTCTCACTGTCAGTTCTTGGGCTAGTTGTAGCTATGTGCTTGAAACAGCATTTCACACCACTGTTTCTTATTCTCCCTCCACACAGCACCTTCCCTCCCCCACTCCTAGTCTGGCATCAGATTGTGCCAGCCCTGAACACTGCCGTGATTTACTGCTGAGTCACATTATTTCACTGCTGTCACGGAACATCATCATCACTGCTTTGATAGGAATATCGCAACAGCAACATTTTGGTATGATAAGGGAGAGGGGCTTCCAAGATCTACTCAGTAAAAGGCTGAGTATAGTATGTTCTTTCAGAAAAAGACATCTTCCTCTCCAAAGGAAGTCCGCTGGGTTTTATGATCATTGGTTTGGAAATGGCACAATTAATTCTTTCCATGATTTCGCCTCTGCTCACATGCCATACCTCTGGAATGCCCAAAGGATCAATGTTCGAAGGCAACAGGCACTAGAAGAGACTTCCGTTGTTTATCATGATGCTACTGAAGTCTTCTGGGGTTGACAGATGCTGCTCCAGAAGGTTAATAAGATGAAGAAAGCTCTTCCAGCTGGACCGTAAGAGGGATTATGTCTGAGCAGCAGATAAACAGATTATTCCAGAAACGGACACTGCTTTTTTTTAAAACCTCATCACTCTTGTCTTACCACTCCAGTCCCCCAGGCCAGAACTGTGAGCACTGGAGGGGTTCTCTAGCTCTTGCATTCTGGCACCTGTTGCGCTCTTCGTCTAGATGCAATTTAATGCAGTCCAAGACTGAGGACACCTGAAAAATAAAAAAAGACGGAATATATTTGGAGATTTTAGTTCTTGAACAAAAAAAAAAATTCTTCAGCTTCACCTAAATAGTCTTATTTCCTGCATGATTGTTCTTGAAAACTGTGAATGATCAACAGACAACATGCATTTGAAAACTGGATTAATATTTTTGATTGTTTGCCTTGCGCTTCAAGTTCAAGGAAGCAGAGGTAAGTTCATATATAAAAGGTTATACTCATTTACATTGCATATGTTGAAAAAAACATTGAAAGATCAGGATATTTTCATATTACAGAATTCTTTGTTTGGAATTTGGTTTTTTGACAATTCAGCAAGAGACAGTTACTGACACTGCTATAAAGTTGGAAAAGGAAAAGTTGGCAAGATTTCTTACATTTGTTTCCCAGGCTTTACAACCTCTATGAGAGATGCCATTAAGTTTTGAATTTACTTGCATATGTTCTGTTATAAAAAAATGTAATTTTTAAAACAATTATATGGAAGGGGCAAAATAACTCAAAGAACATCTAAGTGCTGACATGGTTAAAGATGGTCTGCCATCCTTGAAATGAAGAGAAAGCAGGAAAGTATATTTCTGTATTTCCTATGCATTGTCAAAAACAACTTCAAAAACTTCTAGATATACAAATTCTGGAGGAATAAGCCATACTGGCACATACACAAAAAATAGCAATACTAGTAAGCATTGTTGTAATAACAGTTACAAAATTTTTAGGAAGAAAACAACAGTTAACTGTTGCTCCTTTTACAAACATTCAAAAGTTCACTGCAATTTTGAAGTTTCTTCAACAACAAAGAAGAAAAGACAGTGATGTGATTTTTCCGTGTTCAGTTCCGTATTCAATAGAATTAGAGCTTTGGGGAACAGGTTTAATTTGGGTGGAGGTTTCTTACTAACTTTTCCATCTGTGCTTTGATATTTATATAATTGAATTAAAAGCCAATATTACAACTGCTTTATGCTTGCCCAGGTAAATGACCTCTTATTTTATGTCAATCTCAGGCATGTTAATTAAATGCAAAGACTGCAAAATGATAGAAGTCTCCTCAATGGTATTTAAACACATGTTAAAGAGATGGTGTAAAACATAGTCTCCTGTTCATACTACTTGGAAAGTTTTATTTACACATTGCATGGTTTTTTTTGCTCTCACTTTTCTTTGCACAGATTTTCTTTCAAAAATAAAGAACACGTTTCTTGTATCTCACTGAAATGATGTAAATCTTCTCTAATGGGCAATTACAGCACTGAAAAAATCCTTGGAAAAAAAGAATGCATTAGTTAACACTAGATTTATATTCTGTTGCTTTTTGATTCTGCTTTTTAATTCCATGTAAATAGTGTCATTTAATCACTAATGATATTTTGGAAAAGTGGCAAAAAATGAGCGAATAAGTGATAGTTCATGTCTGACAAGAAAAAAAGGTATATCAAAATGCACTGCTTTTGCATTTAAGCTGCATATCTATAATGGAAAGAGACAGAATGAATTCCAGGTAATTCTTGCATGCTTGATTGCAGTCCGCATTTATGATTATGAACTGAGAAAGTGGCAATATAAAAAGTGGGGTCACTTAGTTTCACCCTTTGCAAATTGTGATCACTTGTTGCAATGCATTTCCCCTAAAAGACTTCAGCAAAAATCTGGGAAGATATCTTGACAGAGGGGAATGCGGAACTGTAGATTATCTCCTCAGGACATGTAGCAAAAGACTTGGTGCACAGACTGTTTATCAACACTCATGAACAAATGATGAATAATAAATTTCACATAGCATCTTGGTCTTGTAGCTGTCTTGGAAATTTTGTTGACTTTAAAGGGAAAAGATACTTTTTCTAGATAATTGGAAAAATTCCTTCCTACCTGTTTTACAAAGTACATGTGGTATGCACAGATGCATAACAATTACTTTTCTTGCCATGCAGTCACGCTATATCTAATATTTTAAAAATATGTTATCTCAAATATTTGCACACAAATCTCAAAAGACTTAATGCTTGTATTTAGAAACTTCTTTACCAGAGCAGGTATATTTCCAGAACTGTTGTTTTCTGACAGAATCAGGGTCAGATACTTACAGAAAATATTTTCAAAAGTACACAGGCTCTCCCAGTAGTCTGAATACTTACATTAATCACTCTTTAGTGATCCTAACATAGATAATTCGATGCTTTTAAGGATACTGACGTTTGCAGTATATGTCAACTATGACAGACTAGGAAATAAGAGACAAAGATATGCAATACTGCCATCTTCAAAGAAAAAACATAGAACTAATCATCTCTAAACATTTATAGGGTTAATCAGTTGATTTTTATTTTTCCTCATGAACAAAACTATCTTAAATTCAAATTCCTGTTTTACTCACACCTGTATTTCAGGGTTAACAAAAATGGAGCTTGCTCAGTAATGTCTTTTGGTCCTGCTTTCCCCTCTTTATTTTAGGACCAAAAAAGTCCTTCTCCCAGCCATTTAGGAGGCTGTCCAGGAGCATTTTCAATTCCACAGTAAATGAACAGGGAACTGTAGGGAGCAATATAAAGACTTCAGAGATAGCGTGTTTATCTTTCGTCATGACTCATGCCAGAATCCAGGAAATGACCTCTGGGATTGAACTCTGGTCTTCACAACCATTCTGACACAAACCATCTCTAACAATGGGAAGGAAAAGTGAGGGGGATAAAATCTTTGAGATAGCAAAAAAGTCTACAACAGTAATTTTTAACTGTTGAATTGTAAAACACTGAAAACCCAGACTAACTAGCAAAATATAGAGGAGCTTTGAGTTGCCAAACCTATACAATGATGCTGGGTACAGCCTAAAACTTCATACTGAGAACTTAAGGGAGCTAGAGAGCGTTCAAGGCTGTTTAGTGTTATTTTTTATTCAGTAAGTAAATATCGTCTGTTTACTCAGTCATTCTTTAGGACACAAAGGCTTTGTGTGTGCTCTGTGAAATCATTTTAATTCATTCTGACTTACCCCTTCCCGCTCGGCTGTTTCAATTCAGCAATAAGTGCTGCACATCTTCATTACTATAATTGCCCTTGAAAAAAGGGTTAAGCAAATTTGTGCCAAAGGGAAAGGGAAGTCAAAGAACATAAAGCTTCAAAGAAAGAATGAAAAAACAGACGCCTGCTTTTTGCACTAAGATTATTTTCTACTTTCATGCATAAAATAAGAATTGTCAAGTTAAAGCTAGCTTTCCCGGTTGCGCTTACAAAGAAATGAAAAGTAAAACTTTAGTTTTTCCCCCAAATAAACATAACACTGGATTAAATGCACTTTTAAACCTTATCTATTTCCTGGCTAAGAGCCAAACTTGAATAAAAGTACTAGAATATTGTTGCTGAAGATTAATTCCAGATATAATCATACCCGAACCATAGTAATTAATAATATTTTTCCTTCTGCTTTTGTACCTCTATCTTGTTCCCAGTCTCTTTGGGATTAAAATGAGAGTCTTCTACTTACTCTCCATCACACAATTCCTCCATTTTTGTCAGGAATTAGGTGCACTATTCTACACATTCCATGCACTTTGCACTTTGCAAGCCCAGCTGTGTTTGAAACAATTTTTCTCCTTAAGAATGTGTGATATTGAACAACACCCGTCCTAAAAAGAAGTATCCATCTGTCTGCTTGTATACACATACATACTGGCATTTAGTCACTATAAGCTGCTATTTACTGGACAGACACTTCCGAATGGTAGTATGTCTGGAAAATATAAAATTAACACTCATCTGGGAGTACCCTGATGTCTGCCACAGTGTATAAATACATATTTACTTAATTGTAACATACTTTATCATTGTATGCACCATACCACCAGTTTTAACCTTACAATATATCTGTCTGACAGAGCAACACTTTAATTCTTATTTCACAAAAGCACAAGGACCTGAGGTGTACATAGAAACCGAAGCCCTGGCCTGCAGGAGGCATTGCAGTCATAAAGGAGGACAACACCGGAGTTTAGCAGGCTGATTCTTAAAGTAACAGCCTAGTCACCTAGATGTCTGCAAATCATTAGGACCCAGACTCACAGTTACACAGCTAATTGTACTTAGGTCACCATGCTTATCTTTCCAGTGGTGAGGTTCTACTGGCTTCTAAATTTCTGCTTCAGTGCAGAGCCCAAATTACCTTCTTATTGGCCACTCTGAATCTTTCAGTACCTCTCTCAGACTTTATCCAACTGTGTATTAACAATCTTTGTAACCCTGTTACTTGAAATACCAGTTTTAATTGTTATGCTCCAGGTCTACCTTTCCTACATACAAGTCAATACAGATCATACAAGACCCAGCAGCCTCAGGTAGCAGGCAATAATGCACTCACCTTTCACTTTGTGATCTTGTGGTTACAGCACAAATTTAAGACAGTTCTAATCAAGTTCTTTTCAATTTCCTCTTTTCCTTAAAAAATAGATCAATTTCATCTATCTCTGAAGTTGGCCACAGTTAGAGCAAGGAATTGGACTAGGTGACCTCGAGATGTGCTTCCAACCTTATTTGGTTTATGCAGCTTGACACATAACGAAGTTAAGTAAGGTTAAGCCCAACTCACTCTCTGTCAAAAGCAGATGGAGTCAATTAACCAGAGGCTGTAGACTGCATTGCAGGATGAGTGCCCCGAAAGTGTGAGTAACTGACCGGTTCCAACTACATAAGTTCAAGCAAAGAGGTGGTACTGCGGCTTCTGACTCCTGAAAGCTTTCTCATATGCCAGCCTTTCTAATCATCATATCTGAATACAGTTACCTCAGTGAAATCATTCTGCACTCCTACTTTTTGACCCACACTGTGACAATTGTTGAAATATTGACATACATGCCAAAATATCGATGGAACTTGAACTTAAGCTGTTTCACTGACTTTCCCAGAGGATGGCTGTATGTCTTGAGTAAGACTGCTTAAAAAAGTAAGAGCAGAGGTGCTCAAGTGCAGTGTTTCATCACTGCGGATTGGATGCATCCCTCCAAGAACTAATACCTAAAGCATTTTCTTGCATGCTTTGATGCAAACCGTTGCAGATAATAGAGCAGCATTTCAGGCCAAATACTTCTAAGATGGCCAAGGATATGCAAATAGATTTATGTTTCATATGTCAACATTAAAAGCAATGATTCTTCAGTGCTGTTTCTAGTCTGGGTCCTGGAGCTTAATGAGACTCTTACAGGATTCAGATGTTGGCAATGGAGCCATAGACTGCATAAATTCCAGCAGCAGTGGTTAGTAAAGTTGGTGAATAACACGGCGGATTCTTCACCAGAATCTGCACTTACGTGTCTGCAAGAGAAACTATATATTTCTACCTTAAATGAGACATTTGATGTCAACGAAAACATGAGTTTCTCTTTCAGGTAGGGAGGAAATGTGTCGAAAAGCACGTGTGTTGACTCATAAAGTTTTCAGCACGTTCAGTATTTCCGGTTGTTAGTCAGTATATGACAAATATATTCACAAAAGCAGGAGAATCTTACCAATGCCATATTGTGTTTTCTGTTCTCATCTGTAATAGTTAGATAATTCACCATAGTTATTTTGCCATGAATTGTATAGTTAGAATAATTCAAAGATGTTACCAACTTGTTTGTTTAGAGCAAGAGAAAAAAATATGTTTGTCTGTTATAAGGCCTAAGCATAAATTTCATAAAAATTGATAATGATAATTTGAAATTATCTTCTTGGCATAGAAAACCATACAGATTTATCTGAGTATCTGGGAGAAGGGGAACAGCTGAGAGATTATATCTAGTTTAGTTTTGCAATGTTACCTACTCGCAGAAATGAAATCCTTCACACTTACTGAAATCCCAAAGAACATTGTTTGATGAAAGCAGTGATCTTTGGTACCAAAATTTAAATGTAGATTAATTTAAAGGGTTCTGCAAAAGAACTATTTTCTAATGCCATCTCCTAGCTTTGAATGTAACACGATTAAAACAAAAATATTTGGGGTTTTACTAAAATTCAGACATTTACTACTGTCATTGCTACACTGCATATTTCAAAATAATTTATCACATTCTTCTCCAGATTGAATTCTATATATGTTCTGAAGTGTAGATTGTTTCATTATAACCAAACTTTTCGTATTTTTAACATAAAGATAACAACAGGAATATATCGTATAAGGATTCAAGGGAGCCTTGTGTTAACGGTAACTAAATTCTTCATGTTCCTCGAACGTTTGAAGGAGCATCATCACGCATTCCTGCCAAGAAGCGGATTTTATGAAAACCTACCACTTTCCTGAATTCTCAGGAAGGAAAATCCCTTGGTACAGATCTTATTCAAAACAAGAATATGGTCTTTAAAAGGTTGAAAATTACAGAACTTATCTTTTAAGCAGGAGCCTGGAGTTCCTCTCCTGTGTCACAGAGGTCTTGAGCACAGCTTGTGTATGTGTGCAGGTGACATTTTGTCATGCTGAATCCAAGCAAGAGATACAGAGATCAGACGTATTTCGTCTTCAGTACAAAGTCCCCACTGCACAGGCAGGGCCTAGTACATCCCTGACACGTAAGGTGATGCTGAGTCTTGCACAACATAAGATATTGGTAGGTACCTGAAAGGTTCTGTAGTGCTGGGTGTGAGGAGACCAGCTTTGTGGTTCTTGTGCAGGAAGTTTGCTGGTGAACATTGGTCAACTGAACACAGGGTCATTCAAGCTGGAGGCCTGGACCTGGTCCTCATAGATCTTTGCCACAGTTAAATACACAGGCGTCATTCCACATAATGTTACTATTTAGTGACATTTAAGAACAGCATTCACACAAGCCAACATACCAAACAGGAATTACCAATCTCATTGTCAATATTCATTTTGAGGAATTAAAACAAATTACTTTTAATATAAATGCCTTACAACTCTTCTTGTCTTTTAGGAACACAGGCATTCTCCTCTGGCCAGTGTTCATCTTCTTCTGAAGCTAGACATCAATATCAGTTCCTTACCTTTCAGCAAAACATCCCTACAGTAGTGGATACTGTTCTCCTACCCAGCAGTTCACTGGCTAAGTGCTCTAAACCTGCAGAAGTGAGATCCAAACCCAGTTCTCTCCTGTGCCTTAGCTACCCCAATTAGCTCCCAGTCAAGATCCACTACCCACCAGGATGCAACAACTGTTAGGACTGAGTCCCCTCAGCAACGCCTCTCAAAATTCTTTCACTATGTGCATCAAAGATAGTTAAAGAATATATTGGACCCAAAAAAAAGTACAAGCAAGACATACAATCTTTTGTTTAAGGGCATTGAGCTCTCAGAGATAAGACCTGAGCAGATTAAATATAAGTATTAATTTTTCTAACATGGGATTCCATACTCAAGTTTATAAAGTTGTGAGCCTTCACAGTTGAAAAATAAGCCTGGAAAGGTAATGCCAACACAGTCAGAGCTAGTGTGTCTGACAAAGCACTGGCAAGGTAGCCCCAAACATCCGCAAGAGTACAAAGAAAGGGCCTCCAATTCCACATCTGCATGGGAAGATAGAGATTGTTGTGTGCTTCTCTGGGAGAAGACAGATGCTGCTCATAGTACTCATATGTAGGATTTAGGCTGCATTTGATGATAAAGCTATGCCATATTTTAATCTGTCCCTGCTCATCTAAGCCCCTTCAATCCAGTCAGATCCTTCCTATGCAACTGGGACTGAGGCAATGTGGCATAAAAAAGATAGAAAAAGGAATATAAGGAGAGGACATGTCATAAGCACCCTGTCAGTCACTGGCAAGTAACATTAGAATTTGGGGTCCTCACTAGTCCAATGACAGGAGCCTGACTCTAAGAAAAGAGTCCAGGGTATTACCTCTCTTTGTACTTTCCATGCTTTTGATACTGGTTGAATTATCAACACAGGGGCTGTTGGCCCTGCCATGTGTTTATTTGGATCATAACAACACATTTATGGGATCTTTGCTGAATTAACTCTATGATAAGTTTTCTCTTGTCCTGTTTCAGCAGTTCCCCTTACATAAGTATTTTCTTCTAATTAATAAGTATTTTATTGTAAAGGCAATATGTCTCACACATCAGACAAGCCTTCCTCTCTGTCCTAGAAACACCCACTTATTTTTCAGACTAATCTGCTTTTTCATACATGTCAAACCTTGTCATGGTTTTAACGATGAATTATTCAGACTTCAAAAATTTTGTCCTGATGTCACCTTGAATATTGCTGCCAAAAACTTTAGTTACCATATTTTAAATTCTTCTTTTTGTATGCAATGACATCTTAATTTTCTAAGGCCAACTCAAACTAAAAGTTTACTTCCAAATTAACATTGTAGGTATATGTTCCTCTGTAGACATTACCTACTTTGCTGAAAAAACCCCAAACCCACACCAAAACTAGCGGCCTCCCAAAATTGACACTATTAACAGCTAGAAATGAATCAAGCTGTATAGAAAAGTGTCCACTACAGTATATACAAAAAAGTTACGAATACAAGCTTCTTGGTGCTGTGTTTATGAAAGCAAATAAAAGAAAATCCTGCTGATCAATTATCTGAATGGCTTTAAACTTTTTTTTTCCTAGAATCCAGTTAAATAAAAATGTAATTTTCCTTTCTCATCATGCAGATTATTAAAAACACATAGAAACTCTCACCTTTGAAATCTACTTCTCCTTGTTTTTTTAGTGAGGCTATAAATATGACAATGTAGGTCTCAAGAGACATCAGGGAGAGGCCTGGCCTTATTCCAAGGATTTCAGTTTTTTAATTTGAGAAATTTTTATCTGCCTGAAAACAAAACCTGAAGAACAGTACCATGCACTTGAGAGACCTGTATGGACATCAAAGCACTTTTGATTAGGTCCCATATGAATAAGACTGCTATATCATATTTTGAAAATTGGTTTATCATACTTTGAAAATATTTTTTTATATTTGTCTAAGTTCAGGACTAGAGGTCAGGAGCTCTGAATTTTAATACTGACTGACAGTGACTCTGTAGATCACCATGGTAAAACCGCCTCAAATTTTTTCCTCAGATATACCACCTGGAAAATGTGGACAATGATGCAGATCCTTTCATGTGAGAATAAGAAAGGAGAGTTACATCTTTATTTAAGGCACCTCGGAGATTAAGCCAAAGCACAGTAAAAAGTTACCACATGTCAACAGTTATCTTTCCTTCTGCCCTAGAACCACCAAAGAACACTAAAAATCTTAGACATACCTACATAGGTTTTAAAGGTAAAACTGAGATAGTCATCTTTGTGAAACCACAGAGTTAATAAAAAAAGACAAATTGGTCAGGGTAAACACTAAGTATGTTAACTGCATGTTTGTTTAAGAAAAGAGAATGAAAACAAAAAAAATTTGCTAGAAATTATTTCTTTTAAGAATACTAAGACAACCTAGTATTATTGGGATTTTTTACATGATCAAATGATGTACACTATAAAATTTGCACCGTTCCAATTTACTCAATTACTATGTTGTATGGTAAAAGAAAAGGGATCAGCTAATACATATGGGTTTAATTCCATAATAGCACAGATCTTTTTAGGGTTTTTTTCAACACAGGAAGCTGAAAGCCAAGCATCTAAAAAGTTGTAAATAGAGGAATATTATAGTAAAGCACACGGCTGAGCCATCTGGGAGTCTCAGGATAAAATTTCTCGGTTCAGAATTTTCACAGACACAGAGGAAAGCACAGCTCTGAAAATTATAAACAAATAGAGCTTACTCCAAAAGACATGTTTTCTTCCATTCATATTCAGTAAATATTAGGAAATAAGTATTGGATAATCATGGGAGAAAGGGGTTGATGTTTCCTTCAATTCAAATTTTGCTTAAATATAGTAAAAAAGTGATTTCAAGAACAGATGATAACAAAAGTTACTCTAGTAAGGGAAATTTACTAACCAGGAGTTATAAATGGAATTAAATCTACTACAATAAGCCTATGGAAGCAACAGATCCCTCTCACAAAAAAGTGGAAATTGAAGGGAAAGAATGAAAAGAGAAAACGTTCACACCTACCCTGAATAGGCTAGCAGAACAGGGATAAGTGGAAGCAGATAATATATGGTCACTTTCTTAGACTGAGAAGCCAAAATATCCCTAACACAGAGAATTCGAAATCATTACAGCAATCATTTGAGAAGAAGCTCCTTTGTCACTTTAATTAATAATATAATTCTTAATTCAAGTTAACAACCTAGGGTTAAATCCTGAGGAAGAAACAAAACCTTGAACAAACACCTCTGGTCTATACAAAAGCTATCAAAGAGCTTAGTGACAAAATCCTCTGCCCCAATTGGTCAGACTGCCTGGGCAGCTGGGCCATCGTGGTTAATATAGTTTGTAAAAGGTAACAGACTTACAACTCGTTAATATCCATGTAGAATTTTGATATTTTCTTACAGAGCATTTCAAGGATGTGCTTTGAGATTTCATTGGCATTGGATCTTTTGCTCTCATACCATATATCATTCAAATTATTCAGTGTCTCAGCTGATCTGGTGTTTGGCCACTTGTGGTTTCTGATGAACCGAGAGTCATGTTTTCACAGGGGAAATTCCATTTATGCAGTTTATGGTTCATAACCTGACAACGCTGTGGAAAAATTACTTCAGTTTCATTTAATGACAAACACTATATGACTCTATCATGATCTTAACTTGCCTTGCAACAATTAGACACTTATAGGCCTACAGGTTGAGGCCCACTGGCATGCTTTACGAAGTAATTACAATCACCCATTGCCTTCATTGTATAACTCCCTGTCTTTCATACAATATTCATCATATTCAAGCAGTCAAAGTTTTTCCATATCAGAGTACCACCTACCACATAATATATATGTCATTACCATGATTTCTACACAGTAAGAATTGGATGTTCATTCTGAAGTTAAATAGGAACCAAGACATATATATGTACACACACATAATTATATATCTATATATACTGACATATATGGCAGAACTTATCCCATTCTTTAATTCAAGTACTACTCTTTTTGTAACAGTATGTTTTTTAATTATTTTTTTCTTATCGTTTACCTGCCCGCTTTTCTTTAAACATTTAATTAACACAGATTGAAATTGTCAAGATGTGTTTTTACCTTCCTTATTTTCTCTTGATTTACCTAAGAACATGATAATTAATGTTTGTTATACGCAGTATGACATTTCTTCTTTCTCCAGTAAACTGATAATTTTTCACTCTTACTTTGAAAAGATCGTATTACTCTTACTAAACCTGTTCCTTTTGAAACTGTTATATACTCTCATTCTTCTTTTGCACATTTTTAAATCATTCCTCAAAGCAATTTTTTCTGTCAATTCATCAGCTTTCAGGCACACATACACCATATCTTTCTTATATTTTCTCCCTTGAAGTTTTTCAATTATCTACAAATTTTACGCTTTTCTTTCAAAACATTTCTTTCAGAACATATTTTATTCTGTTCACATCTATCTTTATTGTTCATCTGTAACAACTGTGTCAAATGTACGAAAATGCAACCAAAAAAAAGTATTTCCAAATTAACTTTAACATATTTATTAATATGTATGCAAAATTTTGGAAGATAATCTAAAAGACACTAACTGCTCCTGCCACACTATCCTGCAAAATGGCATATTTCAGCTCACTTAAATGTGTACCTTATGTGTTATTATTTACATTTTAAATTTCGCTGCTATGACATGTAATACTGCATCACAAACACTTAGGAAGTGGGACCAAATGAGTCCTGAAGTTTTGTGTGCCTTTTTAAGATTGTGGTTCCTATGCTTGAGGCTATTTTGATACCCTAGAAGTATTTCCATTTTTCATAACTGAACAGCTCCATAAATAAAACTTAAGCCTAGGTCTTCAATTCTTACTCACTGGTTTCTCTTGTTTCTACTGTAGCTGTTCCCTTTGCCAAGAATAGTTAAAGATCTATTGAGAAACAATGCCGGAGCATTCACAACACCTATCATCCAGTGGCAAAGAAATGTACTTGCAGTCTGTTCTGATTCATACTTCTGTTTATGTGAGGGAAGGATAGAGGAGTGCACTGTGGAGTAAAAGAGGGAGACTGGAAACAGCTCTTTCTTTCCCCAAAGACAATCAAACTCCTGTGCAGTTTTTGAAGGAAAATGTTTCAGGGTCCACTTCTTGGTACGGGTTCAAGACTACAAACCTCCTGTGAAGGGAGATGTGCCCTGAAGCCCCAAGAAAAGATAAGAACATCCTAAAAGTATGCAGATTTGAGGTACAACTGTTTCTCATATTACTTATCTGCTAGACACCGTTTTACACTGTAAACTGCTACAGATATGCTTCACTTTTCCCAAGCTCCAGACTGCTACTTATCACTATGTTGTAAATTTCGCTACAGGGTGATATGCTCACAAATGAGATGCTGCAGCACGAAGTTCAAGCACTTGAGTGTCCTTTGTGGATCTAATCCAAAGTCAGTTTTGAAAACAAGATGTAGGGCTTCTGAAACTTTTACCCTGTGTGACCTGGAGGTCGCATGTTGAGATACCAGGAAATAAGTTACCAGGTATCTGGAGTCCAGGTTCCCCTGCATGATCACAGGACATTTCTCCTAAGCACATGAATTCACTGAGGGCATTGACACCAATATAATGTAACAAAAAGAACTCTAAGGTTCATGCCCATTTTCCAGTCATGACCTTGCATTTGATACCTACTGCCTATGCAATGTATGTTTATGTAAATGCTTACTTTTTATCTTTTCCAGAAATTCCTAATAAAGTAAACCACGGTGAAGCCAAACATCTTGCAGATGCCTCAGGGTCAGACAAAACAGAAAGAACAACAAAGAGGTCCAGAGTGTCAACCATAAGGCGAATATTTGACATGGCAAAACACCGAACAAAAAGGTCATCCTTTTTCTCAACTGGTGTGAAAGTTTGCCCACAAGAATCAGTGAAGCAGATTTTAGCCAGTCATCAAGCTTACTATAGATTAAGAGGTAAAATGATGATTGCAACATGTACTTCCTCCCCAAAAGTATGTATTTTAATTGAGGAAACACAATAATTTTCCAGAATCTTGTTCTTTAGCTCTAGGCAGTGTCTGTGATATTTGCTTTGTGCTTTATTTTTACATAGATAATCAAATGTTATGTAGGTAGGTAGGCAGGTACCATCATTGCTACTCAGAATTAATCCCGCCAGCTCAAGACAAGTAATGAAACTGTTTTTCGGTCATTGCACAAATATATTAGTGTGTCTGTAGTTATATTAAGTCTGTGTTAGTGCTGCTATGCTACAAACATGGAGATAATTGCCAGCAACCCTTTCTAAGACCTTAGTCTTATTTTTTAAAAGTTTAGAACAGTTTTTCTGCTGTTTCTCAATTAATTCACTCTCTCTCCAGCCCTTTCTTTTCTTCGCTTGACCATAGAGACCCTGTAGAGTTACCACTCCTGTTTTAGATCCCTACAATGTATGGTGCAAATAGACCTCTTTTTTATATTTCCTCTCTTCCTCCCTTTCCCTTTCCCAGCTTTTCATTCTGTGGATGCTCCAATTCATATTAAACAAATGCATATTTTTGTGCTGCAGCTAGAAGGTCCAAAGCTAATTCTAAAACCTAGTCAGCACTCCTGGGGTGCAAGTATCTAAGGCAACACCTACTTCCTAAACCAACTTTGCTTATCTATTTGTCATCTATATTGATCTCCAGCCTCTCACATACATGTATGTAACTTTGCAGCTCCTCAGCTCTCTTTCAGGGAGCCAGCTAGTTCCCTCTGAAATGAAACCTGGTTGTAAAGTTGCAAAAATTTTATAACAGCAGTCACTTGCTATAGGCAGCTTGGCAACCAGTGTCTGTAGCCGTTCCCATAGATACAAACATATTTGGTATCCACTGCGGGACTGAAATCCAACCCAAAAAGCATTAGACAGAATTCTGAAACATATTAAAGAGGCTGATCCAAAAAGCCTTTCTTAAATACTAGTTAATCCTGAAAGTCCCTAAAGCTCACTGGTCACATCCCTGATAGGGCTGAAAACAAGCTACTCCTGGGACAGGCTGGTATCAATGACCTGAACTCAGTGAACTGCAACTACAACATTTTTGTTAAAAAACTGATGATGACAATGCTACCACCTTTTTGGAGAGCAGCACATCAGTTTGGAGTCAGATATTGGGCTATATAAGTCTTATAGTGAAGAAGGTTTAAACTTGCAGCTGCTCTTTCCCAGCAGAGTGTCCTACACTCACAAAATTCACTGAGTCGGTGTCATCCAGTTCTTCAACTGAAGCTGGAGTACTTTCCAAAAAATAAAAAAAAAGAACAGATGACTACAGACAAATAATTTGTACACTGGGTCAACTGCTAAAGGTGTTTCTGTTCCCTTGATTAGTTGCATATTTTCCATTACAATGTCTTTGGTTAAAACCTCAAAAAAATCTTTCCTTCTAGGAAAAATCAGAACCAAAGACTTCTGCTCTCCCAGCTGAGCATGCTAACTTACCTGACAAAAGACATAAATGAAAAAAAATGTAGAAGTGAAAATGTGGTGATGCAACCATTGTCCTTGGAGCTGTAACTACAGTACAAGCCTTCATGAAAAGACAATCTGGTAGCCACATTGGAGTCTTACAGACTGTGCCTATCTGTGGAACAATCTTACCTTCATTTTCTTTTGTAGACATACATTTAGGTCTGTTCTTTTCCTTAACCTAAAGTCTAGGAGACCCCTTCCACCCTTCCAAGTCCCACAACACATTTAGAACTATAACAGCACTGTGGATCATATCTTTCCTTCAAAGAATTTTACTGCTTCCTAAGAAAAATTAAACAATTTTTGTTTTCTACACATATATATATACATATATATATTCTGTGCTTTCAGGAATGAGCACACAACACAAAGCAGCTCAGCTACAGGAGCTCAGACAGGTGCTGTTGGATAGCCTGAGCCTATTGTGACCCACCATAGCTTAAGTCACCACGAAGGCAGTTCCTCATGTGGGGCAAACTGGGAGCATGCATGGAATTAGCTACCACACCTCCTCAGCTGCCCATGTGTCATGTTTATCTAAACGCTGGTAACTGGATTACCTTTCATCAGATAGTATATATTTAATCAGCAGTTACTGCTTAGAAAAACAGATACCATAGAGTTGTGAGAAAAAGACAATAGAAAGCAACCTTAACAGTTGGCTCATAATGAATAAATCTCTTCAAAAGGCAGCCTGTTCCTTTTTTATAATCTGGCCACATCTGCTCCACGTGCAGCTGCTCTACTGGGAGCGCAGGTCATTCCTAAAGTATTACTGAGGTGCCCTAGCATAACTAGGTGAGTGCATCCCTACAGCAAGTTCCGAGAATGCCTAGAGAAATTAACTGCACGAATTTCAGAGGCACCGATATTTTAGAGAAGGCAGATAATTATCTCATTCTAAGTCAAAGCCTGTATCAAGTACTGAAAATAAACATCCCATCTCACAGCATTGAACTTTGTGAAGTAAAGTGCTAAAGGCAACAGCTTTTAAATTGCTAGCAAGTTTTTGTTAAAATGATTTTTCTAATATGTTTGAAAATCTCCTTCTCTAAAAGCATTTAACTTTAAACAACATTTTGAAGTGTGTTCCCTCATCTTGAGTGAGCGTCCATTATACTTTCACAAAGCCAAAAATACAGCTGGCTTGGTTGACTCTCTCTATACCAGAGGAATCAACAGGTAGTGAGAGTCACCCACGAATGGGAAAGTACAGTGACAGCTGAGATAAACTGACCTGCTTCTGTTTAAAATGCATTGGTTCTAGCAGCCACCTAGCCCTATTGGTTATCCTGCACAACTGAGGTCACAGCCCCTGCAGAGGACAACCTCCATAAGTGGATATTTCTGCAGTTAAGCAGGAAAGTCCACACAGAACAGCACTCCCTGGCTGGCTCTGTGATAGCTTGGGGATGTCTTTGGACCACCCAATGATTTTAAACACAACTCAGGTGCAGCCAGGACTCATTGTATGTTTAGTTTGAGGCTGTGCAAAGTGAGTCAAATGAAACCCAGATATTTTGGGTGTGGGGAGGGGCCGGTATCTGAACAGAAACCCAAAGACATATTAGTCTAGTTGGTCAGGTAGGCAATAACTGTCTGGAGGAGGAAACAGTTCATCCTCCAGAATCTTTTAGAAATGGTTTCAACTTAAAAAAAGAGGAGACTTCAGCAAGATGTTCGTAAAAGCACACTCAGAAGTATAGCCCCACCTGGTGATCTCTGACTCTCAAAAACTCGCTTCTGCAGGTATATCTAAGACCGGTGTTATCAGGATCATCAAGGGAAAGTAAACCCTATAAAGTATTTCCGAGCAGTCATTTCTTTCTTCCCTCCCTCACGTACTCATGCCATGATCCTCACTCACAGTGTTACAGAGCAAGGTCTTTGAAGCAGGAACTTCTCTTTTACAAGTTTTCCCCGAAATGCCTGACAGAGTTCTGACTGCTAGAAAACAGATCAAAACACTGTTAGCCAAGCCGACATATGTATTCTAATATATTTTGTAATACTACAGCTGAACTTCACAGCTTTCCTGCATAAAGAGTGAGCCAACAGAATATATAAAAGTATTAGTCTCCAGTATTACATATGTTTTTTACACAATCTCACATAATTTTATCTGTTTGCATCTGGTAATTGCAGCTCCCTTAGAGCCATTCCTGAAAACCACCTTTTCGAATTCTCTCTTGCTGTCTTAGAATTATAGAACAGTTTGGGTTGGAAGGCACCTTTAAAGGTCATCTAATCCAACCCCCTGCAATGAGCGGGGACAGCTTTAAGTAGCTCAGGTTGCTCAGAGCCCCATCCAACCTGACCTTGAATATTTCCTGGGATGGGGCATCTGCCACCTCTCTGGGCTACCTGATCTGGGGTTCAAAACCCTCACCATAAAAAATTTCTTCCTTATATCCAAATATATCTCAAATTACCCTCTCAGTTTAAAATCATTACCCCTTGTCCTACTGCAGCAGGCCCTGTTAAAAAGTTTGTCCCCACCTTTCTTACAAGCTCTCTGTAAGTACTGAAGGGTTGCTATAAGGTCTTCCCGCAGTCTTCTCTTCTCCAGGCTGAACAGCCCCAACTCCCTCAGCCTTTCCTCACAGGAGAGGTGTTCCAGCCCTCTGGTCATTTTTGTGGCCCTCCTCTGGACCTTCTCCAACAGCTCCACGGCTTTCCTGTGCTGAGGGCTCCAGACCTGGACACAGGACTTCAGGTGGGATCTCACCAGAGCAGAGCAGAGGGGCAGAATCATCTCCCTCGACCTGCTGGCCACGCTGCTTTTGATGCAGCCCGGGATACAGATGGCCTTCAATTTTTCCAGAAGCATTGAGATAAACATAAAACCATGTACCTGCTGCAGAATGTCCCTAAGATTTTGAAAAGACTAATTACATTGAAAATTTTGAATATAATTGAATCATTTTACCCTGCTGCATTTAAAAAAATATTTTTTTCTATTAAAATATTTTGTTACACATGTGGGGAATATAAAAATCTTAAATATGTTCTGTTTAACTTGTTGTATGCATAAACATACTAGTGTACAAAACCTTTGTACACAGTCAACATTGTGATTGTACATTTATAATGAATGGTAGATTTTTTTTTTCCACCTCCTTGTTTGATCCACTAGAACATCTAGAACGTATCTTTGTAAGTATGTGCCTTTGAGGTGAAGGAAGTGTGCTTTGTGTTTGTTCCTTATTCATGATGATGATCTCAGGCCAAATTAATGTCTCTTTTAAAATGAGGGAAATTAGCAGTCCTTAACTCTAAAATGGTTAATCCTTCAGTTTAAAGGCAAAAGTCTGTCAGCTCAAAAATACCTAAAAGATGTAAATATCTAAAAATATCTAGAAGTTGGATTTATTTACTAAGTACAGTAAAATGTGTAAATCCCAAATTGCTTCAAAAAGGCTTTCAGCTTTACTTTTCGGTACAAAGCATCCACCCCCAGCCCCTTTCTTCTTACTCAGTTTGCCAGGAAGCTGTGTGGGAAGCCTTTCGTATTTTTCTGGATCGGATTCCGGATACTTCTGAATATCAGAATTGGGTTACTGCCTGCCAGAGGGAAACCTTCTGCATATTCGACATTGGCAAAAACTTCAGCAATTCCCAAGAGCACCTGGAAATAATTCAACGGGTAAGGATTACTAACATTTGTTTAGAAACTGGGGGAAAATTCCAAGTGCCTCTCTGTCTGCTTATGTAAGGGTAAAGTGTTGCCCAGAAAGAGGAGGGGGCACGTGTTAGAAGGAAAACATAAAAGTACAGTAAAAAAAGAACTAACAGGCTTCTGCTCAATGGTTGGATACACCCACTAGTAAAATGCTGTTTTTCTTAATTTTTTCGCAGCGAGTAAAACATAGAACCTTCCAGGAAAGGTAAGTAGCACAAGTAGAACCTTGCCACTTGGTGTTACTGCCTTTTTTTGAAAAAGATATATGTAGATGCATGTGGATGTGAACAGATATACAGATAGCAATGTGGTGTATTTGGTGTGTGCTGTGAGAGATGTGTATGCTGTATGTATCATAATACACTGTAATCAAATCACAAATAATTAAGGTGGCCAAATGTCTGAGCTGGCTGTTCACTTTGAGACACCACAGAATGTCTGCTTAGACTAATGTGAGCATGAAACCCTGACAGAGCCACTGCTTTGTGTTAGACTAGTGCTGACTGGGAATGTGACAAAAGATTACCCACAACCACTATAATTCTCAAAAGGAAAGTCAGAAAGCTGAACAAAAGTTTATCTGAGAGGTTACATTAAGAAATAATATAAAAACTCTATGCCTTCACTTTAGCTTTCCACTGTATTTTTACACGTCATAATCGTGTTAACTAATGTGATGCTTTATTCCATAAACTCTTCGAAAAAAATGTATGCTGCTGGCAATGCTTGGAAGTCTGAGAATGGCAGGGTTAAAGTTACAATACCAAACTCTGTCTCTCTGCATATAAATACTACAGTACAGCCAGACAAACCATTGTCCACAGTGTCTCTGACTAATGCATTATTTTTTCTTCAATTTTTCTTAGTTTTTCAGGTGTAGCAAATCATCTTTTTCATTCATAAGTTATGTCTCATGATCACAGAAGTCTTAGGTATCTTTATTCACTGTGACATGGGAGCTTTGCGTGTTCTTCTTTCTCAGAAATGTGTTTTTAATAATGTAGGGCCTAATTAAACTCCCCTGGAAGTCCAAAGGGAGGTCTTTTCAACTCAGTGTAGTGCAAACAGCAGCAGCAAGGCAATAAGTGAAGCGACTGATCTCAGAGTTCTTACGCTCTTTGAGAACAGTATGGTTTCCCCCAGACACAATCCAGAAGGTGAAGTAAATTCTATGAAATTACTCATATTTCAGCTGGAAACGCAGCCATGATTATGCATTGTTGGATTTCCCCTCTACTACTGGCTGGTTTGGGAAATGTTTTGTATCTTCTGTAGAAGCCATGTGGACAGAGCAGTCTCCAGTTAAAGCCACAACACATAATCAGTTAACATTGTGAAAACATTACAAACAATACTTTACTTCTCACCACACAAGATAACCAGAGGATGTGGTAAATCAGGAGGTGTTCATAGTCTTTATTTATGTTATTAAACACCAAGGTCCTGTATAGAAATGCAGCCCAGCCATCCTTTCTCTCTATGCTGCATGTTGTCTCAGCTAATACCACACTATGCTTTTGCAGCGCCCTTGGTTCTTTCACTCACATCATTTTTGCACAAACACTCCACTTGTGTGCACAATAACAGCTATTTCTATACAAATTTAGAGGAACGCTTTCTTCATTTGTTTCCATGAATGGGCTTTTTATTTTATGCTGTGATTTTTTTAACGCTCTACTTACAACCCGAAATTACTGAAATTCTTCAGTCCTCAACTTCAGGAAAGAAAATCTCAAAATGTCACTTAGAAGAATCCAAAGGTTTCCAAAAGCTACAAATTACTAAAAATTTGGGTTTAGAGCAGAAATTATTCTATAGTCTTAACTGCAGGAATCTTTGACGTATCTATTGTGAAATGTATTTATATATACATACCACTTCTGCTTTTCAGGGAAGCTAACAGTCTCATTTCCAAAATTTCTTAATCATCACATGCCTGTCAACTTAAAACAGAAAATAATATCAATAACACCAAAACAAATCCTGTGATGTAAGGCAGACGATCTGTACATCACACCCACCATCTTCTTACTTGAGTTTTCATCTGTCAGCCATGGGGACCATGGTAGGCATCAACCCATCAATATTACATCCAGACCCAAACATAAGCATTCCTACAACCTGTAATAATCTTCATTCAGGAATCTGACTTGAAACTGTCATTAGTTGGAAGCATCCTTACGATATTGTAATGCAGGCTGACAAATGAAAAATAAGTCTACTCATTCTCTCCTCACACCAAACCATGAAACACCCTTAGAACCATAAAGTGTCCATTGACTCTAAAATTATAAGAAGGCCAAAGCCCTCACTGAACTATCTTGATAGGATGAGATATAGCAAAGGAGGCAATAGTTGGTTTAGACAAGGTACAAGAAGTCTTGCTTCCATTTTAGTCAGTGGTCAACCATTCATAGACTTCAAAGAGAGAAGAAGCAGACCCTGAGCGCTGATTTAATCTCTGTGACCCCATCCTTCTGATTGCCTGGAGAAAATCAGTCACGAAACTTCATGGCAGACTCCTGACAGGATTGGTAGTTCGTGGTGGAGGAATATATCAAATCAATATTTTTGTTCATTGTAAGAGAAAATACCATATTGAAGGAGAGGAGAGGAAGTATATAAACTGTTGAATATAAAATATTATCTACTGTTCCATTGCCTGTTTAACCAGTTTATCAAATATTCCATTAGAAATAACTTCTCTCATTTAAAGTACACTTTATATAGGGGTCATGTATACTATTTTTTTACAACTTTGCCATTGCTAGTACAGCATGCTGATCATTAAATCACTCATTTCTATTTGATTGATAGGAAAGATGAAATATCCACAGAGAAAACAGGTGGCAAAAAGCTGGAAGACATTCCTTCCATTTCTACAGGTAAAATCAAATCTGCTTGCTGTGCGTCTGCCCATTAAATAGAATTGCTAAAAGCAGTGATTCATAGATCTTAGAAAGCTGTAATTTAATGAATGTAGTAGAAGCATGACAAGTTCAACGAAGTACGATGAAAATGCTTTAGCAAAATCTTCTACAAGAAGAATTTTTCGATTTCCTTACAGCATGTCTACTACTCAAATGTAGCATTCCAGGTTTGTTTCACTGTCTTTAAAGGCATATGTTTTCCTAGTTTCAGGAGAGTAAAGCTAATTTTCTTCAGGAATGTTATGAAATAACATTTAGCATATCAGCTGCTGCATTTTGTTAGCCAAAATAAGCAAGCAGATGAAAATGAAGAATTACTTTAGCCAGAAAGTCACAGTGATGTCACAACATTAATTGGAGCAGATTATTCCAATCAGACCTACCAACACTGTTGTGTACTACAGTTCTTTAAAATGATGTTAGGAATTTATTAAGTGATAAAAATCTGTAAACATGAGCATTTTGGTTCAAGGAGGAAACATACTGCACACATGTTTTTATGAGGGCTAAATATGATGGAATCTTATTAATTGCGACTTCCAGCATGGTAATTTTGCCTTTAGGTAGAAAACTCTGTCAAAGCCTGTGATTACTTTAAATCGAGCCCTAAAGAAAGGCGGCTATCATAGAGACAAAGATGTCAATTGGCAAAATCAAATTTAGACATTTTGTGATATATAATGCAGTGTGAGAGGAAATGATCAAATATTCTTATTTAATTCACACAATTTCGTTGATGAATAGTCGGTGCAATTTTTGCCTTTAGTAACACACATGAAATGCTACTGATGTTTTCACCTGGAAAGAAAGGTTGCCTATTGTACAAAAAGTAGCAGCTTTACCCATGCCATAAATGATGACCACCTTTCACTGGTGCGGGCTTGTGCCCAAACACACCCTCTGTAAGCAAAGCTTCTCCAGTGAGCAGACACCCGACCAACACAGAAAGGGGAAGATTTTTTATGTGCGAATCTGTTCTTGCCTGATTTTATTTTAACTTCCCCCAGGCTCCCCTGGCATTTCCCTCTCTCCATATGCACCAGTACCTAACGGTACGCTGCTGAACGAAATTGTTAACGACACGAAGACTCCAGTAAAGGTGAGGGCAGCCTATTTTCCTATCCCACTTTTTCACTCTCCTCCTCTTTTTGAGCTCAGCTAGCAGAAAAGAGAAAGAGGGGAAGCCTTATAAACACTTCATGCTTATAAACCATGAGGGCTCCCCTCTGTTACTGCTAGTAGGACTGAAGGGTTTTATTAGCAACTTTTCTGTACTGGAATAGTGCATGATGTTTCTTGCATACGTGGTAGAAAGTATCAAAATATGGCAACCAGCTTTTAGGCAGACTTTTCATTCATTTAATAAGGGGCCTGCTGCCTGTTTTGCACCATTTTGTAACATTGTTCTTCATCAAATAATGTAAAAATGCACACCTTCTGAGCTTTCCACAACACAGGGGACAGGACTGCACCTTCTCTGTCTTCCTCCTGCCAGACAGCCAGGAAAACAGGGAATCTCTGCTGCTGTCCCCTTGGAGCAGCCGTGCAGCATGGCGCCGGGCGCTACCCCCTCGCTGCAGGTGAACAGCAGCTACCCTGGTCCGCAGGTTGCGTCTGAGATGGGGTGGGGGTGAGAGAAGGGGCTGTTCTTTTCCCTGTCCTGGCTGCTGCGCCTGGGATGGCAGGGAGGTAGCCCTGGCCTCAGCGCAGCCACATGGCTTCACGGAACCTTCTGGAACATCCCTCTGGAGAGAGACCGAGGCCTCACCAGGGCCCGAGGGCTGCGGTTGGGCCCTGCCACCGAGAGGCCTCAGGCAGGAGCTGCGCTCTTGCGTTTCCCCTCCATTTTGTTCTGAGGTGGTTTTTTTTTCGCTTTCTAAAAAGTTTGCCTTTCTGGAGCAACTCCTCAAAAAGCCACTCTGGGGTTCTTTTCATTGTTTGTGTGTGCTGGCTGTGGGAAGAGGCTCTTGCCACCTCCTCCCCACTTGGGTGAACTCAAGGTCTCAACGCTGCCACTGAGAATTTCGCCACCATTCTCCATCCTGCCTCTGCAAGCTTCTCAGCTCCAGGCACAGGAATTGCGCCAGAGTGATCCCAGATAAATACTTTTTTTACTGTCCAAAATGATTATGTCCTCAGGATCTAAGAAAGCAAATTAATCTTAATATTGTCAGCTGTGTATTGCCTACCTGTATCATAGCTGTTGGAGTGAAAGAACAGCTAGAATATGAGGGGAAAATGGTTTTAAAATCACTTATTTATGATGCTTGAGATGTACCAGGAGATCAGCTTTAACCAGTTCCTCTGTGTTATAGGTGTCGTCATTGTGTCTTGGCCCAGTCCTTTGTGACCAGACACCCAAAGGCTGGCTCCTCAAGAGTCACAGATCAGCTGTACAGAAAGTGCATATTCCTTCATCTTCTGTTTCTATGATAGAACATTACAGAATGCTGAGCCACATTTTTATATATGACACGAAACATACTTTCCTCTAAAACTGAGGCATCCTAAGGAATGACTCAGCAGAGCTGACCTACATGAAATCAATGGGTGCAGAAAGTGTTCACTCCTGTTTTACTCATTCTTTATTACGTTAACATCTTATTTTCTCCCTTATCCCCTGACACACAGTAATTGCACATATTTCTTGTTCTGCTCATTCTTGGAAGCTATCAAAGCCTAGGTGTTATGTATGGACAGATGTCGCTAGCAGCCTTGTGCCAACCCACCTGGCAGCAGAAATGGAAACCCCATCTCCCTGTGGGATTCAGGCTGATGAGTTTGCTGCTCTTTTGGGCCAGTTTCTTCTTGATCATTGTCTTGCTCTTCTTGTGTTTGTTTGTTTATCTAAGGTATAAAAAGCCTGGCTGAGTGTAGAGTTGTCCTTGAGCAAATAAACACACAAAAAAGTGTTTAAAGAATACAGAATATGTAAGTACTGTTAATAAGCATACACATGCAATGTACATGCAGTAAAGAAAAACTTGTTTTGTGTTCCAAGACCTTCATATTTTTGACAGGCAAACTTTATAGTACTCTGAAAGGTTTTATTCAGAAAAAAAAAAAAAGATTTTTTGCATGACAAAATACTATCCCTGCATTTCACTGCCAATGTATGTGTTGACATTAGTAAGAGGATTTTTGAAGAAGGACTGAGAGATTGGCAGAAGGCAGGAGTCTCCTGGATGGCCTCTCTGCATCACCTCTTCAGGCACTTGCGTTCCAAGATTTGAAATTTGAATCTCACCTCTGTTTGTGAATAAGGAACAAGAGATTCCTTCTGATCTTAAAACTACCAAATATGTAACTTTATATCTAAGATGACTTAGGAAATCTTTCTGAATACTTAGTGGCTTTCCTCCTTGTGGCCAGCACATCGCAGCCTACAAATGAATTGGCTTTTGGAGTTTGAAATTATTAAAACAAAAAACTAGTAAGTGTAGGCCAGAACTGCAAACAGTGTTGGGAAACAGCAAACAAAATAGCAGTAAAGTCAACTGCACAGGAAAGATGTAACACAGGTAGGGATATTTCTACTTATCAGGTAAAACCAAATGCAAACGTCTGAACATGAAACAGTAACAGAGAGTCTGGCAGTCTGCTCTGAATGATCAGGAGTTTTCTGACAGTAGGATACTAACCAGCTTTTAGCATTTGCTTGTCACTCTCCTTGATGTCACACACTTTCCTCCAAAGTGGCAAGTAAAGCTAGGTGACTTTAATGATGATGGAAACAAGAAGACCCAGTAACACTCTCTGTACAGCAAATGACTTGATTCTCTTCATCACCTTCATTTATGCATATCAAAGGCAACTCTCAAGTCACAGTAGTAGCAACTTGTTTGCAAAGGCAGAAAAATTAAGCCAACAGATGTAGCTTGGAACTTTTGCCTTTTGTAGTACATGGTTCAGAAAGTTCTTTCGGGGACGGGCTTAAAAGGGAATCCTTCTACCTATTATATACTGGAATGTGGGGCAAAAATCACTTAGTTTTATTTCTCCTCTTTTCCTCTCCTCTTCTTTTTCCAGGAGCTGGGAACAAATACAGTTCCAGAACTGCCTGTGGAGCAAATGGTAGAATTCAGTGTCACTCTCACTGATCAGGAGTACACAGCGGAACTTAATGATCCCAACTCCCCGCAGTACCGACAACTAGCTGCCAAATTTCAGCTACAGGTAAGGAGGCTGAGTGAACACCAAAACGTTGGCTTTGTACCTTGGCTGAGATTCATATTATGAAACTACCTTCACCATGAAACAGAATTATAATCTGCTGCCCTCATTTGCAACAGATAATTCCTGTTGCCTCAAGACCTTCAGTTTTCCTTCATGTACAGGCAACTTTTCACCTGGTTTAGGCCATCTGTTCAGCTACCAAACTAAGAAGCCAACATCTTTGTCAGCAATAGAGCCTCAGATAACTGATGAACAGAATAATTTTAGGAATACCATTTGGGCTTAATCAGGAATTCATGGACAGTACTTTGTCATAATTTAATTTCTACAATAAACCTAATGAGAAATGTAATATAAATGTTAAAAGTAATTAGCTACTGTTGTCTGAACTATTCTTCAAAGGACTTCCAGGCATTTTATTGTGCATTGCCACAGTTTCTGTAAGAACTGGGACATCTGTGGTATTTTATTATAATTCATAATAGTAACTGAATGTTCAGCTTAATAGATAGCAGTTAATGACTTGAGGATCCCAAAAGGTTTTCTTAGTAAAATTAACTAAAGCTTCTCATCAGTTTCACAAGCGTTCCTTAGTGCAAGTTATTTCACTATCCTTGTTCAGTTTCAGATAGGCGTAGAAAAATTGTGAAGAATGTGCTGGCAGAGCTGATAAAAAGTAACTTCTCCAGAGATTTACAGTATTATCCTTGAACAGAACTGTCTGCAGACTTTGTTTACTAAACATATAATGGTGTAATTCAGCAATCTGATTTTTAAGTTATTAATTTAATTAATAGAAGGGTGAGAAATGCAGTCCCTCAACTGTTAAATTATTTTCCATTGTCATGAAATTTTGTCTGTCTACTTTAAAGAGTCCAGAGCTGTTCTGAACATGCAGTGTTGAATAGAAAATGATTTGTAGTCCAGTACCATGAAATACACCTGATATGCTTTCCTCCAAAGATAGACCATGAAGAAGGCAGAGGGTGATCTTTATACAAAGCAGTTTTAAAAGGGCACTGAAAGGGTGAGAGTGAGGAGTTTTATTCAGAATTAAAACCTCATCCTACTACATGAGCTCCTGTACAAATTCCAGAGAAGCCCTTACAAAGGCTGGAGCCATGAGTTCCAAGCTCAGTTTCTAATTCATTCTAGGACATGGCAAAAGGGAAAAGCTGCAGCAGACATTACACTGCAAATATTTAGAATTACATCTGTATACCATAACAGACATTTAAAATCACACAAAAAACAGAACACAGATTCAGATGCTTATGCTACTCAATGAATAAAGATTCATTTAGCAAAATGAATTTAGGGAAAAGGAAGCTACATATGTGCGTACAGTTAAACGAAAGCATCAACTTCATTATGATATAAAGAGAACCAATGAGGGACTGAACAGAGCCCATGCCAAGAGTCAGCTGGAAGTGCAGGCTAAAATGGGTTTCAGTTGCATAAACATGGATATCTGGTGCCATTTTAGGTGTCCCACGTTATCCAGCACAACTGCAAGGACCTCTCAAATATGAGAGCTGCACTCTTTTAAACCAGCAACTGAGCAGAAGATGACCTTAATGCATCTAAAATCATAGTGCTTGACTAAGTTTAGGAAAACTAATTGCATCCTAGTGATTTAGGTCCTTAATCTCTGTTACTTTGAGTGAACATTAGTCACATGAATAACTTTTAAAGTCTTCCCATGATCTAATTGCTGCTTCTGCACCATCTCTACTAAGTCAGACTAAGAACGAAATGAAGTATTTAGCTCAGCACCTTTCCTACTGTCCTCTTGTAGGAGATGGGCAAAGTGAGTGTAGATGGTAGGCCATTTTCTGCACTAGACTTCAGCTTCTCCTCTGCTTGGTGCAAAGAAAAAGCCATCTAGGCTGATACAGTGGGGCTGATACCTAGTATTGTGACTATATACTGATCTTCTGCTACTTCTTCACCTCACTTACACTAGAGATGCAGAGAAACCTCTGGGTCTGACTGCCCATTCCCTACCTGTTCTGACAGACTGTCACACATGAATGGATGAGTTTTAAATGTATGCTGGGTTTGAACAGAATTATATAGCTAAGGAAGAGGAAAGATCTCCATATTAGTCCATATACTTTTTAAGTGATATGATGAATCAAAAGGACATGATTCCTCAAAAGGCTTTTTCTCTTCTTTTCAAGAGCTGAGTTCCCTCAACTCCACAGGTTTTGCTCGCAGAATGAAAGGCTTAGACAGTGTGTTGCCTAGTACTTAACATGACCAGGAAGTGAATCAGAAAGGAATTGTGGATCTGTGTGTTTAAAACAAATCCCTTTCCTCTGACATAGTACATGTACATGAAATATTTCATTTGACTTAGCTGTATAAATGTTGCTACAGTTGGAAAAGACTAAGATCTACAAGCTGGATCTCAAAATGTTAATTCTTGAGGTGCTGATAAAAACACTTCTTATCCTGAAGTCTGAAAAATTTATATAGAATTCACTTTTTCTGCTCATTGTTTATTCTTCATATTGCCTCTTCTATTCAAAACCACGTAACTGTACAATTGTCTACATTAGAATTAAAAATATATAAAGTTATTCTATTTGTACAAGACACTTAAAACTGTTTAATTTATAAATGATTTGTCAAATAATATAAATCTATCTGCATTTGGTTAATATTTCTAAATAATTAACAATTTACAGTTACGGTAACTTGAATCACAAAATTATTCATGAACCAATACTGCTGAAAATAAGAAAGACATTTGATTCATATTGTTTGTATTATGAACAAGATTATCACTGATATACGTAATTAAATAACTAAAAACATCTGTATTTTGTATTTCATTTTGCTTATTAACAGGTAATATAGGCAGCATATACAAACCAAATATTGTGTTTAAGTTGAGCAATAATGATATCACAAAGAGGGCAGTTGAGAGCTTTTGCTAAACTCTTTCTGAAATATGAAAAATATTGTCCAGGTAGTCAACCTGTGCTTACTTTTTAGTGTTAGAACTTACACTGAATTAATGATTTTATGATTTTTTATAGATGCAAAAAATATTTGAGAAACTTCCAGGATTCAAAGAAATCCACGTATTAGGATTTAAGTAAGTAAGAAAACAGGAATCATTTTTCTATTGTTTACTAGGGTTCTTCTCTTTCTTCTTTCCCTCCAACGTGAAGAGATCTATATAACAGCGGGGTGTGTATTGCTATAAGTAGTTTTCTGGGAACAACAGAGAGACAATACAGAGAGAAGTGCGAACACACCCCAAGTGAGGCTATGAGGTTTTGAATTACTAAGCAGAAGCAGCTTTGATTCCCTGATGAGTGAAGCAATCAATAAATCCTTTGAAATTGTTTGCTAGCAACGTTGTATTAAGAATTTTCTTAAAAGAGAGTTAGGAGTATGGATACTTAGGTGGCTTTTTTGTGTGTGTGGATCCTGTGCCCTTCATGGATCACAGTGAAGGTGCCTTGGCAAGAGAAGGTTGCAGGAGGATACACGTCCATACATATGAATGCTTTCCACTAGGTGTTTCCCAGGTGTTTCAAACAATTAGAATTGTTTCATTCAATTTGCTTTCTGTCTTGCCATTATTTTAGTGTTAGCTTCCTTGTATGTATACTGCTAATTCAAGCTACTGTGTATTTTTTCAATTGAGAATCTACAGAGGAGGGGGGGATCAAAAACTGAGAATTTGATATGGTTATGCTTTTATAGATAAGAGCACATTATGTAAAGAATCAAGGGAAAAACAAATTACTAATAGTAGGAAATAACATAAAATTGAAAGGGAATAAAGAGCAGGAAAATAAGATGTAAATTGATGTGGGCTTACGGCACAGCATCAGGAACATTCAGTCCTTCCAGTAATATTTAATACACTTTGAAGAACATTCCTGTCACCATGCAATTTTAGACAAGACTATACGTCTTCCTAGCTTTTCTCTCTGCAAAAATTGCTGGGGAAAAGAAGAGGGAAGAGAAAGCAGAGTGAAAATTAGTTGCTTACTTTTTGAAAAATGAATGTGAGAAAACTAAAAGCTAGCTACTGCAGAACAAGCAGAGAAAAACTGTAGTAGTATCTCACAGTTACAACATGCAATAACTAACCTCTTTCAGCTGCAACTCCAGGAGATCTGGGATCCATTTCTGTTTAGTGCCTTGGTCTTAGGAGCTGATATGAAAGTACTTTCATCAGTGTGGAAGACCAGGATTGCTTCCCATCACCTAGTAATTTAGTTAGCTCCTGAGAGTTACAGATCAGCAAAGACAGGTGTTGCTGTCCATTCTCCATTAGCCATATTGCTGCATGCATTAGCAGCATTTCACACAAGGCAATATGGAAGGACAACATTGGAGCTATGCTAGAGAATTCATCAGGGAAAATAACAGGGCATTATATTACAGAAGGTCAACACAGGCTTGTCTTCCAGAGGTAATTAATAGGTCAAGTTACCCCCGTGACTATCATCTGAGTAGGCACCAAGTGTGGTAACTGTAATAGTTGCTACTACTGTCACAGGTGTTCATTGTCACCATAAAGACATAGATTAGCAATGACAGTGCTCAAATTGCACCATTTGTAGTGGAAAATAGGAAAGCAGATATTTCAAACTCTCAAAGTAAAATAAAATTCTTGCTTCACCACTCAAAATGGGGAGATTCCCATTGTTCAGAAGGGAAAAAATGAAATTATGGAGAGTAGGCTGTCATTTTCATACCCAGATAAAAATTAGAGATGACACATAGAAGATAAGATAAACTGTCAAAAGGTGTTTTTCATTTACTGGTACACATGAATCTTTGTCTTTCTTTCTTTTGCAATCCTTTGTCACATCCTGTCTTCTGTGATGAAATGAAGACAGAAGAAGGAAAAAGATGGGTAAGTTTCTGTAATTTGTAATTAAGATTAATCATTTTATAGCCTATCAGATGTAGATAGATATATCAATAAATGTTCTTTAAGTTGAAGCGACAGCGTGAACTGATTTGTGTTCTGCCTAAGTGCAAAATCTGTTATATAAAGCAGCAGGGACAGCTTTTACCTTAATCTGAAAGGTTTGTGTAATCAGATTTTTTCAGGATGTCTCTGAAGGAAGGAAAATTATTTGACCTAAGAAAATTCATGTTTAGATGAGTAAAGATCTCTACCTGTCATAAACTGAAAGTGAAAAAAAAAAGGGAAACTTCATTTTTTAATTTTTATTTTTGATCTGCTGTTTCCTAGCTGTGTTTCCGTATACACATTATCTTCAATAGCTATGTAGAATTTGATTTGTTACCTCCATTATCAGGCCAGATAGAATGGCAAAGAGACCAGTTACTAGCTTGATAAAACACAGGGAGCTTTTGACTCGTAATACAAACAGCTATAGAGTCTTATGCTCTTGCTTAGAAGTGCTGCTAGGGAACAATTTGTCTAGCAGTTCCCACAATTTCTCTTTTACTCGTAGCTTAAAAGGAAAAATTGTCTAATGCTTTTCCTGAATTCTTGCAGTGTCATACAAATGTAAATACATAGCAAATACTAGATAAAGTGAACTTCCTCTCTCTCCAGTTATTTGATATTATAAAAAGCAACATAGTTGAGTACAAATATTTTACAATGTACTCATTATTTTTCATTTTAATTAGGTGAATTTACCATTTATGAAAAATGATATATTAACAAATGTAAAAATTTTAGCCTTCTGTTAAACAAATACATCTAGGGAGAAGCTGTACACATTCATTTGGACTTGGAAAAGCTAACTCCCATTGTGATATGTGATTTTCTTTCCACATTAGCTAACTTACTTGCTGTTCTTCAAAATGAGCCAAAAGTTGCCCAGAAGTGATAGCATTTTTGCTTATTTGCAGTTTTATGAATTTTTTAATCCCTTTTCATAGGTTCCTGTATAATTAATAGGTGATTATGGCTTCTAAGAACCCCAGCATGCATTTATAACCATTTGAACCAATAATCATTGACTTCAAACTGTATTACGAGTTCTACAGGTCTCTGAGTAGTCACATTAAACTGGATTATGTTAGAACATTTTTATAATTTTTGATATTGGAATTTTGATTAAAAATTATGAGTAGAAGAAAAAAGGTTTAAATATAGCAAAAGTAACTGGAACATGACAGTCTCATTAGAAAGAAGTCTATCTGCCTTATTTTTACAGAAGACAGTATGTTATGCTTGCATATACTTTTGTTTGTTTGTAAAATCAGTCCTCAGCCAGTAACTGATTTTGATGCACTGGGCATTTTTTTCACCTTCTCCTTGCAGATCAAGCAGCACTATAGCACGATATGTGGTAAACTTTGAGAGAGATGGCTCAGAAATCAAAAGCACGGCAGATGACATCTCAACTATTGGATCTAATAAGGTTGAAAATGAAAAAAATCCACTTTCTCCAAAGGAAGAGATGGAGATATCAGCAAGTAAACTCACCGTAACCGACCTTCAGCAACTGGTTGCCATCGCACTCCATGAAGACCAGTCCCTGCCAGTGGATCTTGGAACACTTCAGTTTACTGATGGTCAGTAGGCAGGCCAGTGCCAGGCACAAGTCTGAACCTTGTCCTTTCAAACTGATGCAATTTCAGTAAGGTCTCCTTTGCTTATCTAAGAGATTGTTTCCATTTGATGTATCCCATTCTCCTAAGTGTTGCATGGCATCCGAGGGATCCACACATCTAAGTTAAATTTTATAGTAAATTGTGCCTTTATACAGCTTAACTTCTAATCACATTGGAGGATCTGTTTCTTGGTTGGTTTTTTTTTTAGAAAAGCTGAATATTTTACACACTAAGACAAATAAGAGGAGAAGGGAGGAAAAAAAAAATGAATTTTCAGTATATTGTTTAAATTTCCCAGTATGGACAGTCTCCTTTCTTTAATAAGACAAAAGTGAGGGCTTCCTCTAAGATAAATTTAGCTTTCTGAAAGCTAAGTCTCAATTGTAAGCAAGACATCTAACCTCCCACTGAAGTCAGAGACAGACACCTTGAAGAGCATTTGCTCCCAAGCTCAAATCTGTGGTGTGAATCACACTGTAAAGGTGCATTTTGCACTCTGAAACACAGAAAGAATGTAGACGAGAAGAAGAGTGTGAAGACCCCCAGCAGAAGGTTGAAGGGCTGCACGCTGTTCAGTAACCCAGCTAACAAATATCCCTTCATAGCCCGTCGATTGTTCTTTTCAAAGCTAGCATAGCCCTAGTTTTGGGGAGGTCAGCTAAAAATGGGGAACATAATTTAAAATATTTTTTCATAGATATATTTACCAAACTGTTTTAAAACATGCACCAAATTTTAGCTGTAGTGTTTCATTTACAGACAGCAGCATTTTATTTTCAAAAAAAAATACTTACATGAACTAATACTGAATAAAATGAATAAAATGTATTAAGAATTTATTAAGAATAAAATGTCATATTTTAATGTAGATTAAAAGTCCCATGAAAAAATTTCATGGATATGGAACACTTTCATAATAACTATTTTAATCAAGTTTTTCCCCTCTAGTTATTTTTAACAACCAATTTTAGAAAAACAGCTTGCATGCAAGTATGTTCAAAGAGCTCTTCTGAGGGGGTGAAGGGAACAAGTGGGCACTAAAACCAAAACACTGAGAGTAACAATGGTGTGGACTCTGGGTAAAACTGAAAGAATTTAGGCTTAATGAACAACACAGCATAATGACTCATCATAGCCCATGCAGATTTAACTGAGCGGTTCATACTTCAGCTGATTTTAAGCACTGATCCATAGTTCAGCTCTCTGCAGATCTATCCCATTTATACTAAATAAAGAGTACAAAGAATACTCCATATAAAGTTCCTGTTTTCCTCATAATTGTCAGTTTAAATGAAAATGTATGCCTCTTTCTTCTTAACATGGATTTTTTAAAAGTAATTTTTTGGTGAAGAATAGTTTGAATACTGTTGGTTTTTTTTTAATGACTTGATGTGTTTTGATCAGTCTTCAGTGTGCCACTCCTGAAATACTGTGCACGCTGTTTCTATTTTTTCTTTTTTTTTTTAGAATCTCTTATACCACCTAGTGATTTGGATAATGATATCCAGGCCATGGTCACTATTCCTCTGGCAGGCCCTGATTTGGTAAGTTAATACTGATTGTTATATTTATTTGTTTCTCCACAAGAAATAAAATTAAACAGTGTTAAGATGTACATAAATATACAGAAAAATGCTTTTATGCTAAAATACATATTTGCCTTTTATAAATGCTAAAGGACTAAAGTTGTGGTGTTATACTGCAACAGAGATACTGTTTAGAGCATTTACAGGTGAATATTACTGCTTGATTTTCTGATTTTAATTACAAAGTAAACAATGTCTCACCAGTTCCGTAGTACATCTCAATGACAGAAGCACAGCAATTGACAGGGATAGTGAAAGTTATCTTTCTTTAATCATTTTTAAAATTATAGTCAATGTGATCAGGATCACATGCACGTGCCAAACATTTTAGACATCCCGTGACTTCATGTTAAGTTAGCTGTTTGCAAGCTTCTGTGGCTAAAGATTATTGGCATTTTTAGTAATGAAACTTCAACATAATAATGAAAGATGATTTTAAAAAAATTTTTCAGGAGGACTCCATGAGTGTGGAACTCCCACTAGGTTACCCCAGCCCAGCAACAGTGGACCAAACAGGAGACATCTTGGTCAATGAATTTACAACTGGAATCACTGTGCTAAGTGGAGAGATCAGTGCCCCTGAAGACTTTAACAATTTTGTTTCATCTGAACCTGTGTTCACTACCAAACCCTCCAGAGAGCCATTTCAGGACAAATCTCCTCCAGACACAGAAGATATCGCTACTGACCACCAAAGTTTCACAGTGCCTTTCAATGCTCTGGGTAGCACTAGCAGTTCTCCAAAACCAGAGGATTCCTATTTGCCTCCTCCAGCAGATGATTCCACTAGCAATGACTTAATCACTGACGGGTACAAGTCTCCAGCAGAGCGGGCTACCACACTGGCAGTTTATACCACGGGGAGCTTCACCCTACCTAATCTCCTGCAAGCTGGAGATGAGAATAGTGAAGCTGAGGAGAAGAAAGAACTGACTGATCTCACAGAACCACCTTTCAAGGAACCTGACCAAGGTAGTCTGTCCGGACAAGGTAAGACACAAAAGATTTTTTCATAAGAGACAGTAGCAGAGATCCAACTGTTATTACATAAACAGTCATGTATATGTACAATAAGCATTCCTTTCAGTTGTGACAGAAATTTTTCTGGACTATCAAGGGTGAAAATCTACATTTCTGATACTCACTTCAGGAAAAATCCTAATGTACCTGACTTCAAGGTTGTCAAAGCAAAAACAAAAACAACAACCAATGCCTAATGATAAGGCACACTTGCTACAGGGCATTACAGTTGGTAAAAGTTCAAAAAGGCAGAGAAAAGAGACGTAAAAAAATATTCTGGTATTTAAAGCATGGAAGGTAAATTACTTTGGGTTCTACAGACAGATCTAGATGATAGCAGCAAGACTATAATGAAATAATTTATTCCAAGCAAAGAGTACCACAGGTCGGAAAAGTTTGCATATCTACAGGTCTGATGAATGAGAAAAACTTCTTAAAATTTCTGGTTTTGATGACTGTTGATTCAGTTTTATCCACACAGTAGGGCTTTTTAGAGGCACCTAGATACATGAGAAAAAACACATAATAAATCAAAAAATATATATACATATATGTGTCAGGGTGGAGAAAAGTCTGTATAATTTAGCTTTTAAAATGAAAAATACATGATAAGCATGTTTCCCAGTTATCAGAAAGTGTTCACCCTGCAGATGAAAAAAGTACAAAGATATTCAGGTTGTCTTTAGGGCACAGGCAAATTAGACTTTCCCCTAGAACAGCAAATGCAACAAGGCTGCTGCGTTCATCATCACCACCAGCAGCTCGGAAAGCTACGCCAGACACTGCGGAGAACTGTGGTGTGGGGGTAACTGGATTGTATGGGGCAGCAGCCTCCACTGGCAAAGCAGCCAAAGCACGGCTCCTGCCATTGCCCTTGATCTGTCCCAGCTCTTGTCTGCTCCCTTTCCTGGTACCCAACCTGGCCTCACCAACTCAGCGTTAGGTTAGTGAACTTTAATTTTGCTTACACTTCTAAGAAGCCTGTGCTAGCTGTGAGATGTAAGAGGTTGCTACAAACACACGGGACGAATTAGTACTTTGATGAATACTCAGATGTGCTTTGTCTCCGATTTCTTACTGACCCTCTCAACAGAAAAGCAGAGGGTAGGTAAGAATTTCACAGGAATCAGCAGAATGCTTTGAAGTCCCCATGTAGCCTATAAGCAATACTAAAATATTTGCAAAGAACGAACAAAAAACAAATTCAGTGGTAGACTTCCCACTAACACAACCACACTCAGTGCTTCTGAATCTCAAAGAATGTCATCCTCAAAGCCTGTATGTTTGCTCCCTGCTTCAGGGAAGATACCTGCTCTCATAAGAGGCTCTACTCTGTCCCTGTTCTGCCAGCTCCCTCCTTGCTCAGCCCTTGGCCTTTCATGTCCCATCCTGCACATCAGAAGCCTCTTGGAGTGAGCATAATGAACCCTCCTCCCTCTTTCAAGATGTTCCTTCTTGACCCAGCATGCCCAGAAACAGCAAGAAGGCACATTCATCCCTGCTGCCTGCCTGCAACCAGGCAAACAGGCTTTGTTTGCATAGCTGATCGAAATACCCCACCGAGTGGTGACAACATCCTGCGCGACGAGCCCACACAGCAGAACTGTGAGAGGGCAGAATGCCCATGTAGTGTACTGTCTGCAGTAATGTTCTTTCTGGATCCAGTGAATCACAAGACTGGCATTTTATAGAATAAATAATGTAAAGGCTGACACTTGGGATCATACACTAACCAGCTCCAGACAGGGAAGAGCATAGCACATTCCATGGTCATGTTGTTGTACCTGGTGGTTCATGTACTGAACAAAACTCCCTGTTCTATAGTCTTGCCTTTATACACCAAGTTCTGAAGTGAGAGAAAAGCAAGTATTTTCTGATTAGCAGAGTGACTTAAAGATCAGAAAACCACTTCTCATAAGAGTCAGTTGTGAAAAGTTCCTGAAAATAAAGTTTATGATAAAAAGTGTTAAACACAACTGTTTTCAAACTCACGCTGAGAAGTCTTTTAGTGCTATTGATAAAAGCACAGGATACTTTCAAATAAGCATACAGCACACCTTTAAATAATATTCATTATAACTGTGGAAATGTGATATATTTGCAGGGGGGGAAAAAAAGTCATATGTATTTTTCATTTTATTCATACGATGAGTTAGGGATTTGGTGTTATAAAAGCCACATAAAACCAGATATCTATTTTGCTGTTTGCTAAATAGCTGAAAAACCTGGCAGCCTAACAGCTCCAAATGACTGAAGAGAAGAAGCAGAGGGTATTTGGCTCACCAAAAATACAGAGCAACTTGCGCTGAAGATATTCGTTCCATTCTTCTTATTCAGATCAAAAATTATAAAGAATTTGTTTATTGCAATTTATTATAGTTACTGCCTGACTGTTTTTCACTGAATGAGAGCAGGGATACAGGAGACGGACATTTCTCTGGCCCCAAGGTTCAACCTTGGTTGATTGTTGCTCAGTGCTAGTGTGGGACCACAGTTCGTTTGGCTTTTGCACAGGCTGTGATAAAATGGGGATGAGATTCTGTGTTTCTAAACGATCCTCAGAGACAATACATTGCATAGTTTAATGAGTTTCAATGTCATCGGGCAAAATATCAGGACCTAGGGAAATTTTAGGAAGGATAACACAAATGGAAACTTCACTGCTTACTAACCCAGATTTCTTCAATAAATTTTTCTCATGTAATTTGAAAGTCAGTAAAAAACTACATAAAGGTTTTTCTTTTTCCTAAACCCATTATTGCTAGTGCCCAAACAATATGGAATTGTTCACTTAAAGAGGTGTGGGTCTTCTGTAAATGCAGCTTTGATCCTGTAAGCACCTGATACTGACCCTTTAAACACCATTGCACATTTGGGTTGCAACCTGTCAATCTGCAAAACAGAATGAACTGTCTAGAGCTGTAAAAAAAAGCTTCCCCAATATAAGGTCCACTATCTTGTTCCTCCTTGTTGAACACAAGCTATGTCTAAACCAAGCACTAGAATGTAAGAATTCCATCATCATCTCTGCAACAGAGTAGAAGGAGAAAAATTACTGTTCCCTATCTAAAAAGAAGGGATGCTGTGTTAGCAACAACTGTAGTTATTATATTTGCATAAAATCTTATAGTACACAAAACATACTGCATGCTTAACAGAAGAGAGATGTTGAAAATTTATTTAATGAGCTCTTAAAAGAGTAAATAGTGTATACTCTTTAAAACTTTTTCTCTTTGTGTAGCTTTTTCTATTCTGGAAGTCCTCTGTACAGCATTCCCTGTACTCTTTGATTTCCCTAGATGTTGTATATTTTGTAGGAACTGATAGACTTTGATCTGGAAATTCAGGACTGAACAACATTTATGGCTGAGGTTTTATTAAAGTCAACAGTGTCCGTGATACTAATTTTTATATGGCAAGCAGAATTCCTCACTAGCAGGTACTGAATTTTTCACATTTTGTGCCTGGCTGCTTTTCATAGTCACGATTCTTAGTAAAAAATTTTGAAAAAACAAACCTTTTAACTGTTGCTGGTATGAAACAGCAGGAACTACTTAGACAGTGCTGTATAAGGTTGGACAGAGGGTTAGGGTTTAAACAGTTTCTGGCTGTTCTACTACATAAATTTCCAGCCATTTCCCCACCCTGCAGTCCAGAAGATTGAGCAAATTTTCTTCATCACATGTTAGAACTTTAAATTCACTCTTCTTTACCATGAAAGGAAGAACTGGCTAGCAGAAATAACATAGTTTGAGATTCTTTTAGGTGTCCTCATCAGCTGTATGTTCCACATAGACTTTATTGCACAGGTTATCACATATGTGTAACTACAAGATGAACATTACTACAGATTCCTGAATACTGAATGTCTACAACCCACACCAACTACTTTAATTGTGGCTAGCTGAGATCACTGAGCAAAGCAATAAAAAAAATTCTTTCACAGCTCCCCGAAAGATAATCAGACTCAGCCTCACACACACAAAACTGCATACAAGATGTAGGAAGAGTGAAAAACAGATGAGGGACAAGGAGTCAAACCATGGAGGATGGGATTTATCAGGCTTGGGCAGACAGTGGGAGGAGTGAGCCAGGAGCACATGTGAAGCTTCTTTCAGATGGTTCTATGCTCATTCTGGACAGTGATGTTGTCCATGGGCAGTGAAGAGCAGGGCAGTGAGGATGACAGCTGTGCTGGTCCAACGGTGATGGCAGTTACTCCACCCCTTGAAGTGGCCCAGAACTACTAAGAAGATGCTAAGCTGTCTTTAAAGTAACCCTAACATTTGCATTCCGAATTCAGTTTTGAGATTTCTCAATAGAATTAAGAGAAAAACCCTGGTACAAATTTCCAGACCTCTTACTGAAAAGTTCTGAAATGCCTGGGTCAGACACTGTGGTTTAAACATTTGGCTACTCAAAAAGGTTTTTCTTTGCTATAGCACCTTCAAAATCTAAGTTATTTTCATTTTCCATTTACAAACTGTGCAAAAATTCTGCTTTTTTCTACTGTCTGAGATGATACCTGCTCAGTGTTCTCAGCATTCCTCTTTCCTCTTCATATATATTTCCCCTCTGGAGGTAACTCACCAATATCTTTTCTGTATGGTTAAATTTCTTCTCCTTCTCTTTGCAGTCTTCCTGTGACTCTATCTAAAAGAGCCATTCAGAAGGAAGCCACTTGCATAATGTATTAGGCAGACTGTTTTTTCAAAAAGACCAAGAAAATTTCAGCATCAAAACAAATGCAAGCAGTTGTATAAACACATAAAGAGTTCAGGAGGTCTGCAACAACAATAATGATACACTTTTACTTCACAGTAAGAAGAATTTTAATTTGTGTTTGTTTTAACTGTAGCTACTAACAAATTATACAGTCCAGGTAAATGGTTATCCCAAAATCCTGACCATCATGGAGGAAGCGATATTTCTGGAGAAGTTATTCCGGAATCATAGGACAAAATAAAGCTAGCAGTAAAATCCTTCAGCTATCCTGCTGTACTACATCTCAGTCTCACCAGCCTGGATCATCCTCAAGCCCTCAAGAAAGACTCTAAGAGTAGAAGACTGTGCAGGTGTATCACAGAGTTTATTTCTGTGGGAAAAAGTCACTGATGAGGTGTAAATTGTGGTCACATCTCTGTATGTGTAACTGATAAGAACCTCATTAATTTCCATAATTGCTCTCATGCTCACACAGCCTTGTTGTGAGTGGTCCCCTTTGATATCTTCCTCCTGCCTAACAGTTAATTCCGTTGTGCTCTCTTCACTTGCTACTATTGCTAAGCAATCTCTAGAAAAACTCCATTTTCTGGATGTTCGGGGATTCTTTCTGCCTCTGCTTCATCCCCAGCTGCCTAAGCACCATCTGTGCTTAGCATAGCCTTCTGCTGGGCATAACCAGCATTGTCATGGAAAAGAAAACCTCATTACTCCTTGCAAGCACCCCTCCGGATATTCCCAGGAATGGAATTCACCCATTCTTTGTGCCAGGAATGCTCACCAGTTTTTTCACGTCGATGGTTATACAAGGTAAGAACTCCTCTGTTTCCTTGCATGTTTTTCTGCATTTCTTGTGGGTTTTTTGACCATAAACTGATATGCTTTTCTCAATATTCTTCCCCATCAGCTCCTCTCTGTGTGCTTTCACTTGTTGCTTGCTGCTTCAGATGTGCAAAGAAAGCTTTCCATGGAGATGCTCCTTCAGCCTGATGCTTGGAGAAGTGAACAGGTAGGTCTAGCTACGTCATTTTCTCAAACAGTAGATATGATATTGATCAGCCCAAAAGTTATCTGTGAATTGAAGATGAAGCTGAATGCAGAAATTTCAGCAGGCCCGTCTTAGGATACATCAGATTAAGAGAAAGTTCATAGCGTGTTCACTGTTATGATAAAATTAGAATTGCATATCCAAAGTATGACAGGTATCCTGAAGAGTCCTAAGGGTATTAAAGTACGTAGTTAGCATATGGGCAAAATTTAATTTTGGAACAGCAGAGACAACCTGAGTAGAACAAAACCTGCACTATGTCTTCAAAACATAACTAAAAATGCTGAAATGAAATAACTAATCCAAGCAAAAAGTTAGGAAAGAAGCAGAGTACTATCTATTTTCCCAGTTCAACACATCAATTATTTAAATTCTTAAGTTATCAAATCACTTCAGTGTAGCTGTATAATGAAAAAACGTAACACCTAATTCTCCACCTGCATAGATAGCAGGAAGACACACCTCAGTGCTCTGCCACTTGTTCACTCCTGCTTTTGACTCTTCAGTCTCTTCCCCAGACACAGGCACACATTGCTATCCTGCTGTTTCCACAGGTGCACACCTACACCAGATGCTCATTTTCTGCACACGCACTTGGGATTTCTCTCTTCCACGGTTGTCACTGTTGCTAGTAAACTGCACTGCAACTGCAGCTGATTCTGATGTACCTCACATGCTCCCTTTTAGGCTCTCAAAGCTGACCACCCTTCAGTACCTCTGTTTTCCAAACACTGTCATTTCTCCTATAATTACCTTTCCCCTGATGATTGTCTTCTTCCGTGTTCTATGCGATTTCACTCCAAACTCATAATCTCCCTCCCTCTAAATCCACTGTAATACTCCTGACTTAAAATCAGCCCACTAGTCAAAACTTCATCTTTTCATTGGTTGCAGGTAACCCTCCAGTGCGAGTGAGGAGTAACAAATGTAATAGAGGCTTTTGTACATTCTAGCCTCCAATCCCATCTTGTATTGAAACCAATCCATGATCAGCTTTCTGCCTATGTGCAGAGACAAGTTTTAAAGCTGAAAAATAACACCTTAGTATCCTGGATAAAATTTTTTAAAAACCTGTGACAAATGAGGTGGTAAAATAAGAAAAATATTTTGAAAGAAGTAATACAGATTTTTAGGCTGAGGGTGTAAGATTACCCTTTGCCATGTAATAAACGAATGAAGCTAATCAAGTTTACACGGCATATAGTCCAGCTGGAAGAAATATCAAGTGGCACTGCTGAGACTAACATGCCCTAAATAATGCATTTCCTTCACTCATTAAAAATCCTTGGTCTTGCTAGAAATGCTGGCTTTGAGAAATAACCTGTTATGATCAAATGGTAGTAAAATTAAGATTTTCTAAAATTATTACAGTCCTCTCTTCAGAGGATTCCAAATCCTTCCAGCGTAAGAAGGTCCATTTGAGCTCAGCCTGGCAGTTATGACAGTAAATTCCTTGTTAGGGGATAACTCATGCCACATGCACCAGACAATTATAGGCAAATTTTAACTTGCATGCCGTGAATCACATCTCTGGATGGAGTTTTATACCTCTATCTACCAGCTACCGAGGGCGCTTGGCCTTCCAACTTTGATTCTCTCAGCCATACCTGAGATGCCTTACATAGATGGCACTGATGCTAATATCAATTTAAGCTGTATGTTCTTCCATTTGAAAAATGCCATAGTAATAAAATCAACAGACAAAAAGACTTAAAAATCTTAAATAAAGGCAAATTTGCAATAATATTTATATTAAATTCAATGAAGTTTGTGTTTGTGAAAACCTAGAATGTGCAAAACTCCTGCCAGTGTAGATCTCATATATTTGCACATTGCAGTTTAAGAAAAAGAAAGAAAAATACAAAAGTTCTGACTTCTGGTTGAAGATAACAGCATTTTTTTTGCTTTCTCAATGCAACTTTATAAAAAAGTATATAGAGGAAAGGACTAAACACAATTTCAGGCAATGATAGCCAGGTGTAAGTTAGAAGGAGGCAGAAGTTTGGCTCTCATTCTGTAGAATGGTCAAATCACTATGTGCGTCAGTAAGAACATGATTAAACCTAGCCTGGATGCAAACTAATTAGTTGCTTGTTCATTTTATTGCATTTACATGCTTTGGTTTCTTTTTCATTGTTCCCCAGTTGGTGGATTTTTTTAATTAAAGTATTGTAGAATACAATACTTGCAGAGTAGTGTTGCCAATAACAGATAACTGAGTCCACAGTTGAAATTTTATATATGGCCAAATATTCCTTTAATAACTGTCTTTATTGCCATGCAATTTGGAATGATTGGCTTTTGAGCAAAGTGGGAGGAGGGTATTGTTGGCATAGCAAAACTTGTCAGGGGTTGACTGAGAAAACAAGAAGTATTGTTCACGAATGACGTCTTCCTACCTGAGGATTTCAATGCGTAAGTAGTATCTTTCAATAAAACTTGCCATTGTTTTTGATTTATTTTTCTAGTGATCAGGAGGAATGAGGTTGGAAAAATACTACAGCAGTAATACATTTTTGTCCTTTTCCCTAAATTTATACATGGCCTAGAGCAGTGGCTGAAGACCTCGCTAAACTTGTCTTAGATCATTAAGAGAAGTTCCATTCTCGTCCCTGTTAAATGTCTTATTCCTCATTTCAGAATTGGGCATTAACTGCAACTCCAAAGTGAAAGAATACAAATCAAAATTATGCTGAACAGTTCTTGAAGAACTTCAGAATATGCCTACATGATACTGCAAAGCTCCAAAACAAAACAAAAAAGCAGTGTGTCTTGAGGAGAATGCATGCCTGAAAGCATCAGGACAGACAACTTTGCTGGCAATACACGGCAGGGCAGAAAAGAATACACTCAGCATTGGGTGCAATTACAATAAAAGATTCTTCCTCCTTTGTTGGGAAGGGCTAATGAAAAAGTATCAGTTTCTCTTTGTCCAGGTACACCTATTACACCTATTTAAATCCAGTTTTCTCCGCTTTTATTGACAATTTCTCTTAAAATTATTGTAAGATTAGTACTAGTTATAGCTAGTATTTATTTCATACAGAGTAGTATACAGACAGCTAACTAGATATTTTTTTCCTTGTTTTAGTTTCCCGTTATATCTGTAAGTTCTATGATCAGTGACTCTTTGTTACAGTAACAAATAATGTTTCATCTTTGTATTATCACCGCTACCCAACAACAGTTAAGAAAAGTTAAATGCAATCAATATGTACCTTAATCCAAACATTTTACATGAGAACAATACAAGATATTAATTTAAATGCAATTTTTTGAGAAACTAGCTTATGTCTTAAGACTTCTGCACTCTGGTGTTATACGAGGGTCTCTTAGGGAATTTCAAAGCAAACGTACAGCTAAAGGCTGCATGGATCCATTTTACCATACTGTGTAGTTATTGCTGGTTTTAACAGCTGCTGCCTGCTCCCTAACGACTGTGCTCTGGCTGTTATGATTCAGAATCCAGCCATGATAGATGGATTTAACAAGCCAAGTCAGCGCTAAGGCATCTGGTCCAAAGTCATTATCAATACCACTAAAACTGAAATGTATTCTTACAATGCAACATAGTGTAAAACCAGCAGGATCTTCCCAGTTAAATATTGCCTTCCATCTCTCTCACAGAGTCGCTTGTTCCATTTCAAAACTATGAGAAAAATCAAATTAGCTACATCCAGGGCACAACAGTTTTGAAGAGTAAAATACTCCTCATTCTGTGACTTTCATTCCATTAGGTCCATGATTTTCACATGCAAGTGACTATGCAATATGACAAAAAAAACACTCAGTGTTTTCTTTTTTCTTGGCCAGTCTTAAAGTGCTTATCTGATGACAAGATTTTAATAGAGTCATGGTTTTTAACTTTCTAATTTCATGTTTGTCTTTTCTGCTTTTAGGTCCTTGGGCCAACACATTACTTGAACACATATTGTGTGACTTCTGTTTTGTATTTACCATTGTGCAAACTAATAAACTTCAATATAACAAACCTGTCTGATGGTCCCATCATCTCCAAACAAATGTTGGTTTTTTTCCTATCACACAGTTGAGAAAAACAGAGAAAGTGGGTAGGGATTTGGAGGGTAATATCAATTCTGAAGGATAGGTATTGTAACCTGTCAGATTTTGTATCTAATAATTCTAAAGTAAAATAAATAAAAAATAGTATTCCAGGTTCCAGATCCTCCATTTGGGGAGCTCCAAAATTGTTACAGTGTCATGCAGGAGCATTTTTAAATTTAGATGGATGCTTCTTTATGTTTCCAGGTGTTTGTAAAGCTTTAGGTTATTTTCACACAGACTTTGTTATTTTAAACTCATGAAACACAAGTTTTTCAAATTTAATTGTAGACCCATAAACAGAGAGCATAAGGGAGTAAGAATTCTCCTGAAGCTATGGTTTAAAGCGAGATCTTTCTTATTCAGCTTTGATTTTATTCCTTCATAGAAGCGTATTCATATTTGCAAAGTCACTGCTTCTCAGTTTTGCTTCTCTGTTTACTCCATTGTCAAGTCCAGACTTCTCAGTTTAGCATGGTATCTTACTTGTTTAAGATGTATTTTAATATGATTTTACTATGGTAGTAAATAGTGCAAAACTTCAATACAAAATAGCTTACAATAAATAATACAGCAGCCTCTAGCATTTTTAACTTGTTTTCATTGTAAATGTACTTACTAATTTTCCTACTTCACAAGAGTGTTCTAGTCTCAGTTGAATCACAGCTTTATGGGCAGTCACACTGTTCTGAGCTGCATCATTCTGCTTCCCTCAGGCAGAACTTGCTGCACCAAGGGAAAAGTTGCAGGGAGTAAAAGTAGTCAGGGCTTGGCTTTGTTCTTCATGCTTTACTCTAAATCTTTATGCATCTTTGAGGAATAAGTGAAGAATTCTTTGCTTTTTATTTCTTCAGTCATTGCAGAACTATATACAACTACTGACTTCCAAAAAAAGGAATGGTAGTAAAGATCCCATAGTGAGACGCGGGTGACATCATAACTCTGTTTGGGAGCAAACAACCCAAGTCAAACACAGTCTGCTGCCCTGGTCAAATTACTCAGATAAGCACGCAAGTCGGTCAATGAGGGTTGTCCAGTTGTTACTGAATAGAAGGTTGGCCTTGATGTCAGTGTGGGGAGTCCAGCTAAAGCATCACCCTTGGAAGATTCTTTCATAACAAACATACAAAATATTAATAAGTTATCATTGCTCAACACCCTGAATTCTGCAGTGGTTTAGCTCTTCAGGTCTTGATTTTGCAGATTTTCAGAATGTAAGGTAGAATGCAATTGTTCTGAGAATAATGAGAGATGACTATCATTATTTTATCAGTATTTTATTGGGGTGCATAATACTCCACTTGTATGTCAGAATGACACTTCTTTGTGTCTTCGATGGTAAGAACATGACAAAGCACAGCTGCAAGGTACAAAAAGTTTCAGAATACACTGACAGCTTCTTACACAAGTTACACAGAGCACTGCGTGGTACTGGGGGCAGAGCTGCAGGTTTCAGGCTGCGCTGTGAAAAATTAGACTACTCATAAAGTTTCTGTCACACTACTGCAGCGGAAAAGTCAAGAGACAGAAGAATTTCTGGGACTGGAGATGGTGAAGCGATGGAGTTTGCTCCCAGTGAACTGAGGTTAACACAAGTCAGTGGAGAAGTTTGGTTGTTTACACTGAACACTGGACCTGGCTTCTGGAGAGTTCACATAGACAGACAGAATGACAGCCATAGGCTGTTCTGGATCTTCTGGCTTGGCCTTACAGTTAAAAAGACAAACTTAGTAATTATTCGCTGCAAGACATTTGTTGTGACACTTTAGGTTAATGATCCTCTTCCCTTCATTCTCTTAATCCTCATCTTACTTGTCCTCTAGTTAAAAATGAAAGACCTCAAACACAAATTTGGCACTTTATCTATTTGTCTGTACACAACAGTCCTGCATTCAGGGATTTTTTGGCATTTCAGGCACCAACAAAATATGTAAATTTGAATCCGGCTACTTGCTGTACCAGTCCATCTGGTGTTTCTATCAGCAGAGCTGCCCACAAGGAGATTCTTATCCTGCGTTATGGACCAGTCTCTTAATTGCATAGTTTTTCCTTTGTATTTTCTTCAGCCTGCACATACACAAGTACATACATATACATTGTAATACTGTAACTTTGCTATACAGAACAGTATCTGTCAGCAGACTTGGAAAATTTGTCTATTGCCAGTAGGAAATGTCAGTGCTTATTAAACTCATGAATGAAATGAAATGCCAGGCCCTCTTAATGTATAACCTTCTGGGCCTGCTTATTAATGCAAACTCACTAGAAAAATTTCCCATGACAATTTGACATTTTCCAAACAATAATTCCTTATTCATGGTCAATTAGGAGGGTTTTCCTCACTTAAAAAAAATGTAGGAGGACAAACTAATTACACAGATACCTAAAACAAAGCTGTTCAAATGGCAGCTGATTATTTCTGATGAATCAAACCTATGTATTTTACTCCCTCATTTGGGATTAAATGCCTGCATGCAGCACTCTTTTTACAAAGATTTAATATCGCAGTGCACCCAGGAGATCGCCTCTTAAATTAGTGTTTACACATCTTTGCCAACAGCAGTTTAATTTTGGATGCAAATCTCTGCTCAGCACAAGATTGTCGCACCTTGTCCAGGTAACACAAAAAAAATCTGGAGAGTTCGGTGAACATCTTTTTGTGGACGGATAAGTGGTGGCTGAGAGAGTTTTTTATCGCTGGCCGCCATTTTAACTCCATGTCATTGTTTAACCCTCAGTATGGTTGCTCTGCAGGTATATTAGAGTTCAGCATCTTATTACATGCTCTCTGTGAGTTCCCTACACCTGAATGATAGCTTTGTAGACCAAACTGTACACTGAAATGATGTATGCTGAGACGAAGAATGGCTAAATCTTCAGTGTTTGTGCTTGTAGAGGTTTCATAAAATAATTGCCTGTGTTTTTTCTGTCCTTTTGCTCTAAAAATCTCATCTACAAGGCAAACTGGATGAAGTATTACAAATAGTTGCTTTACAATGAAGAAGTTTAAGTGTATTTGGTATTCCTTTTCAAACTAATATATATATGTGCATATATATCAAACCAATATTTTAAATGCAACGAGGATATTTTTGGATTCCAAAAGTCTAGGTCTTCTTTGTTTCATCCACAGTTTTGAACTCCTTGGGATTCATTTTATCACTTGCTCATGCAGACAGTGGAAAAGCTTGGCAAAACCAGTTGCAAACCATTTTACTGCTGATTTCCACACGCCACTTGTGCGGGCATGTCTTGTAGCAGTAACGCGACACGTGTTGGACAAAGTGCACCCAGCAGAAGGGGTCAGTAGCCCCTGGGATCGAGACCGGGGCTGGGCTTTGCTCAGCAGCCTGTTCGGCGAGCCCCGTTCCGTTCCATCGTGAGGGCCTAACACCACCTCCGCGGTCAGTCGCTGTCTGTCTCAGCTGGAGAGACAGCGACTGATGAGAATCGGCAGCTTATGAAAACAGGTGATACGCGCACAGAGACCATCTTGGTATGCCCTCAAGGCCTTTTAAGTTACTTTACTTCCAATAAGAGGATGCCAGGAGACCTTTATAGTCTGTGTACAGACTATATATATATACACATAGCTATATGCCAAATGTGTAATATATGCATGGTTACTCTGCTTCAAACTTGCTGTAATTCCAAAGCCATTTCAGCATTTCTTTCTCCTGTAGTTACCTCTTTCTGAAATATAATCTGCCTAACAAACACCATCATGATTATATACTTGGTTGTCTGTTGTCATGCTGAGCGAAGGTTGCTCTGTGGAGCTGCAGGTTCATCCCATCAGTAGATCATCCTGCATTAATGCCTCAAGCGCTAATGCTAAGAAATCTGTTCTGACTTCCCCTAACTAATAAGTGACTCTCACTCCTCATCAGCGTAACAAGTAACAGCAAGAGCTTTGTAAACAGAGAACATCATTAGGCTTTGTTTTTCTAATCTGTCCGTATCCTTGATTACACAAGAAACATGAGGACATGACAAGGGAAAAGCATCTCAGGTTCTCAATGAGCATTAGGGCATCAAGCTGTGGTGCGGCGTCGGGTGTCACACGCAGCATGCGCAGCCCCAGTTCCATACCGCCCTTTGCTCTTCTCTTTTGGCTACTCTCCAGGACTGTAGCGACTAGGATGGTAGCCCTGGCTTTCTACTGTCAGCAGTGCAAATTACACATCACAGCAAATGACAGGGGACTGCACGAGTGTGCTGGTTTAAACTGGAATTTGCCACACCCACTTGTGGTCCTGCTGTGCTTCCAGATCACTGCAATCTGGCCTTGCAGTAAAGGAGGATCCACCACGTGGTCCTTTTCTGCATTCCAGCCAACGCAGATGGCTCCTATTAGCAGTGAGCTTCACAGTCTCTTCAAGAATCACCAGTACTCTAAGCTCATGAAGTGTTCACACACGCAGATGAAGGCAACAAGACTAACTATAAAAATCTGCCTTGTCCAATATGGGAAAGGGATACTAAATATTGACAGAGATCAGTGATCTTCAATAAATTAGCATCAGCCAGCTAGTGTTAAGGGCAAAATAGGCATGCCACTGCTCTGCAGTTGCCTCCACTAAAACCCTGTCTCTGAAAAACCTCGGCAGCACCCAGCTGCTACTGATTTGCTCCAATGTCCCAAAGTATGGCAAAACGTTTGCCCCTCAGCAGCAGCTGCCCAGGGCAGTTTGGGAACTGTTTGGAAGAAGCAGCTTTGGTGACTGCTCTGCTTTCAGCTGCAAGAAAACGTGGAAATCCTGCAAGAACATGGAAAAGTAGTTACATGGTCTTCTAAAGAGCGGGAGTGTCTTGCAAGGCAGTTGCCTTACAAACTTGCAATATCGTGTGCATCCAGAAAGCAGCAGATGTGCAAGGTGTCCTTTCCCTGATTACCCCTGTCAGAGTAGTCCGCATCGCCTTGTTTCTAGAATGCTTTTCCATGTGTGAACACACGCTGCTGCAGTAATAAACCCTGCTCTGGCAAGAAATTGCTCAATCTGCCTCAGCAGCCTGGTGAAATACAATGTTAGCACCTGTTACTCAATACCTGTTAAAAACGGCCTTAAAATACATTGTGCTTTCAGACAGGTTTATTTGTAATGGAATAACATTGGCACTTGTTACTGAGGCAGTGACTGCAGAAATAGAAGCAGATGCAGAAACGGTCCTTCCAGGCTACTTTATCTGAGGAGTTCTGCTTCAGACTATCCAGGCTGCTTGGAAATTGTCTCTAGAAGTGCACTTCCCCACAGAACAGACAGAAAACCCCTGGTTCTTCCCTTAGCCAAGGCACGCAAAACACTGGTAACAAATGGAAAAGCTTAGAACTGACAGTGTGAGGAGGAACCCTCCAGTAACACCATTTTACTGGTAATCCAGAGTAAAACTCACTGACCCTTCACCAGAGCCAGAACCACACTGCCCTGCTGGCAGGGTCCAACCACGACACAATGGAAAGTGTTTCCCCTTTTCAGAAAACTTTAACAGTAGTACTTGAGCACCTCAGAGAAACCAGTGAACCTCAACAATCCTACAAGGAGCTGAAGAGATTGGTTTAGATAACCAGCCATGCAAGGGGAAAATCAGGCATCTTACACAAATTCAGTGTGTGTGTTCTGAAGTCAGCAGACAGATACAGGCACTTCAAAAGGTCCAGCATGTTTGGATGGTTTTCTTCATGTGAGATAAATGTCTGTCTTGACTACAAAGGGAACAAAGATGATCGATGTAGAGGATGCATCTCATTTTTAAATGCCTTCAAGTGACATCAATACCACACAAAGGCTTGTACTCAAGACTCCCGAGGAGTTAGAAGAGGAACCAAAAAGTAAATCTAGCTATCTCACAGCCTAATCCAAGAGTTTAACCACTGGTCTGTCTATTACGTGTTTGACAATTTATTACTATTCATAAAATCATAGAATAGTTTGGGTTGGAAGCGACCTTTAAAAGTCATCCATTCCAACCCCTTTGCAGTGAGCAGGGACATCTTCAACTAGACCAGGTTGCTCAGAGCCCCGTCCAACCTGACCTTGAAAGTTTCCAGGGATGGGGCATCTGCCACCTCTCTGGGCAACCTGTGCCAGTGTTTCACCACCCTCACTGTAAAAAAAATTGCTTCCTTATATCTAGTCTAAATCTACCCTCTTCTAGTTTAAAGCTGTTACCCCTTGTCCTACTGCAACAGGCCCTGCTAAAAAGTTTGCCCCCATCTTTCTTATAAGCCCCCTTTAGGTACTGGAAGGCTGCTATAAGGTCTCCCCACAGCCTTCTCTTCTCCAGGCTCAACAGCCCCATCTCTCTCAGCCTTTCCTCATTGGAGAGGTGCTCCAGCCCTCTGATCACTTTTATGGCCCTCCTCTGGACCTGCTCCAACAGCTCCATGTCTTTCCTGTGCTGGGGGCTCCAGAGCTGGATGCAGGACTCCAGGTGGGATCTCACCAGAGCAGAGTAGAGGGGCAGAATCCCCTCCCTCGACCTGCTGGCCATGCTGCTTTTGATGCAGCCCAGGGTACAGTTTGCCCTCTGGGCTGCAAGTGCACACTGACAGCTTATTTCCAGCCCTTCATCCACCAGTACCCCCAAGTCCCTCTCAGCAGGGCTGCTCTCCATGCCTTCATCCCCCAGCCTGTATTGATAGAGGGGGCTGCCCTGACCCGGGTGCAGGACCTTGCACTTGGTCTCATTAAACCTCGTGATGTTCACACAGGCCCACTTCTTGAGCTTGTTCAGGTCCCTCTGGATAGCAAAGTATCTACTGATACTATTTATTGTTCACATATATTAATTTTATATACATATAATACTATTTATTATTTTATATCAACCTAGTTTATTAGTGTTTTATTTATCTTTTTAAACTACTGTCACTGAATCACCATACATATACTGCAACATACATAATGAAACAAACAGCAAAGGGGAAAATAATACATATGTCGCAGCTCTTCACACAAGTTTACGCAAAGTGGTAACCAGATGGGAGAAAATTCTTTCCAAGCATCTAATTCTAGTAAAATCACATACTTTGTCTTAGAGTAATTCTTTGCTGTTTTGAGAAGTGTGGTCAGCTTAGCAGAATGGGGTTAAATACAGGTATACAGAAAATAATCCACATTAGAGCAAGGCATTATACCTGCAGGGAGGAAGCAAAGAACTAGCACGCTCTGTTAAAGTAAGAGTGTCCAGCAAATAGACAGCTACCTCGTATTAAGATTTTCTTTGCTGAAAATGTTCATTTGTTCCTAAAACCAGCAATACAGCAAGCAGAAAATTGGACCTTCTTCATTTAGAAGCAAGGAAATGAAAAGGGTTTAGTAGGCATGGTGGCGTTGGGTTGACATCTGGGCTTGATGATCTTCAAGGTCTTTTCCAACCTTAATGATTCTATGATTGTGCGACAAAGAGCATCCACGGGCAACTCCTATGCCACGGACAGGGTAGTTGCCACCTCCTTCACTCAGGGTTATTCCTGATGCAAAAGTTTGCTCTCCCTTAGTGCTTTCACTGGGCACTGGGAGGAAATTAATGCACAGGGAATGGAAGAGTTCATCAGCTGGAGAAAAAACTTCTATCAGCTGATAAGTGAGTTTGCCTGCAGGTGGCTGCTAAAAGCCTCTCGTGAAGAGCCCACATAAGTATATCTCTAGAAAAGGACAAAGTTGTCAGTTTGGGTAGGTGTCTGTCGCTTGGAGGCCATCGTTTTCTGTGAAAGTCATTGTGGCCAGGTAGCCGCAGGCCACAGTCAGAGTCTCATTCACCATGCTTTAGATTTGCATTTCAGCTGCAGCCAGCACACATCCTAGATCCACAACAAGCCCCGATGGGAACCTCTTAAAGTTCAGCATCTGGCTCAAATGGCTGCTTCAGGCGCAGCAGATGATTTCTTAAGGTTTGAATTTGTTTTCACTGGGGCTGCTGTCTTTCAGGTAAATCGACACAGTTCACATCTGAAGAGGCTGTACTGTTTCTCTTAACCACATTTTGTGACTACTGGCAAATACTAGCTTTAAGCTCTCACAGAGCGCATCAGAATGACTCCAGCATGCAACTGATCTGAGGAGACAGCTCAAAGCTGCGATCTGCTCTTTCAGTCAATACAAACTGACTGTGTGATTATGTACCTTCAAAACAAGAATGTGCTTTGGAATGGCTCAGGAAATATTTACCCAGTGTAAACATTATTTAAATACAGCACCCACAGAAATCTCATCACTCAAAGATGAGGATGAGGTGTTTTGTTCCAATAGTCCTCCCCTGGTGATCTAAACAATATGTCTAGATAGTGTTAAAGCTTGTTTTTAACAATGCTTCAGTGGAAATACAATACGCTTGCTGTTTACATGCTTGACGTTTGCTATGCTTGCTTTTCAAAATAGCTATTTATTTTTCCTTTGTTTTTCTGCAGCAGTTAAGATCATGGATGAACCAGAATCATCAGGCGATGACGTTTTAGCTACACTCAGCACTTACGAAACGTTGCCTTTCTTTATTGGTTCGAGTGATCTCTCTACCACGCAGCCTGGAGAGGTGATTACAGACGTGCTACCATCAGACCAAACGGCACCACCGCCTGCAGCAGCCAGCCCACCCTACAGCCACTCCGAGGTCACTGAGCAGTCCCTGGAAGCACCAGACCCCGGGGTGCCCACACCTGAGAGCCTTCCTCCCGACGGCACCGGGACAGGGGTGCAGGATATTGCTGCCGAGTCAGATCATGCCGATGCGACGAGCACAGCGGCACTGGATGAAGTGGAGCGTGGTAGCGGTTATATCCCCGTGCGAACAACCGAGCCTGCAGAAGCCACCCCAGCTCCTACGCTGAAGTACGTAACCACCAGCTCCATGACAACCACAGCCAAAGGCAAAGAGCTGGTGGTTTTCTTCAGCCTGAGGGTAACCAACATGCACTTCTCCGATGACCTCTTCAACAGGAGTTCGCCAGAATACAAAGCACTAGAACAACAGTTCGTGCAATTGGTAGGTGAAAATCGACTTGAACAACACGTGTAACAGTCAGGCAGAGTGTGAAGTAACGCACTGAGGGGCACAGAATTCTAACAATATCAGACCCTACTACAACTCGGTCTGATAAGCTGCATTTTTAAAGGACAGGTAAGCCTGGGATGCTCTCAGGGTATGAAGAAAGAGTTTATGAAGGTAGCGCTGAAAGTTTTCACTTGTTCAAGGGACTCCAGATCTATGGCATGTAATTTATTTGGTTTTTGCTTAGATTCATGTCAACAGTATAGCAGTGCTGATTACATCTTAAGGTGTGTGTCCACATGGTGGATTTAAAAATAGGCCTTTTAAAATAGACCATAGCTTAGCAGAGGGAATATGATTAGGTCTGGATTTGCTCTATGGGTACAATAGGGCAGCAGGTCAGCTCAGTAACGTACCTGTTATGCTACCCCCTAACCTGCCTGGATTGAATGTTTGAAAATAATTAAAGCTGGCTCCAGCTGAATAAACTCCCCAACTGCTGTGCATTTCATTACAAGGGAAATTGCTGCCCATCCATCAATACATTACTGAGAAAGATGCAGAAGTCTGGTAGAAATTAGTGCTAAACAGAAAATTGAATTTGTTGATGGAGCTTTAACAATTGCATTAAATTCAGAGAAATAAGTGTGCAATTAGTGTATTTGATAGTGAAAAGTGACTAGAAGTGAAATTAATGGCAGGCAGACATTGACAGTAAGTTAAAATAAAGGCAACTTTCTGTTTTTCAGCTACTTCCATACCTTCAGTCCAACCTCACAGGTTTTAAGCACCTAGAAATACTTAACTTCAGAAATGGAAGTGTGATTGTGAACAGCAAAATGAAATTTGCCAGGACAGTGCCATACAATATCACGGAAGCAGTACACTGTGTTTTGGAAGATTTCTGTGATGCTGCAGCCCAGCACCTCAATTTGGAGATTGACAGCTATTCCCTGGATATTGAGCCAGGTAAGACTGCGTGAATAACTTATGTGCGAAACCACAGCCAAGCAGATAATCTTTTCCAGACTGTTACAGCTTCAGAAGGATTACAGTTTTGGAAATAATGATATTAGCAATAGCCTCCCAGTGATCAGGAGCAAGAAGAAAAACAAAGATATCGCAAACTGAACTCTCTGTAGACATATTTTCATACTACAATGAAATGCTGGGTGGAGCTGTTGGTCCATGCATGTACATCAATAGCTTTCCAGAGCCAGGGCTCTCTAGAATACGGGCTGGGCGAAGACAGGTATAAAAAATGCTCGAGTGCAGTTCACTCAGGTTGCAGGAATGACTTAAACTAACTTTGTCTCTAAGCATGTAAACACAATTTCTGATGACTTTTGTAATATTGTAAGCAAACCACAGTTTTGGGTATAATTAAATCTATTTTTAAAGGACTACAGAGTTCAAAACAGAAGGAGATAATTTTTAGGAAATGTAATTCCAGCATCCCTCCTGATGTAATAAATTTCAAATGCCTCTGTAAAGCTGTAGTCTTTGTTAAACTGTAGAAAGTCAGTAACTGCATATCTGGACACCACCGTAATGTTGGAAGGTCCATGGAGAAGAGAGATACCAATGCCTTCCTGTGCAGATGCCTTTAGCAGTTTCAGTTGCACTGTTTTTTTACGTACAGATCTGACAATTGCAGAACAAAAATCCATTTGCAATTCATGCAGGAAGTTTCTAATCTGTTTTCATTTCACCTGTCTCCTTGTGGCCACTGAGAGCATAAGCAGTGTGTGGTACAGAAGTTAACGAAATCACAGTATTCAAACTTTCAAATACTGCCATGATAAACCGATGTTTTGCTGAACAAAATGAATTCTCTAGAAAGAGTGATCTTTGGGCTACCACATGTTTTCTGCTTTGGTAGTAAACTTTCATTACATAAAACTTAAAATGAGAAAGTCACTAAAATGGAAATACAAAAATATAAAAATTTTTCATCTTCATCCATATTAGCTGCTTTACTGATGTGGTGTTTCAACATTAATTCATTGTGACATCGTTTCCTGGAGTTTGCTGAGAGCACTGTTCTTTCAAGGCTTATGAGCAGTAGTAAAGTGCCAAAATAGAAGAAATTACGTTTAGAAAGACTATATATTCCCGTACAGGTGTTTCAAAGCCCTAATGCCTTTTCACTTCAGAAAACAAACAAACAAACAAAACAAAACAAATCCCCGACCTGTTCAGTAAATTGCCATATTTTAAGCAAATTCCTATTTGTTGTGAAAGGAAGAGCCATCCAGTGGCAAGAATGCTATACCACACTGAAACACGGGTGGGAACCGACAGTCCGAAAGACGTACCAAGGCTCGGCAGCTGCAAAGGGCTGACTGCGTTGGTCATAAAAAATACCTTTTTTTTTTTTTTTTTTTTTTT
>Ga0065711_1026447_pt1 | contig 70546 bp, 28 predicted proteins | sample Hoacrofraction12_FD_59098 | JGI IMG/M metagenome (GOLD analysis project Ga0065711, IMG submission 59098) | Hoatzin crop microbial communities from Cojedes, Venezuela - Epithelial fraction 12 v2 (version 2) | ecosystem: Host-associated > Birds > Digestive system > Esophagus > Crop | place... | reverse complement strand
GTCCTGTGCAGCCTGCTGTAGGTGACCCTGCTTTGGCGGGGGGGTTGGACTAGATGACCCACAGAGGTCCCTTCCAACCCCTACTATTCTGTGATTCTGTGATTCTGTGAATTATACAAAAAATAGAACAGTATCTCCATATCTTTGTTCTATAGGACTAGCAGTTATTTATGACACAGTACCTTTATCAAATCCACTAAGAATCTGAAAATGGTGTCAGGAAGAAATCTTGTTTTATACAGATGCACAAAGTACTAATAATTTTAGATTTCAATTTAAGGTAAAGAGTCAGAAACTAAAAGAATTTTTTTTTCTTGTAAGCCAAATGTTAGACCATTTTTTAGACTGCATTTTTATCATCTTTGCCATCACACTAATACAGACCTTGTTCCGATATAAAATAAGGAGGCTGCAAATATGGCAAGGTTCATCAGATGTTTAGTGGCTTGTGAAAAAATAACCCAAACAACAAGTGAGCAATTACGAAACTTTCTATTAAAGTCCAGCAAGTAACTCCATACCTCCGTATGCTGACATCCTGGACTTCACCATCACTAACCTACCTCCACTCTGTTCTTACTGGGAAAGATAACTGTATGCTGAACTTCTAGGGCAGAGGCTTTGAGGTTCATGTATTTCTCCTAGTCTCTCTACAATCGAAATTCAGCTGACCTTGCACCGTCTACCAGATGATGCTGAATTCTGCTTGCCGCCTTCTGATTGTATTCTGCTGTTGCTCAGCTTCTGCAAGGAGCAAGATTTTTTTCTACTCTTTTACTCTTGAGGAGTCCTACACACACTCTAAAATGGATGATTCACTATTATCTTAGCTATCTTCTTTGACTTTTGTTCCTACGGAAACAATTTATACTTCATATAAATTGCAATTCCTTTGAGTATAACTGTGATAAGGAAAGCACATACAGTGTCTGCGTTTCATTATATTTGTCCAGGAAGAAAGAATAATACAGAACTTCTCTACTTATCTAGATACACTATCTTGAACATTAGTAAAGAGTGTCCAGACAACTTTACAGTACGTGAACAGCAAGGGCAACTGAACATTTGTCATACCTGCAATATACACAACTGTGTAGCGAAACTTCAGGGAAAGAAAGAAAAATTTTCAGCCTCCAAATGTTTTGACCCTCAAAGCCTTAAATTTAGTTTTTTTTAGGTTTCCCTTTTTCAGTTTCTGCATTTAGAAATGTTGCAGCTTTTCTACTCATTTCATCACAGTGCATGCTCCTGCTAGGCTCGAAGTTAACCTTGTTTCCTTGCTGTCCCCCATTTGCCCTACAAACTGAGAATACAGCAGCATTCTCAGCTCAGGGCCCTGCCTGGGACAAGTGCTGAAGGGATGATGACCATTTTGTGTGTCTACTGTTTTCCAATTTAGCAGCTGGCAATTCTACTAAAAAGCCATATGAATTTGCCTTCCCAAAATGTTTTCTTTTAAATGCTAATTAATTTTAGAACTAAGTTTGCATGCAATTAGTAACTTGAAAGTGACTGAAAAGGATGGAGATTAATAGTATAGTATTTGTTCCATCAATGACTATGTCCTGAAGATGGGGTGGTATTTTCTGCATTCCTTCCATTTACTTGTTATACATATTAACAATGTGTGTCAGAGATTTGTAACAATGTAGTTCAGACAGACATCCAGAGAAAAATGAGGACCAACAGAAAATGCAACCAACTACGAGAAAAGAGAGCAAAAATCCAAATATTTCTAATTTATAAACACTAATGTCAGAATAAAGATGCATATTTTAAGGCAAACATGAAAAAATTAGGCAACAAAAGTCATTATTAATGAAAAGGGAACTATTTGTCCAGAACAAAAGAATATACATCCTAAATGTTAATCTTGAAATATAACATTTATAGCCATGATTCAGACTGAACTTTGCCCTGAAAGTGGGTAGTGTTTCAAATACTATGATCAAAAAGAGAGAATGTAAGAATCCAGACCAACATATCGAACTTCATGCAATGCTTGTCTTTTCACCTTTTTTTGGATCTCAAAATATTGTGTGGCATGTGTGGAAGTGACTACATGCATCTGACCTCCAACGAACCTTACGCTTTACAGAGAAGTAAGTAAGGCCCCTTCAGTATATAAAAAGTAATAGTCACAAACAGAAAGTAGAAAACATAGGGTCCTAAATTTTCATATAACAATCCCTGCCACTTTAACAGAGAAATATACCATCTTTCAGAATATTTTCAACTACATAGGATTATTTTTCTGCATGCAAAATATGAACCTCTTATTCCTTTTTCCAGCACTAAAACTGTGTTTGGGAAGTTGTTCTTCACTTCCTCCACCTTCATCTTCCTGGAGCTTCAAACTCACAAAACTAACACTGAACATCGGAACTTTAATCTGGTTGTTGTTAAAGCTTATGTAGCCATTTGTGTTGTTAGCAATAACAGCAGGTATTATCACTGATGCTTCATCCCAAAGTCTCAATGTTTCACTGTAATTTTAATCCAAAACCTCCAGGCTTCTTATCTGTCAAAGGATATAGTGATATGAATTACAGCTAATATTCCACTGACATCTCCCAAACTCTTCAAGCACAGAATATTTTTGCTTGTGAAAACTATCAAGGAGAAAAAACCCAGCTCACAATCAGTAGTAATCTGGCAATAGCCCAAAAGCTTTCTCAGTACAAAAATGAACTGAATTTGTGCCTTTTTAAATGATAGCAGCAATGTAATTTTTTAAAAGAAAAGAAAGCAACAACAACAAATGGTGAAAAGAGGCTTCAAAGGAAAAAAATCTACAGAACTAAAAAAACCATGTTGCTGAACACATGGCCACTTGACACCAAGTCTTTCATTTTCAACAAAATAAACCTTTTTTTTTCAGACTTATAACAAGGCTTCCTTATCACAGTTTGGCTGCACTCAGAAAAAGTTGAAAGCACACGAATATAGAAGAAAAAGACTGTTTATGTTATAGATGTATAAAAGAGTTTTATCAAGCAGCAGCAAGACATTCAAGAAATTAAAATGGTGGATTAAGCCAAAAAAAACATAAGAATACTCATACCAGTTATGTTATATCAATATAAAATAATTCTGGATAAATCCCTAAAACAGAAGTTTCAAACAGGGTAGCTGATTGACTTTTTGCAATGCCCCCATTGTAGTTTCCCCAAGACTTGAATAGTGGAAGTTTTAAGAGAATGCCAAAGTACAACCTCTCAAAATTAATGAAGACGTTTCTTGATTGCAATGACTCTAGAACTGCAGTTCATGCGTGTCTGGAAATAAATAACCCCCTTCAATTCATCTCCTATACAGAATGGGGCATTGTACTGAAAAGAAGCCAGACGAGTATCAGCATTCGGGGGATGTCTGTATTTTTTTCACAGTTGTAGCTTTAAGACTGCTCTGTAATTTTGCCCCTTTTCTTTTTCTCATGTTACATCTTATTCTATACTCTAATCACTGAAATCACATTTCAGTGTTAATTTGTCTCTCTTGTCTTTGAATCCATATTATTGGCAACCTCCCCAGTTTGATTTTATCAATAGGTTTACAGGTTCATCAATTTTCCTCACATTCTATCATTTAGATATCAAAATAAATTTTACACAAACTTGTGCTGGTGGGTCCACTGAGCCTAAGAGTGCCAGGGACATCTATCATTTAATATTTTGCTGGCATCACAAAAGGAAAAATCATTCTCCCATATGGTCTGTCACTGACCTAGTGCAACCCAGACCCTAAATTCCTTGAAAGCTAGCTATTACTCAGGCACAATGCTCACCATGCTATCAACTTTCATAATAGCACCAAAATCAATATTCATGTCTGCCAGTTTCATTTTCTTGCTTGTCCTGCATAGCCACCATTGCAGACTTTATCATATCTACAACTTACAAGAGAGTTTATAGGACATTTCAGAATGCTTGTCTCAGTGCAGACACTTCGTTACTGCCACATTATGGACATTGGGCTTGCAAGAAGATCTTCTCAACAGACACATGTGTCTGAGCATCGCTATATGTACACAAAAACTAACAGCACACTTATCTGAAAAAAGCCCCCTTAATAACAAAATAAACAAACAAACAAAACCCATCCCAACAACATTTTTTAAAAGCTATAAGCAAAAGACAGCACCTCAAACCCAGCAGCTAGCATCCAGAGCCAAAAGAATTCTTCCATTTGCTTGATAATACACTGTGGAGTGCAGGAAAAAAACACGTGGGAATGGGGAACGATTTGTGTTGAACCTCACTGCTTTAACTCCTAGAAATTTTCCTCTAAATTTTCAGTTTATGTTGCTCCTGCTATTTGAATGGCCATAGCAACTTAGACTGATACTGGACACATATTCTATATTTGTTCTTGTGATAAGGTCACTTCGTATCTTAAATGCTTTCCTTTTTTCTCCTTGGTGTTCTTAAAAGACAACAGTAATATCTTTTTAGCCTTTACTATGCTGGAGTAAATATGCTCAGTTCCTCAAAACTATTTTATTTTTCTTCACAGTATTCTGTCCTTCCATTTAATCTGCTTATACATCTGTCAACAGATGGTAACTGAGACAATTTAACAATGTTGCTTGTTAATCACCAAAGTCGCAAGTCTCTGCCCACTAGAGCAGATATAGAAAGAGATACAACCATCACAAGCAGCCTCCTTTTCTCTATGAAGAGGGATAATGCTTCTTTAAAGACTTGTTATCCCATGCTTTTAATCAGGGAACCATAGTATCTGTGACTGGTTTGCTCTTCAAAATATTTCAACAGAGCTTCAGAATTGCACAAATTTCTACAGTTGTAGACATTGGGAGCGCTGGTGGTAGTGGTGGGAACAGCTGGAAAATAACAAAAGCATATGGAGGATTTTTGTTTGTTTTTCTATAGAATGTTTTAATTAGTAAATAAAGATTACCAAAAATTAGATGCTCCTTGGATGAGTAGCTTGCTGAAATTCCAATGGAAATATGGGGGCTACAGCCCATCCAGAGCTCAGACTTCCAGTAGCTGCCTTGTAGACAACAAGCCAGCTGAGGGCCTAGAAGCCGCAGGAGCTTCGGAAAAAAACATCGGCTCCCAGCCAGCACACCCAGCAGGCTGGTATCACAGCTCTCAGGCTTTCTGAGAACCAAAGTGTTCTATATCTTTAGAGACCTATTTTAAAACAGAATAGCATTTTATTGTGCTTAATTCCACGATTACGAAAGCTAAATACCAGAAAAATGTGCTACTTCTCATCATACAAACTTTCAGACTTCACAGAGAAAAAGATATCAGCTCATACTATCAAGATAAAAATGATACAGTTATTTTAAAACATTTACTGGTAAAACTCTGACAAATCCCCTACCTCACATTGTTCAGTCCCCATATAAAACTAGCTTAGCTTTGAGCATTATTTCCTCCTCCTTTCCAAGAAATTATTGACTCTGTACTCAGCCGACCTTTTGCAATGGGTTCAGCATCTGTCCTTCCAGCCGCCCCTGCAGGTCAAGATGGTAGGAAACAAAGTATCTCCTTCTGTATATTTAGAGGCTCCTTGGTGGAAAAGTGTTCATATTACAAAACTTTGGGCTCCTAAATAGTTCTAGAAGGTCAAGCAGCTATGATTCTAGAACAAGATTTTTCACTGTGTCAAAACCACTCGAGTGGTTCTTTCCCACTGAAGTAATTGGAAAGAAAATGTACTAGTAGAGTAAAGGTATTATTGTGTTAACCAAAGAAGTGGCCTGATTTGCTAAAATAAAATCCATTGTGTATACACCACTACACATCATGAAGCTATTAAAAGTTTAGGCATTGTCCCATAGAAACCACTGCCATTAAACAGTTTTTTAGAGATCTGAGAAGAAAACATTTTAAATAACAAGCAGTTCTCTAAATATTCCCTAAACTTTGAGAAGTTTCATAAAGGAAAACAAAGTACTTGGCACATTTCAGTGGCAGTAAAAACAGTAATATTTCCTTGTGGGAAGACAAAACTCAGTTATGGAAACGAGCTGCAAAAGAAAATTTTTTTAAACCTTATCTTCCTAGTTCAGAACATACAAAAGATTTGGAGTTCCAGTGAGTCAGATTTTAATGAAACAAAGCAGTGTATTTATCTCAGCTGATGGAGATGATGCAGTTTATGCTGTTTAGATAGAGTGAAGGAGAAAGGCAAGCTGATTGAAACTCCACTATACCCACAGCTAAGATTTGTAGTCTTTCAGAAACAGCAAGATACCTGAAACTTTTATAGCTCCATCTTCTCTGTATTCTTAGATCTGGTAGTTGCAGGGAGCAGTAAGATCCTCTGAAGTTGTTTCTTCTCCTGGCTGAACAGGCCCAGCTCTCAGTCTCTCTTCATACATCATATGCTCCTGACCCTGACCCTTGGTGGTCCACCACCGGCTTCACTCCTGTATGTCAATATTCTTATATTGAAAGGACAAAACTGGATGTGGGACTCCAGACATGGTCTTGTAAGTGCTGAATACAAGGGAGGGATCACTTCCCTGTACCTGCTGTCAACACTTTTACTAATGTAGTCCATGATATGTTCAGCTTGTTGTCCACTAGGACCCCAGGGCCTTATCTGCAGAGCTGCTTCCCAGACAGTTGGGCCCCAACCTGCCTTGTTGCCTAGGATTACTGCAACCCCAGGGCAAGACCTTTCATTTGTTCTCGCCGAACTTCAGAAAGTTTCTGCCAGCCCATTTCTCCAGCCTGTCCAGGCCCCTCCGACAGCAGCTGATATCCCTCTGACAGAAGTTATTTTATTGGAATTGCCTTCCCAGTTTGGGTCACCCCAGTCTGAGTCACCTGCAAACTTGCTGAGAGCACTCTCCATCTCTTCATTCACGTTGTCAATGAAGACATTGAACAGTACTAATCCCAGTATCGATCCCTGAGGGACTCACTACCTACTGGCCACAAGCCTGGTTTTGCATCATTAATTGCAACTCTTTAAGCCTAGCCTATTTTCTATCCACTTTAGAGTGCCATTATCCATCCCATGTCCCACCAATTTGGGGCTACGGAGGAGGCCATGGGAGGCTCTCAAAGACCATTAAAATCAAGGTATATAACAGCCACTGTCTTTCCATTGCCCACTGTGCCATACACCTCATCACAGAAAGCATGATTTGCATATGGAAAACGTTTTAGCTACTCCCATTCACCTTGTCGTCCTTCATGTGTTTACACACGATTTGCTCCAACAACGTTCTCAGTGACTGAGGTGAGGCTGACTGGTCTATAGTTACCTGGATCGTCCTTCTTGTCATTTTTGATGATCTGGTTCCACAGACTTGTGTATGATATCCAAGCCATTTAAGTGATGCCTGACTCTGCCTTGCTCTGCTGCGGGTACTACTTCACTCCCACTGACTGCTAAGAGGGTCAGGGACCTGGGAGGCCTGAGGACAAGCCTTGCAAGTAAAAACCAAGGTATAAAAAAAGGCATTGAGTACCTCAGACTTTCTCTTGCACCTTGTCACTAGGTCCACTGCCCTACCTAGCAGTGGGCACAAACTCATTTAGCCTTCCTTTTGCTGTTGATGTACTGTAAGAAATCTTTTCTGTCCTTCACCTCCCTAGCTACTTTCCGCTCCAGCTGAGCTGGAGCTTTCCTGGTTGCACTCCTCTACACATGAACAGTGCCTCTGTATCCATCCCAGGTAGTCTGTCCCTGCTTCTGTGTGGTTCCCTTTTTGTGGTTGAGCCGAGTCAGGAGCTCCACATTCATACCGGTCTTTTGCAATGTTCACCTTCTGAAAACACAGGAAGGACAGTTCTTGTGCTCAGAGTATGTTGTCCTTGAAGATTAGCTAGCTCTCCTGGGCCCCTTTGCCCTCCAAGGCAATTATCCACATGATCCTGCCAAGCACCTCCCTCAAAAGAGCATCTTCCCTTATAACATCCTTGATCATCTATATCAAGAAATTGTCTTTGATCTGTTCCAGAAATCAGGATTGCTTGTATTCAGCCATATTGGCCTTCCCGTAGATATTGTTGTGATTAAAGTCATCCAAGACTACCAGCGCCTGGGACTGTGAGGGTTTTTCCACTTGCCTTAAGAATTCTTCATCTGCCTTTTCTTGTTGATGAGAAGGTCTACAGAAGTGTTATAGTTTGGCTGTGACCGACAACAAAAGGGCCACGAGGCCGCTCTGCCACCCCTCCCCCCGCTGGGGTGCGGAGGAGAATGGAAAGAAAAAGGGAAAAACTGGTGGGTCGGGATAAGGGCAGTTTAACAGAACAGCAAAGGGAACAGTAATAACAACGATAAAGATAAGGAGAATATATAAAACAAAACAAACAGCAGAACGCAGAGAGCAACTCTCACTGCCCGCCGCCGCCATGCGCTCCCGAGCCACGACTGCCTTCCCGCCGCCCAGCTCCCCCCAGTCAGAACCCAGCATGACGGCACATGGTATGGAATATCCTGCTCTGTTTAGCCAGGTTAGGTCAGCACAACCGGCTGTGATTCCTCCTGGCTTCTGATGAAAAATTAACCCTGTCCTGGCTGAACCCAGGACAAGAAGGCACCTACGACAGTATCACCTGTGTTGGTCTGTCCTTTGATTTCTGCCTATAAGCTCTCCACTGGTTTATCACTTCACCCAATGCTCCATCCACTCAAAACTCACCTTTACATAGAGCGTAGCCTTAAGGTAGGGCATCTCATACTAGCACCTTGGTAGCACCTTATGGTACTTGCGTCTTGTATCTTGAACAACTCGGTTCAAGGTTGAGGAGTTGCATTGTGTTTGTTACGGAAGAAGGGGATGAGAGGGCCAGACATACTGAGCTTTCTTAGGTTTGCCCCTTTTTTGGTGAAAGAATCCTGAAGTTATGATTTGCTGTCACTCTTTTCAAATACACCTGCACTATAGTAATTCTAGGGAAGGAATAAGATCTTTTAATTAGAGAACAAGGGGAATGCATGTGTAGGCAAATGTAAAAGTTTCTGTAGAACTGATTTCAGTGCTGTCAAAATATAATTAAAATGTTTTTATTAGATTATTAGTCACACTATAGAGTCATTATTAATTCTACACATTAGAAATTAAAATTTTGAATATGAACTACTTAGCTAATAATCTGTTATATTAATCCTAGAAAGCCACAGATTTGTTATATGAGTTTTTAGATTAAAATTAATAATTAAACAAAAATCTGTCAATCTGTCTTTCTTGGTAGGATGTACATACTAAAGTTTGCAATACTTGATCCATAATTCATGACCTTACACACTTTTAACCTACCTCCTCCACAGGTTCCTTAAATTTTATTTCACTGTATTTAACTTAGATTGTACATCATGCAACATATAGATGATAATATTAAGATATAAATTGAAAATACATAGTTTCATATATGTCACTAAACAAACAGAAACTTCACAATTAAAAAATTTCTCATTATTTTTAAAAAACATTTTTTTTCAGGTAAAATATACCCTAGGACACACACATGTACAATTGCATTTTCAAACAAGAAAACAGTGCATTTCAGCTGCACAGAGTTCAGTGTCTCACAGGTAACTAACTACCTGTCATTCTGTACCATGATGCCCAAGTCTGTTCTCAGCTCATTCATTACACTATGTAGCTGTTCAAATCAAAGACTGCTTGACATCCGGCTTTACATTATTCTGACGTTTTAGCTGGTATTTACCTCTTATTTGCAATGGCACGACCATTATTAGTTTAGTAAGTGCCTGTAGCAAAACTTTGTAAAAAGAAGAATGTTTCACATATTGACTTAATAACATCTCATAGGTGTTTTTTACTCAGTTTTACAAGTTTAGCTAAAAATCTCCAGTCCTTCAACCATGTGTGTGCAGTCAAAGATAAGTAATAGAAGAAAGATTCTGTAACATTCCCAACACCTCCCAAAATATATTTAAAAAACCCCTACCAAAAATCCCAAAAAACTAACCCCCAAACTCCAAAGTTCTTGTTTACAACAAAATCCTTTCAGCTAAGGATTCCTACCTGGTGTTTTAATTCTGAGCAAGGCTTTGGTGCATAACTTGATTTCTGGAAGCTAGAGATGCAGTACCAATTGCTTACCTGACTCACACGCAAATGTCTTTGACGTCTCATCATGAAAGATAATTGCCACTGCATGCTTCTTTGTCTCTCGAGGCAATCTAGTTATGTTTTTAATATTGTGCAGCTCAGTTACCTTAAAATGAAGAAAAGTATTTTAGGCCTGTGTATAAATAGTACAAATAAAAATATTAACCATAATTACTCAATTTTTACTACAGTCTGCTGTTTTCTCCCTAAGGTTATTTACACTTATAAGTTTTTTAACTGACAAAAGCACATAAATAGACAGAGTCTAAAGTTACAAAACCTTCCATAAAATGTAATGTATCAAAAAGTGAATGGTCTATTTCTCCAATAAAGCTCTACATGTAAACGTGGTTATTACAATGACATCACAACAGTCTTGAGATTATTCTACAAGATATTTTTCAATTTCTATATTCATACAACTTTGACCATTTTCCGAATCTGCATTGAATACATAACCTAATGCAGCAACAGCAGTGTCTTCTTAGCTAAGGGAAGTAACTCAGTTATTATGCCAATGAGTATCACTATATTTGTAAGGACAGATCCTCAACTGTCTTTAAAGTGCAATTGTCATCCTCATAAGAACTCAGATTTTTGTTTTATTTTCAAAAAATTAGAAAAGCTTATCAACCAAAAACTACTTTTGTCGAAAATTTACAGCTTAAGCAATTCAATCTATTTCCATTTCCTTTGATGTAAGTAGATAAATACAATTAACACAAATGGAAGAAAAAAGCCCAGAGAGGTAGTAGTTGGGGGCCCCATCCCTAGCAACTTTCAAGGCCAGGTTGGACTGGGCTCTGAGCAACCTGGTCTAGTTGAAGATATCCGTGCTCACTGCAGGGGGGTTCGGCTAGATAACCTCTAAAGGTCCTTTCCAACCCACAGCATTCTATGATTCTATAAAAATGTTATTACAACCAGAGTTGATAGCATAACCTATATCAAACTGCTTAACACTTTGTATCACAAAATATTTTTCTGTGTTTCTTGCAACTCCTGGCAAACTTTAGCTGTTTATAGTTAGCTTTTCCAAACAAGACATCTGCCTTCGGCACAATTAATTTCTTAAAACATCATCCACATGACTTTGGCCATTTATGACTTGGGAAAACAGAGACTGAATGTGGATGGGTTGTTTTTTTTTGCTTTGTAATTCTTATGCTCCCTGTGCACAGTTCTAGTGTTCCTCTTCATAAACTGGAAAGAATGTTTTTTAAGAGACAAAGATTTTATATTGTGTACTAAAAAGATGGAATTTGTTGGGGCAAAGACATTCCAAAAAAGATTCAGAGCAGATGAGCAGTGAGAGCTATCAAGAAGCCAAGGAAAGAAACTGAGACAAAGCATGAAGTGGAATGTGTAGGTGCTGATGACAAACCTGAAACCAGAATTGAAGACTGCTTTGGAGTCTGTCCTGACAGCCTTCAGCAAAACTCACTCCACTTTGTCAATATCTTTGCTGTAACAAGTGCACCAAAACTGGATGCGGTACTCTAGATATAGTCTAATAAGTGCTGATCAGAGGGCGATAATCACTTGTTGTATTGACTGACCATGGTCCTGTTCATACAGCCCATGGAGCTGTTGGCCATCTCTGCTGGCTAAGGCACCAAGCCCCAGGGCCCTTTCCACAGAGATATTCCCAGCCTGTCCATCCCAAGCATGTGCCATCGCAGGGGCTTCTCTATCCCAGGGTTAGCACCTGGCACTCACCCTTCTACAGTTTCACAAGATCCCTGTCAACCCATTCATCCAGCCCATTCAGGTCTGTGGAAGGTAACCTGACTACTGAAAGCAGACATTCTCAGTTTGCTATCTGCACAGTTGGCAAGTGCATGCTCCATTACCTCCTCCAGGTCCCTGATAACAACATTATCCAAGAGCAGTCCCAGTACAGACCCCACCAGTTCTACGCTTGCTACCGACCTTCAGGTAGAGTATGACCTGTTAACCATGACTTTCTGGGTCTGACCAGGCGACCAGCTTTTCATCACCTGGACATCCACCCACCTAGATGATAAAGTCCCAACTTCGATACAAGAATATTGTGGGACACAATGTCAAAACCTTGCTAAAACTGAATACCCAAAAACATCTACGGCTCTCTCCTCATCCCAAATCATGGACGGCTATCAGATTGGTCAGGAATGATTTACCCTTGGTAAATCCATGCTGCCTCTTTCCAATTACTATCTTCACCTTCACATGCCTGGAAATATGTTTTAACAGGACTCACTGCATGGTTCTTCCCATGGGCTGAAGTGAGCCTGCCAGACCTGTAGTTCCCCAGGTTCATCTTTTGGCTTTTTTTTTGGACACAGGTGCAACATTTGCCTTGCCATTGGGTTCCTAGTCCCTGACAATTTTATTTTCAGTCATGTATTTTCAGGGCTTTGCAAGAATCCATTTATTTCTCTATTTTTTGCATGGGGGGAAAAAAGGGGGCTGAACATCACAGACACCACTGTGTCTTTAAAGGAATAGCTGTACTATGCATGGTAAATGATCTAGTATGTGAGAGGGGTCCTATGGCTTAGCTAAAGAAGTAATCTCAAGGAAATCCCGTAAAAGGGAAAACAAAGCATTAGCAGGCAGAGGAGAGAGTAGATCAGAATTCAAAGCCTGAGGCAATGTTGCAGATAAACCCAGCAGCTGGCAGTTAAGCACTCGACAGCCACTCGCTCACCCCTCCCCTTCCCCTCCAGCGGGATGGGGAGAACAAATGGATAAAGGGTAAAACTCATGGGTTAAGACAGACAGTTTAATAAGACAACAAAGGAAATAGTACTACTACTACTAATGATAATAATAACAATCATAATGAATATGCAGAGCAAACTATATACAATACAATTTTTCTCATCACAAATGATTGATTCGCAGCCAGTCCCTAAACAGTGATCATGGAACACGGAACTCGCGGATTTCACAAAACTCACAAAAAAGACTGAACTCCTTGAAAAGTTCAAGCTCCCAGACCAGAAATTATCTGAACCCACAGAAAAGAGAAAGAAAGAGTCCTGCTCCCTGGCCAACCCCCATTTATAAACTGAGTATGATATCTGTGGTATGGTATATTTCCATTGGCCAACTTGGGCTAACTGTCTGGCTATGCTCCCTTCAGCTGAAACCAGGACAGGGAAAAATACCAAATCCAGAAGTCATTACCAAGTTCTGACAACCCAGAAGGCCCCAAAGTAGGAGACAAGGAAGATATGGATCTAGTCTTGCTAAATAAGAAGAGTATATGAGAGCAAAGTATTTTAAAATACTTGGTACACAAATAAGTACATGTTATTCTTAAAAGAGAATTCGCATTTTTAAAATAATTTAAAGATGCACTTAACTTTCCTCTCAAAGGTTCAAAAAGATAATTGACAGTGGAGTACGAAAGGGAAAACAATAATAGGAAGAAAAAACCCCACTGATTCTAACACAAGCAAATGAAACAAAGTGATATTTTTATGTGTGTGTGCATGTGTGACTGTGCACACCACACAGAAAAAAAACCATTAAGCCTTATTATGTTAAAAAGGGGAAATTTCTCTTTCTGGAATACCAGGAAAGGAAACAGAAGTGCTCTGAATAGTGACAACAGGGCATATTAAGCCTTCTTCCAGTCTATCTCAGACAGTAAAGATCTATTCTTTTCTTTAACATTAAAGTGTTACAGATTACTGAAAGATCCTGCAATGTTGGCAAGCTTGATAATAAATCCAAAAAACCTGCACTCCTGGCATCAAAGCTGCATAACTTTCACAGTAATTTTTGTTCGAAACATAACTACAGACAACTGGGGATGCATACCTAGCCATCTATAAAGATGATTTTTTGGGTCTCTTGTTGATCAATACATTAAGCCTGTTTTATTTAACATATTAACAGAAGATTTTTTTTTTTTTACTCAAGATTATTCACACACCTGGGAAAGCTGTCAACACAAAATGAACGCACAATAGAATTTTATTTTATTTGCTGGTAGGAATTTAATGTCTGAAAGAGACAATGAAAACACCACCAAATTCTGACATGTTGCATTTTGTTACTCATATGAGAGATTTGGTTGAACAAAATGCATGGCAAGTGAAGAAAAACAGTCTCTATGCAGGGGAAAAAGAGTTTTGTTTTAAACACATTTCAACTTTCCTTTGTCTTTGGAATCATACTGCCTCCCTAGACAGCACAGAACTCCTTATAACTCCAATGTGACAGGCAGAGTTTCATGAATTGACTCTTCCAAACTCTCTGACTTTTACTTTCTGTTTTTAAAGCAAGGTTTTTTGAGCCAGTCATAATTTCAGACAGCAGTCACATTCCTCTTGCATATCTCTTTCCACAAAAATGGACATATTTCAAACTATCATGAGTTGTTGTGAAATATCTCTTTTTTTGTCAAATGCTCTAATGGTTTAAGATGGGTACAAAAAAAAAGAAAAATAAGATAATTTAAAAAAGATCATCTCCTTCACCTTGAAATGCTTTGTTTTACAAGAACTGAAGGTTTCCTGGAAAAAAAGGCAATTTATACAGATGCTAGCTAGGAAAAATAACTAATTCTACTGGGAAAACTTAAAAAAAAAAAAGAAAAGAGAAGAGAAAAAAAAATAACTGAGCTTTAGCACTCAGTCCCATCTCTGTATCTGAGAAAGCAGCAAATTTCACAGCATCACAGAACGGCTGAGGTTGGAAGGGATCTCTGGAGGTCATTTGATCAAACCCCCCCTGCTCAAGTCGGGTCACCTAGAACCCATTGCCCAGGACCATGGGTGGATGGCTTTGGAATACATCCAAGGTGGGTGACTCCACAGTCTCTCTGGGCAACCCATGCCAGTGTCAAGTCATTTTCACAGTGAAGAAGTGTTTTCTGATGTTCAGAAGGACCCTCCTGTGTTCCAGTGTTTGCCTGTTCCCTCTGGTCCTGTCAGTGGGCACCACTGAAAAGCCTGGCTCTGTCTTCTTGTAATCAGTGGCCTTGCTGGACTTGTCAAATGCAAGACAAACTCACAAACTCACAAACTCGGACTGAGGTGTCAAGAGCCGAAGAGATAACAAAGGAAGTAATTAACTGGTGCTTATCTTATCAGACAAAAGTAAGGGGGGATAGCCCATCACTGTAAACCCAGTGATCTGTGGGGCACCACGGAGGCTGCGAAGCCAGAGATTGCTTCAGAGATTGCTTTGGATAAAGCACAGATGGTCCCCGGATGCACATACCAAGATGCCCGCTCCGAAGGCGTGTCACACTGCTGAGTCCCTCTTCTGACGACACGACATTCCATGCCAAGAGCCAATCGATACACAATAATTGACTTAGTCCCACCTCGCAAAAAGATTTCCAAACATATAAAAACTGGCACGTGAAAACTCTCTTTGGGAGGAGGAGCCAAGCGAGAACTTCACCTGATGCATGGGTTGACGGCCCTGAACCTCTCTTCCCCCCCCAAGCAGGGAGGCCTTTTTGGTAACAGTCCCGCCTCTGACTTTGTCAGACGTATCCCCAGGAACACATTGTTAATTAAAGCGCTAAACTATTACTTTGAGCTCAACTTTTGTAGACAGTGCATTTATGAACGGCAATTCCGAATCTGTGATAACTGTCGCTTGAATAAATTACCTATTGTTTCAACTTTGCAAAACTGTTTCAGTGAAAGCCCTTGGAAGGGCTCTGGCAGGCAAGCTGAATCTGAGAAGTGGCTACACATTTAACCCTTCAGACATAAACTGTTGACCAAGTCTGGGGACTAGGAGTTGATCCAGCTGCACCTAGACTCTCCTCTGAGAGAGAGTTTAGAAAGCAAGGGGGTCTTCTCTGAACCTCGTGACTCAACAGGAGGGCTCTCCTTTTGTCGCTTATCAGACTCCCCTTACCCCCCCCCTTTTACGCGACACTTCTCTAAACCCTTCAGGTGTAGAGAATACACTCACTGATGAGTATATAATGAATGAGCCTTCTCATCTCCAGGCTAAACAGTCCCAGCTCTCTCAACCTTTCCTCATAGGAGAGATCCCCTAGTCCCCTCATCATCTTTGTGACCTTCCACTGAACTCTCTTCAGTATGTCCATGTCTATCCTGTACTGGGAGCCCAGAACTGGACACAGCAGTTGAGGCGTGGCTGTACCAGGGCTGAGTAGAGGGGAAGGATCACCTCCCTTGACCTGCTTGCAATGCTCCTCCTAACACAGCCTGTGATACCATTAGCTTTCTTTGGAGCAAGAATACATTGCTGGCTCATGTACACTAAATTACATACAAGTTGAAGAACCAGTTCTAGTTTTATTTGTTGGGCAAGTCAACAGGTTGACATTAACAAAAGCCCACCAGTTAATATCTCTGAAACCCAAGTTGATGCTAACAATGAGAGGCCATATTATCAAATAAGCCCCTCAGTAATTCTATTGTATCTGTAATTTTTTGCTTCCATGTTTTTCTATTGAAATTGTACTGTATGTTTTCCTCCAGAATCAGAGCAGAAAGATAGAGGCAAGAGTAATAATACTGTGAAAGTCTATCTTCCCACTGCTAGAGAAAATTGTAGTTAATCAAATTCCAAATTCTGGGTTTAATGCCAATGCAGCATGAGTCATTTCTCTACTCACTGAACATTTGCAATTAAAAAACAAACACCTAAAAGTTTATATTATTTTGTATGAAGGAAAAATGAACTTTGCCTTGGCAACCAGATTGCTTTATCTCAGTGATTTTTAAAAGTGTGGTTTAAATTTTTATCTATACTTATGAAAAAATAGCAAATTGTCCTGGGTTTGTCTGGGATAGGGTTAATTTTCACAAGAAGCCAGGAGGGGACAGCCAGGATGGCTGACCTAAACTGGGCAAACAGACGGGGTATTCAATACCATGTGATGTCATGCTCAGTTCTGTGTGTGGGAGCTGGCCGGGGGGAGCTTAGTCACAGCTAGGGAGTGCGCTGGGCATCAGGTGGTGAGAGAGAGTCACTCTGCATATTCTGTTATTTTTGTATATTCTTCCTGTCAGTATTGATGTTTTTACTGTTCGCTTCCTTTGCTGTTCTGTTCAACTGCCCTTAGCCCAACCCATGAGTTTTGCCTTTTTCTTCCCATTCTCCTACCCGTCCCAGCGGGGAGAGGGGCAATAGAGTGGCCGCAACACAAATAAATAAACAAATCTTTTTAAAGGGGAAAAAAAACTACCAAAGATACTGAAAAGACAAAAAATAATCTAAAAAAATCATAACTTTTTTTGAAATAATGTAAACCATCTCCTTGTGAACGTTAAGAAGTTTTTAAAAGACTAATTAAATTGAAAATTTATCAAAAAGAAAAAGCCTTTTTCTTATGAGTACTGCATTGGACAAATCTACTTTGTAAGCAAGCAACGTTATACCAAAATTTGCGCCCTGTGGTATCATAACAGGCTTGTTGGCAGAATACAATCTAGTTCATTGAAAACACTGCTGTGCTTCACAAGATATAGTATTCTGAAACTATCTAGACCATTGGCAATCTTGTACCAGTAAGAAGAAAAAAGGGAAAATTTAATGTGCTGTTACACATGTAAGAGTCTTACCTAGACTTTCCACAATAAAAAGATGGAAATATTCCCATTGTGGGTTTATACTTTGCCTAAAACTTTAGCAATATTAAAACCAAACTAAACCACCTAAAACTTTGAAAATCAGTTTTCATATTTCCTCCCATTTGTATGCTTACAACAAAATGAACCTCATCAGGAAATAAAATCCCTAAAATATCCAGTTCAGTGAGTAATCTTGTAAACAGATTTCTTGCCTACCCTTATCCTTTATGACTTGTTCTAGTAGGCTAAGTAGATCCTTTTGTATTAAGCTATGATTATGTAGTTTACAACTTCTCACTAACATTAGTATTTTAACTTCGACTTTCTCTTCTATACTAGACATTGGTGCTATCATTTAGTGCAGCACTCCATATGGTGCTCAGTGTGGTACAAGTTAGGGACTCTTAGCACCTGGCCCATTTCTCATTTCTACTTCTCATCAATAATTCATGCCTCATATGTCCACCCCTGCGCAGCCCACACATACATTTCCTTGCTTGATTTTCTACTTGGTTTCTTGATCTTTTCCTGTATCAGTCTCTAAAAGCATTTTTCTTGTTTCTAGAATGACAATGAACACTGATTGAAGAAAAGATGTGGACTAGTTACTTAATTAACATGCAACAATCTTTTCTTTGCCAAGCATTTGTTACTCCACTTTATTTCATATATAAAAGTTTTTTTCTTTCTTGCGGGGTTTTTGACACAGGTATATCAGAGACATTCAGCTCTTTTACTTCTGGTTAATATTTGATGAACGGACACAAGTCTGAAGGGCTACAAGCTAGGAGAATTTCTAGGACTCGTAAAGGCAGCATCTCACTCCTGAAAAATTAAGCTAGGTTAGGCTTGCACCAGGGTTTCAAGGCTACCCATCAGCGTTGCTTTCTGTAACTTGCTTCCTCTCATGGTCAGGGATTTGGATCACCTCAACGATTCCACATCAGCACAGCTAATCATCAGTGTAGCCTCAGGAAATGAAATGCAGTTGATCTGCACAAAATATTCTTGGGTGTGTCTCAGATCATTCATCAAAATGCAAAACATTTTTACAGAGGAACATCAAGCACTGAACTAGAATGCAAAAGAGCCTATAGTTAGTCTTCTGTCACCATTGTTCATATATCTAGAGCACTTAAGAATCATCCAAATATTGCTTCCCTGCTCATCCTCATTGTTTTTCTTTATCTTGGTCTGCAGATGGACCAAAAACTTACATGTGTTTTGTGTTAGTATAGCATCTCATCTTAGAAAAAAAAAATTCAAAAAAACCCTTAATTTCCCTGAAGATTTTCCCTGTCCTGTGTCTTAAGATAATCATTTGTACTCTGAAAAGTTCACAGGAACTTGAAGTCACCTTTCCACATGAAGACCCTACATTTGACGCTAATACCACATCATTTCCATTCACTACTCTCTACCAGAATGCCCAAGCATTGCCTGCTGCCAGGGGACTGAGTTACAAGCAGAAATAAAGGACTACTCTGTACTAAGTTTTGTGCATTTCTGCACCAACAGACTTGGAAAAGAACTGAAAATCATCCTGATAGATTTCAGAAGTCTAACCCACTTCTCCCTAGCTAACATAACTGCCGTCTGGCTTCAGTAAAGTCATGCTGTGGATTCCTAGCAAATAATTCAAGTGCAGGAAAATTACTAATATAAGATAGTCTGTAGTAGCAGGTAGCAATACCCTAAATCCAAGCAATATACACAGGCATAGGCTGTTGATCAAGGAAATTATTCAGGACTGTTATACGGACACTTTGAACAGTAGATCCTTTCACTGAAGTAGACAGTTACTGCTGGCTAGTCAGAAGAGATCAGATAATAATAGGTTGCTAGTAACAAACTTCTGGTCTCTCTGAAAGCACTTTAGCCCTTACCTGTCTTGACATGACATTTCAGAACTCTCCCACTCTCCCAGCCTGAGCACTGGCTATAACAACTCATCCATGCCAAGAGCTTCTTTTTACATGAGGAAAACACCCACATTTTTTCCGTCTGGGAGTCGGTGACCCATGTTATAGAAACTACAGTCTTTCTGAAAGTGCTTTTGCTACCCAAGTAAAGTACAGGAAATAATTACAAGAGCACAATTTTATTATGTTAGCAAAATATTTGATATGACAAAACAGTCACTGCTGATGCAACTTAAATCGGATACCTACCCATTCAAATGTTTGGGATTTTTGTTGTTTTTTTCATTTCTTTTCAGGATCTTCATTATATTCTTATATGTGAGAGGATATTATATTACAAAATATGCTTAATTTAAATAAAGGCTCAGATTAACTGTAATTTGTTGCTTCTTAATGATAACTTAATTTGACATTTTTCTGATTACTTTCTTTGGAACTACATTTAGTTCTCTTCAAAGAGGAAGGATTTTAGGAACATTTCAACATACTTTCTCTTTAATCCATCAGTGACCCACATTGGATATTTATTGTTTGCTTATTGTAGTAAAAATCTGTTCTTCTCAGGGAGCTGAACATCTAGGATCTGCATTATCCACTTCTGTATTACACGGACATGGAAAGACTACATGGATATGACACATCTAGGGCTTTGGTACTCAAATAGTACATCTACACAGATTGAATAACTGTTCCACAATTGTAGAAATATTATTTCCAAATCACATACTACATTTACATCACTACAAAACATGTAATTCCACAGTAAATAGGAAAGGAGGTCCAAAAAAGATGGAAACCACAAAAATCATGCATAAAATCTCAAACATGTGTCTCCCATATGAAAATAGGAGGGAAATGATTCTGCGATTCCACCTACTGAGTGTTATTTCCACGGTGCAGAGTCCTGGAAATTGTTTGGGCAGAGGAAAGGTCTGAATTTGCATAAATGGATTTCTGTTTTGCATTGTGCACTACGTTCCTGTCATTTAATTTCTATCTAGCAAAAATAGAAGCAGAACAGAGCGCTACAAAATGTAATTGTTCATCCTCTTATTTCTTAATAATGGCCCACATACTACCATCTGTTGTGTAATACCAAGCAAACGGTAACGTAATAGAGCAAAAGCCAATACAGTGGCATGGAGCAGGTACTCCAGTGAGTGATGCCCAGACACTAGAGGACTACCTCTAACCAGAAGGGCATTCATGGTATTTGTGATGAAACAATTTTTTCTGACTTCAACATATTCTGCACAAGAACAGCACATGACAGTCAACAATAGGGCTAGGGGATACAAGAGGCTGAGAAACAAGACAAGGTAAAAAAAGTATTAAGAGGCAGAAAAAATTGAAAAACTTATTTCTTGAAAGAATAGCAAAACTTACAGCATTACAAGAGTAGTATAAGAAGGGAGAAGAGAAATCCAAAGATCAGAAAAGTGAAAGAATGCATCACATAAAAGCAAAACCAATTCACAAACAGAAGAGTTTTCTCCATCTCTGCATCCAGATTTATCCTTGGAAGGAGATGAGTTGTTATGGTAACAACACTCTCCAGGAATTTTGCCAAGGATTGGCATATCAACCTCCACATTATGCCTCTGGGGCAGGTCTCCAGCTGCTTTTTCAGAGGAATAAGTGCTTAAGAAACTGCTACCGAGTAAATGTTCATTCCTGTAAGCACTAAATGGAAAGTAAGAATTTTATCTGTTCACTGAAAAAGTTGATAATAAAAACAAACAAACGAAATGGGACAGAATTCACGTATGTATTAAAATCAGGCTAAGTATAAGCCAATAATGTCAGGGCAAGAAAGTGAAGTTTGATGGGAAGAAATATGCATAGGTCTGATAGCAGTGGGATACGGACTGATTTCTTCTTGCACTCCAGATAAAACTGAAATTTAAAAAGCACAAAAAAGTTTAAATTTTTCAGAATTTTTTAAGCATGTAGATGACATTATGTAAATTTACACTGAATATAAAATAAAATATCTTTTCATATCTCAAAATCTAAATAAATGTAAAAGAAAGAGAAAATCTGACTCTTTATCTCAACTCCCTCTTTTCTCCAAGTCTTCACTATTGCTAAGCATTGCTAAGTATCAGTATTGCTGACTTTCATCTGGACTACCACCTGGGTACTTAGATTCATGGTGTATTCTAACTGCCCTCTTACCACGTAAGCACTTACAAGCTCTTTGCCTCAAAGAAATCTAAAAAAGTTAAGGACAGAAACAAAACTTTCTTGATTAGCTTTTGTTATGGCACTTTAAATGCTATATTGTTTCTATAAATGTGTCTGTAAATCAAACCTAGCAAGGCAGAAAAAGCATATTAAGTCATACCAGCTGCCTTTAATGGGTAAAGAAGTAGTGGCTTTGCCAAGCCACGTTACATTACTTTCTCTCAAACTGCACTGCTGTAATGCTGCCAGGATTGAACTGTTGCCTAATCCATAAAATCAAACAGCCTACTGGGATTATTTTGGGTTTGGCTGGCAGCCTGATGTTTTAGAGCAATAGTTAAAATCTGACCTCTTCCCTTAACAAACATTTTAACTAGGATTCTCAAATAAATTCTGAAAAAGAAATCCCTTCATATTTGAAAGAGTATTTTTATAGACAGTCATTTGTAATATAGAAATCTCAGTTCTTCCCAATCCCATTTCCTTACCATTCTAAAGAACCTTTGAAATACGTTTTCCAACCTGACCTTTCATTTTTATGGGCTGAATATCAGATTACTGTGTTAGTGTAGCATTAAAAAAAGGCAGAAAAACCCCATCCTTCTGTAAAAGGCAGTGTTGACAAAATCTAAATTAACTAATGCCTGAACACTAAAAGAACAATCTAACTTGAAACCCAGGTTCACACCTGAAAAATAACATCAGGCTAGAGAGAATGCGAAGAGGGTATATGATTCACAACCGAAGTAAAATAGGTTTTCCGATTATCTTTCCAAATATCAGCTACAGTAAAAAGGGAAGACACTTTCAATTTCAAACTTCCTGCGACAGTTACTAGGCGTGCAAACAGTAGCACTATGTTTATGCCTGAGAAACAAAATAGGGCATTTCATTACTGTAGTTTAATTATCCAACTAGAGTAATAAGACAATACTTCACAATGAACATGTAAATGAATTAGATCATTACATGAGTTTTAATAGCCTTATGAGGCCACTAAAATATACTGGACAGTTAGAAACTGTTTCTATTTTTAAGAGTTCTCACTTTTAACATTCTCATAGTACATGATTATGGCCAGACCTTTTCTAGTTTTGGCCCAAAGGCATTGGTTAATTAAAAAGACTATGTCATTCGTCTTTGAGTAAAAAGAAAAGGAGAATGTACTTTTCCAAAACTTCCTTTAAATTTTCCTCTTGGTTTACTTAAATCAGCTACCTTTAATAATTCCCAAACTTCTCCTGTTAGATAAGCTCAACTAAAAGTAAATGTTTATTAACACTGTCTACCTTTGAAAACAAACTACAAGCAAAGACATGCTTACAAGATACAACTTTGCTGAAAGCAGTTAAGTGATGGGTATATAATTCTTCTTGCTAAACTGCTAGGTATAACCCTAACTACAAAATCTCTCACCGCATTGCCAGACTGGGTCAGGAGTATTAGAGGATACAAGTAACCATAGGCTTTTAATGCACATTAATTATTTTGGCTATATCTGTGCTGTACACCAGGCCAGTGGCTAAGCCCTAAGCTTCACTCCCCTTCCTACCCCTTTCAAACCGTGAAAGCCTTCAGCTTAGGCAGTAGCTCCCTTTAGCCAGATCTTGAAACCATAGGGAAAAAGCCTTGGGTCAAAATTAGGTGAGCAAGGCTGGTTTACTTCCATTGTACCACTAACAGGGGGAATAAAAACCACAGTTGAGAGGTAGCTCATGATGCTGGCTTTAAGGACCTCTCAGACGCTGGATATCCACTGAACTATCAAGAGCTATATTCAGAAAAAGAGAAATGACATTAGGCAGAAAAGGAGAAGCAACATCATCATCTTTGTCCTCCCCGCCCCTGACTCTTCTCACTTGATCCCAAAGGTAAGGAAGCCACGCACAAGCTCTGCCCCATAGCTGGTTCTGGACAACAGCAAGTGGTACAAGCCCTTGCACGTACGTATACAAGCACAACCACAAAGATATCCACTAGCCTAATTTTTTTTGTTGTGCTTTTAAAAAGGATTAACACAATAAGCACAAACCCACCACAAAACCAGTATTATTCAGAAAACTTTACTGTCATTTATTTTTAAATAATGTAAATATGCCTTAATGTCCTTAAAAATAATCCTCATCCCAATCCAACAATACCAAAACTGTCATTATGATGCTGTTCTTAAATATAAACATATATCAAAGGCATTTCAGATATTCCGAAAGAGGTATTAACAGCACCGTATTACCTATGGGATTCTTGACGCTCATAAGAAAAAAAATCAACTAGATGAAAAAAAAGATATAGAAAGAATATTTATGAGTTTAAATTAACCTAAATTCAGCACATGCCTGTAAATATGTGTATACAAGTACACTTAAAGTGGTCCAGAATTCATTAGATGAAAAATGTGAGAGAAAAAATGCAATAGAAAGAACTGATGCTAAAAAAACACAAAAGAGTGCTGTAATTTGAAAAAGAAGAAAAGGAAAGATTATGAACAGGAATGTAACCCTTCTTTTAGGAGAGATATTTTTAAAACAGTGATTTTTGATTTTTTTACGAACATTTTGAAATGTTTTCACTTTATTTGCTTCCAAAATTAACTGAAATTTGTTAGGTGATAATTTGAAAATTCTTTTAGCTTAATTGTCATTGGGGATAAATTAATTTTGAATATCTATCGTGACAATCACATACAGCTACATTTTCAACTGTAATGCATTTTTAATAACCTTCATCAGCGAGTGATTTGAATTTCAAATTTCCTTCTATGAGGAAGTAAAAATTAGATAGCCTGCTGCCAATTTTCATAATAAATTGTTCTTTATTTATGTTGCAAAGCCTCCTTTACTATAAGCAAATCAAAACCTTAAATAAAACTTACTACTCATAAGACTTACTACATTTCCTCTCCCTTTATTAAGATAATGTAAATTACAGTGACAAACCTGTCTGCCCTCCCTGGCACACCATAACATGATGTTTTTACCTGTCTGGTTCCTTTTATAGTTTTTGCACAAGGGACAAAGCCTCTTCCCATTTCCACATCAAAATGGTATACATTCCTCCAACAACACAGACAAAAATCAGAGTAGCTTCAAGGGAAAATGTTGTCATTAAGAAAAAAAAAATACCCTCACATAACATTTCTTTACCAGTGTTACAAACAGTAGGCTAGACAATCAGGTCTTTAACTTTCATCATGAATTTTTGTTATTTATGTTTTATACTTACTTTCTACACTTCAACAGAGAGGACAGATACACACAAGATTGGAAAAAATAACACATGCAGAGTCAAGTGCTGAGGGCTAGTAAAGGAAGACTTAAATATTACTTTGATTACTAATTCTATAGGTCTAGTCCAACATTTTCCTGTTTTTTGTATGGCAGTGGGCCCCAATGGGTCTGATCTCTGTATGTGAACACAAATATCTTTATGTTTATTAGCACCCCTCCTATACATATTATGATACACATTGTCTTAGTTATATGATTGTATTTGATTTCTCATAACTATTTTTCACCTCAGAAAAAATCATCAATATAATTCTGTTAAATAGAAGCTTTATAAATTATGTTTGACTCTGATAACTTCACACTGTTTTTCTGACTTAATGGCATACTGGTAACACCCTGGTTTCTCTCAGGGATCTTCCACAACAGTCATCACACAAGTATAATTCACACAGATGGTTTCACAAATACTAACTTCCTGTCACACTTTCCTCACTTCTGAGAGGTGTGGACTATATAGACAGGGAAGTAACAAAGAAACTATATGGTGCAAACAAATGAAAGTCAAAAAAATGTTCTTTAAATTTTGATCTGTATTTGAGATATCTGGGATTCAGTTTTTCCACAACAATTGAATTAAAAAAGGAAGCTTAGTGTATATCTCCACAGCATAACCCAGCTATTTCATATCCTAGCTCAACCATTTCTTCTTGATCTCCCTCCAAGGACCAGTGGAGTCGTCCTTCAGAGACCTTATTTCCAGTCTGTCTTCTCAGAAGTACATATGCTCCAGTGTCATCTGGATAGCTGGAACTGAAAGCCTCGCTCCCAAACTCCCAGGAGTGACAGGTTCTGAAAGACCTGTGAAATGTCTGAGAAGTGCACATCTCCCAGCCGCTGAAATATGAGGTTGGTAGTGTTATTAGTGAGTAATTTGCTTTGGTGCAAAAATCTGAACAATCCCTCTTGCTTCCTCCTAATGTGCATCCATCCTGCTGCACTGATACTCTTTTACCCCAGATATAATCAGGCTGAAGAGAGAAACTATGTCCATACTCTTTGATTCCTTGTCCACCTCCTTCTCGTTGTCAGATATTTATTTCTGTACCACTCTTCTTGTTTCTGTACAAAGTCAATTAAAACGGACTTCAGTTTACCCTTAACAATATGGGTAATAATATGCACTTTCTTCACCCCTTTCCCATCCCATTCTTCCCTTTAGCATTTCTCATATCAACTTCTTGAACAGCCAGCTTTCTGTCTGCCAGAAGCTCTTGGTGTTTCTCCCAGACAGCTAATTGATAAAGTGCTTTCATAGAGGGCCAGAGCATTTATTCCTCTATTTTTCTCCCACACTCTAACATTTGGTCTATTTCTTCTCTAAGTTTTAATTCAACAGTTCTCCCTTCCATGTTACCTAGGTGCCAGAGGATATACATATGGAGAATGGCTCCACTATCTCACCTCAAACACCTGACCCCGTACTAGCCTTCAGAAATGACAAGTAGCTATTAGAGTGAATGTCAGGCTTTAGCCCTGAATGAACTGGAGGGAACATATTTCATTACTCAAGAGAGAAAATTATCTGAATTTCCATCATATATGAAGCTTTACAGACGACATGAGACTTTTTAGCTGTCAAAGACAGAAGTGTTTCTAACAAACATGCGCAGAATACAGGTTTGCAAAGGCTTTAAACTTTGCCAAAATGTGGCTAGATTTTCATGGCAAAACCAGAATATACATAACTGACACACCACGACAGACCATCATGTTCTTTACTATCAAGCAATAACACTAAAGTAGTTCAAATAAAAGTTCTCTTGAGACTGTTTTATGAGGCACTAGGAAGATTAAGTGTATTTTTTCCATCACTAGAAATAACTGAAATATACACTAAGGAGAGGGCAGGACCAGTTTGACACAACACATGCAGCACAGGGATATATCAAGAGCTTGTAGCAACTTTAATGACACATACTTCATAGTTCATAGAAAAGTCTAGGCTGGAAGGGACCCTGGAGATCATCTGGTCCAACCTTGAAAGCAGGGCCTTAGGTTAGATTACACGGGATCCTGCCAAGCTAAGTCTTCAAGACTTCCTGTGAGGAAATACTGACCTCTCTGGTCAGCCTGCTCTGATACTTAGTTGTTCCCATGGCTAATATTTTTTCTCCTTATATCCAACTAATTTCCCCTGAAGCAACCTCTGCCCTTTGCCTTGTCTTTTCCCTGCACATGCTTGAGAAGAGAGCACCTCTGTTCCTCACCTCAGCCACCTCATCAAAACTGGACAGTTGTGATTAGAATCCCCCCGGCCTTCCCTCTTCACTAGCGCAAACGCAGTTCCTTCAACCTTTCCTCATACATCAGGTTCTCCAGCCTCCAACTTTCTCACTAGCCCCTCTGCCTGTCTTTCTCAGTTTTTTCAGTGTCTCTCTTGAACAGAGCAGCGAGGGGACCAGAACTGGACACAGTATTCCAGGTATGGTTTAACAAGTGCCCAGCAGGGAGGACCTTTCCTAGTTGAGAGTCCTTAACCTGTTGCCCATAATCCTGCTGAGGCAGCCCAGAACATGGTTCTCCTTCATTGCTGCCAGGGCACACAGCTGGCTCAAGCTCAGTTCACTGCCCAGCAGGACCCTCGGGGACTTTTCAGCAGAGCTGCCCTCCAGCCACTCAGTCTCCAGCCTCTTTCGCTGCTTCGGTTATTAGGTCGCAGGTGCAGGACTTCATGTTTAGCTTTGTAGAGGTCATGGAGCCTCCATCCCTGAAGATATTCAAAACTCAACTGGACGTGGCCATGAGCAACATGATCTAACTGATGCTACTTTGAGCAGGAGATTGAACTAAATAGACCCCAGAGGTCCCTTTCAACTTGAAATATTCTACGAGTCAATGACATTTTCAAAGTTTTACATTAAAAATTTTTGATTTTATTTTTTGCCCCGGCTGTTGAAATGTTTAAATGTTCCTCCCCTATCCAATATATTTTACAGTAAAAAGTTCAGTCTTCCAGCTTGTTTTAACATTTAATAGAACTCTAATCCAGGCTCCTACTTAAACAACTGATTTTTAAGAGCAGAGTGTCCTTTTTGCTGCAGAACCGTACACATGCTCAAACACTACTGTGAACTTACTGTAATTAGTGTACATGGATCTTCATATCAAAACCACCACTAACATGTCTGGGTGTTGCTTTGTGTTGCTAGTAAAGACTAAGATATTATCTTTACTTTTCCCACCATGTATTCCCTCCTTGATGCTTAGATTTAGTCACTGATGCCATTGCTGAGAAATTCAAAGCCACCCATTGACACCACTTCTTTATTTCATCTGTGAATTGACACTCCTAACTCATACTCCGTGCCTTCAAGGTTTAGAAAGATAAGTAGAGTCCTACACATGAAGAGACTCATATGGTCATTCAAGCATTTTAGGTCCATGCTTGCAGGAGCTCAAAGTCCTGTCAGCATGCTCAGCTTGTAGGTTCTTCACCACATTGTTAAGAAAAGAAGAGGTTATTGCCTTAATACAATCTTTCTTGAAAGAGATTTTATTTTATTAGTTTGCATGCTGCCCTTTGATGTTCGCAGACTCTGTTAACAGCTTTATTACCAGCACAGCTCCAATTATTTCTGTAGTTTGCTTATTGGTTCATAGAATGCTTGCTTTGAACAATTACGTTGTTCAGATACTTCTATATTTTAAGAGGGATCTGATAATTACTGAAAATCTTATTGCTTGGTGTACAGAGCTGAGCAATTTTACTACCAGTTATTCATTTAAATAGGGTTCATTTTAATCTCACCAGCCGAGTAACAGCGGCCCATGAAAGCAATGTCCTTTGTAACCTTCCCATACCAACCAGATGATTTTGCTAGAAGACAAGATATTACTTTAAAGTGCTGTCAACAAATATTTGAAGAGAATTACATGTCAAAATGGGGAAAAATAAGGATACGCTTTTCAGGAAAATTTAGTTATCTCTTTTTTGAAAGACTCAGCAAAGTAAGCAGGTAAAAGACACACAAAGTATGTTTGGGCATCTCTTTCAAACTCAAATAGCAAAGACTTACAAAAAATAACTGTCAAATTCTCAGTTTTTTGTGGATAAAAATTTGCAAAATATTATTCAAGAACTAACATAGTCACACAACCCCCTTTATCGGGCCCTTAAGAGAATGCTACATTGAGATCACTATTTTGAAGTTTTCTGAAAGAAGTTCTGGGCCATAAAATATGACCACACTTTTAAAGAGCAAGGAAAAGAGGAGAAGGAGAAAAAAACAAAATGGTGTACAATTTGGGATTGCTCTCAAAATAAAAATCCAATAGCTGTGAATGTGACCAGAGCTTTATAAGGTATTCATATATAGCTTTTATCTAATATGAATTTTTGAGTGACTTTATCCAATGAGAAAATAAGGACTTGTTGGGGAAATTTAGAACACAAACAGTGGAAGCAGAATGGTCAACATAGCAAAACCAGACAGGTTTGAATTTGAGATTTTGAAAAACAGAAAACACAAACATTATAAAGAAAACCCCAAGGTAACTGAGTAAGTGGAAACAATCAGAGAGAAGTTCTTATAAGGATTATGATAATGTAACTTTATGTAAATATTTTTATTTTTAATTTTAGAGTTGTAATTACATTTGAGAATAGTATGGGCTAACACATCGATGACTGTGGCAAAATCCAGCGTTTTTCAAAGTTATGAGGAATTCACTTCTCCTGAAATATTTTGAAGTGAATAACCACCTCATGGTTTAAGGCCATCTCATTAGACTAGCAACTGTGCTATAGAAGAATAAATATAACATTGTTCCTGTATACTGAGTTTTTAAACACAAAAAGAACCTGTTCCCTCCTTCCTCTTACAAAACAGGACTATGAATGCACCACAGAAACTTTGGGGGTATGCTTATGCGCACGTGTGCACAGGAGATCTTATTGCCAAGAACTGTTCAGGAAACTGCTGTAGGTGACATAAGGACTTGCCATAAATCCTTGGGATTGCCTTACATAAATCACCATTTTCTGAAAATAGTATTTAGCATTCTACAACTTTCTTAAGGATAATCAAGCAGTGAAACAAAAAGTGTAGTGTAACTCCCCTTGTGTGGCCCTGGCCACAAATTTAATTCAGTAAAGCCTTCAGTAAGAAGGCTACTGCTATTCTTTTTCTTGATTATTATTTATTTTTGTGGACACATATTACATAACGTGCTTAAGACCATCTGTTTCATATATATTTTTGACTATAAGAAGTCATTGCTAAAATGTTTTGCAATTTATTTTATTTTGCATTTGCAGATTTCTATAAAGCACATTGTAATCAAACATGATAACAGAAAAAACAAGTAAATAACAAAAAATTCTAAAAATCTTGTCCTACTTTAATCTTGCTAACTTAAAACTTAAAACCTTAGAGACAGCTGTTGTTGACACAATCTTAACAGAACAATCTCTCGTATTGGAAGAGGATTAAATCAATAAATCTTGAACTCTATGCCAGACTTCACCTATTTATTTATTTGAAGGGTAAGCACGCCAGCATTGACAAATTGAAGCTTCTCTTTCTCCAAGACAGCTATATCTTGTCAGGGAAGGGCCCAACTCACACCTTCACTTGGTGTGAGGGTTATTTACCCTATTAGTGAAAGTGAAGCATACATTAATGGGACTAGTGATTTTAAAAGGAACAGAAGAATTCACATCTGGTACTTCTCACTTCAGAGTTTATGGACTACAGTTAGTAATTCAGCTATGTCATTCATAAGTTCCCTTTGGGCTCTTGGGTGAAGCTGGTCTATGTTCTCCATACTTTGCTACAGACTATTTTGTGTAGCTGGGGTTGAAATATCTGCGATCAAGTTTATGATACAGAGATATTTCTGCAGAATGCTCCCTTGCATACCCACACCCAAGCATGCCAGTTTCCTCTACAGTATACCCCAATGCAAATGTGCTCACTTATACTCTCTTTCTTGCACACAGCCTTTATACTTTCATTGTTAGTTGGATGCACAGGGTCTTTGACAAGCCTTTTGCTCCTGATGAGTCAGAATCTGTATTTATAACCAGTTTTGACTCTTCTCCCTAGTTGCTCTTCAAGCTCTACTTTTTCTAATTCTGTTTTAACAACTAATTGGTCAACTGTGTAATGCTTTCTAGTTTATTTGGGTACACTTCAGGTTTCGAAGTTTGATCTCTCATTTCTAATAACCTTCATGTTGCTACTTTTAACCACGTTGACTTTCTGTAATGCTCTTGCAAGCCCCTCCTAATGAGAAACAGGCACTGGTACTGTCTGATCAGTGTGTGTCCAAAGCCTGAAAGAATTTCACTTTCTGTGTACCTTTTATCTTCTTTTACAAAAAATAAGAAAGCTTCCTGTTTACTCCCTCTTTTAAGTTGGTAAAGCTGTGGTGTTTGGTTTTGGCCTTTTCTGATAGTGTAGGAACAGCTCCCAAGAACATACCCCTGGGATGGGTGCAGAGCTATTGCTGTTGTATGCCGTCTTTGGAGTAATGGGAGTAAACACAGCTGTTCTGCACAACCTCTGCAAAGAATGTTCAAGAGAAAAATAGTATAGCCAAGCTATAACTTACCTGAGCAAGAGAGTAATGATCTAAATTTACAGTATTGAGACATTTTAATTTGATACCAGAAACTGGAATGAACAGATGAGGTCATGTTTTGACTAATGAATGTAATATTCACTGTGACTGTCGGGAGGCACTTGTCTATAAGGACTAATGCCATTACTGTTCTTTATAATGAGAAAATCACTGGAAAAGATACTGAAAGAAATGCACGACAGCATTAGAGAATTTACAGAATAACAAATAAACCCCCATATTGTCTGGATACCGGGGAGGGGAAAGTCCATTTTCTGAAGAGGCCATCTTATCTCTATATTAATAAATATTTATTTAGGATATGTAAAACAGAAAGTCTCTGTTTATTATTGTCCTAGCTTTGAGGTCCCAGTCACATTTTTCTTTTTTTTTTTTTTTTAGACCAGAGCTCCTTCTATAATTCACATTATCCAGTACACAGGTTTATCATGTAAGTATAGAAGATATCTAGCGATCTAGGTAAAATGCTTTATATGGGAATTTGATTAAATCTACATTTCAAGATCAAACATCCATGGAAAAATGGAGACGCTTAAAATCTTGATGACTTACTTATATTGGGGTACTGCTTGTGATCCTGGACACTGATTCGAATGCAGATAAATCAAAGGTATTAATTTTTGTTATGCTTCCACTTGAGAGGTACAATTTTCTCCTATAACTCTTTGCATGAGAAAGCTATAAAACCTGTACGGTAAGAGTATGTGCTACTCCTAGACCTTCTCCTATGGTAACCTAGACCAATCTGAAGGTCTGAAGTACAAAAGCTCCTAGAGGATCCCAGTATGTTCTGAGTCCTCCTCTGCACCACCCCCTTTCTTCTACTAGCTATAAAGAGATTGTACGGGGGTAAGGACTTCAGGGTTGACGTACATAATCTTATATGAATATTAGTGTGCGATCAGAGCCTTTCACCCTTTAAAACATGTTGTCCTTTCATAAGGAGTCAGGCTTGCAACACGTATTTTAATCTTCCTTAAAAAACATCAGGTCTTTCGTTTCTTCCTTATTTAATAAATTTTTCAATTGATTTTTAGAGTTCAGAATTACCTTTCAACTTTGCACACCAGATGCCCTCCTTATATTTTGTGAATGAATAAGGAAAGAAAGAATTTCAAAACAGGTCTAACAGCTTGCACTGCATAGCAGTAAACATGTATTTTGAACCACTTCAAAACACAATAAATCAATAAGAAGCTGTAGAAAAGAAAGAAAAAGAACCAGGATATTTTGATCCAATACCAGCAACCAAATAACTATATTTGCTCCTGTAATGACCTGCACTGTTCCCTCAATACTCACACTCGATGACTATTCACAACTCATGCACATCTACTCTACCACTATTTCATTTATCAGAATTGAGGCAATTGAGAACAATCATTATGAAATAATAAAATATCCTTTAAAAAAAAATCAAGTCTGAGAATAAGATTCAGGGTTTCTATTTTCTGATAATATAACTTGAAATTATTTCAACACTTTATTTGAAAAATGGGTATCATCCAAGTGAATTGATACAATTCTTTTTTCTCTACTGCCAGAAACTCAGTATCCGTTTAAAAAAGAAAGAGCATTTCTTTCTCTTCCTCTACCAAGGAGTGGAATTAGAGGAAAAAAAGGGCTGAAAAAGAACACTACCCCCTTGTTTGTTTATGTTACATGCAAAGGACCACCCTCCCATCAGTACTACAATAACATGCAGCTACATCTGTATCTATGTTATTTTTTCAACTTCTTAAATGATTCTTACTTTCCACACTAGTTTTCTACACAGACAACAGCTGACAAGAAGCATATAAAGTGTTTCTGAATCCTTTAAAACATAAAGTATGCTATAAGATATAACATGCTCAAAAAAAAATTTAACATCCACTCACGCCGAAAGCTCCTCCCAAAGGCCCACATTTTTATCCTTCTGCCTTGTTGCTCATCCATACAAACTTAATAGATAAGGGATCTCCTTGGCATTTCAGTCATCACTACAGCTATCAGCCCAAACCGTCCACCTAATCCTTTCAAAGAACCATAATTAAGTTACATCTTGTAATTTTTTTTTAAATTTACGTTGAAGAGAAGAACGACTTTTGCTCAGTGTGGACTTACTGCACATGGGAGCAAACATTGCCATTGTGGTACATCAGTGAACGTGCCAATTGCCTAGTACATGTCAGTGCTAAACCTGGATACCAATATAAGATCCAAAGGTGGATTTTTGGCAATATGAAATTACTGGGGCTATTTTTCTTAGAAAATATTCACAGGATAATTGAATGCTATTTATTATATATACATTTTTCATTTTAAGATACCAAAAGGTTACTGGAAGTTAAAGACTAATTTATAGTTTTATAGTTTTATAGTTTTTTTATAGTTTTATAGACAAAAGCATTAGACTTGCCTTCAAGAGATCTTGACTTAACATCCACACTCTTTCACTGCTTGCCATATGACCTTGGCTAAGTCATCTTTGTGTTTCAATCTGCCAATTTTGACATAATATCTAATGTTGATATGACATAAAGGTAAAGGTGACTGGATAGAAGACAATAGGACAAGCATAGACCCTTGCTTTATTTTAGGATTAGCTAACTTCAAGTCTACTGACTGACTTGGGGAGATGACAACAGTAATTTACAAGACAAAAATAAAAACTTGTGCTTAAATATCTTGTTTTCCACCACAGAGTGATAGTGACAGAGAGAGAATCTCAGTGAATCCTCAATTTTTACCCTTAGAAGTCCTTGCTGTTGACAGATCTTGTAAATCTTGACAATTTCTGGGAAAAACATTACATATTCAACCAATGTCCCCATTACAACCAAGGCATTTAGCATTTTCAGAATTCGTTCAATACTTAGTTAATAACTAAGGTTAAACACTTGATTAAGCAGCCTATTTTACTTCTTCCGAAAACACTAATGTTTAAAGAAAAAAAAAATCAATCTGTCACTTCACACACAATGGGGTTTTTCTGCTCATCTGGAAAAAACAGTGTGATATCTCCCGTGCACCATTGAGATTTACAGCAGTTTTAGTGTGCTTTTAGCATCAGGATTAGGTTTTCAACCCCGTTCTCACTGTACTGTTTGCAAACTAGACATATCAAGAACACACTCTTTCCAAGGAAGAGTGGTAAACAGGCAATGCTTTAGTTCACAAGAAAGGCACGACTTACCTTGTGAAAATTCCTGAAATATGCTGCCTTCTCATCTGGAAATTTTTCTAGCCTCCTGGGTCCTTTACTGGAAGCCTTCTTGAAAACCAGCCAACAACGCCTGAAAATCTGCAAACAAAATCAATAGATTATATCAGCCTTTCTTTAAAGGTGGACAATATCATAAATACATTCAGTTCCATAATTGGCTTAGGAAGAAATTTTAAAATGACAATATTTTATTTTAAAAGTCTGGCAGATTCTGAGACCATCAATTATTTCTATTCAGGTAACCCAAATTCCTCAATTTATACATATTGGTTGTCAGTTCTTTGTAGATCTTTTTGCTTCAATTTCGTTCATGCATGCCAAACATGACAATTCCTGAGTTGCAAGTAAATTCATGAACTTTGAAAACGAAAAGAATCATAACGCTTTCATTAGAGAAAATACTTTCAGAAATGACTATATGTATTTCTAGCTTTCACATTTATACTCTATATCGGTGAAAGTATTGAGAGACTTTCATTGCAGCTTTTAATACAACACTGTAATGAGCACTTAGTATAAGCTCGTATGCACAGAAAAGAAAACACAAAGTTGAAATAAGCACCAATGTGACCACTGCTGGAGAACAAGATCTAGTTCTCTCACTTAATTCAATTACAAACTTTCCAAGGAAAAACTATGCAGATTATAAAAGTTTGGGAATGCTTGGTGAAAAATAAAATCTTCCAGGAAATACAAAACAAAACAATATTATCCTCTCATTTTAATGAGAAACACACTAGATTTTACTTGAAATGCATTTTTAAGCAACAAGGGTACTTCATTAGACTATTTGCCAAGCGTTCTGGTGGTATTGACATAACCAGAAGTTTAAAACCAGGATTGAATTATCAAATAAAAATACATTTGCAGTTCAAAGAGAAGCTGATTACAGGTAATTCTCTAGACCATACTATGCAAGTGAGGGATTAGATATTAATCTAATTTTATAATCTAAGAAAATAGCTTACTTCATTCTCCTCTTCAATACTTGTACAGCTCTATAAACAATACCATACGGAATTTTATGCTATCATTTCAAGGATACATTAAAAAACAAAACAAAAAAAAAACCCAATGCTAGTTATGGTTCCACCGCCCATATGTGAAGAGCCTTATTTCTTCAGAAATTCTATAAAATTTAATCACACAACACAAGAAGTACAGTACTATTTAATTTGGATCAGATCAAACACATCTCATGACAAAAAAAAAACCAATACGGAAATATGAGTAGGGAGACATAAAGTGAGGAGTTTTCCCCTCAGTGTGATGCTGTGTAAACTGAGTATAAACATCAAATACAGTGTCATTGAAATAATTAAACTTCATTAGTCAGATTCTGATATGACCATACCGATACTATCCTGCTGTCATTATCTCAGATGAATGTTATCAGTCAAAGTAGTGTTTTTCTTTTAAAAACCCACCATTGGACTACATTATCAATATGTTTAATTATGAAGACTTTTGGAAGAAAACATAGCATTTAATGAAATCCTCTGCAAGTATACTTGTTACAAAGCATGCAAGTCAGTTTTTTTTCTGCTAAGGTTGTAAAGTGGCAGCTGTGCAACTGTACTTCCTATCTCAGAAATTACATCACCTAACCTGGGGGAAAGCAAAGACAATATCCTATTTCCTGAAAAAAGTGTCATTACACTGTGGGACATCATAAACCATCTTTATTAGATAGTACTTTCTTCAAATCACTTCCTGGCCGTGTTGCAACTTATTTTACCAAAGTTATAGCACTGGTGCCACAGTTTTAACCCATATTAACTCTTCACAGTGTTATGCTGTAAAAATCTACACTTTTGCAGATAACGTAGAGGTACAGAATATTTGTTCTATTTTGACTGTATTAGAAGCAATAGTACCAACTATCTAAAATGGATGTATTTATTCATTTAACAAAAGTGTAGCTTTTAATAATACTCCTGGCTCTTCAGGGATCTGGGTGGACTATTATGCTACGTGTATTTTCAGTTCATCTCTCTTCCTTTGAGGAAAGTCTTTTCCTAACAAGTTCTTTATCAAGGTAAAACCCATTGCCTTCATTTCAAATCTTGTATTGATTTCCATTATCTGCCCTTAATGGTTTACAGTTCTCACAGACTTCTCTTTAGAAAAACAGATCGACCTACAGTCCTCACCATCAGTGGTGGTGGGTTTTACCACAAACACGGTATCCACGTTTTACTTAACATGAAATTTGGACAGCTGGTGATAAGGTAACAGAAGCTTTGTGTCAACTGACAGAGTAAGGTTTTTCAGGTTTTGTTTGGGGTTTTTTGTTTATTTGTTTTTTAATATGGCACAGTTGTATTTTGTTACAATTCAAAGTATCCGATAGATCTAGTACATCAGTAGTATCCCTAATAAATGGAAAACTAGACAAGCGAAGTCAACGAGTCAGATTTCTCCCTGCAAGGATGTGAATCTTTTCCAGACAAAAGGTCATCTAACGCATACTCCAAGGCAATTCCTTCAGTGATAAATAAGCAGGCTTTCCTGAATGGCAGCTTCAGTCTTTTTTCAATGGGTATCAATCTGGAAGAGTGTCAAAGCTAAAGTCACAAAAATGAAGAGGAAGGCTTTGACACCCTTATTAGCAGGCCCTTCAAAGTATCCATCGAAGAGGGCCAGACACTAGATATCTGTAAGGTTGCTCTTTATTAGGCTTTTACCAAATTTCAGCATTGGGATGAATGCAAAGGCTTCATTCAGCGTTTAGACTCCAGGAATAATCAGTCCTTGCTTTTAAAGGAGAACACTGAACAGCAAGAGGAGGGAACCATAAGATTTACCTTTCGACTGTTACTGCTTCAATGTATTGACATCTGTTTTTTTCCAGACCTTCAGGGAGAGGAGATATCTGAAGAACAGAATGGCTTGAAGAAGACTCCTGATTTGACATGTACACATGCCAATATACAACCTTGCATTTGGAATTTATTTTTTTTTTTAACCTACAATCACTTTTAAAGCTGGTATGAACATCTACACTTCCACTGCATTTTGGCAGCATTTTATCTGGTTACACCAACAGACAGTTTGTATCTCAATGTCTAACAAAGCATTAGCACATGAATTTACCTATAAATATGAATAAATAGATGCAGATGTGAGCACACAGCAAACAAACATTTGCCTTTCATAAGGCACCTCATTGTTATACAGAAGCCTACTCAATTATTCACAAACTGTGGGATACTCTTTTATCCCTAGCCTAGTTTAGGATGACATTGGATGTAATCAAAACTTCTGAGGGACTTCTAAAATGCTCATATAATTGGGGTAGCCATTGTGAAAGAAATCAGCATAGCCCTTTAATAACAGAGAAAATGACAACCACTCTCAGTGTTGTTTCCATAATATTTAGAAATTCCTGTGAGATTTAAGTGTCTGTTTTTTCACACATGCATAGTTGAAGAAATGCCAAATATTTGATCTTTTTATCAGTTTTACAGCATTCTTGGATGACCACTCACTGCTCAACAAAAATGATTTAAAAATTTTGTACTGAGAGCAAACAAGATGAAGACTAACCCTATATGGTAGCTTTTTTTCTGGGGAAATTCAGAAAGATAGCCTTAAGTACATGCTATGTTTAGATTTCCTTTTATTAATGTACCAATTAGAAGGACAAAAACTTGTCCTACATAAACCTGAGAAGGATTCTATTGAAATTACCTGCTGAGTCCATGACATAGCAGAATCTTTTTAAAAAACATCCTTCCTGTCTCAGTTTTACAACATGGGCAAGGCAGAAAAAAATATTCCTCTGGATCCTACTACTTATGCAACTATATATCAGCAGGCGATGGCAGTAACTCAGCATACTTGTGGTATGATGAGCCTGATTTGTTGCCCCTTGCAGTATCATATGGGAATAATTTTCATTACGATGTACAAGCTTGCAAGGGACAGTAGCCTCTGTTCCAAAAGATGGACTCTGAGTAGCCTCGTCTTGTTAGCAAGTGAAAAGGATTCCAGATCTGCAACAATATAACCTTATCACCCCCAAACAATTTCTGAAATCTTTCCAGTCAGAAATTCCACTTCAGTGCTGCTCCATTTCTATTAATCTTTAGACATCACTTTTTTATATTTTCCTTGAAATACTGCAATAGACTGATTCATGACAAAAATCTCTGCATAATTCTTTTCTTACTTTTTCTTCTGCTTAATTCGCCTCTCAGCTCACCTTTCAAGCATGTTCATATTTTTTAATATTCTTGACTAATATATGCAAAAGTTCGACCCCTGAACGGATCACTATTTTTCATGTTCATATCATACAGTTCGGTTTGTTGTTGTCATGATTATTCATGATAAATCCATTAAAACACACATTATAGGAAAACCACTGACTAAATTAGTTTTCTAGAAAGAGGAATGTTGTTTCCTTTTCCTAAAATAATTTAAAATATTTGGTTTACACCGGGAATCTTACATGGGATTTTTCATTCTCCAGAGATTTCTGAAGCCTTTTCCTAGTCATCTACAACAGATGATATTGAGATTTACATTTCTTTTTATCCACAGCTGTAGCTAATAAAGTTCTGCCAGTCATCACTAATATTTAGAGATGGGATTTTTATTGACATATCTCTAGATATTATTCCAGAAATTCCACCTCAGAGTCAAAAAAAACAGAAACAAAAGAAAAAAAATCCATCTTTTTCTATTTTTTTAATGCCATAAAAGAAGCTTACAACACTATAAGGTTTTTTGCCAAACCAGTTAAGATGCTCTGCAATCTCCCTGTCTAAAAGATGTTACAAATGGCAATCACTATCTTGGTATATTGGAAAACCAAAAACCTAAAAATATAATTTTCTGTCCCTAGCTGTAGAAACAGTTGTCTCTTGAGAGAAGCAGCAGTAAGTCAGCTCCCAGTTACCAACAGAAACCATCGCTGACCGGGACGGGTGCTGAAGCATCGCTCACAGGCCTTTCTGCTAGCATAACCCAACAAATGGTTCTCCCAGGAAGACATCTACATAATAATATTCATTCCTGCATTTACATCTCATTATCTGCAAGAAAGGCTAGTTGATATCTCCTCCTTGACTTTCCATGCGCAGTGTTCTCCTGACAATACAACATCTGCAGTGCATGCATTAAAAACAGTAAAATATGAAAATGTTCAAATTTATTTCACTAGTTATTTCCATTAAAAAATGGATATTGTCTTTTTTGGGGGTATGTGAGCAAAATTAAGTATGTTGTGAGCTAAAAAAAAATCTTGACTCACAAATTAAAAACTGTAGCATTCATAATAAGAAAAATAAAACTAGTTGTCACAGTCAAGTCATATTTCTCCAGTGTTTTGACACTCACTAGTTTTTCATTTTTGCTGTGCATATTTTGGCAAAGGGAGATGAGGGGTGACATCTTATCGCTCCAGTGGAACTACACTTGTCACACATTCAAGTAAAATTTAAGACAAATTGAAAAGCAGTTATTATCTGTAAAAAGGCCCAAAAGGAAAATGGGAAGACAAAGCCATTCATGCCTCAGCTAAAGAACAAGTTACAGGATTTAAGCTTTTCTGAGTAAAGTCAATAGGAAAAAAAAAACCAAACAACTCACTGTTGCAAGCCCTCTACTTGATTTACCAGAATTTTGTTCTAAAATGACAAAAGCAAGTACTGTTGTAAGAGGGCACGCCATCTCTCCCGCACTTAGGTTTCTGAGCATCCTTGAAATTAAGGTGCCCTAGAAACAGTGCTTTTTCCTGTCTTGAACAGCACTGATTTCACTGTCTGCTCTTTTGAAATGGAGTTAACCACTGCACTAGGTGGGTGCCTTTTGGGTATGGCAAAGCAAGAGAGGTGGAACACTGCCGTACAGCACTCAGCTCCCACATTAGTGCAGAGAGTGCAGGGTCGCAGGGAACTGAGGCCAGCTCCTGCTCCTTTACCACACCACTGGGAACTTTTCTATCTCCCAGCAGCAGAGCAGAGATCCTCCAAAGTAATCTGACATCCCCTCCCACCCAAACAGGAGAAGAGGCAAAAATAACCCCTGGTCCTGATCAGAAGCATGAGGTTATGTGCTTCTGTCAGCAGTTCTGGGATGTGGGGCCAAGACTTTACCACAAGACAGAAAAAGCCTTGGGAGTTTTTCCCCTTTTTTATTGATTCTAACTCTCCACCCACTCTTGCTTATTTCAACATATTTTCTTCAAAAGTTATCAAAGTATCTACCACAAAGCAACTGCAATAAAAAACAAAGCTGTTTAAACTGTAAAGCCAGGATTAAAAAAAAAAACATAAATATATCCCAGAAAAATCAGTAGCAATGCCTTTAATAAAAAAATGCTGTCTGAAGGTGTTTTACAAAGGATACCCAACAGGGAAACATTCCTTATATATGATAACCTTGTACATATCCTTGAGCTTCATTTTATCATCCTAATTAGGAAAAAAGGTTAAACCTCCAATTTATAAACCTTGTAGTATGACCTTCTGCAACTTTATACAAGACAATTAGGCTTTAGATCATTTTAGTGTCATAGTTCAAATCCTAAAATTTCTGATAGCATTTTTTTTTTATTATAATTATTTTCCAGATTGCAAATCTGCTGGCATTTGAAGTTAGGAATAGAAGCAATATAGAAACATCTGCTACAAACTGGTTCATCTCAGATTAGATCAAACCTTGTGGGCTTGACTGCAGTCAGTGCGAATTAGGATGGTTAAAGAGAGATGATTAGGGACAATTCACCTCGTAATAGTATATATACATCATCTTTCTACTGCCATAACATACCATTATAGATTCATATACATGTTCATAATATACTATAATTTATGGTGTTCTGGTCATCGGCTATACATGTAATCCATGAAAAGATTTATTTTATTATTAGAAAGTTCTGTGAAATCAAAGCACACCATAGTAATTTTCCAGCTATTCCTATACTAACTAAACTACTTTGTGTATAAACACTTTATCTATGGAATCTGAAGTCTTTTGCTCATCTGTTTAAAAAAGAAGGGGAATACATATCTGAAAAGATTTGCGTCTTGTATTTGTGTGAAAAGTGTTACATAGTTTTATCAATCCTTAGGCACACAGAGTTTAAAAACTCACCATTATTACTTTGCTTTGAACTGCCAGCAGGGCAGTTCAAGGACAGAAAGACACAGCACACAAATAATCCACTTAGTCTTCATAGCAGTCTGCAGATCGGCAGAAGTTATCACTTATATTTGAATTGATGTTATGATTGTTTAAAAAAATCAGTTCCAGTAGCAATTTTTCTGGCTTTCTGCATTTCTGACTCAGTTTTGGCAAGACTAACTTCAGTAATTCTTTTGGAGGAAAACTAATACTGCTTGCATCATGTCTGGTCTCAGAGTAGATGACACACAAACCTCTAAACAAACCACAACAAAAACTTGATTACAACAGTTTTAGTGGGTAGCCAGCAGGAAAATTTGAAAACTTGGAATATTTTTAAAGAAATTATTATGCACAAGAAATCTCAAGCATTTCACTGAGCTTGAGCTGAATGTGTAGCAGCTGCTTATGAAAAATTTGGTAGCCTGAATTTGTGTCTCCTCCCACAGGTACTTTTCTAAATGTAATCAGAAAAAAATACCTACCGTGAAAGTTATGATTTTGTTATATTTTAATATTGAATTTGTGTAACTTCTCAAACTGAACTGGAGTAAGTAGCTGACTTCACTCATCTGAAGATTTTTGGTGAAAATACCATTTTGTTTCCTATATTTGATAATATTTTACTTTAACTAGTTATACATAAACATAATCTGCTTGAATATGACAGACTACAAATAATGTTTTGATATTCTGCAATAGAAAGTAATATTTACAGAAGAAAAGTTATAACTGCTTTCTTTAGTTTTTAATTATATAGCTATATATTGAAGTAATGGAAATACCACTGCAATAAAGCTTCCTGATTTCTGACTCTTCCATATACGAGCTTAATAAGCTGAAATGAAATATCTTTTACAGATATTTAGTAGATACTCATCACTTTGTTCTCAAAAAAGTTAAAGGCATTTAGCATACATACAAGGGAAATTAATGCTGAGAAACAGACAAGTTAGAGTTATTGAGATATAGATTTCTTATTTAGTACTTTCTAATACACAATTCAGACCTTTACACACAATCTGAAATAACACACTTACACTGAAATAGGGTATCTACCTGCTCAGATCCTTAATATTTTAGGTTAGGAAGGCAGGTATTTGTGAAAATAAGTGCTGCAGAATCAAAACCATGCAACAGAATACCTTAAAATGAAGCAGAGCTTCCAAACAGAACAGTAATCACAAACATCTGGTCTATATTATTGAGGGACAAAACTCAAATCATTTTTACATCTCCAATTTAGAGGGTTACAAGCTCAATTTCAGCTTCAGAAATCAAAATAATTCTTTAGATTTACATCAGGTGCCACATCTATCCTTACTTTTCTCTGCATTATCACACATAAACTTATCTTAGCACAGGTATCACAGTCCTCAACATGCTGTTGTTTTGACTGATAAAGTAAGTGGAAACGATGTGCTTCGCATGGGATTTAATACAGCTAAGCACAGCACTAAGGCTAAAGCACTTTCCACAAACAACAAAAATGTGAGCTCAATATTAGTGCAACTGTATATTTATGTAGGTGAGTAATTTCTAACAGCAACTGATTCTTGAAGTAGAACAGAAAAGTTAGGAGTCTTTTGTTCTTGGACGCATTTTGTCATTTCAGCATATAACTAGAAAAGCTTGCAAATCCAGCCACACTGAAATATATCTGTGAAAGCTAACTGTAATCTACAGATGCCGCTATTAAATGCCTGGTCACAGTCCCAGGCACGCACACGTGCGTGAAGTGTATGCAACATGTTTAATAACAGTGAGACTAAACAGTATATAAATGCCAAGGTAGAAGAAAAGCCCTTCAAACATCCTCTGATATATTGTACTACAGAACAGAGTATGGATTTTAAAAATTGCACTTACCCATGACATATCACTCAATAAACCTCTGAAGTAACAAGTTGTATGAATCAATCACATCGGCTTCCTAGAAATGAAATGTATCCTTTTTTTATGAAGTTACATCCTTTAATTATTATGACTTCTGCTAGATTTTATGGAGAAATTCATTTTATGTAGAAAAGAAAGTGTTCTGCAAAATGAAGCCTGTAATAGGATTTGAGCAGATCCTACGAATAGTAACGATCAAGAGGGTGTCTAATACCAGCGCTGTTTTCTTGACATTTGATCACTGCATTACTATAACCTATAGGTTAAAGCTCCACCTGCCAAAGAATCATAATGTTAACCCCCAAAGACCTTCATTATATCTTTTAACCTAAATGAAGGGGAGGAAGATGAACTAATGGCTCACTGTCTCACTGTAACTGGAAGTAGTTAAAAGCTCAGAGTTAGCAAGAATCCTTTGCAGCAGGAATAAAGGGAATACTGAGTACTCATTGACAGAGCTACCTGGATTTTTTAAAGTAAAAACAAAACCAATTTGCTTTAGGTCTTAAGAGTTTAAGAGGAAGATGTATGCAGACAGGTACATATTTCAAATACTTCATTCATTTATATCAGTGATTTGCTTTCTGCCACTCTTGTGCTACTACTGAAAATCTCTGCTTCAGAATGTACCAATCTGTTATTACAATGCATCAATATTGCACTGAATAAACAAGTAATCCAAAGCAAGACAAGGACGAGGAAACACTTTTACACAAAACTAAAAGTATTTGAAAGAAAAAGCTATAGCCCTTAGCTCTTGTAACTACCAACACCAGTTCTGTTCAGCTTTTGTTGCAACAGCAAATATTTAACAGTTAATGACAGCTTTTACTCAAAGAAAACTAGCATGAAAAAGCTTCTGTAAGAACTCAAATGCAGCTGGTGTGTTACATTCCCAGCCAGGATGTTCTGTGGGGAAATGTACTATTACAGGGGATACGAACTCGTGTTGTTACAACCCCAGGGAAATAATAAAGAGGAAAAGCAGACGGTCTCCAAACCCAGACTTCATAAGTCTAAAAGACCACCCTGAATTCCCTGCTCTGTACCTGTCATAGGGCTCCAAAAAGTCTGCCCTGGAAGTGTTTTAGAGATTCACCCAAAGTTTATCCACATAAATCCACAGAAGCTACGCCAGTGCTTTAGCATGCTTTGGCTCAGTCCAAAACCAGTAACACCCAAGGCATCATAGATAACACACATATTTTTTTTTGTTAAGGGAAAGATGGTCATCCCATTAAGTTAAAATTATCTCGGAGGAAAAAATTTCACAAAACAACTCCCTCCCATCACTTCCAGTGATTATCATCAGCTTTCCAGAGCTTGTAGGAGACAAGACTGTCCTTTTACAACCGTTTCCCATGGGCAGAAGAAAATTATTAGTTTGCCCAATTGATGCTATTTATTTTGATATCTTTATCAGCTGCATGTAAACAGAAAAAAATCTTGATTTTCTGAGTTCTGGGAACTGCCTGAGGGCAGAAGTGGGTAAAAGAAGAGAAGAAAAAAGAATATTGTAGCATTTCTGGTCAAATGAAACAGACAACCTGTGACACCCTGTCCAGAGTACAAACATCTAGCATATTGGTTCAATATTAGCTAACAAAAGTTCCTTTTCTCACTTGCAATATTAAAAGTGCAGATAGGTCAACAGCGGAAAATGGTGTCGCTCACTTCCTGCGACTGCTGAGATGGTCTCATCTACAAGATCTGAAGTTGTAATATGCAGTCTAACATCAAAGAGAAAGACAGAGCGAGGGAGGTTAGTACTAATTCTACCAGAAGTAAGATTTGGCTTTGCAGTATTAACTGATTAATCCTCATATTTTAGTTGTGAAGTTTGAGTGAGAGTTTAAGTGTAAGACTGAAAAAGTAGGACTTGTTACAGATATAGCTTTATTATATAGTGATAGCAATGAGTAAACTCACAAGTCCACAGCAAGTCAGCTTTCTTGTTAAGCAATATTTCCACTCAAAAAGCAGCAGAAAACTATAGTTACAAAATAAAATATGCAGATTTTATGGAAAATAGACAGTGGGTTTAATAGAATAATTACTCCATCTTTATTAATAGCTACTCCGAATAAGAACATAATATGAATCACGAACCAAAAAAAATTTGCCAAATTCTGTACGATAAATACAGAGACTGTCAGAGAATGGACTAATAACTTTATTGTAATTTTTTGTCTTTGAAGAGTGAATAAGCAAAGTATTAGGAGCAATTCTCACCTTCTTTCCTATAAGAATTTATTTAGATGATGCTAGTCGACTGGCTTACCACAAGTACTTGCATATCAAGAGCCCAGAGAAACTGTGCTTCTTGACCTATGTGTTTTGCAATGAAGACATGGGGAAAATTCCCAAATGATTTTCAACACCTTAGAATTCAAGTTTCTGATCTGGGGGTGGAATGAGGAAGACAGACAGGAAGGAAAAAAGTTTTCAGTATAGAATTACAGAAAAGAACACTCATAATCCCAAGTATCCTCACTGAACGATTCAGAGTTTGAGAGGTATTGTGTGCATTTACACCACCTATGCATATTAGATAATACATACTGACAGCAGTAGGTAAACTACAGTCTCTTCATGTTAATCAATATATTTTCTGGTCATTTCACCAACAGATGTATTGATATATTTACATCATAAATAGGACTCTAAATTCACAGTATCTCAGAGATCAATCCAAGCAACTCTTTCTATGTGGCCATTAAAATCTTGCCAGTATACAGACAGATCTAAGTCCAGCACTGCAAAGCAACAATTACTACACATACTCCCTTTTTGTTTGAAAGCCTGCACTTAAAATGACCCAGCTTCTATATCAACCAAAATAGAGTTAGGTAAGAGTTGGACACAGATGAATGAGAGGAAACGTGCAAGTCACTGAGCTCTGCCTCCCTCAGTTGTAGAAAGCCATACAATAGGTGCCTGCTACTTTTTTTTTCCTTCTCCACCTGTCTCACTATTTATATCCAAGAGACATATGAAGTCTGACAGTTTTTCTTGTTGTCCTTACAGTATGGCCTCACTAGGACAGAAATAATTTCCTTCCTGAGAAGTACCAGGGAAAAAAAACACTAGACATTTCACATTCATAGTCCGTTTTCCCTAGGTGCTCAGTGGCTAATACACAATCATCGTACTTCAGACAGCTAGCTTTTATTGCGATTTAATTTACGAGCCTTGTTCCAGCAGAAATTTTAATTCTTGCAGCTAAGATCTTGTTTTAGTACATTCTTCTATGGGGTACTGAATTTTTAACATATATTATAAAGAATAAGAAGGAAGAGCCATTCAAGTTGCAGACATGGTAGCTCAATGCAGCACTCACCAGTGAATTCACAGGTTCAGGTCACAGCAAGACAGCCAGCACGACACTCAGTAGCTGAGGATGCTGTACCATCTTACCTTTTGATGGCTGAGCCTTTTGTTCTATTTCTCTTGAGAAGGATCCAACTCTATTCTTCTTAGATAGTACACAGTATGTAATTTCTCCTTTGGCTCCTCTGTCTTTCAAATTAAAAAGTCCCTGCTTCCTATTGTTTTCCCTCAGGTCTTCTTAAGTCTGCCCTGCTGGACTTTAAATATCTATCAATAATCACATTAAATTAGTTCAGTCTTGGTTTATGATGGATTTAAGCTTTAGACTTTATAAATGAATAAAATATTAAATAAATTGAGCTGACTCATAATGGAACATGAGCCAGATTTACAAGGAAAATTTTGACTTTCATAGAATTCCATTTTTCTCTACTGTTACCTCCGTTATTGCTGCTATTTCTATTGTTGTATACAACAGGAATTCCTTTCCACTATGCACAGTCTCCATTCTTTTGTTATTAACATCATAGCAATTGATGAATATTATTAGCTGCAGTACATGTTTCACAGTGTATGTTCCAGGAGACATACTGTGCAATGCCATAGAGAAGCCAGTTTATTTCCATTCTACATACATAGCCGAAGTCTCCTATTGTTAAACATTAGCAGACTTCTTTCTACAACAATATTTATTTAGGTGTGAAGTGTTTTAAAATATTTTGCAGATCTTCTTCATGCTCCTATCCTTGTTTCTGAAGTCTGCAGAAACATCATTAAAAAGCAGTTTTTAATGGTACAGGCATTGAAGACAGGAGGTTTTAGGGGTTTTCATTTTTTTCTAAACTTAGTCTTTTAAGAAAGTAATCGTATAGTTGCTCACTACATGGTTTCCCTGTTTCATTTATATTAAATTTTCCAGCCATCTTTTGCAGATAAGGGGCTTGCTATTTACTTATCTGCATCTCAAAAGGTAGTGAGAGCATATTCCCACCAACCACTGGCAGAGACAAGAAGAGAAGAGAGCAATGGTCTATTTCACGAAAAGGAGTCAAGTTTGGGTTCAAAATAAGTCACGTTTGGGTGTCATTAAGATGGGTGGTCAAAACTACTCTGAACAGGTCTACATGAATATTTTCCCAGTTTCTTTTCAGAACTTACTTTCTTGCTCATTGCTAACAAAAATTCACAATCAAAACACAGTAAAAAATTAGGAAAATAATACTTTTACAAGGTATACCTATACAGATCAACACTAGAGCTGATCTTTTGGACAAACTTTTTCTAGAAGCACAGTAGTATTAAACTTTCTTTTATCCTATATCTTCCTGCAAGAACTAATAGAATTGCCGTGACAGAGTCTGCACACAGTAGTTCACATATATTCTGCTTGTCTTTCTGCACTCTTCAGCATTCATAAATTGTGTGAAGACCACATTTTTTTTATCTTGTGTTCTAGAAGCCTTCAAACAACCTCGAATTAAAATTGAAGCGATATAAAACCCTTGCACTCAAAGAACTAGTTAGCCTAGGACTAACTACAATATTTTCAGTTCCTTTGGAAAATCATTATTTTTCTTCCATTACAAACTTTGGATTAGACGATATTTTGGGCTTAGTCTTAGAGACTTCGTGCTTATTTAAAATGAGATTATTATAAAAGAAAAGTTAAAAGTCCTCTCCCCTGCCCCCCATGTCTACAAATAGAAAAGAACAGTTTAATTTGTTAAAGAAAATAATAAGCCTTTGAAGTTTTTTCAGGAAAAGCAAAGTAAACTGCTAAAAAAAGAAAAAGTCCCCCAGTGACCCACAAGCTAATTCAGTAATACAATACAACACACACTAAATTCCTTTAAGGTTGTGTATATTACATCCTTCTACTTGTCATTATTCCTGATAATGACACCGCACCACTTCTCCAGAGATGCAAGTCACTTATGTAAGTGGGTGTTTGTCCTGAAAATACACCAACAATTAAACATCTGAGTATGTGTGTGAGTATAACTTTACTCAGAGGTTTTATTGCAGGGAATGTATATCCTCAAAGTGAAGGCAAAGAAGATGTCAAAATTTAACTAATTTATAGGGACATCAATTGGAAAATTCATTAGCACAGAGGATTTAAACAAATTACATGTTATTTAAAAAAAATAAGCACTTGCAAACTTTGCTGACTGAAGTTCTTAAGTTTTAAGGCAGCACTCTTTCCTATGTTGCCACTGGTGATTACAATTTCCTAGAACTGTCATAGATATGGTGTGTGTCTTGTAAGAGGGTGCTTACATTAAGAAATATATTTTAGTGCCCCTTTCATTAGTGCTAGAGAGGATTCCTGCACTCTGTGAACAGCAAAAGTTTGATATGATGGCTGAGATTATTTTAAAATCACATACTAGTAGTCAACAGTCCCACTGAGGGGTGTTGGACTAGCTGACCTCCATGATCCCATGAATATGTGAATTAATGACTAAATGCAACCTTAAATGCTTACATCTTTTTAGAGCCAAGCTTAGTTATATTTCTCTCTGCAAAGAATTTCTGAGGGAAATCAACCTGGAGAGCTCTTTCTTGAGAGATACAGCCTTTATATTCTTCTCAGTTTTGCCCTTTATGACTTCAATAAGGCGGAACAAAATTGGTCCACAGAACCTACAAGAGGTTTTGCCACTTGTAGACCCTGGAAGCAGGGCTCTCAAGAAAAGGCAAATGGTTGAAAGGTCCAGTCTTCTATCAAGGACTACTTCTGAAACTGTAGAAAGCATTAATACAGTGTGCTTTTCCCAAGACAACCTTAGTCTTCTTCCATGCCCCCTTCCCATTCTTTTATTGCTACCTTCCAAGCAACAAAACTTCCGTAACTTTTTGGGAGAAGTAACTTAGGATGGCAGCACCTTCCCCTTTTAAGACTGCAAAAAGACCTGAAATTCAACTTTCTCCCTTCCAAATAAAGGACTTCCTAAAAAGCTTAATTGCTATTAACTTTAGTGAAAAGAAAAAAACGTCGATGAACTAAAGTTAGGGTCTTTTAACAATGGCTGTGGCCCATTATATAGCTGTAAAATACCACTACAGTGTCTGTGGATTAAAGTTAAGTAATTTCTAAAGGAAAGTTCAGTGTTGCTTTGTCTAGAGTAAGGATATGTAACTCCTTTTTTTTTAATCCATTTGAACAAAAGCTGACTAGAAATTAGATTTCAAGTACTGGAATGGTAGTCTGCATTCTTCTGAAATTACAAAGACAAAGAAATAACTCCATATCTGGGCTCATAGTTTTATCTGCTCTTACAAAAATATGTACTTTTACTTCCTACTATACAATGTACTCTTTGTTCATAAGCTTTTTGAAGTTTTGATCACATCATCAAGATATTTGTATCAAGATATCTCTGGGAAAATTCAAAACTTTTACGTTTTACTCTCAGTCTCCGATAACATTAAATGCGATCATTTTGTTGAATTTCAGAGAAGAAATAGTATATGACCAACATATCGGGGTTTAATTTTTTCTTTTTCTGTAATGACACTTTTCCCCCTTTTCCATGTCATATTTTAAGAGGAGCACTGAACAAATCACAGAGTGTTTACAGCCCTGCTACTACTGTAGCAGTGGTTTTGATGACAACATCCATCATGAAGGTTACACCACAACCTAGCCTAGAGAGGCCACAGCTTCAAATCAACTGCTCTCTGTCGTTTTCAGAAAGGTACTTAATATCTTGCAAACTAGAAGTTGAAATTTCATTGATCTTAGAAGATTTCTCCGTTGTATTTCTAACATCTTCATAACCAGTCCAGGAGTCCTAAGTGTCACAACACTGAGACTGGTGTGACTCCAAGGATGTAAATTATTGCTTGAACAGAAAAGAATTTGCTTCTCAGCATTGCAGAAAACTAATTTCCTGCATGTCACCTGCAATTAATGATAGCTGAATGAATAAGGCAAAAACTTTTTTGTGAACACACCCAGCAAGAATAACTAGATTTCGATTCTTTCATTTTTCATCTAAACAACTACAAGTACTGCTGAAGGAAAGCATAGCAAGTTGCTTCAAACCCTTGACAGGTTGTCAGATGTACCAGAAGTGATAAAAATGTGTAAAAAAACATTTCCCATTTTCAATTCCAAATAGCAGATTCCTTTAAGAAAATATGACAGTGGTAAGTATATGAATAAAGAGAGATTGCTTATCCTTCTTTTCATGTTACCTTACTTCTGTCTTCTTGCTCACACATAAGCATTTCCCATGCCCCAGGGAAGCAACTTTTCACAACTAAATACAAACTGGACAAACTAATTTCACTTCTGAGAATTAGAAGGAAATGAGCACTAAATTTTTATGTTGTCTCACTGAAGAATCATGTTCCAGATGGAATGAAATAATCAACATTTACTGTCCAGAGAAGACTCCCAGATGGTCTGAGTCTGAGCACAGGGGAATTTTGCCAGTGGAAATGGCAGGTTATACCTCAGTGACTTGAAAGCTGGCACTTCAGTTGTCTCATTTATAAGCTCAATTTGTGCAGGAATTTCACCTCCGGACCTGAAACTTTGCATCTACTCAAGCAGCAATGACTGAAACATGGAAGAGAAAGAGAGGGCCAAGGAAGTACGCTGGTGGCCTTGTGAGATGGTCAGCTACCCACTCTGCTTGGAGACAGCTGCATCTGGCCTCATGGCTGAAGGCCACAATGGTTGTCTGCAAAAAAAGAGCTACCCCAGGGATGACCAATAGATCATCATTATCACTTTGGAAAACTCAGAGGAGAATTATGACTCAGACACACATTTTGTATTAGAAGTAGCTCCTGTGGCTATAGTGGACGACCCCTAAAAATCATTCATCTCATACCTGAATGATCCTGTTCAGACACACAGGACAGGTATTTTCTGCATTGCAGCAAAACAAGCAGACTGTAACCGTCTCAGAAATGACCATTTCTCTTCCTTCCTGTATGGTTTTACAATACTGTCCTCCCCCCAACAATTTCTTTCCTTAATCCTTCCAAAGTGAGCAAAATACATGTCTGACAGAACCCCTTTCCCTGCATGCACACACAGAGAAACCCTACCAGAAACTTCAAATTACATGAATGCTAGTAGTTTCTTCCTCCATGACTTTACTAATTTCTTTAATTTAGTGAGGAGAACTTGTGCTTACAGCTTACTGGAGAACAATCACCCTGTTTCAGGGGAACTGAAAAGGCAGGACAACAGGGTATTTATGTAAGCTCTGCTGTAAATTGACATTCCTGTTGAGTGCCCTAACTCCTGGGGTTGAAACAGTTTTGTCTCCAATCACTTCGAATCAGACACTGAACCTGAACCTCTCAAAATTGAGACAAGTGCTTAATTGATCAGCTACAGAAAAAAAAATCTGAATGTCTTAAGGTACTAAAAACATCTCAATTAACTCCTCATTAAAATCAAGATTTGGTGTATTTTTACTTTTTCCCGGTATAGATACAGTAGCCTACAAAATTCTCCCTCATTTATCTCTTTGCATTGGATCTGGCAATGAAGCATAAATGCTGAACTGGTGGCATCACAGCCATTGCCATAGCAACACACCATTTTCCCAAGCATCGTCATGACTCTACTGTCACTGAAAGCTGAAAGAAAAGCAAGGCTGATGGAATGCTTGTCAAGCATTCAAACACAGCCTTAGTTTCAAGTACCCTCTTAAAGCAGACCAAACTCTGTACCTTCAGCTAGAATACTGGCACAAATACTTATAAAAACCAATCAAATAAACAAGTGTTTGGGTTGGTTTGTTGTTTTTGATTTTTTTTTTTAAATCAGTCTTAACATATAAGTTCTTTAGTTAGTTCCAGTAAACCTCAAACAGTGAATGGGTGTCTACTTCAAAAAAACTCACTTGATTTTGTTGTTCATTCCCATTCCTTATATCATTTGCATCACAGCATAGATTACCTAAACAAGGGATGACATCTTCACATGCTTTATTGAAGTAGCACTCAACATAGCCCTTAGAGGGTACAAGAATACAAAGTACACTAGGCTTTAAACACAAAATTGATTTAAAATTTCTTTGGCTACTGCTGATTTTCATTATTTACTAAACAACACTAATAGCAAACTGATATTCAGAAAAGCATAGGTTTCATCATCAGTTAACGAACAAGAAAGCTCTGGCAGAAAGCTAACACACTAATAACAAGATCATAATTGCTGAAGATACCAGTAAACTTAAAACAAACAAAACCCCACCTAATACCGTCTTTTTTAGCAAGAAATCTGGTCTAATGAAATTTTAAAATTGCATATTTTTCCAATGCCCCATAGAGTATATTTCTCAGAAACCTTAAAGCTAATAAAAAAATCATTTGACTACAAACTGTATGCCTTCAATACAGCCAAGTCAATTAATCACTATGCTCCTATCAGAGCATTTCAAATATGTTACAATTTGACAAGTTGCCTACACAATAGCAGGCTTGTAAGAGAAAGTAAAAAGCAAAAGAAGGAAAAAAATAATAATATATGGAACACATGCTCTGTCTTCCACAGTTTCCTCTCAATCAAACCTCTGTACTTTCTTTCTTCCCAGCCCACGTCTTCACAATTCCAGGCCACCCACATACCTACTCAAGAGTCAGTAGAAGCTTTTTCTCAAGTCCTGTAACCCTTTCAGAGATTCACAACAAAAAAACTCAAGTCCTGAGTCCTTACAAGAACATACTGCTTCCAGTGGCACTGAGTTAGCCACAGATAGCTCAGTGGGCTCATCTTCAACAGCCAGCCACCCCATCCCATTTAATACACTTCTGTGACTAAAAGAAAGCCCTGCATTAAAAGATGGGTCTATAACGAAATTAGGAAATTTCTGTCAGTGAGGAGAGGGGTAAAGAACAACACGGATCTTCTTCTAGTAATATGTATCACACAAAACCCTGCTTTGATGCTTTGATTTGCAGTGCATGGTACCTTAAAAGAGAAAAGGCTAGCTGCATGGAGAAAAAGGGAACTGGACTGATGGCCAAAAATGTTTTGTGAGGCAGGAAGGTTATGATTCAGAACCCGTGTTTGGCCTGATAGTGAGAGAATCTCAACACAGACCATATATGAAGTCAAACTTTATGCTTAACATACCAGGAACAGGTCTAGATGAGACTTGAGGTGTGGTATGAATCTACTCCATTTCCTGCATCCTTCCTACTTCCTTATCTGCTGAGTGCTACCTCCTCCCACCCCACCCTTACCGTCCCGTTCTCTCTAGTTTCAGCTCAGCACTATGAACTCATTCAACACCACCGCATTTGTTCTCATTGCACTCAGTCCCATACTTCAGGCATGCATTCAATGTCCAGACTTTCCCAGCTCACCTCCACCCATTCCAGTCCATTTCCCTCCTGCCCTGTCTGAAAAAGCAATGAGCAGCGCTCTCCACTTTCTGCGTTGAAATTCCTAGAGTTCAGAACTTCCCTCCTATCAGACTGCCAAACTCACCAAAGCACCCCTTATTCATGTACAAAGTGCAGTGAAGCATCTAAAAAGTGAAAGAATCCACCTAAGAGGCAACAGCAATAATGTAATACTGTCAAAGGACTAATGTTTCCAACTATTTGGCTGTAAATCCATAATCTCTAAACTACTTCTATTCTGACTCATTTTCACTACACTGCACCATGTACGCTTTATACTTGTTTGCTTGTAGGAAAATACCTTTCACAGGAGGGGACCTAGTAAGTGTTGCTGATGCAGGGTAACTTAGGAGAATTAAAGAGGAGAATAATAGCTCATCTCCCTCTCAGTTAGATCTCAGTACAGACGATTGATTCAGATAATCTCACTAATGTGAGATTTCTCTATCAATGATTTCAGTATTTTCTACACCAGCTGAAAGACTCAATGGTTGGAAAGTGCACCTAGCTTCCTTAATGTACTTTGAGAAAAATATTGCAAAAACTGCTCAGCCAAATAGCCTTCTTAGAAAAGAGTCTACATTGCAGCTGAGAAGAAAAGGGATCAAAATTTCTTGTGGTACTGATACAGATGCCACAGCTGTTGCCTTTTTCTTCATTACCACAACGCATGTGTGCAAACCAGCGGGTACACAAGGCTGAAGACCTACCTACCATGCTCGATATCTACTATTTTGTTATTGTCCACTTTCTCATGAGACCGTAAACCAGCTCTTTGCTAAGCAGATGTGTCACACAACTTTTCCTGGCCTTTTTTTGCTTTTACTGTGAGAAGTGGAATTGCATTTGTCCTACATTCTATTTTATCTTCTCTATCTGTTGAATACATAGGACATGGTATGCTTGTCTTTACGGTTTCATAGATTTGTTGTTGCTATAGCACTAGATTTAATTTTCTATTTTAGACATGCAGCACTGGGAACTATAAGTATAAAAAACAGCAGTAAAATCTTCACACATTTAACTTTTGTTTTACCCCGAAACTATATGAAGACTCAGATAGTGTAATTAATAAGAGATATTTCACGTACTACAGCTGTAATCGTAAATATTTATCCATGTTCTTCTTTTATATTTTAGTCTAAGACATAGGCTCCTGATCCAACAGCTGTGGTGACCCAACAGCCTGAGAAGTAAGTCAGTATTATGTTGTGAGAGCAAGATAATAACTTTATGCAAAATGATTCTCACTGCTCATTTTTCTAAAGAGCAAAATCATTAAAAGTACAGCATAATGCTCTGTAATTATAATCTAAGTCACTTCCCCTGTTAAAAATACATTCTAATTGCTTTAAGTGAAAACACAGCATTATAACTTCCCTTGAAAGGGGAACTAATAAATAGATTAGTAAAATCCTACAGTCAGTACATTAAATCATGTTTATTCATTCAGCTGAGACTAGAACATGTAAAGTACATCTTCTTATGGAAAAGTACAATTAGGGAGAATGGCTGGCTCATGGGATTAGCCAAGGGATTATGAGTTTTCCACATGTATCCTAGTGGTGTGAATCCTGACTAGATTGGTGTTGACTGAAGCTTATTACCATCTGCTGCCTGTTCAGTGTCCTACATAATATGAACTGGTTGTCTTTGCCCAATTCCAAGCTTACAGGTGTCCGGTATTACAGCAACTGACAGTAATTAGCACACTTTTCAGCAGTGTCAGCAAAGACGCAGAAGATTTTAAAAGTGTAACAAAGATGCTCATGTAATTTCATACAAGCAGTCTACCAAAGCCACACTTTGGGAAGACACAGGATGGTGGAATGGGTATTATCTCCAATCTTTACTGTGCTTCTGCCAAATCACTGAATATAGATGATTACATCCTTGCATAAAACTTTAAATGTCTAATTTTACTAGGTTTAAAAATCGCTAGGAATTAAAATGGCAGTACCTTATTAACTCTGAAAGCTTAGGTTTTTCTCATCTTAAAGGAGGATTTTAATAGTTGAAATGTAGGTACTAGAATTAGTGTGGCTGTACTCGGAGCCCCAGAGAACGATTTTGCTGTGTACAATGAATTGTTACAGTTTCTACAACCCCTAGAGCAGCTGTGCAGGCAACCATTGCAACCAGGAAGAAGGTAACAAAGAGAATTACGGATGAAATTATCCAGGTCCCTTATTATAAGCCTTTAGGTGAACTAGCGTGTTTCCTTTGCTCCTCTTGGTAATCCTGGCTTTGTTTTGTGAAATAAGCAATAACTCATACAAACGGCAAACTAACAACCTGACAGAATAATTACCTTGTAAAAGCATGGCGTTACTGTATCTGAATTCTAGCAACATTAAGTGTGAAATAAAATAGATAACAAGTATTTGTTATGTACTTCACTCTAGCAATGAGTCCCTAGTTAAGCTAGCTATTAGTAATACGCTAGGTGCTTTTCAGGAAAACCCCTGTGAAACCTGGTGAAAACCCCTGTATTACAATGTTTGTTTTAGTTTCAGAATAGATGAAAACTCAAAGGTTTTTGAAGTTACATAACAAAAGTTCTGAAGTAAAGAACTGGAATTGTCTCACTTTCCAAACATACAGATTTAGAAAAAATTACCAGTGGTGATGCGCTACCTCTGTCTCATTTAATTTGTATTTTAGGCTGCTGCCATTGTCTCCACAGGCCAAAATCTTACATTGTCCATTATGTGACTCCCATGATAACATGTCAAACTAAACTTTATATTATGAGGAATGAATTTTGGTAAGGAAGCCCAGGAAACTAAAAGTACAAATTAAATATTTATTTTTCATGTCTAACAAATGCAAATTTGTTTTCAATCTTTAAATTCAAATTAGAAATTAAATCTTTAAATTCAAATTAGAAATTAGAAACATTAATTTAAATTTTAAATTTACTGCTATTTTCTAATTTCATATAAAAAAATAATTCCCATAAGAATTGTATTTCTTTAAAAGGAGCATTAGGAGAAGCTTCCCAGCTGGACTCTAGTTGCTGCACTTGTCAGCTCCATCAACATTTCTTATTGTAGTCTCTTTATTCCAGTGGTCTTCCATAAAGCAAACAAGCAAACAAAACCAGCCAGCTTTGAAACTTTAGTATTCTTCAAATAATAAATTTGAAGCTTTTCTTGAGTTTTCGTATCATTTTTTAAACATTCAAACTGCTCAGTAATTTTCCTTTGGTCTCTTGCACAAGGATGTTCCTTTTTGGTATGACCTACATTTAAATGAATGGAAAATTTTCCATTTATTTCAGAAGAACGTGGTCAAGACCTCAGTGTTTGCAGGCAGAGATATACTGAAACCCTCTAAGAAAGGCTGACCCTCGAAGTCCTGACAAGGTAATGTGTACAAGCCTCATGGAAGAGTACACAGATATTATAACTTACTGAGCATATTTTTTAAAGCAATAAAAAAACAAAGATAAAGGGAAGAAAAACAAAGGAAAAATGACCATATAAATTGTAGTGGCTTTTAGTAAGGTATCTAATTACTCAAAATGGAAAGTAGAGATGGCAACCTGCTTACTTTAGCAATTTGATTTACTCTGATCTGGAAGAGCTTCTGCATATTTTACATGTCACCTTTACAGCAGAAAGGTTATCTCACCAACAGCACTTTGTATTCACAGACACTCTTCCTCCTGCTATAACTGAATACAGGGTTTCCTCTGTGTAATTTTCTGCTCCCCTTTGACACATTGTCAAGGTTAGTAATATATTAAAGATCAAGTTAATAATTTTGAACAGTTTCAATAGCTGAAAAAGCATCTGTGTTTCCTACTTCACTTCACACAATGGAACTTCGGCAGCTGTAGAGAAGGTTCCTGTCAGTATCATCACTCAGTCCATCTAGCTACCTCATCTTTCTCACATACATACATTTGCATACAGAATCTTTTGATAGACATAAGCAGGTTCCATTTAGCTTCAGTGAGACTGACTGCAAGAAACAGCTATGGCTGTATAAGTATCTGCTGATTCAAACTTTCACCCAAAAAGCAAGAAAATGCCATGACTGAAATCATTCATGCAGCTACTTGCTGTAATTGTAGGGCAAACTCCAGCTCTGTGCAGAAAGCCGAGACTCAGTTCATTCGGTTAAATAAAACTCTTCGGCCTCCCTTTGACAAGCTTATTTTGGATGTAACTTCTTGCACAGACATTCGTTACAGTGCTTCATAGGACAGAATTCGACTTTTGGTCTGACAAACCCTATATATTTGTGCAAAATTACTTATGCTTAACAGGCTTTGTAGTCTTTGTAGGCCAGTATTTATATCTTTCTTAAAAAAACAAACATGAGAACACAATGTATAGAAGACACTGACTCATACTGCTAATACAAAGTGCATAACTCAAAGAGAAAAGCTCTATTTGCTGTATACTATAATATAAATTGGATTGCCTCAGGGAAGGTTTAATTACCTATTTTCTCAAAGGATAATCATACTGCTAAGATGAACTTGCAGTGTTATAATTAAGATGGAACACTTTCATGATTAAGAAAAAAAATATTTAGTACTTGGCAAATATTCAAAAATTGCTATTAACATGGTATTTTTAAATGAAGACTGAAAAGAAAAAACTTAAGTCTATGATATGACAGCATTAAATATGGATTTGACTAACACTATCAAATAGACTTCATGCTTAAAACACAGATGATAATACACTGTGAAAAAATAAAAAATATTTTTCATATATTATTTTAATTTTCATTCAATTCTCACATATTTTAATCCGAATTTTGGCCTGTCTTTTGGAAACATACACAATTCTAGAAAAATAACAAAGAATTAACAATAGCTGCACCAAGGATGCAGGATTTTGTTAACGCCCACTACGACAGAAAGAGAAATGATGAAGAACTTTCATAGTCAAAGCTAATTTGCTTTTTATAAATAAGCTCAGTGATGTACATTAGTATCTTGACAGCTCTGAATATCAGCCAGGCATATCCACACTAAATGGTAAGGAAAATGTGTGCAAGTCAATGTAAGCAGGTTAGAACAGGTGTCTCAGCTTTCTCTTAAAGCAATTGAGTTTGGCTTGTGCACAACAGGTTTCAAATAGAAAAATTACATTCCACATTGTAAGAGGCCACTGGCTCGCCATTTGCTTTGTGATTAAATAGCACAGGCACCACTATAATGATGCAGTCTATCAAAGTCTTCTACCTGGTTGTTTACACTCCATGAGACTGTATGAATGAAGGTTTTTAAAGTTTTCATTAAATCCTTGGTTGCTGTGCATGTACAAACACAAAGCCAATTATTTTGAAGGCACATGGATTTTCACTCTTTTTATCTTTCTCGAAAGCAGTACTGCTGCTGCTTATACTTCACTGAACAACACAAACAGGGACAAAATTCGTATCTTTCAAGTCGTCTGTTACAATTATCCTATTTACACACAAAATGTGTTCCACTATGTAGGCATCAATACCTTAATTTGAATTTTAAATTGCAATAGTAAATTCAGAGGAGCAGTGAAGGTTTAATGAAATCGCATAGATATTTTAAATAAAAATAACTAGCTGGCTGAATATGTACATTCCTGTATACTATTTCCATTCTCTAAATCATTTCAGTTGGGGGGGGGGGAGAAGTCCTCTCTTTTTTATTTGAAGAAAAGAGTACAAAATAGACCAATATATAAATGTCTATTCAGCTACCCCACCATCCCCCGGTGTCTTATTCTATCATTGTTTCCTCTATCTGTAGAATGGTTTTCTCTCTTCTTTTTTTCTATTCCAGACCCTGATCATGCAAACACTTCCACAAAGACAAATTTATTTTTTGAGGAGTTGATTTAAGAAAACTATTGCAACATTTGCTGAACTAATTTCTGAGCTAACAAGGAAGAAACATCTTGAATTCCAAGAGTGGCAAGCAAACTGACTCCTATCTCCATATTTTCTTCAGATGAGGTTATCCATCCTGAATCTCAAGTCCTCTACAATGTACAATGCACTCCTATATTCAGTGGTGACATATACGAATTATTTTTTTTAGTTTTACATTATTCCAGCATTTAAGTGTTTAGTATAAAATCACACTTTTTTCTCAAAAAAAACAAAAGAACTTTCAACCTAAGGGCACCATTTTTTTTTTAACTTAATCATAAATACTTTGCAGATATAAACCAGAATAAAATAGGTTCTGCAACTTGTATTTCAGGGGATTCACCTTCAAGAACTCCTTACATAAATTTATTTAGCTATAGCTATACTTTGCTATGGACCAAGCAGGCACTTTGGTATTTGCATATTCTGGATGCTCCAGAAGATAGGAAGCTAAATTCAAACACTGAGTTTTGGAAGTACAGCTTAATGAAAGTAAGTTAATATTTCATCAGAAGCTACATACACATATCATCACTGAAATTTGTAAAATAATTTTTAGCAATATTGCTATTGTTCAAGAGAAATAACCTCCCTCCCAATCACTAACATCTGTTACAGTTGAAAATTAATTCATTATATCTCGTTTAGAGAAAATAAGGATATCTATCTATCTAAGCCATAGATTTATTTTTTCTATCTTTACCTGAGACACTGAATTTGCATTAATTTCTCATGCAACAGATGAATATCTTTCAGTTAGGAAGGCACAAAATTTGTCCTGAACCCATATTTAATTCATTGATCTTAGAGGATGAGAGTAGCAACCAATTTTCCTGAAAAAGAATAGAATGATTTATCTGAAATGTAAAGTCTTCTGTAATTTTTTTTTCAGTTTAAATTGAGATAAGAAGTTTGAATCTTGTTATAAGTATATAGCTCATGTCATTAATGTTCCTCTGTCAGAAACAAGTCACCAACCAACGATGTTGAATTTCAAAAGAAACCAGGTGCATGACTAAAGAGTGGTACTACACACTATAACATTGGGAGAAAATAAGTTCTATAAGCTAAAATACAAAGGCAATTTATCTTAAGTATAATTGTCTGTATTAAGCTAAATTTTGAATACATATTTGGATTTCTATAAGACTTTTGATGCTGGCTATTAAGGAAACAAGACAACCCTGATATAAGAAGGAATATCATTGAATGGATACATAGCTGAGTAATAGATGGGAAACAGGGATGGGAGCACAGGTTCAGTCATCACAATGGAGGAAGGTCAGCAGCGAAGCTCTGCAAGAGCCAACACTGGGTCCAGTGCTACTAACAATATCCCCTGGGGGCCTCATAAGAGAGCAAGTAGTGAGGCAACTGGTGATGATATGCTGGTGCTTGAGATAACTGGGATCAGGGCAGGCTGTGAGGACGCATACCAGGAACTTTCGAGCAACCAGGCACTGAAATGGCAATAATACTGGCAAGGCTGCAATGGCAACAGTATGCCAAAACTCAGGATGGAAACACATGATTTAGCACACACCAGGGAACCAGGCCCATTTATTTTCGGAAATTAGGGGCTTTAAGCATCAGCGTCAGTATAGAGTTCCCTAAAAACATCAGCTCAGTCAGCAAGGCAAATCAAGTGCCAGCACTGATTAGGAAAGCAACAGAGAAAAACTGAGAGCATTTTTATGCCTCTAAGGTCATGGTTCATCCACATCTGAGCTCATTCCGTCTTTCATTCCTTTCCAAGAGGGAGAATAAGAAGGATCAGAAGGGGAAACAGGAGCTGTCCCAAAGATATGAAACAGCTCTTGTCAGAGAAGCATCGAGGCCTATTCAGCCTGGAGAAGGAATGGAGTAGCCAGGAGGGTAGGTGGATTAAGTACAGATCTCTGAGATCAAAAGCAACATGGTGTGAGAGAGCTGGGGTTAAAATTTTCCTGTAGAGGAACTGAGGGCAGGAGATGACGACAGCAAGATCCAGATTCAAACCAGTCACAGGAGGTGGTTTGTCTGGAAGTGGGTAGGAAGCCATGAAGTATTTTTGGCAAGAAGTATTGTGGATGCAAAAAGTCAGCAGCGGATTCAAGGGAAGGCTAGACAGGCACTGGAGGAAGGAATGTGTTAATAGTTACTAAGCAAAGAAACCACGAAAGACTTAGCAAAGCTCATGAGTGAGAAACCGTTGGAGACTGGGACACCAATTGTGAAAAATGTCGTATACACTTGTTTTGCTTTTACTGTTCACTGCATGTCAGCTTATGGGCACTGATCAAGAAAAACAACTGAGCTAAATGCATTTTTCATTCTTACGCCCCATAACGCATCTTCTATTTATGAATTGGGTCAATACGCACGCAGTCACCTCTTTGCTCTTGGTGAAAGTCTAGAAGGGACATTAAACGAAATGAGAACTTCAGGCTTTGAGATTTGCAGCATAACTCCTAACAACAATGGTGGCTGAATTTTCTTTCAATGACAATTCAAAAGTAGCAATATCCCATTTTCTGCAGTCATTTATCTTTTCTTCAAATGCCTTCTTATGCTAAAGCTTACCTTTTGTGAAATTTGACAAGACTGCAGGCAACAATATCAAAGAGATAGAATGCAAATATGCAGAAGTATATCTCTACATTGACTAACCTGCCTTTTTCAAGCTGCTGAAGAGTACCATTGTGCATCCTGGTCATTCTCAACCCAAAGTGCGTGATACCCCTATAGCACTTTCTTGTAGATAAGTAACTTTGTTCATAAATTCTTCAGACATCAAAAATTAAAATGTCATTTCTGACACTGCCTCACCTTCACAAATCTTTTCATGTACCTTTTAAAAACAATTTGGAAGGCATAGCCCATAAAAGGTAACATGACACCATAACAAAAAAACACACCAAAAACAACAACAAAAAAGAAAAGAAACACATAGTCACTTTTTTTTTTAAATATCATTAAAAGTAGATTCAAGTAAGTACTTACTTGCCAAAAGAAAAACTTGGATGTAATGAATGCATAAATCCAGACCCATGACATAAAAAATCCTGTAATCCTCCCAGTCCTTAAAGAAACAAACTGATCTTAAAATAACTGCATACAGTGACTGAAAGACTGTTTCTAAACAAGTTAGAAAAACATCAGGGAATTTTTTTGAATACTTGATCCTACTGAGTTATTGGACATGGGCAAGATGAATCCTCAAGGCCCATTCCAGTTTCCCCAATGCAATAACTGTGGAGAGAAATATACCTCTTGCTTATAATTAAGCAAGAGTAAAACATAGAACTATCTTTTCCTCTCCTTATACTTGATTGTGTAGATGATAGCACACCTATAATACAGCAGATCCATGTCTGGATCTTCAAACAGATGTTTTCTTCAGGATATTATAACAGAAAAGCTAGCTATCGACATTTTTTAAAGAGAAAATCCTGATTTTGTTTTTAAAAGATTGTAAGTGCCTTCTGCAACTAGAGGTTATTAAGCTATGTTTCTGAATAACCATTCAACAGAGAAGGAACAACCTTATGCTACAATTGTCCATCCTAAGCCTTTATGACCACGCTCCAGTCAGCATATTTGAGAACCCAGTCTGAGCCATTCAGGCCCCTCAAGGGAAAGCCAATGAACCTAACTCTAAAATCTGGCATATCATTTCAGAAGCCGCAGATTAAATGCTAGTTTTTAACTGATTAGAATATTTCCTGACCTAGCCTTTAAAAACATGCTACTTTAATAGAGTTCACAATAATTTACAAATTGAAATGTATACAAAGACATAGTACTGGACTGCTGTTATCTGAGGCAAGGCACATTTGCAAACCTCTTAAAAGAAGAATAATAGTGACAAATGTTTATTTGGAACATAAAAGAAATATCAGAGGAAAAAGGACAAAGTAAAAATGGATCAACAGGATATATTTTATAGGAAAACAAATCAAATAAGCTGATTCTCATTTTTGCTGTTAATCATCACTGTATTGTAGATATTGCTGTGGCACATTAAAAATCTTAAGCCTGCCTGTGTTGCAAACTCTCCTTTGGCAGACTATATCACCTAAATTCAAAACCCTCCAAAAGTTGGCAACTATGTTTTTGTCGGATGAAATATTAAATATCTGCATCCTCAATTTTTATTTCAGCTGGAAATACTGTTTGTAAAACTTCGTTATACACTCTCTAACCATTGCGAATGTGTATAAAAACTTCCCCTAAACAAAAACCTGGACATGTTTGATTAGCAGACAAGAAAAGGTGTGCAGCAGAAAGTGTACACTAGCATACTTTTTTCTGTAACCGTTAGTACAGATTTTGTTTTTTCTTTGTTACAGAACAGTGTCATTAAAAGTGTGATTCCGAATGTAAGTTTCTATGGTGTTCTTGCATGTCAACTACTGTGTGAAGGATACTGCAGATTTCTTTTACTTAAGGTTTGTGGTTTATTTGTTCTGGTTTTATTAACAGACAGCAAACATCTCATATGGGACAGTTGTGCAAGATTTTCTATAAAATAATGTTGCAAGAAAATTGGCACGTTACTTCAATTGTGAAATTGAACAAGTCAATTAGCTTAGGGCTTCACAAGCTTAACATTAGCAGAAATTCATAGCACTAAATCAGAAGCATCAGCGAAACTGTAATTTGTGAATTGATTGAGAAACTTTTCATTACTAATAGCTAAAGTTAAGTACAGGCCTAAGTGACCAGTCATGAATCTCCATTAACAATAACAACCTGAAAAGTATCTGTAACAACGCACAGAATAAAATACATGTGATCTGACAGCTCATGATGAAAACAGTACTTCATTACTGTTACTATATTAATGGAGAGAACTGGCATTCATTCATTAATTGTATATACAAAATACTTCAGCCACAAACAGAATCCTATAAATGGTTTAAATCTGTTTTCAGTGACATGGCTGATGATAGACTTTCTGATAATTTTAATAGGATGAAAACCTATTATGCTACGATGTTCCTTCTCCAGCACAGAAACGAAATAAGGAAGTGCTCTGTGAACTCTCTTTTAAATATACAAATAAAAATCTATTTCAAGATAGCTGCCAATTTAATACAATTACACAATTTATACTAGTGCAAGAGTTGCACTTTTCTGACTTATGACCATACAGCCTAAACCTTCAGGTTTTATCTACAAAAATATAATTAATAACTTCTTATTTTCTATTTATTCTTCAAAAGAATACAAGTATTATCTTTAAATAATTATTCATTTAATTGTTTTTATGCAGTAAGTGTAAAGTTACAGAGCAAAAATCAATTGCAAACATATTTGCAGCAGGATTAAAATCCACCTGCCAAGCAGTTGCTTTTTAAGTTCTTTGCCACCAATGGTGAAAACAAATGTATTTAGGGAGAATGGTGTTCTTGAAGACAAATGCTAACCATCCTATAGAATATAAGTCTTGTTTATGGTAATTGTACAACGCTTACAAATGAATAGCTCTTCAGTCACACCCCCCAGTGAACTAAACAGCATTCCTTCCAATTTCCAGACATTCCTTATTATTTTTCTTTCAAAGAGTGAAATCAACACACTTCTAAAATATTAACATAATTAAATTTCCACAACATGCAGATCATATGAGTTATCAGAAACAATCAGAGTGCTTGTGCCCAGGATCTATGTTTGGACAGGAATTAGGAGAACCTAGTCCTGTATATAAATATCTTCTGCTACAGTGTAGCCAATGTGTGGTTGCTCAACAATTTCCTATAGGTAAGAAAAAATAAATTTCCTGTTTTGACAATATCTATGAAGATTTTAGGATTTTAACTGAAAGAGTTACAACAGAAAAATGACATTTTCTAAGAAAATTAGACACATCATAAAGAATTTGAGTAGAGAGACATCAAACAGAGTTTTAATGGAAAATTCAACTATTCATAAACACAGTGCCTCATAAGTTACCTAGAAATTACTTAATAATACTTTTATTAAAAATTATTCTTTGTTTCTCTCTATTGCCACTCCGAGAAATTTTCCCATAGAAGGGAAATCTGGATTGTATTCTAAAGGCTATGTCTACATCAGCAAGTCAAGAGATACCATGGGTCTGCAGCTAGTGCTGCATTTCACTTGGAAATTGTGTCTTGTTCCGTTGATGAAGTGCCCTTATGGACTGGAGCACATTAGGTACACCCCCAGAACATCTTCGGGAATATTTTCACTTAAAAGAAAACTAGTCAGAGTCCTCCAAGATGGCTTTGTAATGCAAACTGCAGACTACGCAAGGACAAAAAAAAGCCCTTCTACTCCAAATGAAATGCTAAGGCAGATGCTCTCTTAGAGATCTGTTTGTGATCAAAACAGATCAATGAAGGCGATAAAAAACAGATCAGAAAAAAAAAAAAAGATGAAAACAGTAAGATAAAAAACTTTTTTTAAAAACAGGGATAACCTTTATTTTCATAAATATTTGTCTAACTTCACTTTCAAAGTGCAGAAATACATATATTTATATTACAACTGGTGTAGATGGCAGCAGTTAGTGCTGACATTTAAAAGCTGTGACTAGAAAAGTGACTAACGTAAATTAAAATTCTGGGGAAAATTATGGAAAGAAATTTGTACAGCTTCCCCTTAAAATGCAAAATGCCATCAATTAAATCTTAGGAAATAGCTGTGCTGAAACCCCCCTCCCCGCCATAAATCACACTTTCAAGCTTTTATAATGCATTTTCAGTCATCTGGAACGCAAAACATTGTGTTGATTCACACAAATTCAAAATTTCAAACTGCTGAGAATGTTCATTTTTATATACAACATATACGCTATGAGGGAATGCTCATGCAAGGAAGCTGGCATTTTGCTATTTGTTTCTTCTGTGTTAAGAATGTTATCACTGAGTTCATAAACAAAATAGTGACCACCTAAAGCAAAAAACCTCACACAATTACTAAGAAAATTCTTAAATATTTTCACTAATATCAAAGTGAATACAAATTATAAAACTCTTTCTTGGAAACAAAAAGAAGAAAAATTCCACTACTGTTCCAAAATATAAGAGATGCTATATACAGTTTGTCTCAACTAAGGAAAGCAAATTGCTACCTTTGAATGAGTTCACTGAAAGTAACCAGAAAGATCAATAAATACGTATTTATACAACTCAATTCACTGCAATCAAGACTGTTTTGGTCAACAAAGCTGTACTGTAGATACTGTACAGGTAGCCTGTTACTGTCTTCATAACAGATTTTGTCTGTGTTGGCCAAATTTTGTGAGTTTTGGCTGTTCATGAGATACTGAAGAAACATACAACATGAGATACAGAAAGAAAGTACAACAACAGTGGGGAAGACTATTTGGCTTGGCTGATTAATCTTAGTATTTTTCATAGGATATAAAGGAGGAAGAATAAAAGCCAAAAATGTGTCAGAGCTGCTTTTGGCATTTTGTGGAACAATTCAGAACTAAGCATGTATTTGCATGGTTATCTATACTAGATTATTATTAGAGTTTATATAAGTTTATTTTTTAAAGATCCCTTGCACTATCTGTGTCCACATCTGAAGAAAAGGTGGAGTTATGCCTTACTCTGTATTAGTCTACTACCTTCCTCAAAAATCCTGTTTGCTGTAGTTCTAGCTTAAGGCTATTAAAGTAACTGATTGGGGGGATACATGAAAAACAGAATAAAACCAGAAACCAGGCTTGTCCCTTAGCTCTTGATGTGTACAGGTCAGGAGATATACATGTATCCAATTTGCATTTCCTTTGAGCAGGAATTTGTATTTCTTTTAAGCGCACATTAATGGTAACAGAAGTAAACCTAGAAACACAGCTGTGGGATCTAACAATCTAGCAAAAACAGATGGAAAAAGATAGTCATTCTGTTTGGCTTTTCAGGAACTTTAACTCCTGTAAGCAGAGAGTACCACAAATTATTTGAAAAGGAGGTATTCAAGTACTGATTTTCACTGAGTTTTCAATGTCTCAGTGGAAAGGGAAAAAGATGAACATTTATCTACCACAGACAGCAATCGCTTCTTTGTAAAAATAATATAAACTTCTTTTTCATTTTTTTTCTCCTCTTCTATTTTAAGGAAAAATACATTTTCAACATGACCACAAGAAGTGATAGGTATTACAAAAAGATATATAACATAGACAGCAGCCTGGTGTTCAAAATTAAAATTAAATGGGTAATTAGAAATAAGGACACTGATATGTTAGGCAACTTGGAAATTGTGTTAAAAAAGATAATTAGTTGAATACATTCTGGTATAGAAATGTAAGAATGACATAGGAGCTGATACTATGGTGCTTCAAAGAAGAAACATTAAGTTTAGCAAATGAAAACATCCACTCTAACATTCACTTCAAAGAGATGAACTACATATAAGTACTTAAGATAGTAAACTGAAATTAAATGGAGCGGTTTAAAGGTTAAAGTCTTTTTTAGCAGGATTTAAATTATATAAAACACTAAGGTAGAACATCAAATTAAATACATGTGACACATCTGAAAAGGATCAAAAGAAAGCAGGTTTTTTTAACAATCAGAAACTGGCAGAAATAATTCTAAAATGCACTCTTTAAAAAGCGAAAGCTGTGTCCAGTGGAAGACAACAGACACAAGCATAAACAAGTCAAATGCAAAATTGTAAATCAAGACAAAGAACATCTTGAGACATAAAAAATGCAAAAAAAAAAAAAAATAAAAAAAAATCCAATGACAGGGAGCCTGCAGGGCCAAAAGATCATCAGCGTGTAAAAGAAATGTTCAAAGAATATAAGGCTGTAAGAGAAAAAATAAAATAAGCAATTCAATTAATTCTTTGCATTGATCTACCAAGGAGCTTGAGCAACATCCAAACCACTGTTTTGGTTGGGTTTTTTCCGGCATTAAATAAGTAGCTGTCTCAGTGAAAGCATTAGTAAAAGAGGCTTTGGAAAACAAATCAATAAAATGAATAATAAAAGATTACTACAATCCAACAGGACTTACACAAGAGCTGAGTGACTCAAGTGCAAAAATTCCAAAAGACTAAGTCAAGAGAATGAATTACCCTTTAGACTGGCCCCCTTAATAATGTAATACATAGAAAATGTGACAAAACATTTTCTTCCAAGAGATTGGGTATGAACTGTGGAAATACAGAACAGTAAGCCTGGCTTCCACATCATCAAAAGAGTTGAAAATAAAACAGAGTGAACAGGAAATGGATAAGTATTGTAAAATTGTGAAATGTCAATGTAGCTTTTCTTAGCACAGGCATGGTACGACTAGCAACTTATGGAGAAGGGAAATAACAGTTACTAAAAGTATATGGCAGCTTCTGAAATGGGATAGACTAAATGATGGAAATGCCTCGGTCTGGAAAACACGTGCCAGACGAGAGAGATTGTGTAAGCACAGAAAATCATGAATGGCAAGGTGAGAATGGATAGGGAATAAGTGCTCACTGTTTCGTAATGTAAAAAATTAGAGGTATGAGGTGAAACTATTTTTTCAGTAGATAATAAAGGAAATACTCTTCACATCTCTAAAAATAATCTTGTGGAACTTGTTGCTCTAGCTGTATCATAAGGCAATGTAGACAAATTCAGAGGGAAACGCCCACCTGGGAGCAGCACTAATGACACTACTGAGGAAAATCTTAGGTCAGAGAACACCGAATACCCGAACCTGGGGAAAGAAGTATCACTCTGAATTTGCCCCTATATTTTACTGCTACTAACATAAGTGTCTTCTACTAATTTCATTAGATACTGAGTTGGGCAGACAATATGGCGATTATAGAATCACAGAATGTTCGGGGTTGGAAGGGACCTCTAGGGATCATCTAGTCCAACCCCCCTGCCAAAGCACGGTCACCTACAGCAGGCCGCAGAGGACCTTGTCAAGGCGGTTCTTGAATATCTCCAGAGAAGGAGACTCCACATCCTCCCTGGGCAGCCTGTTCCAGTGCTCCGTCACCCTCAGAGGAAAGAAATTCTTCCTCATCTTCAGACGGAACTTCCTGTGCCTCAGTTTGTGCCCATTGCCCCTTGTCCTGTCTCTGGGCACCACTGAAAAGAGTTTGGCCCCATCCTCCTGACACCCACCCTTAAGATATTTATGAGTATTTAA
>Ga0065711_1000365_pt1 | contig 70555 bp, 46 predicted proteins | sample Hoacrofraction12_FD_59098 | JGI IMG/M metagenome (GOLD analysis project Ga0065711, IMG submission 59098) | Hoatzin crop microbial communities from Cojedes, Venezuela - Epithelial fraction 12 v2 (version 2) | ecosystem: Host-associated > Birds > Digestive system > Esophagus > Crop | place... | reverse complement strand
ATGGGGCCAGACTCTTTTCAGTGGTGCCCAGTGACAGGACAAGGGGCAATGGGCACAAACTGAAGCACAGGAAGTTCCGTCTGAACATGAGGAAGAACTTCTTCCCTCTGAGGGTGATGGAGCACTGGAAAAGGCTGCCCAGGGAGGTGGTGGAGTCTCTTTCTCTGGAGATATTCAAGACCCACCTGGACAAGGTCCTGTGCAGCCTGCTGTAGGAGATCCTGCTTCGGCAGGAGGGTTGGACTAGATGACCCACAGAGGTCCCTTCCAACCCTGAACATTCTGTGATTCTGTGATCTACATGTTTTTTAAACACCTCCAGGGATGGTGACTCAACCACCTCCCTGGGCAGCCTGTTCCAATGTCTGACCCCTCTTTCAGTAAAGAAATTTTTCATAGTATCTAATCTAAACCTCCCTTGACGCAACTTGAGGCCATGGCCTCTCGTCCTACTGCTAGTTAGTTGAGAGAAGAGACCAACACCTGCCTCACTACAACCTCCTTCCAGGTAGTAGTAGAGAGCAGTAAGGACCCCCTCAGCCTCCTCCAGATGAAACAACCCCCAGCTCCCTCAATCGTTCCTTGTAAGACTTGTTCTCTAGACCCTTTACCAGCCTTGTTGCCCTTCTCTGGACAAGCTCCATCATCTCAATGTCTTTCTTGTAGTGAGGGGCCCAAAACTGAACACAGTATTTGAGGTGCAGCCTCACCAGTGCAAAGCAGAGGGGCACGATCACCTCCCTACTCCTGCTGGCCACACTATTGCTGACACAAGCCAGGATGCTGTTGGCTGGCTTGGCCACCTGGGCACACTGCTGGCTCAACACTTTTTCTTTGCTCTGGCTCTAATGTTGGTTGGACTGCTCTTCGTGCATCACTTTGAGTTCCTTGGTGTTGCCCTTCACAGTTTAAGGCCACAAGGAGCTGCTTTGGCCTGTGTGTCTGAGTTTGCATTCAGACACTCAACTGCATTCAGATCTCCCTTGTAAGTGAAGACAGTCTCTTCTTGACCACATCAGTCTGGCAGGCCAGCAGCTACAAGAAAGGATCTTCTTCCCTTCAAACTGCCCCCAAACTACCTGTCCCCTCACCCCTATGGAGCCCAAGGCTTGCAGCAGCATCAGGGAAGTTGATGCCTGGCCAACTGGTTCAGAGGTGTATGTTGAAGTTATGCTGACTTGGGCCACTGCTTCAGATCTGCTCCACACCAGTTCCTCCTCGTCTCCTTTCTGTGTGCTGCTGGCTTTTCACAGTTTCTGAATCCAGCTGGATCTAGAGGAGCACTCTGTCGGCATTTCTCTCGCATGGTGGACATAGGTGTAAGCAGAGCCTTAGGCTGCATTTTTCTAGGCACTCTATTAACACGTGGCTGATACCCCCAAGCAGTTTGGTGCAACTGACAAGGGAGATTTGAGGTGCAGAGGCATGTGATGAGTCCTTGCGTAGAAACAACTGTTGAGGCTCAGCAGAGTCCTCCAACACCTGGACTTCACTGCTTACCCAATCCCACTGCTCCACCAGCGAAAAGACAAGGTCCCAGAGCCTTGAGGTGTAGCAGCCAGTGTCTAGCCAGAGACCCAGGAATCAAACACCAACACCTGGTTGTTCCCTGCTTCTCAGTACAGCCCATCACAAGCATTAAGGACTACGAAATCTGCTGGTCTTCATGGAAGTTTATCTCCTCTGTTCAGGTAAACAAAATAGATTTCCTCTGCCACAAGAGAGTGTCAGTGAAAGCTGCCCTGTGCAGTGTTTACTGCCCTGAGCTCAGGTGTTGACCCCTGCAATTAACCCAGACTGTCACTCGGGAAGAACCTGATTGAACTGGTGTTGTGGGAGAGTGCAGCCACTCATTCAGCTGATGTCGGGATGATCTCAGACATGCCCTTTGGTTTCAGGGACAAAGCTGGTAAATCTGTTCCTGCAATCCAGACAAGGTAGCATTTTCCTGCTCTTCCTGGACAGAGACTTATTTATGTTTGGGAAAAACAGTCAGAAATATTTGTTATTTTTTTTTAATGAACCCCCATTTGAGCTCATAGCAGTCTACTTTCCTTCTAATGTCTGCAGTGCTTTGAATGCAGGATGCACATCTGGTTTACAGCTGCTGGAACCTGTAATCCCACTGCAAATTCATACCTGCTCCTGCAATGAGCTCCAGGTCCTCTGATTATAAAACTGTGTGGCTTTGTATTAAATCCCTGTGAGGGCCGTAAATCAGCATCTCAATGGCTTGACTGCCAGAGCAAAACCTTTGCAGGCACTTCTTTTATAAGGGCCCACTAGCTGGAATTAGCCTTGATGCTTACCAGCTGTTTGCTATCACTGCATTGCTGGTCATTTCGCCCAGAGAGTTTTATCGTTAACACCAACCTGTTACATCTCCTGCTGATCAGTTCTCTGTTGTCAGACATGAGACAATGCCTGCTACCCCCTTGGAGGGCTGCTCGTGCTTGGTATCCTCTGCATACCCTGCAGAGTGGATGTGATATGGCTGATTTCTCACCATCCCTTGACAGAGGCAACTGGTGCAAGATGTTAACACCTTACCTGGTGCTTAGCCCCTCCAAGCAGCTGAGACAAGGGAGAGGCAGGAAGGAGCTTCCAATGCAAGGTCATCTCTGGTGCCTTTAGCTCCCTCTTGACTGGGCTCTGCCAGCTGCCCTCGGGATTGAGGAGATCTGATTTGACTGGGGGTGATTTGCTCGTCTCGTTTTATGGACCAATCAACCCTGTAGCTTGCAACTCCTGTGTCAGAGAAAGGTATATACCTCTGTGCCCTACATGGTGTTTTATGGAGGACGGTATAAAACTCTTCCTTTGTCATGAAGACTGTCATCTTGGTCCAGAACCTAGGCATTGAGCTTTACCTATGAAAAGTGATCAGGTTAAATGGGTTTTCTTCCCAGATAGAGCACTCAAGGCCTCTAAACAATAAAGTGTAATGATGTAGTAATTTTTGACTAACGATGTTTCAGCACTTGAATGAGTTACCATGCTTTTGTGTGCTGGCCACTCTGTTATGTGCTGGAGATTTCCTGCACTTCAGTGTGTCAGTGGCTTGCTTGTGCCCTTGAGTTTAGTTAGCTGAAAACAATGAATTAAAGCAGCTTTCCGGTAAGACAAACACTTACCTGTGCCCAAATGCAAAACACTTCAGAGCAGTATTTACTCATGTCTGACCTCTAATGTGGGTCTAACCCTTTACCTTTTGAGTTGAGTGATTCACCGTGATTTACTGCAGGATGGATCTGCTCAGTCCAGTGCAGGTGTAGGGTGGACAAGTTCAGTGATAAAGAAAGTGAAAAACAGCAGTAAGCAACTGAAGTAACAAGGAAATATGAGCCTGGAGAAAAAAAAGACCATTTTTCTTTCCCTTGGCATTATGGGCTGTGGTTTTCCATCCATAAAATGGAGTGTGTAGGACTCTTGCTGTCTTAAAACTCTATCTTTAATTAAGAAATGCACTGGAAAGTCATCCAGTGGAGAGTGACAGCACAGCAATAATGTGGCCATGACTAATCCAGTTCCTTGTGGTTTTCCCTTTCCCAGTCCTGGATGTGTAGCTAGGGACATTAGAGTGGGAAAAGAAATGGCTTGAAAGCAATTAAACTGGGAAGTGGCTGTGTAGTAGCCATAGGGAGAGGAGAGCAAAGAACAACAAGGGAAAATGGGGAATGGAAAGGAAAACAAGGGGTTTCTCCAGTGTAAACAGGACATTGCATGAACTGCACGAGATGTGGCATCAACACCGGCAGCAGAAATCCATCTGTCTATGGTTATGGGGCAATCTGGTCCCATAAGTCCCTCTGGTTATGGGGCTCCATTCCTTTACCCTGCTCTAGTTTGATTTTGAAGGTCCCTCAGCACCCATCTGGGTTCAGGAAAAAGGATCCTTCATTCCTGTGTTTTGTGTGAGGTGATGCCCATCAGGTTGCTTTTCACCACCCGTTGTATTTGTGACCTGGTTTCTCTGTGCAGGGACTTCTGGTGGCAAAAGGCTGGGGACAGTCCTGGGCCCCCAGTTGTCCCCAGGTGTATGGCTGACCTCACGTGTTTCTTTACACCAGAGTCTGTCACTTACTGGGGTGCCCATCTGTTCAAGGGGCTGCCTGTGTCGGGAGGGGGTGAGATAGACTTTGTTGCTGATATCCAGGGCAAAACTTCGCAGCCTCTACAGTACTGCCTGAAAGCTCTGCTCCCTCAATTGTCTGAGGATAGTGAAGGCAGCAGTTTCTGGATTTTCGCTGCTTTAGAAGGTTAAGCTGTGGCTGCTTTCAGGTACTTCTGCATTCCATCACCCATGTGCCATGATAGCAGATTTGGTAAGTGCCTGCTTAGCTGCATTTCCCTCAGATATTTACCAGTGATTTATTAACACTGTCAGGGGAACAGAAAAAAATATAGGACATTTTGCAATGGGAGTCTGGTTTTTATTGTAGCAATGGTATAGGCTTTTTTCTTGAGCTTTGGCCTGTATTATTTTGGCCTGATTTTGAAGTGCTTCTTTTTTAATAGTTTTCCATTGACTGACACAGGAGGTTACTTGTAAAATTGTAATAGAGAAATTCAAATGTTGCACTCTATAGAAAAATAAGACATTCATGTTGTGCATCATAAATATGGAAATTTAGCGTTTGACAGCAAGAACAAGCTCAGCTGACTGTGGATGTTTCTGAGGATGCTTTCTCGCTTTATGCCCTCCCAACAGCATAGCCAGGACTGGACCTCCTACATGGGTGTGTGAAAGCTGCTTGTCTTTATTCCTGAGTGGCCAGGGCTAGCCAGTATTGATAACTGTGTTCAGTATTCAATAAACAGTGTTTATTGTTGTTCGAAAAAAGTAATTCCCCTTCTGGCAGTGAAGGAGGTGTGGTTTGTAAAAAGAAGCCCAGGAGCGGTGCTGTGGCTGAAGATACAGCGAGGGTTTGACAGAAACGCAGCAGAGCTGGGTTACGTATGCGTCGGTGTGCGGGAGCAGAGCAGCCCTGTCAAGGCACGAGCTCTGCTTGCTACAGCCACTGCCCCAGATGAGACCCTGCAGAAAGCAGATACTGTGCAAAATGGCTCACATACCATAACTCCTAGCCATGCTTACTTCGGAGGATTTCTCCAAATTATGTGGGACTGGAAAACATGCCTAACAGCTTCGTTTGACATACTTTCAAATGTGAAATTTCTTTGAGAAGTATCTTACATTGGCCACGCTGTAGATACCGAGATGTCTACTAAGGCTTGTTACAGAGGTCATGGCTGTTTTCTTTTGAACAGATGATATTGCTTGTATATAGAGAGTGATGTTCTTTCAAAGAATCGCTGCTCATCCAGCATGCTTTTGGAGATTTTTGGCTTTCAGGAGACTTTTCTGTGCTCTGATCTCCCACCTTGGGTTCTCTTCGTCATTAACGTCCTCTGGGGCAGAAGCACCTGAGCTGCAAACACAGATGCTGGAGGAGCATTTGGGAATGTGCCACTTGCCCTGTTCCTGCACTTTTGCCTGAGCCTCTTTGGCCGCAGTCAGAGGCAGACTCCAAGGTGGACACACATCTACCCGGCAATGCTGTTCTCTTTTAGTTATTCTTCTTTTTCTCTCCCACCACTTTGCCACTCCACATCTGTGCTGAGAAGCTGACTGAAAACATACCTTGGCCTCTTCCATAACTTGAGCCTGGCATCATCTATGGGCTGGATATGAAGAGAGAAATGAGTAATTCACCTATTGGTCCCTGGCTGCCAGGTTATGCAGCAACTCCACAGGAGAAGCCTCCCTTTCTTAAATACAGGATTCTCGAGGTAACTGCAGATATGCTGGATTGTCCCTCGCAGCACTTACCTGCCTGATGCATGCGGCCAGCTCCCTGCCCCGGGTCTGGCCGCTACTTAGTCACCGTATAGTCTGTTTTAATCTGTTCCTCACAAAGCAATCCCAGAAGCCTCCCAGGCATTTCTGCTGTCTTTCTCCCAGTGCAGTGGAGTTTGTCGATACCCAGCCTGCTGATGGAGATTTAAAAATCTGTATGTGTATTTTTAAGCAAGCAGGTCTCTGCACTGAGCTCTTGGAGAGCAGCAGCTGAAGGCTGTGTGCATGGAGGTGTACAGGGAGGGGAAGCTGGAAAAGAGAGGAATATCCACCAGGATGCATGCTGTCTCTTCCTGACCCCATTGAGGACCTTCTCGGAGCCCATGCCTCGTTTCGAGTCTGTCACCTCGGTTGTCAGGGAGCTGCTGGAACAGGCTGGGAACAGGCTGTGCTGCTGCCAATGGCACTACACAAAAAGGCATTCACAAATAACGAAGCTCTGAAACACCCTGAGCAAAAGTGTCAGCAGCTTGAATTGGGGTCACTTGTGCCTTGGAGAGAAGCAGGCCGGGCTGGGGGAGTGGGGAAAAGACCTCCACCTCTTCTGCCTGGCTGGGGAAAGGGGCCTCCAAGGCCATAGGGAGTGAACCTGCTGTCTCTGACTGTCCCTGGGAAAGCCAGGCTCTGGCACAGGTCCTTAACCCTGCTGCGGATCAGAGTCCAGTCACCCTGGTCCTCTTCAAGCCTCATGTGGGTACCCCCAAAAACATCCTCACAACCACAGACCTTGGCTTTCTGAAGCTGCTGTAGGCAAACAGGTGCTGCCTATGGACCAGCAGTTCCTGTAGTCCCCTGACTGCCTGCAAAGCCCTGAGCAGCCTTGGACAAGTTGCCACCTTGCTTTGTGCCTCAGTTTCCCCTTTTCTATAACAGGATAAGAACGTTGCTCTCCCAAAGGGAGGGGGTAAGGTGAGGAAGGATGTTTGTGTCTTTATGGCTGTCCCTGCCTGATGGGCTGCTCCTCCCAGAGAGTGAAAGGAGATTGGTTTTGAGACAAAGGCAGAAGGATACTTGCCTTTGCCATTAAACCAGTGGCTGGCTCTGGCCACATGATAACACGTCTTCATGCTGTTTCCTTGAAACAGGAAGGTGGATCTCACCAGGTGCAAGCAGCATGAAGGTTTTGCTGAAGCTTAGCTCTCAACCAGCCAGTTTATGGCCCCCGTTTGAAGGTCTCATGCCTTTGGCTCAAGGAAGCTCATGAAGGCAAGCCATAAGGACCCCCAACAGCAGGGTATGCGAAACACAGGCTTTCCACTAGCTGTACTTGATTCATGAATCAACTCTGAGGGAAGAAGATCAGATTTTTAAGGCTGTACTGAGTGGGAGCAAAGCCTGCCCCTGCCTCCCAGGTAAAGGACTTTGCCAGCATAATTTCTCTGCAGTGCAGTACCAAGGGTTGAGCCACCAGTGCTACCTGCTCTGAACACATGAGATGCAGAGCTGAGGACATGTGGGATGTAGTGCTGCTGTTCCCCATACTGGAATGGTTAGAGAGCATGCAGATACCAGCTGGACTTGTGTTCAAGGTTATTACAAGTGCAATCACTAAATGCTGTCTCCTGAAACCCTGGGGCTGATTTGCAGCAAATTAAAGAATAGAGCAGAAGCCCATATGCTGTTTCACTGGTCGAAGTGGGGAGAACAAATTAAAGTGCCTTTTTTAGCACAGTGAGACAGCTGTGCTCTTCTCAAGGCAGTTCCTGAGAAGCCATCTATCCATGCTTGATGGAGGGGAAAGAATGTGGCCTAGCAACAGCCAGTTAGCCACCAGTGGCAGGGCTGGCTAATGCTTGCTGGTGAGGAAATCTTTTGATGACAAAGACCAAGGGGCAGATGCAAGCCTCAGACACTCCCTACTAAGCAGTGTTGAATGCCTTTCATGGGACTGTCATATGCTAGGTGAGAAAGGGCTGCAAGCCTACAGAACAGGGCTTTTTAGGGCTCAATGGCAGTGGGTATCAGGCGTTCGGTGGGATTACTTCACTATTGGTTGTGACTCTGAGTTACTATTGGCAGAGTGAACTTGGGGAACTGGGTTATAGGAACACTCTTCAGCTGCTTCCCTGAAAAGGCAGGCAGCTACTTAAAGAGCCTGTAGTGGTTTTTAGGCACAACAGACGTATTATATATGTAATGTTACCGTTAAGCCTTGGTGCACTCTGGAAATGTCTGTCATTCTTATTCTGCTGTTAGTAAAATGAGTTTTAGGAATTCTAAGTGACCAGGATCCCAATAGATTTCTGCATGAGGAGCAAATGGAAAGGTGGGTGTGTTGTCATGCCTTGCCACAGGTATAACAACTGACAACTGGATATTGTTTATTGTGCTTGTTTGTGATTTCTAACATAGTTTTCATAACAAAAACAAAGTTGGAAATTAGAGAAAATGTCACTTGAGTGTTAATAGATGACAAGAACCAAGTTGCTCAGAGGATGTTAACCCCTCCCCATACATGTACCTAGATGCTGGGTGTGTATAATTGTTTCAGCATCCTAGGAGGATTGTTAATGCTTTCTTTTAACCCCTTGCTGATAGTGCTTTATAGTTCACATGAGATTATTCAATTAAATTAAACCACACCAAATGTAGGCTGAAGTTTCCCTTACTTGGTGTTTAGGACCTTACACTTTGGAATGAGTTCAGCCTGTGATGTGCATGTTTTTGGATGTTCCTGGGCTGTTCCTGTGTAGTCCAGAGCTGAGACAAGTCGCTCTGTTATGAAGAGGTTTTAGTTTGCCAAGCAGTGTCTAGCTGTCTCCTGAAAAAGTTCTTATGGATCCACAGTCAATAAAAGGTTGCAAATGATTATTCTAAAGGGCTGACTGCTGTAAGACAAAAGAAGAGTTCCTTTCCTTTTCCAGGTGAAAACTTGTCCCAGAGATGAAGTGGTTTGCTGAAGGTCCCTCAGGAAATGTAAAGGAGACACAGGAGATGAACCCAAGCCACCTGACATCCCATTTGATGCTCTCTTAACCAAACTGACTGCCTGCATTATGGGAAACTCAGCAAGAAACACAGATAATGAAGCTGCCCGGCTGCCTGGAAGAACGACTCTGCTGCTATACAGCAGGTAATCCTTTAGATTTCAGAAATGGCATAATTTGTAAGTAGGAAGTTTACAGAACATGTCATCTGAAGACACTGCCATGTTTAATGCATTTGGTGCCAATGATTTACTTTCCCTTGCTATGCTGTTTACAGAGCGGCTGGTACAGAGCTGTTGAGCTTGCTATTGAAGATGAAAGGCTGGTTGTTTTTCAAAGCCCTTTGTGCTTCTTTGCTCCTAACTGAAGCTGTCAGTGCAGATGCTTTTTATTTCCTTTAGCACTGGAGGTCTGAAGTCCCTTCTCTAAAGATTTCCTCAATTCAAAGGAAGATTTCTTTTAGTCTTTGTCCCAAAAGAACTGGAGAGTCTTTGCTCTTTCGTTTGGGCTGAAGATTCCACAGGTGATACCAGTGCCTTAGAAGGGCTGCTGAAAACCTTTAACCCCCGGACAGACAATGTCCCATGTGAAGTCCTTTGATGAAGGCGTGAGGAGGTCAGTCTGTCCTGATCATTTCTGTGGCCTGGGAATGAGAAGAGCCCTCTTGAACTATATAGATATAGTGAAAAATTTCCAGTGATTATTAATTGGTGGTGTTTACAATGGTACATACAGGACGGAGCTTCCTCCCCTCAAAACAGACACAAAGAGCACATGTTGGGTACTGTACATACCCCCACAGAGAGACGCTCGCTGAAGTTGTTTAAAAGCCAAGGAATCAAGGCAGCAGAATCTTCCCCATTTCAGAGCTGAGGCACTGAAGCTATGGGAGGTCAAATAATTTGCCGAAGATCATGACAGGAAGATGAGACACAGCTAAGAACTAAAAACAAGGTGCTGATCTGGTACCTTAACAACCTGATTTTCCTCTTGTGTGCCATCTGTCATGCACTAAAACAGGCTGAATTACAGGATTTTTCTCTCTGATATGACCTGTCAGCTGCTGGTTCTGTTGCTTTGGTGGGGGAGCTGTCTTAGAAATCTCTCTGATCAGTCATTAAATCTGCAGGATGTCACTTTTTTTGAAATGTTCTAGCCAATGAGTATCTCTCAGAGCCGATCTAATTGGTCCCTAGTGGCAGTCTGAAGGGCAGCCCCTGTGATGCCCATTCCAAGCATGCAGCCTTCCCACCCAGCCTGCACCAGCAGGGTTATCTGTCAGTCAAACCAATGCTCTTAAATGGCTGCATCGTCCAACTGGAAAGCAGTCTATGCAAATCTCATAACGAAGCTGTACTGAAAAAAAATGAATCCTGAGTGTTCTCCAAAGCTCTTCCCACCAGTGCATTGAAGTGACTTCTGACTGATGAAATGCTCTTCAGCTAAATGTGCTTTTCATCTGTAAATGTGTTTTCTGTAAATGATTCATAAAAGTGATTCCAAATAGTATTTTTCAGGCTGCCCCGTAGCCCTGCTGCCAATGCACACCTGTTTGCTGACCGTGCGGTGTAGCCCTGGAGGGAAGCTGCAGCAGAGCTGCTAGTGAGTTGTGAAAAGCCCATAGCCCAGCCACTCTCATCTGAGCTGAAGGAGAGGGAAACAGTCCCAAAGTCACATAATTCACTAACGACCAGAGCAGAGCTTCCTCTCCTTGCTGAGCGATTTGAGTGAATTGATACTGAAGGGCGAATGCTGAAACCCAAGGAGGAATGTCTCTAGATACATTTCTGGTTTTAATTTTCTCCACTTAACAGAATGTGATGGCACCTGACACTGGGAGGTCCAGGCTACTATTTGCTTGTTTCCTTCCTGTTTTATTTCTTGGGGTGGTGTTTGCATAGCAAACCACAGCAGAATGCACACAATCTTCTTCCTTCTGTGCATCCACATGTGAGCTACTTCTTTGCTGTTACTGATTAACTCTTATATAACTGAGATTAGAAATACATGCGTGTGAGGAAGGTGACGTGGCTGCCAAAGAAAACTTGTGTCCTGTATCTTGAGTATCAGACCACCAGAGAACTGTGTAAAGAGTAATCAAAATGCATATGGCTACTACTAAAGTGACTGCATCTCAGCAGGGTGTGTAGTTCTTTCTGTTATATTTGGCCAACTGCACTGTATCAGTACAAAAAACATTCCCCAGACTCAAAAGACCAGCTCCAGTCACACCAGAAGTCTGTACAGAACTGGTCAGAATGTGAATCTTTTAAGTCCTAGAGCATTGCCCTCAATTTGCTTCCTCAAACTGCCCGATCTGAGAACATCGCAAATTCTCTAACTGATTCTATTACCAGCTTTACTGATTTCTATTTTAAAAAATGTTTTGTTGATTTTTATTTTGTAAATTTTAACCTTTTCAAAAAATATCCCAAGTGCACTGTATATGTCATCTCCTGCCACAGAACCCATTTGGCTTAATAGTTAAAAGATTGATCACCACCAGCAACAGACATAAAAGTTTAAACTGTGTATAACTGTTCTCTGCACTAATGCAATAAAAGTGAGTTTACTTTCACAGTGGTAATTTTAGCAGTGATCTAAATCAATACCCTGTTGATGATCAGACAAATCTTCCTTTAAAAAGAAATGCAGTGCAAGTGAGGTAGTTAGTATTATGGACACATTATTGTCTTTACTTTCTGCAATCAGATTTTATTCATGCTTTTACAATAGGTGTAAATTTTTATATTTCCTTAGGCAAGCAGAAGAATGAACTGAACTTCTGGAAAATTACTTAAAATAGGCTATGGTGATAAAAAAAATAGACAATCTCGTACAATGTGTAAAAGGTCAATGGATTAGAGTGCCGAGTGCTGCAAATGGGCAGCCCTGCTATGCTGGGGCTGGCAGTCAGGCAGCTGAAAAAGAAAAGCTTGACTGGCGTGGTGTTTGAAGTGTGGTGGGGAATTTGGTAGGGGGGAGGGAGAATAATGGGGACAAAATTCGGTGGTATGAAGCACAGCCACTGGGTGGGTGGTGTTTGGAACAGGAACCATCTCACATGAGGATGGAGGACTCGCTCCTGTGACAGACCTGGGCTTCCTCCGCTGTGCCTTGTCCTCACCCTTCAATTCCAGGCTGCCCTCAGCTGTGACCAAGTGTAGGAGAAGTGAGCGAGACCAGGGAAGTGGCTTTGTACCTTGGTGTGAGGTAAACACTTAGCAGATAGAACAGCAACTCTGGAAAGCTCTGGTTCTGATGCTTGCAAGCAGTACCAAAAAAGTAGGACAGCCAGTTTTATTTTCCCATTCTCTTGATGATGTTGCTTTAAAAAGTTGAAAGAAATCATTGAGATCTTGCTATGCGAAAGTTTCAAGGGCACTCATGGCATGGAAAAGCGTGTTGCTTGACATGACTCTGCCCCCAAGCTGCACTGGCTCAGGAGAACAATGTGGTAGCCGCTCACACTCACATTGCTTCCAAGGGTGGAGCTTTTGTTTTCCCTGTTTCCTAGGTCCATCAAAAGGAGCCCAGGTCAGTTACAGGATGCCCTCCATGCCTCTCTCTGGAAACTCTAGCTGGATTTATGCTTGCAGTTCATTTGAGAATCACCGCTTTACTATTGTCAGCAGTGCAATTGCTGTTGCTTTCCAGGAGAACCTGTTCAGCTGAAAATATAGATAGACATGTAAATTATTATCCTTTCTGCTCCTTTAATGTCTGGATAGTCCCTTGCCATACTCTTGCAAACCAAGACCACCCATGAACCAGTTTGAATGCTACATGCAATGTGTTACTCCCACCTGACAGGGGACAGCTATTCTGTGTGCGTGGCTGCGCGTCAGGAAATGCTTGGAGCTGAGGTCCTGAGGCTGACCTGCCTCAAATAGGAGTCACTGCCCTGTGTTTTCCCTTCCGTAATCTTTCAAACCATTCTCCCATCTGACAGCTGTTTTGTAAACTCTCAGCAAAGCTGGCTGCAAAGTGCTATCATTGCAATTTTCAAGCACAAGGAGAGAAATGGTCGTGGCAGATTCAGTGCAGTATAACTGAAGGCAGTGACATGCATTACATTATAGCTGACCTTTCTATCTCTGGTCCTTTCTTTTTCTTATGCTTAGCAAGTTGTGAAGAAGTCAGCTTAGGTTGACTGTTCCTTGCCTGAAGAGCCATGCCAGTCTATCAAGAGATGGCTATGTGATGGACAAGTTGAATGTTAAGCCTTGTATGTTCACCAGTCTGGATTATTCCTCATTAAAGCAGTTCACATCAGTGCAAGTTCAGATCCTCATGCAGAAACAGCCTCCTTTGCAAACAGCAGGGATGGGATGGGCCATGGCCTGGTTTCTCAGGCCTGTTTCAATTTGCAGAATAACACATTTCCATGGGCAGGAGCAGACTGCACTTTCTTAAGTTACTTAGTCAATTTGGTTCACTTAGCAATAGTAGGGTGGGTATAGCAACCTGGCTTGCTTTGTCCTAGAGAGCTGTGTCTCCAAGGACTCTTAAGTCATAATAACAGATGGGGCCGGCTTTGATACTTGCTTGCTTTTTCCTTGGGGACTCAAATGGAATCAGTAGCTCACTTTAGGTGGCCTGCTGGAGAGCTTCTGAATGGTAGTGCAATTGTATTTTGATACTAGTGGAGACATCCAGGGCTGATTACCTTACCTGTCAGGGCTAGAATAAGCATGGAAGCTTCCACAGCTGATGGAAAGAGAAAAGACCAGGGATGGAGAGTCTGTGGCTCAATGGCCATCCACATGTTGAAGAACACAGATGTAAACCCACCTGTCAGCTGATAGTGGTAGCTCATCACCATGGTTCTCAAATGACTTGGAGGACAAGCACTCTCCAGCTGCGTGCTGGAAGCAGCAGGTTCAATGAAATGAGCTTCTGTTGCGTGCCCTGAAGCCAAAGAACATTTATTTCAGGAACAAGCCAGTGCTAGCAGTGACCTTTCGTATCCTATCCTCTGGGGCTCTGGTGATCTGTGTAAGCCAATCCTTTGTCTTGGTTTTGACTTTTCTTTGGCTTCCCATTTCCNTCTCACCTTGTTTCATCACATGTCAAATTACCTTCATCCTTGCTGCCTGCCAAGGTGGGGCATGGGCCAAAAATACGGTAGAGCAGAAGGTACCATATGCACAACCTGCTTTCACTGGCCAGATACAGCTGTGTAGTCCAAGCCTGTGGTCCCAAAGCTATTATCTTACCCTGTGAGCAGGCAGGGAGCCTGTTGCCTTCAATGACTCTTGCCTAAGGAAGCACTTTGCGACTTGTCCTACAGCAAGGTGTTAAGTGATGTAGACTTGCCCCTCTCCAGGCCATCTGTCCAACCTCTGGTGGAGAAGAGGAACTGTTCACCATGTTGTCTAAGCTGTNTTTGGCCACCCTGTTTGGCCAGACCTGCTGCCCTTTTCTGGCTTGCATATCAATACCAGCTGGCTCAGGCAATCACCCAATGCATCTGCCACAGCTTTACGAAGCAGCTGCAGCTTTCATTGGCATGGCCGGAGTCATCTGTTCTGCATGAATGGAGCTGACTAGCATCTGTCTTCAGTTTCAGTGGTGGGTGCTCTCTCCATGGAGAAGTTTGCTCTGGCAGCCAGCACATAGCTGAGATATCTGAGATTCTGCGCCAGCAAGGGAGGGCTGGATGGGGTGGATAGGTGGGGCAGATCTGGCCCATACAGGTAACAGGTCTTCACCCTGTGCAAGTAGCTGTCCTCTTCACTCTGCCCTTCCCTAACAGCAAACACAACCCCAGAGCTTGTTCTCCTTCGCTGGCTGGTAAATGATCCATGTTCACGGAAGAGGCAGCGGAGGCAGTGTAAGCCTGTATTGCCGCTCACTGGCGATGACCTGCCTCCTTACATGTGCTTTGTCCATGCCAGTGCACCATTAGCCAGGTGGAGAAGTGTCAGGAGAGTGCACTGGTGATGCAGTTGTCTCCAGCTCTAGAAGATCTGGGAACGTAGTGGTTTTAGGCACTCAGAGATGCACATTTCCACCTCACCAGAATGCGTGCGAGTTAGGAAGTGTTCCCATCCTGATGCAGAACAAGCTGCCTGTGTTTTGAAATACTGGAAAACAAGGCTTGACTCAGTCAAAATGTTTTTGACATGTTCAATTTCATTTGTAAATTTTTACTATGTGTTTGCAGTTTTTTTAACTGTAACAACTAAAATCTTTGAAATGACGTATTGAATATTTTTGAAACTTTATTCTCTCTCATTTCTTACATAAAGACAATCTTCTCCACTCCTTTCCCCTGCAAGCCCACGTTTTTAACCCATCTAAGTGAATCCCTACTTCCTGCTTGAAAAAAGATCAGTTGGTATAATCTAAATCTACTTGATTCAATTAGAAAGAGCTTTTGCAGAGCTGCAAAGTCAGGGAGTTTATCTCTTGAATGCTAAATAGTGGCAAAGAGGTTACCACCAGACATAAAGTTAACCCTAGTACAAATTTTTCTTAGCTTCCAGCTCAGTTTTAGACTCTGGTAATTCTGTCTTTGGATTGAGTCAGGAAATCACAGTAAGAAGCCTCATAAAGCACCTAGAAATTATTTGATAGTGAGACACCAAACAAACAGAAAAGTGCATCCACATGTTTTACAGTCCTAACTGCAAGTGGAGACATTAACTACTCATTCACTAGCATTTGATTCCAAATCCCTATAAAGGGCTTTGAGAAAATGTGTGTTGTTGAGATTTGCCATCAGCCAAGTCTTTCCTCATACTGGGTCTTGTAGCTACTTGACTAATAATGTGAGGCACAAGGCATCTAACAGCTCAGCACCAGAGTAAATCTACTCAATCCTTGCAGCATGTATGGTTTTTTAACTAGACTTAGCTCCAGCTGTGTCCCTAGCATACAGAACTGTCTTACTGGCGACAACCCGCTGAAATCAGTGGAGTTATGTTCTTACGTCTGTTGATCTGGTCCTACAGGCTCCTCTTGATCTTCTGCAGCCCCGCATGCCATGGCACAACTTAAACCCGGAGCATGGCCTCCTACTGGGCTCCGTGGCTGGCATATTAAAATGTGTGTATGTAATACATATTTGTAGGTATTTTGATGATATATCTGTAATTGTTTGAACAGTTCAGCCCGAGGAGACTGAACTGAGGTATAGAGGAAGCACCCCTGTCTGGCCAAGATACAGCAGAGGAAATCTCTGCCATAAGCAATGACATCAAACCACACCAATTATTCAATTAAAGCTAAACCCATCTTTAATCAAGACAGTCAATTTAAGAGGCCTTTGGGATTTTTTGAGAAGGATGAACTCCTAATCAGTGCAAAGGGAATTGCTTGTATTTATTCCAGGACTGAAGTTGCCCCCAAATTTGCAGATGCTAATTTTGAAAAAGAGAATCAATCATTAGTTTTTAATAAAGAACTTGCTCCGTGGAAGGTGGGAGGAGGGACTGAAAGCATTTCCTCATACGGTGGACTAGTGCACCGATCAGGGAAAGTGCAGTCAGATGAATATTCCTTATTTAACGTCCAAACCCGTAATTCAGAAAAAAAGCAATTTCTTCTGAATCTGAGTTCCATGTGACTGCCTTTTATCTGAGCTCCATAAAATTATTCCCCTGCTAAATTCTCATGAAATAGGCTGTTTACTCCAGTAGCTGTTGACTCCCTGAGATCATTTTGAAACCAAAACATTCTGTTTTTATTAGTAATGATCCATCTTCCACCCCGGTGATGTGAGGGTCTTGAGAAGGGTGTTTGTGCCTGGGTTTCAACTTTCCACACTGAATTGCCGTTGCTTCACTGGTGTGGGGATGGGCTGGATGCGCTGGTTCCTGCTTGTCTCCCTGGCTGTGCATAGCACTGGGGTACAACAGAAAGATGTGAGAGCACCTGGCAGTGGTGCTACCTCCGGCCAAGTCAAAAGGCAGTGTCCTTGGCCTCACACTCACTGCACGAGCTTGTAGCTAGGTCCTTCTCACCCTCATTCCCACTGCAGTGTCTCAGCAAGGTCTCCTCTCCTCGGTCTCAGTTATGATAATTTCTTCCTTCCTTGGTTGCCTCATGTGATTCATCCCCAGGGTTTATTTCTGTGTGGCAACAACTAGACGTAATTTTTCTACAGTCTCCTGTTTATTCTGGACTTGCACACTGCAAATTTCCTACATAGCCCATTTTAAAAACATAGATCTATTTATTTTTGCTGACTCTGGGCAAAGTAACTGTTCTGAAATCCCATAGGGACAGAGCATTATGGGCAGACAGATGTGATGAGCTGGGGCTGCTCCACATACCAAGTGCAGCTGGCTGAAAATAGCCTTGATCTTTTTATAAACTGAAGTATTGTCCAGCCCTGTGCTCACTGACCTAATGTGTGAATGTGCTGGGGAGACTGGGCAGGAGAGCTGCCTCGGCATTTCCCAGGTGGTGTTTGCTTGGGGCATTCTTGCCTTGACAGATTTCTTCCCATGCATGCACTCTGAGGCAGATTGAATACTTTATAAACCTTTTTATATCTATATATAATTTTTATGGCAAATTGAGCTCCCCTCATGTTGTATTGCTTCTCTTCCTTCTTCTCTTTGGTGACCTCACAGTCATCAGTGCCTGAATTCCTGCCCTTATGTACCTCATTTTGTCTCTCTGCTGTCTCTAAGAAGGGCTCCATATCCATGACCCAGCAAATGTGGCTTTGATGCTAGTTACTGGGGCCTGAAGGGCAGTTGACATGGCTTGACCATACTTGGGCCTATCAAGGTGTGTAGAAGAACCCAGAAATCTGGTATTCCCTGCCAGGAGCAGCAATGGGAACTGCAAGCTTGTTGCAGGGCTTTCAGGCTCCTGCCTCCATGCCAGGGAGTCTGGAAGCCCCCAGACACCAAGGGTTTGCAGGGTCCTTGCTGTGGAAATGAGCCAAGTTCCCTGGGCAGCCAGATGGTAGAGGCCTGGGGGCCCAGATGTCCTCACTCCTGTGCGGTCTGCCAACAACAAAGGAAGAGACTTTTCCTATCAAATCATTTTACTACAGGTTGAGCTCCACAGGCAAGGCAGTTCTTCCTGCTTCTCACCAAAATAGGTAAGAGGGGAATCAGGCTTTTAGTCTCAAGGGACCCAGTGGCATCTAATCATGTCCTCTGAATTATTCTGTCACAAGCATCTTGAATGTCTGGTTTATCTCCTCTGAAATGGTTGGTACAATGCTCATCAATCAGCCTTATTTAACAACAAACATGCCACAGGTGTTTTAGCAACCTGAGCACTGGGGCTGAAATAATTGCACTCTCTGGAGCCCTGTCCCTGAACCGGGAGGGAGCTGCTGGTGCCTTTGAGATGCTTGGGTGCTGTGGGGATGGGGGCACGGGGTGCCTGGCTGGATGGCCAGCTGCATCAGGCTCTGTCCTTCTGCACCATACCAACTCTTGGGAGCAGCAAATTTTGGTTTTACAGTGGATTATGCAGGCATGGCTGAAGAAAGTGAAAACTTCTTTTCTCTCACGGGCAATTAAAGAACCCAGGTTATTTTGCCTATCAGACTCTGCCTGCCTGCCTTGCTCCTAGTTCACTGCAAGCTGCATTTCAGTGGCAAGTGGTTCTCACCCTTGTAGAAAGTGGGGGTGCCTGACAAGTGTTTGGTAGTCACAGGAGGACAGGCTTTTTGGAGAAGCTGAGTAGTCAGTACAGGGAGTTTCCCTCCTGCTTGCTAGTCACCAAAGCCTAAATCTTATTTTAGGCATTAAGCTGAATATGAACTCTTGAAAACATATGGCATCAATTCTGACGCTGATCTCTTTTGGTAAATTGGCTTGATAGAGGTGAATCCTTTGAGTTACTTTCCATTTTCCAATAGGGAATGTGAAAAAAGGAGGAGTCTCTAGGGTTGAGAGAGACCAGGTCTGGCCAAGCTAGCGCCAACATGATCCCTGTCTTAGCTGTCTGTCTTCCCTTTAAGACCAGCTGTTTCTATGGGAGCAAGCGCAAGTCAGAAAGAGACCCCATCAATAACTCTACACTTAAAAAGGCACTGAGCGGTACAGAAAATACGAAAGCCTCCCCTGAAATGCATGAATGGTGAATTAAAGAGTTGATGAATCCTCAAGAAGCTTTAAGTTTGCATGCAGAAATGAGAGAGGGGAGGTTCACCAGTACATTGCTCCGGCCAAACCCACAGACGAAGATTAACTGAAAGCCTTCAGGGACAACAACCAGAACAATGTTACTGTGAGGCCAAGAGCTTGTTTCGCCATTTGTTCTCTGTACGTCAGCACGGTATACAAATGCTGCTGTGGGTACAAGGAGAAATAACCATATATTCATTCCTTACATTCATCTCAGACACATCCTGAAGTTTAAGCAGTTCATAGAGCTCTTTTTTTTGTCTTGGACGACTTCAGTGCTTTCTCCATGGAAATCCCTCCATCTGGGGACACTCTACCAGCACGTTTCTTTGAAACTTGCTGCAGATATTTCCGTAAGTAATATGTGCCTTGATTTTGCTCCTGTTCTTTCCGTGTTCCCTGGTTAGGAGTGCTTGAGCAGACAGACATTGTGTGAGGAATGTTTGTGGGAGTGGGCTTTTTTGAGGCAATAGTCCAGACTATCCATGGAAGAACTTAAGAATGAGAGTTGTGCAAATCTACTCTGTGAGCCTGTTTCTAAGACGTATGCTCTTCCGCGTGAAAAACTCTGAAGTGTACCATGTAACCTACATGTCCTATTTTGCCTGCTTAGATTGCAGATCACTAATGCTGTCAAAGTACCTGAAATTGTCTGTAGAAACTACTTGACAAATAGTCCTGAAAAACAAAGAAACCTAAGAAAAAAACCCTCTATTCATAGGGGGGAAAAATCAAAAGGCAGAAAATGAGCAAGCTACTTTTATTTTTTGTGAATTAATCACCCATCTCCAGATCCGACAAATAACTCAGAGGAGGCTGGAGTCTCTTCTTGCTCTATTTTCAACCAGTGCTGGAAGCAAAAGTGCCAGAAATCTCTCTGCAAAGCCTGTTCTGATGAGATTTCCAGCCAGTTTTCATGAATCAAGTTGGTTTGGATCAACTGTGAATAAGCCCTTGGGCAGAACTAGCAAATCATGGGTTCATTGATCACAGACACTTCTGTGCATGGGGTCTGACCCAACACTCAATAAAGGCAATGAGAAACCCACCAGGGCAGCTTATCCGATAGCTGTGAAGCCTCTTTGTGTTTCTCGCCAAGGCAGCTGGACTCAGCTATTCCCACACACTGCAAACCGGATGGGGCTGAATTTTGCTTATGGTCCATTCACCCAATTTATGGGGGTTTGCATCAAGCCCAGGCCCAGGGACAAGTTCTCTCCACCGTTCACTGCTGATTTAAAAAAAATAGTGTAGCGAATGAGACCTAGTAAGAACGAAGCTCGTCTTTTCCTCCTGCTGCTCTGATGCCTTGTTTCCCAGCAGTAATTAACCGGGACAGATGCTGCTTCTTCTGGGATTGTCCCTGGAGGCTGTCTCCACAACTAACAAGTTTTTTAAGTTATGCTGCTCTATTGATCCCCTGTCTGAACAATTTCCAGTGGTGCTTGCTCTAAGCCCAAAGGTGTCTGTAGTCAACCCTGTAAAGATATTTGAGAGCACTGTTTTAAAAGGCTGCCTCTCCTGAAGCATGCTGTGTGTTATAAATGTGACAAGCTACATAGGAGGACCTGAAGCAGAGACATTTGAGAGAGCTTAGGAACTTTTAATCCTTCAGCCTGAGCCCAGCCATACTTACTGACTTTGGTTTGGGAGCCTCTGATTCAAACACAGTCTTTTCACCTGGCATCCACACCTGGAGCAGTGTCCCCTCTCCAATCTAGAGGAGGCCAGAAGTCTTAAAAAAATCAAATTCTATTAGAAGCTTTTTCCTCAAAAGGAGTTCTCCAATGTGGTAAGAATGATGTTGTGAGACTGTCCCCTACCTTGCTTTGAAATGCCCTCCCCTGTGCCTGGGTTCCTCCTGTGCACCCAAATCCCAGCCTCAGTCTAAGCTAAGCAGAAAGCTGCAGCCACTGCTTCAAGACATGGATGAAACCTTTCATACTCCTCTGTATCTTAAGGACATTTCAAAAATAGAAGGTAAAGTATCTACAGAATCAAGCATGGGAAGAACTCAATTTGACATAAGGAGGAGTGTGAGTTAATAAGGTTTGGGTCTTCAACAAGTAATTATGGGATAATTCATCTAATGAGAGTCTATTTGTGTAGCGCTACTGTGGGGTTTGGATTTGCTGAGTGGTCCTCAAGGGTGACATGTCAGCCTTATGGATGGCATAGGGGTTAATAGTTCTTTCTCAGGTTTGTATATAGCACAACAGTGCTGTTGTAATGTGATTGCAACACGCATAAGAGCTGCTTGCTCTCTGGCTGCTTCTCCGTTGCCCTCCTGGTTGTATTTGCTATGCTACCCTTGAATGCAAGTACCGTCTCAGTAGACAGGGAATCCTGAGGTCTTTGGTGTTTTTTTTTTGCTTATAAGTACAACTGGAACGTGTTTGAAGGACTGGTTTGTATCATAAGGAGTGAGAGAATACAGGTTTCTAGGCTGCGCTTGTATCATAACTAGACAACCTCTCCTTGCCTTGTAGTCCTTCTGAGGAATGAAAGAGTTAAGGTATTCTCCAGCATGTCTATTGCTCCTGCAGAATAATTGCCATTTTAAAGATGCCTGCCTTGATATTACAATGTAATACTCTGCCTGACTAAACCCTAAAAATCTGGTGGCTGGTAGATAAAAATCATTGAGAATGATTGTTTCATTTGAGGCATCAATAATTTCAGCAGAGCTGTTAGGACAACAGCTCAGCTGCTCAGAAAATGGCAAAGAAAATTTTTCTGTGTTAAGTAGCTCAGTTTGCTTGCTCTGTAAACTCCAGCTGAGGCTCCTGGGGGTCAGCTTTTCTGGAGGTGGAAATCTGGTATGGAGTGTCTGATGGGGCATTGGGGCTACCGATCCTGCTTGTGAGGCTGTGTGAAAAGGTAATACGTGTGTTGAGAAGTGAAAGCACTGACTGAATGATCACTCAGGAGTTGCGGGCCCAGTTCTTGTTTTCTGTGGCTGGTTTTATGCACAGTCTTGGGACGGTTTCTTTTTCTCCTTGCCCTTACATTGGCTCAATTGCTGGTCCAGTCTTGCAGTAGGTGGAAGAGAGTAGGAGAGATCAGACCTCCCATCTGCTTCTTCAAGCTCTCTGGACGGCCCCATAGCTGGTAAGGTCTCTGCCTGGAGTGACTTGAATCAACCAGGAGCCAAGGCAGCAAGGCACTATGATCCCTGTCTCCATCTGGGCTGTCAGTGTGCTCCCAAGCAGCTGTAGCACCAAACTGTGCCTGTGGAGCCAGATGCCATGCTGGACATGGGACTTGCAGGGAGCATCCTCAAGACACTGGATTTCCTTCAGAACTTTTCTTTTAGAAGGTGGGTAGTCCTCTGTCACTTCTTCCCAGCCTGGTGGCAAAGTTACTGGGGCTGATAGCCCTCAATTTGGAGGCTGATGCAGGAAGGCAGGTTGGAGTAAGCCTGTGTTTGAAGGGGTCTGTGCTGATTAGAGTCAGATGCTATTACCATAGGAGGAGTTAACTGAGGGGTATCAATAGACAGCAGGCCATCTCTTGAATTTTCCTTTCCTGCCTGCTATTTAATAAAACTACTGAGAGGAAGGCTGCATTAACTTTACTTTTATCTTTAGTTCTGTGACTGCAGTAAAAGCCAGTATTTGAGAAGTCACTCAATACAGGATAGGATTGGTTCTGTAATAGTAATAATAACTTGTTTTCCCTCTTTAAAAATAAATATGGTCCTTACAGAAAGATTTACCCATTGCTGGCAGTCAATCAGCCAGGACAATTTGGGCTCTGAGCACTTGATTAGAATAATGTTAAGGAAAATTGCCTTCCTGAATCAAGTAAGGATCCATTAACCTGATGAAACAGGGTTTGCTTATCTGAGAGGTTAAGACTCAAAACACAGCCTGGGCTGCATTAGATGAGGCCTCTTTTAGAATAGCATAAAGACGGAGAGTAATAAAAACACCATCTGCCATGTCTAGTCAATCAGATCTAGTATAAGAGAGGAATTATTGCTCTGACTTTACCATTATAAGATAGTCTGTTTGTTAACAATGGGAAGTGTCAGGAATGCTGAAAACTGGTTTTATTCCCTCAAATTATTTCTACCTGTCTTTATCTTGAGGAGAATGAGTATTAATCTGAGTTTATACAGCAAAGAAATATTTCTAGGTGAGTACAATGCTAAGGCATTCCATGTTGAGTCTCTTTAGTGATTTATTGTTAGAGGTAAAACTGAATGGGAGACACAGGAAAAGTGCCATGTACACTTTCCTTCTGAAAGTGATTATTTCTATAAACAAATCTGTTGCACTGAGTTGCTGAGCACTCAAAGGTTCTTTGAAGTCAGTTCAATATATACCACTCAAGTGGCCTTCTGCATCTTAAAGGAATGGCATGGCTAGATCTTCTCATGTATCCTAGACATAGCTGGAGGTCATGGAAAAGGTGAATGTAATTTTTTGGCGTGGATTTCTTATAGCTAATAAACGTTAGCACTAATGGATTTCTCTGTCAGTAAGCACCAGAGTGCACTACCCTGTTTACTAAGGGCTGTGCAGGAGCACTTGGAGATGTCCAGAGGCTGAATGCCAAACAGCAAAGACATGCTAGCTGTGGGCACAGGAGATGCAAGGGGTGGAGGGGGGGTGGGAAGTCTATGTCAGCACATCCCCAGCACTGCTGCTCATTGTCTGGGGTGGAAATGCCACCTCCCCTTGTCACGCACCGCAGATGAGACTGCAGTGGATATATTAACTGATCTTCACCATCTAGCAACTCTTGCTGTAGCTGGTACGTGCCTATGCTACCTCTCAACCCCCATGCACCATTCCCATCTTGCTATTGCAGCCGATGAGCTCTTCCCTGTTTACCAGGCAGACAGCCTCTCCAGGGAAATAGGTTTAAGAAAGCAAGCGCTGGGACTAGTGAAACCTCTGCCAAGTCTGGGCGTTTTGCTTTGCTCAGATACAGATGGCTGCTGGAGAGTAATAAATGTAAAGACGGACCAGATCAATAGCTGATAGCTCACCTTAGGAAGATACTGGAAGTCTGCAGAGGGTTTCTATTCTTATAGTGTCAGAGGAACTGCTTAGAAATAGATTAGGAAAGCAGAAGGGCCTGGAGGTGAATGTAGTAGCCTGAAGAGTGAACGTGGCTTAATTTGACTTCATTAAACCTCCTGCTGTTGTGTAGGACTCATGCTCTGAGCCGGTGTCTGCAGTCACTCGAAGCACATGGGGCTGGCTTTCCTCCTGGTGCAGCCAGCAAAGCTCTGGTAGCCTGCAGGTGCAGTAAGAGCAATGTACACCATTGCCTGCTCCTTGGTCATGTGCCGTGCTGCTGCCCGGCACATTAAGCACTGCTCTGTATCTCCTGGGTGGCCACAAGCTGGAAAACACCAGACGTGTTTTTTGTGTGCCTGTGGGAAAAAGATTTCTGTGTTCAGGGTTGCTGTTTGCACAAGTGAAGCGTGCAGAGTGTTTGCAGGTATGTGACACAGGACTTGACTGTTGTGTGATGGGCACAACCCTGTGCAAGATCCCAGGAGGAAGGAGACAGGCTCGGGATAGAAAAGGAGGGTTAGAGAAAGTGCCTGATTCAGTATTTGGTCATAGCCAGATGATGTGCTCCAGGCAGGAGAGGTTATTTCTGGGAGAAAGGAGTGTTGAGCAGAGGGAAGTTAACATGTGCTGTGTGGGTGGCATCTGGGAGAGGCTGAGCACCCCCGGTCCCACTGATGTCAGGTGGATCACAGACCACTAGGAAGAGTGGATCTCTTTTGGGGAGTGAGCATAAGGAGAAAGAGGCATAGATGAATTCTTCCTTCTAAGCGGATATAACCTTTCTCTCCCTCAAAGTCAGAGGGGATTTGCCATGAGTGCCAGGAGAGCAGACTGCCCTGGGCACAGGAGGCTCAGGACAAACTTAACTCTGCTATGAGTGTCATGATCCCTGGAGACCCACAGGCTGTATGTTTAGAGCAAAATTTAAAAAAGAGACTCTAATTTTGTGTGGGTCCATGTGGGACTGATGCAGGGAAAACCCATGACTGCACTTCCCGCTGTAGCTGGAGAGAGCTACTCGCACTCACCGTGTTAGCAAATTGATCCCCGTGGTCACTGCAGAGGGAGGCTGAAGAGAATGGATGGCACTGCAAGCTTGTTACGAAAATACAGGGAACCAGAGTTAATGAATCTTGGATGAGCCCCTGATCCGCCTGGCCCTTAGTGTGGTGGTGGAGGAAGCAGGCTGGTGAGGAACTGATTAACATCTCAGTGGAAATGACAGTCCCCAGCAGGTCATATCACATCTGTCTGTGCTTGCATCTGGGAGAGGTCACTGTTGGAGAGCTGAGATCTCTCTGGATTAGATCTGCAGGGTTTTTTTAACAGAACAGAGGTATTTAGGGGATTTGCATGTTCTCTGTCCCTGGCAGCTTGTCCTGATGAAGCACTGATTACACAATTGCGATCTAAGTTAAGCTGTAGCCAAAAATCAGCTATGTGCTGGGATATGGTGAGATACCCTCTCTGTGATGGCAAAGATTTGAAATTGTGCAGTGCGTTATATCGTCTGACACAGAGAATCTTGCAAAGAATAAAACAATCAGACTGTTTACTGTGGATGCATGGAAAAAATTGGAAAAGCTGAAATTAATGCCTTCCCTGAGATTCTCCTAGGCCTGTAGCTGGACTAATGAATGAAGCCATTTGTCCCAGATGTACCGGAGATTAGTGCTGCTTGACTCTTGTTTTATGGCCAATGGAGTTAAGGCTAGGAAACTTGAAATATGTGCTCGAGGTGCCTGACAAGTAGCATAGTCAGAACCGAACCCCAGGGTTCTGCTGCCGCATCCTGTAGCTGTGCCCCCTCCTTCACTGTCCCATAGACCCCTCTGGTGCCGGGCATCCCTGTGAGCTGGCTGTGAGGAATAGAGTGGTTCGAGGATTCCTGCTTTCTCATTACCAGCTGCCTCTGGCTGCAGGGGAGGCTAGCAGTGAGTAAAATCAGCTTTTTACTCCAGAGCTGGGGGGGAGAGGGTTTGGGACTTGCTATCAGAAAGGAGCTACTGGCCAGCTGAGGGGTCAGTGCAAAAAGGGAAATTCCCAAGGCAGTATCTGTCCCAGAGGCTGGAAGTGAGTGCGGAGAGAAGGGCAATGCACCCAAGGGGTGACTGAGACATTGGACGCGACTGTCTTGTGTCATTCTTCCAGACCCAAGGCTGCTGCAAGCTGCAATGTCTTCAGTAGCTGAGGTATCCCTCAGAGCCTGTGGCAGAATAAATCAGTAGCTGGTTTTTCTTTGCTGTGAAAATACTACAGGCAGGGCAGCTTAATGGATAGACTGCTGGGCTGGCATGCGAGAGGTTTCAGGGGAGCCTGCCTTCGTCAGGATGTTTTTTTCCCTCTTATGCTCATCTCTGAAGTGGAGATAACTGACATCTGCTCAGCGAAATGCCCTGAGACCTACTGCTGAAAGTCACTGTGTAAGATCCTGCTTCTGATACCACCAGGGAGAAAATGTTCTTGGACACCAAATGGTCCTCGAGTGCTCTTCCAAAGTCCTGCCACACCACATCCGTCTTTCTTCCAGCTGCAGGAACCCTACCACCTTCTCACTCCATGAAGGGGATGACCCACCCTCAGCCCCAGGCAAGTGGACCAGGTAAACAGTCAAGTTTTTCTGTTTCCAGGCTCCCTCTGTTATTCAGAGGATTTGAACAGAGAGCCTGAGTTATATCAGAGACAGACAACTGTGGCACTGGGTGTGTGAGGGGCTAGCACACCTTGTTTGTTAGGGACATAAAAAAGACAGGCAGAATTGATCACTTAGACTCTCACAAGTCAAACACCACTGACTAGTGTGTTAGAAACTGAGCTCACGTTCCATTTTACACATATCTTAGCTCTCCTTTTCTTAATTTTTTTTTTTCAGAGCATTCTTTCTGTTGCTGACTTTACCTACCTTTGTGAACAGGAAAACGATCTATTGTTTTATCTAGGGACGGTCTCTAAGAAGCAGGCAGCATTCCTAAAATGCTTTAAATCGCTGTAAAGGGGAAACAAAGGCCAAGCAGGAAGGGCAGAACATAGAAACAACCTAGGGACTGAAGATGTTCCCATGGGTCCAGATTGCCTGGGGCACCTTGATGTCCATTTTCTCTGTCTTGAACTTACTGAAACCAGTGCTGTCAGTCAGCTCTGGGTCAAGGTGTGGTACCTTGTTGCATAGTGTCAAGTGCAGCTTAGAACTGGAGGGGGAAACAGCTGGAAAGGAATTCAAGAGGTTGCTTAGTCTGGCTCCTTACTGACAGCCCCAATAGTTAAATTATTCCTGATTTTCTATGGAATGTATAGCTTCCTTGGTATTTGCTTACTGTTAATCAGTGATCTATTCTGAAAGACCACAAGTCATATTCTGGAGCCAGCGTCCAATTTTTTGCAGCGTTTTTGTGAAACTCCCATATTGATAGCCTAGAAGGTAATGTAAATTTGTGGTTGTATTTTGTTTGTGCTGGATTTTCTTCATTTCCTGCCTCAGCTGATCAGCTCTATCTTTTCCTGTGTTTTGCTTGGCCATTCCTTCCAATAAGAGAAAAATCCCAGTTTTTCCATGCTATGAGTCTCTTAAAAAGTTGTTCCAAAGGAAAGCCCTTTCCTGCTGTGTTTTTTTTCCCCCCTAATCTTCTAACAGAACTCACAAGCATTACTAAGTAAAGCTTTTTATTCTTCCCACCAATGATTCTCCCTCCAGCTTTTCTTCTCTATTGCATTGTCTGGCTTGTAGTGCTCATGCTTCTTTTCTGCTTGTTTTTCACAGTGCTTGCCCAGAGTCTCATACTGCTAGCTTTGCCATGCTGTGCTTTGTACTTATCTATGGTACATCGTCTTATAATATGACTAACACTCCCTGGATCCTCGCCATACAGCCTACATTCTGAATTTAAATCCTTCTTACCACCTATCTTTACTTTAATATATCTGGTGTGAATAGCCTGCTCTTTTGTAGCCGTAATTAAAGTTTTGCCTAAATCCTCCTTTCACAAGCCTTTTACAGTTTACCATCATCTTTTTATGAGTTGTTTGTGCTTTCTTTTTCCTTTCACTTCAGCCTGTGCATCCCTTGTAGCTCTATCAAATTACTCTATACCTCTAGGAATTTATTCCTCATTTCATTTTGGAATTTGATCTGCGATCGTCTTAGGCTTCTCACTATTGCACATAAGTAGCTACTGCTGCAAGTTTCTCTTTGCTGCAAAGTTTGGATGTCTCTCAGTGTTCCCCTAGTGCATCTTCCTAGTCCTCCTGCCCTGTTGCACTGGGTCAACTTTTGTTCAGCTAATAGCAGAGTTCATTAGGAACTACGCATCTGTTTCTAGCCTTGACTGTATTTTGTGTGTCGAGGTGATGATGAGAGATATGGTGCCAGGAAGCAGGTGGGATGGGATTTCAGTGCAGAGAAGAGGGTAAGGATGTAGGTGGCTTCAGGGCCATGACATGTGGTGATGGAGACCCTGTTTTTCTCTACTGCTGAACATACAGAATTTCACTGTGAACCATTTCTGTATCTGCAAAAAAATCTGGTGTTTTCCTCTGCAAGGGAGATGCCTTAGAGCCTCTCTGAAAGGATGTCACAGTAGTTTAGAGGAGGTTATGGGGAGAAAGCAGAAAGAAATAAACAGTAGAAGTGTGGGAGAAAAAAATATTGATCCTCCTTCAGGTAGCTCATGGCTTTAAGGTGAAAGAGGGTCTGGGAGGACAGCATATCAATGTAATGTCTGAGTTCCTGTGTGACATGTGAAGAACTAGGAACTGAAGCCAGTCTGTCAAAAGGTGATGAAACCCTATGTCTCCTCACAACCTGAACTACTGAAAGACATGTATAGTTAAGGGCAGCTCTGTAGTTGGTGTACAGTGTCAAAAATTTGAATTTATGGCTAGCTGTAAATCCTGTCTAGTCACAGGTCCAGTTGCTATTCTTATCCAGAAGCAGTAATTTTACTGAACAATAGTGTAGCTGCAGCGCAAACTGATTGATCGTGAGCATCCATGAAAGATGCCATGCAGCCTTAGTTTGAGGCTGTGTTCGAGGAGAAAGGCAGATTCCCTATGACATTTGGAAGCTGAGCAGAGGTGACATCAGTTTCACTTCAAGATCAAAAATAGATGAAAGTTTAACTATTTTATAGGTGACCAAAGGACTTCTGCTGTGAAGTGAAACATTAACAACAGGGAGAGAGCGAGCCAGGATTGCTCAACGAGGTTCATCTTTAGGCTCAACAGAGCTGGGGTTGTCCAACACGCAGGAAGCAGTGGACATGGCAGAGGGGGATGGCATGCTGCAGGCTGCAAAGGAAGCCCAAGCTGGTGAGAGAATTTTTCAAAGATTTCTTCTTGCTAATCATAGAAGGAACTGAAGGCAAACAGGCACCAGGAGGGACAAAAAGTTTCTCTGATTGTTATAGGTTAACTAGTGACCAGATGACAGGCTCTTTGATACAGATTAGATACTTGATGTTGTTAGTGGAATTAATCCACATACCTCTAGAATTTTGAGCCTATAAGGGCTGGTGAGTAGCGCAGAGATGCAGGTCTGAAGACTTCTGGCATATTTTCCTGGTTGTTCAAGTGATTTGATACATCATTTTCTTAAATTACTTTGAAGTTTGAGAGAAGTCTGCAGGCAACGGAAACTGGTCTTGATCTGTCTAAATCAGTTAAGCCATGCTCTTTCCTGTAACCAAAGAATTGGAGAAAATAAGCCAGAAGAGACCCAAAGAGGTTATCTTGTCCATCCAGGGCCAGGACATTAAGCCCAAATGTTGCTGGCACATTCATCTAGCTTCTTATAACCTTATCTTGGAAAGAGAGAAAGAGGAGAGAAACACAGGTAGGGTAGAAGGGCTATAAAAATATGGTCAGTGTATATGAATTCAAAATAAGACTCATTATTAAGAGACCAGTGTGGCTGAGCTGAAAATCAAGAGGAATTGTACTACAAGATGAATGCAGATGAAAATGAAGAGATCAGTTGAGTATAAACAGATTAACGTGCACAGTACTGCAGCAGGAAGCAGTGAGAATCTGAGGACTATAAATGCAAAGGGAGAATGCAGATGGTCTTCCTGTGGATTTGGGAACCAGAGAAAATTAAATGATGAACTGAAAGTCATAGAAAAATGTGCTCATGGAAACTTCTGGCTGTGCAAGGCATCTGGTAACTGAATATTACATTTAAGTGTGAATCATCCTTCAGGTTCCCCACTTGCATAGAGGATAACTCAGAAAAGAGGAAATTTTGCAGAAAGCAGACCTTGCTTTTGTGCCTACCAGTTGAAGTTGTTTAGCACATAATTTTCGTAGAAATTCAGGAGGGCACTTCATCCATCTGCCTGCTCTGGGACAGGAGCTGGTATTTAGCCAGTCCCTAGTACGTTCTTCTGTAGCAGACATTTGTGATTGCCTGAACCCTGCAACCCCAGCCATGCTGGCTCTGTTCTAGTCCTCACCTCTCCTTGCAGAAAGGGAACATGGCCAAAAACAGCCCCAAATCTTTTTTAGTGGAAATGAAGTCAGTTATTTTCTCATCTCATCCTCAATGGAGAATAGTTGGTCTCTGTGACTGCTTTTACTGTCAATGGGTAGGGGTAGCAGTTGGTAGTCTTCTTCCCTGAATTTCCTCTTTTTCATTCCAGAACCACAAAGTGGTTTCTGCCATTTAGCAAGGTAAATTTTGAGTTCATACTCTGTTCTTCCCCAGGCTTGCTCCATCCTGGTTTCGGACACAAACGTGAACAGCATGCTGACTGTGCTGATGTTCTCATTGCTTACAGAAAAACTGACGACCTGTGTGTTTCACGCCCTCCTAATCTGATGGAAAAATCATTGATAGCTAATCTGAGAAGGATTTCTCATTTGTCCACTATATGGGTATTTCATCTGGACTCTCCTTTCCTTGTGAGACATTAGAAACACTAGAGTTAGGATATATCACATCCCAAGCTGCTCTAGCTGTTACACCACTTACCCTGTTGCCAAAGAATAAAACAATTGGGTTTGAAAACATTTTTTCCAATCCAGAATGGCTGTTTTGTAATTCTTATTCTCCTTTTGGTGCTTAGAAGGGATTATCCGATCAAGTATCACTCTGGCTATGGAGGAACATGCCTGGGTTGTCCTAACCTGCCCTGTCCTAACCCTGTCCTGCTTCTGCCCTTCACAAGGGAAGTGGTTCAATGCTACATTCAGCACTTCAAGGTGAACTTCATCAGGTTTTAATGATCTGAGCACATCTGAGGTATCCAAATATTCTTTAAGCAGTTTTTATCTCATTTCACCTGTGTTTGTACTGGTTCATTTTAATAGTGTTATGCATCTTGTTGCAATTTAGTTTCTTTAGTGAAGACAAACAAAAAGGACATCACTTTTCTACCTTCTCTGGATGAACTTTTGTTTGCACATTTTCTAGTTTAAATAACAGACTTTCATTTTCCTTCCTCTTTCTCCAATATTGACAGCATTTCTAACACCTTTTCTTATTGCCTTTTGTGTCCCCCTGCTAGCTGTAATTCATTTTGTGCCTTAGCTTTGCAGCCTCTGTCGCTCCGTGCTTGATCTCTTTGTTTATACTTGTCTTCAGAAGTGCCACCTTATTTCCGTTTGTGATAAAATTCCTTCCTGATTTTCAGCCCAGCAGCACAGTTCTCCTTCTGTTGAGTCTTATTCTGAATTCACTTGTATCTGAGGTGCTTGCAGATCTATTCTTCTTAACTTGTTCTTGCTGTTTGCCATGAGTTACCATTTATTACCAGACATTTGAATTCCTTTTCTCCCTTTCTGTCTCAGAAAACCTTCTGGCAGATAATGGCCTAAACATCTCTGCGGTGTATTTGACAAGTAGTATGTTAATCCCACTGACTGATACATTTTTTCAGGCTAGTATTAAAAAAAAAAATCATTTAGTTTATATGACGCACGGGGCTGTGTACACGCTCAGGAAATATAGCTGCAGGATGCTGAAAATATTAAGGCATCACATTGCAGGAGCGTGGGAGCCCTGCACAAGGGATGGTGAAACCTTTTCTATCTTCTTTTTGTATGGCTCCTTTAATAACTTTGCTGCTGTGTTTGCTCTGCTTGCCTGTGCACGGCAGAATACAGCAGGTTTCTACTGGGAGTATTCTCTATCTAGAGATACTTTGGGCAGTAGGAGACAGCCCCAGAAGGCTCAGAAATGTTCCTGCTGCCTTGAACGCAGGGCCAGACTTGCAGGACTCAAGAGTGTGCGCTAACCTGGAGTGCAGGAGAGAGGACCAATGTGAGCAAGTCTGTTCCTTGCACTGCCCCCAAAATTAGATGCACTTTGGAGTCACTCTTGCCCATGAAAGGGGCTTAACAAACCTGAGCTCCCCGAGGGCTGTTTGTGGCACCTAAGAAGTGTGACCCAGGTGAAAAGCAAGGTCCCTTGGGTGTGCGAATCACTGGGAGGGCTGAAGACGAGGATCTGGTCAGTGGCAGTATGGGGCAGGTACCAAACTGGTGCTTTGCCACTGCTGTACAAGAAAAAGGGAATAAGAAAAGGGGAGTCCTTCCCGGCCTCATCTGAAGTTCGGGCTGATGGCCCCATGTTTAGCTGCTCAGTTAGCAGGGGTGAAATGGGATCCCTGGGGAACATCAGTGGAAGAAAAGCCAGTGCACGTGGGGGAATTTGGGGAGTAATTTTGCTTCCTCTGTGCACTCTGTCACATCAGAGTCCCTTATCTGAGTGTTATTTGTGTCTTCTTAGCAATAATTGAATTTCCAGTTTAAGCAGCTGTGGTGTAAGCAAAGGTCTCTTTCTTGGATGGTCAACTGCGAACTTGGTTCCTGTGATACCCAAGCACTAGCAGCAACTCGGTACTGGAGCCAGGGATGAGTTTATGGCGACTCATTGTATCAGTTGCAGATTCTAGGTGTTGTCTGAACTTTTGCTGACAAGAGAAGGGAGAAATATTTTGGAAAAATCTTTGTACGCTTGCCTTTTAAAGAAGCCAGATGTAAGGGGAAGAAAAAACTGCCTGCACTGAGAATACTGCAGAGACACAGCCACTGAGGATGGTTTATGAGAAAGCTGTGAATTTTGCTCTGTAATTGAAACTGGCACTGGAAGAATATCTGATGAAGAGCTCCTCTGTTCCTGTGGGAAGGTCATGGAAGGATGGACAACAGGGTACCTGTGGGAGCTGAGCCCACATAGCTGCAGGCGGAATCCAGGGGCTCCTAGCACAGCATAGGATGCATTTGTCACACAGGGAGCCCCGCAGTGGCCTTCTGGATAATGGAAAGCAGAGACGAGGTTTGGGGCTGCTCCTGCGTGCTGACTGTGCCCTCTGGATTAAACTGTCCCATAGGAAAAGGCAAGGCCATTCCAGGGAATTGTTGTGGGAGAGAACCCTGGGTCACTTCACTCCTGAGATAGCAAAGGAATGATTTAACACAGTGCAGGCGTCCGTGACATCCAGTGTCCGAGGGTTTGGCATGATGAGCATTTTAGTAGTTATGAATTGGGATGAATGTGTGGCTTTTCAGGGGAATGAGATCCCTGCAGAATAAACTTGTCATTACTGCATTGGGAGGGATATGCACGCTTTGCTCCTAAATCCACAGGCTGCAGGGATATCTGGGACCTGGGATTTTAATTCAGCTCACATCTGTTCAGCATGCAGTGCTGTACTGGGCTGGTGCACGTACGATAGCTGGGGACATGCCAGACAAAAGGGAGGTCTGTGCCACGAAGCACTGACAGCCCCAACCGGTGAACGATTTAGGCTGCACTCCCTGATGCTACTTGAACTCTGGAGTTGTCTTTCCTGGTAGCCTCTCCCTCCCTCTTCTGCCCTGGCCACACAAATGTGCCCAATTAGGGTTAACTCCAACTGAATCAAACTTCATGCCTGTGGTTGGAAATCTTCCCAGTCAACTCACCACAGCCACATAGCATGGTGGGAGACAAGGAGAGAGGGGAGATGAACGCTTTTCAGAGAAACGAATCCAAGGAAACTTTGTTCGCTTGTGTTTCTGCAGGAGATGATTCCCCCAGAGGAGATTTCCCTGTTCAGAAAAAATCCCCGGTGAGTGTTACAGCTGGTTTCCTGTTCTTTGCTTTCTGCTCAGCTTGCTCTAAACATTGCAAGATCTCTCTGTCCTTTCCTCTGTTGTGCTCTGGCTGGAGACAAACACCCTTTCTTGCAAAGGGTTGAAATAAGCATAAACAACTCAAGGCAAAAATCCCTGCACTAACCTGATTAAGTTAAGACAGGGCAGCTTAAAGGGAAAAAATGAACCGTCTGAATGTTTGGGAAGCAGGGTAAGGGTTTTGATTGCTGCCTTTTTCCTGAGCACTACTTTCCTTGTGGGAAACGGCTGACTTCTCTCAAGTGGAGGGGGATGTTGTGTGTGGGAGGGAGGGAGCTGGCCTGTGCATTTTCTTAGTTTGATGAAACCCACTGGGGAAGGGTCTCCAGATGCTGCAAAGCAGAAGGAAGGACAGGGATTGAGCACAGGCCGCTGGTATGTGTTAGAGCCCAGCTTTAGTGCCAGAGCCTCAGGTTTACATCTTTGGCTCCAATTTAAAGCCAGATTCAAGCAAATGTTTTGTTGCCTTGCAGCTTTGATGTTTGTGCAGGTTTTCAGGCTAATTCTGTTTGACTGCTTGACCCCTAAAAACTGTACACTGTATCAGCTGCAGGGAGAACAGGGCTTGTGTTGCACCTGCTTTGACTTGCGGGACAATACGGTAATACTTGCTCTTACAGCTCACAGTCATGTCATTAGCAAGTCAACTGTTTAACTCACAATTTTAAGTGCTGTGCAGACATTAACTCTTAGATATCCACAGCTCCTGTGAAATATTAATCTTAGTCCCATTTAGCAGCTATTCAACAAGGAGAGGTGAAAGCAAACATCTCCTGTAGCTGGCACTTTAAATGACCTTTTTTTTTCCAAAGACACAGACTTTCAACTTCCACAGTATTTTTAAGAGCTCCATAATCCTACAGATCCCAGGCTTACAGTGGTAGCTAAGCACAGCAGACTGTCGTGTGCGCTTGTGAATCCAGGCTTAGCCTTTTTGCTTTTGCTGGGGCTCTCTGCTGAGCAAGGTCCTCCTTCGCGAAAGTGAGCAAACTACGTCTGGCTCTTCACATGGATGAAAGCTGTCCGCTTTTGGATGTCCAGGCAGGCCACCGGCAGGTCAGTGATACAGCAGAGGATACATGAGGGTTTCTGCACGTGCCGATGCCATCTCATGACATACAAGCCAGATGGAAGTACCCCTGCTTGTAAGTGGTTGCTCTGTGTTTGTAAGCACTTTCTCAGGGTGCTGGCTCAGGCGCTTGGGGAGGTTTAGCTGAGAAGTTACCGCCTCCCACTCTCCTTTCCCTGCTTGCTCCTGCTCTTCTGTAAAAGGTGCCCATCCCAGAGCAGGTGTGGCTGAAATGAGTCACTGTCAGGTTTTCTGTCGCTTCAGGTCCAGCATGGCATGTGATACTTTAAACTGCTGCAGCTAAATCCAGCAGGGCTTGTGCCTCAGTTGTGGAGGGGTGACTTCAGGCAGCAGGGCTCCCGACACCTGGCCATCTGGGTTTGAACAGTCACACTCTGCATCTCCATCAAATGTTATTAAATCTCATAAGTACTGATAGCAAGGTTTGTGAAGGAGAGGAAGAAAAATACCCGTTATACAATTTCACTTAGAAGTTCAGAAAATGCCTTCAAGCACCCACAGGAAACATAATTTGCCTCCTATGGCTTTTCTTCTTTATTATGAAAAACTTGTTGGAGAAAGGTATTCTGTGTGTGTGTGTGCATATGGCTGTGTGTTTGTGTACTTACAGCCTACATATGCCACCATTTTTAGGCGGAGGCCCCAGTGCAGTTTCCAAAGGAGCCCACTCTGTCTTACAATCCATATGCTGAACATGATGGTTTCAGAGTTAATAATAAATGAAATAGATAATTACATATTTACTCTAGTAAAGCAAAGAGGCCAAGGGTTTCTTAATAAAAAGGCAGCCCATAAATAGCGAAAGGAAAGTATATATAAAAAGGACAAAAATACTTGTCTTTAGAGACGCTGGATTAAGCAATGGAAAGCGTTTTTTGGTGGTGTGGTTTTTGTGGTGTGTAATTTTTTTTAAAATTTTTTTTTTTGTGGACAGCCAGTCTCTTCTCTTTTGTTGCTTTTGTATAATTTTGAGCAAGACAGCATCATTAAGCTAGACTCTTCTAAACTTGATGCTATTGCTTTGGGAATCCAAATAAGCTCAGGTCTCTTGGTGGTGAAATAGACCTGAGTAAACACATCTATTCTGGTATCTGTATTTGCATTTGGGACTCTGGGAAGAAATACAGAAATTCATTATTTCTGATATGAGGCACAGAAATGCATATGAAGAGTTCATCTCACTTCACTGGCCCATACTATGTCTGTTTAAAACCGTAAATATAAATGCCACTGTTAATATCAGACTCCCACCGTCCCTCAACAAGTGCATGGCCAGCCCCTCTCTCCCATTAATTGGCAGGGGCTGGACAGTGCTGTGAAAATCTGCTTTCCCTGTTGTGAGCAGCTTCCAGCTGCTTAGCTCTGACTGCAGTAGGGTAGCAAGAGGGATGGAGGCCCACACAAGGTCATGCCAAGAGTCATCTGTTTAAATGCCTTGTATTTCACTGGGAAACTGCTGATTTTAGCTGGAGTAAAGTCAGATTCAGTGAAAGAGTGGCCAAGCTCATACAGGTTTGACAGTCCCGTCACTGTTTTGTTTAGTTTTGATTAAAAAAATGAATTTTCCATAGCTATGCCAGTGTTCTTGAAATACAGAATGGATGCCATGCCTGAGAGAGTGCAGGACACGGCTGATGCTCTGCTTCAGTGAACACGGTGGCACTGTTCGGTGCAAGTGAGGTGCAGAGATTGAGGGCAGCTCTCACACAGGAGGGAGCAGCTTCACACGGAAACAGGCAGCAGCTCCCTGGGGTCTACCAACTGCTAAGGCAAGGTCTGGTACTAGGAGAGGGACCAGTTTTGGGGCAGAGTAGTAGCTTTGTGTGAAGTGTAGGAGAAAAGGCAGCCAAAGGTATTTTTACATTGCAGCGGAGAGGTGGCAGGACCCTTCCACTGGAGTTCCTGGAGCTACAAGCATGGTGCACTGCTGATGGACCACAGATCTCCCTGGCAGTCCTTATTGGACCCACGTCAGCCAGGCTGAGTCACTGGAGGGCTGATTCTCTTAACCAAAACAAGATAGGTGTGGAGTTCCCTTCCTACTTTGAGTCCAACACAGGCCAGTCAAGAAACAATGGACTCCTCTCCACCACTCAGGCATTGTGGGGATATGTTGCTGGGGTGAAGGCTTTCACAGAGCTGATACGTTCTCATTTGTCTCCTGCAGAAACTCTGTGGCTCCAACTACCCCCTAAGCATTGCCTTCATTGTGGTGAACGAGTTCTGCGAGCGCTTCTCCTACTATGGCATGAGAGGTATGTGGCCCATGCCTGGGAAGTGACTTTCCCGACCTAGGGTTTCTATACACACTGACCTGGTGTTCCAGGGCTGTGCTGTGTGTGGTCTCAGCTGTCTTTCAAAGTAAATTGGCATTTTCAGATGCAGGTGTGAACAGCGTGCCCTAACACTGATGCTACACCTGCTCTGAGAAGAAGTTGGGACTAGAGAGCTCCAAATGTACCTTGCAGTCTAAATTTTTATACGATTCTCTGTATCAAACCTGGTTTTCCAGTGTGTGACATCTTTCATGGTTGTGTGCAATCAGGATGTTTGGGAATTGAATCACACAGGCACCTAATTTGCAAATAGAAAATGTGCATAAACAGAACTACAGGTTATGGTAAGATAAGCTAGAAAATATATTTTCCAGCTAAACATAAATGTTTATGAGCAATGAACGCCTGATACTCATATATCTCATTTTAGCTTTCTCTCTGTCAGGGATTATGAGGAATAGGTCTGAAAGCACTGATCTTTCCACAACAGTGCTCATAGCTGCTAGACAAATCAGTGGGTTTCTTGCCATCATGATGTAGTTTCCTGCTTACCTGCAGAGACACACGTTAATGATCTGATGCGATTTGCTTGTTTCCCTTTAGCTGTCCTGACACTATATTTCTTAAGCTTCTTCCACTGGGATGAGAATCTCTCCACCGCTGTGTACCATGCCTTTTCTGCTCTATGTTATTTCACACCTGTCATTGGAGCCATCATGGCAGACTCATGGCTGGGGAAATACAAGTAAGTGAAGACATCTCTCTAATTCAGACAGCATACCTCTACACCATGCAGCCTGTGCAAGGGCAGTGCTGTGTGTGCTCCTGGCTTTGAGCTAACTCAGAGTGCAGCAAAGACACACTTGGAAAGGTCAGCTCCTCTCTGCTAACGGATGAACAGCCGATCTGTTTGCTCATGCTGTTCTGTGCTCCTCTTTCACCCAAGGACCAATAGGCAACAAAGCTGGAACAAATGAAATGTCACAGGCACACTTTTCCTCCATTGTCCTTCCCTGCCCACCTTGAGGAAGGCGAAGTGTAGGGTGATTAACCCTCAGCTTGCCAAGATCTGCTTCTGAGAAGGATTCAAACATAGTGAGGAAGTAGTGTGATCCTCTAGATCTTGCAGTTTCAGATGAAATATTGCTAACTATACTATACATACTTATGCTTTCACAGCATAGGGAATGTGTGAACACACCTATTTTTATGCCAGAGAAACCTGGGTTCACTCAAATCATCTCCCTTGGCACACAACCAGGTAAACTCTCCCTGGGTAAGCTAGGCAGTCTTCCACTGAAAAGTTGTGGGGCCATCATCTGCCCCAGAGTGGCAGTGAGCAGTTGGATATAGGACTTTCTTTGGTTGGCACTGTTTGCTCGTTGCCTGAGGAGTCTTGGCTGTCAGAGTGAAGTGCAGCTGAGCCCTTCTCTCTAGGACTAAGCACATCTGGCAGAAGAGTCTCAACAGGAAAAAAACAGCTGCCATATGCCTTTCCAGCAGAAAGTTCTTAAGGAGATACCAATGTTCTTTTTCCTTTGTGCTCAATTTTAGTGGTTCTCTTGTCCCTTTGAATGAAAAAAACAACAGTGGGTGTTCATTAGCTTCATTATTTAAGGTCACCTAGCAATGTTCATTGGTATTTGAGGATATCTCTCTTGCAGCATGATGTTGTGAGAAGGTAAATCCTTATGCAGAGTTTTGTGCATTAGGGAAGAGACTTTCCCTGGAGTACTCCCTGTGACGTAATGGGAGGTGGCTTTTGCTGTAGTAGCTGGACCTTGGCCAATACTGATGACAGGATAACACATTAGAGGGACTTTTAGGAATGATCTGATGTGGCTTTAAAATAGCTGTTGCAACCAGGGCTTGGATGTGTCAAGGACCACTTCTGTGCTCAAAGCTCTTAAGGCTTCTTTTAGTGTCTCTGTCCTAACAATTCCTTCCATTCCCTCTGTGTGTGTTGTCTCCAGATCATTACATAGATGTCTCGCAATCCTGAAGGTGGTGAAAGAGTAGAATACATTCAAAAGCCTGATCCTCCTAGATTTCTTCTCCCTTACCAAGACATTGGAGGCAGATAGATGAGCTCAGTCCTGCAGAGGTACTTGGGGTCTAAAACAGACTTGTAATGGGGAAAGCACACTCCTAATTCAGATGTGTTAGGTGGGTTGAGTGGGGGCAACAGTCCCTATAGAAGCCATCCAGTCAAGGGACGCACTTAGCCTCATGCTACAAAATGTCAGTTATTAGCAATGTGGAAACTGAGTTGGGCCTGAACAGTACTCTTCTATTTGCAGCCTTTCATGCATGACAAGACTGGAACATTTTTGGTTTATTCTGTTAGGCAGCCTCTGTAAAGAAAGCAGGGGCTCTGCCTCCGTAATCTGAACCCATTTGCCTGTCTGTTTCTTCTAGTGCACTCAGTGTTGTCACAAAAGAGCTATAGCTGCCTCCTATACCAGTGCTACGAACAAAGCAGTTCCTTGTGTGTCTGCCAAGTAGACCTGCCATATCAGGAAGCGCAGGCACACTCTGTTTTTGGCACCTTCAGTCATTGCTGTTTTCTTTCCTCACAGGACGATCATCTACCTCTCCATTGTGTATGTGCTTGGCCATCTGATAAAGTCAGTCGGTGCAATTCCATCCCTAGGCAACCAGATGGTTCACGTGTAAGTAGCTGTCGAAGCTGCAGCACTGCAGTAGGCTGCAATGGTAGTTGGTTTACTCAGGACTGTAATTGGTTTTGCCTTCATCAGGCCAGCAGTCTGGGGCTGTGCATGGGTTGCTTTCATCAGGGAAGTGTTTGGGATGTCTGAGTAAGAGCAGAAGGGCAGATCTAGAGTGTGGATGCACCAGAAGGAGTTGGAAACCATCACAGAGACTCTTTAGCACTTTGACATAGGCACCTCTGATCACCCCTCTCTGCTATACCGTGCTACTGGAGTTTTGTCTCCCCCATTCAGCTGCCTGCACCAAGCTCATTCCTCCCTCATTTCCTTATCAGCATAGCTACCCAGCTCAGCAAGGTCCCCCTGTGTGCATGGGATAACAAAACTGAAGATACATTTTCTGATGTGACAGCAGAAGGGTCTGCCTCTTCCATAGGGTACAACCCTTCTTGCCCTCCAGAATCTGAACAGATAGGTTTGTCAGAGTGGTTCCTGAGCTGGCATCCCAGAAACCGCCAAGCTGTTTTTGCCTAGGTGGTCACAGCTCTAAAAATAGGCACAGGCAGCCAGGAGCACATCTCCATTACAGAACGATTTCCTTTTGTCCCAGACCTGGCCAGTCCTGATACTCCTGTTCCCTACAGACATAATCTGTTGGGCCAACAATGGTATTTTGAGGAGCACTGGGAAGTAGAAAGCACCCAAGAATGATCCTAAATCAAACAGTTTGCGCTTACCCAGGCTGGAAGGCTACGGGAAAGGCTTCCCCCCGCCCTTTTTTTTCTCAATTGATCTCTGCAATCTTTTGTTCTCATAGGAGTGAAAAATAATCCCACAGATCTTTGATCTCTACTATGTCCATTGGGCCTCAGAACAGCAAGAAACTGACAAAAGCGGTTTGGTTAATTGACTGATACTGAATGCAGAAATGATGACAGCTAATACGGTTTTCGCACTTAGATGGCTCAGCATCACTACCCATGTGCAAAAGACTGTGATACCAGAGGAATTCATGGTTGGGTGACACTAAAATGCTCTCATAAGCACTGGAAAGGTTCTGCAATGGTGATATTTTTGTTCTTGCATGAAGGATCCTGTCTATGGTTGGTCTGTTTTTGATCGCCCTTGGAACGGGAGGTATCAAGCCCTGTGTCTCTGCATTTGGTGGGGACCAGTTTGAAGAGGAACATGTAAGATTTCTTTTCTTTCCTAAAATCTGCAACATCTGCTTACTTTATGAAGATGTTTATGTGATCAAACCCTGTTGTACTAGAATAAGGGCCAGTTTGCTAGGAAAAGATGTAGTAAGATGTGAGGTAGGATGGTTTGCATAAGACTTGAGAGAATCTGACTGCTTCAGGAAAGAAAAGTGACAGCAGAACAGGACTGATATTGGGAAGATCATAATTGCATCAAATCATCTAAATGTTAATTGGACATCAGAGTAGTTGGAAAATTCTGTATCATGTATGATGGAACTGTAGCCATTTCTGAACCAGCTTAACAGGGTTGATTATAATGCACTGCAATGCAATACAGCAAATGAATCAGAAAATTGTATCACCAGCCTACGTTTCCTTGGGAATTTTCCCTCGAATCAGTCATAGTCCATGTCTTAGATGTTGTTCAGAAAGAACTGTAGGAAATTCCAGTCTTTTGAAAGTAGTGCTGGTACCAAGTCTACCCAGAACTTTTTCTAGATATTCCAGAATGAAAAGTTCTGAAGAGTTGGAAAAATGTTCATTTTTAGCTCTGTTTGTGCTCTGCATCCTGTGAATTGTAGTCCAGTTGCTTTGTGTTCTCATTCTCTACCATGAGTGCTTAGCCCCTCACCTGCACAAATCTCAGACTCCCATTATGCAGCACAGTGGCTCAATCAGGGATAAAGTAGTACTTAAAGACGCAAAGCAGGTCAGGAAGTACTAATCCTCAGGCAAAATGTAAATTTTCAAATTGACCTGAAATTAAACACTTAAATTTATTTTGACACGCAAATAAAAATTTCAGTTTTCTCGATGACAGTATTCAAATTGGCAACTTCTGTGCCAGAATGCACAAATTGCATGCTCAAGTATGTAGAAGGCCACTGCTACAAGAAAGGAAATAAGTGCTGGGGTCTGAGAAAAGTAGGCTTAAATTCAAGGAGGATTATTTAGGACTGACAGTAGGAAAAATTTTCCATAAATTGGTCTAGAGAAGTACAGGAAAAGATTAGGACATCTGGGAGATGGGAATTCCTATCAATGGAGGTGTTGAAGAAGGACATTAGACTAATGGTCTGTCAGGAAAGACACTGGTAGAGTTGGACAAGGGATGGCCCCTTTGCCTTGGGCAAGGGATGGAAGCCCTGTAGGGCAGTCTGTTGGTCTTCTGCAATGCCCGAGCAAGTAGTCACCATTTAATGGATGGATAATATAGACTAGAATGTTTATTTTAAAATTTTGGGAAGACTTTTGCTTTCTGCACATGAACAGTGTGATGCTGAAGTGATGAAGCTTATGGTTACTAGGGAGTAACAAAACACAGTATGTTTCATGGTCACTTGTTCAAAGCAGATCCTTCTGCAGGCTTGTCCATCCTGTGCTGTCACTTGGACCCTGTGCTTTAGACAATGCTGCAAAAGAGGGAGCAGCAATCATCTGGTGGTCACCAGCCTCCCCAGCTGGCACAACTCTGACCAAAAGCAGGCTGGCAGCACAGCACATGCTCTCTGGGAATACGCTGTTTGCAGACTAGCATGTGGGCATCCCAGCTTGCAGCGCCAAGAGTTGTCCCGTAAGGATTCTAACAGGTGTTACAGCAGCATTTTCAGAAGTGCTACTTCCATGAATATTAATGATTAATGATGTTTATCCAGCATCTTTCAATTACCACCTAATTACAGTATGATAATATGTGCCACTTATCTTCAGAGTGTTTTATAGACTTCAGCTAATGAATCTCAGCACACCAGTCAGGCACATACATATTATTATCCCAAACTTATAACTACAACTGAATTACAGAGAAAAACCTGAATTGTCTGCAGTGGTGTGGTCCTGTACCTGTTCTCCAGCACTCAGACTACACCTCTGCAACAAATTTATCAAACACTAAGACTCAAAAATTCACCTGTGTGTGTCCTTCAAGAAAAACTTGTTTAGAGAAAGAAAACTGTAAAAAGCCCTATGATAAGGACAATGAGTTCTGCTCTATTCATTCTTCTCAGAACAGAAAGTTTTGTGTATTACCATTTTGAAATGATTTGGCCTTTCAGAAGAAAAAAGTGTTTTCTGCTAGGTGATAGGAAATTTAAGTCTTCAAAACTGGAATGAGAAGTTTTGATTTTGTAAGGAATGAACGGTTTGGGGCCAACCAGAATATTTCTCTCCTCTGGAGTGGTGTTTGAGAGGACTTACGTTTTTCATCTTCCACTCCAGATAGGATGAAATAAATTCTGAAAATTCCCAATGAAATGAAACGTTTTATTGTGCCTTAGTTTTCAGGACAACAGTAAACTTCAGCTGAGCCCTTGGGTGCACAGGCTTACTTGTTCCATCTGGAAACTAGGGATGTGGTAGTTCTGTATACAAAATGAATAAATAAGTTCTCCCTGCTTTTCCCATGTGGAGACAAATTTATGTTTTGAGGTAACTGCACACCATCGGTCTGGTTTTCCATTTTCCTTTAAGTGCTTTATGAGTGTAGTAGTCTTGGATCTGCCACTTTGCGAACAGTACTACTACAAACAGTGGTGGACACTGATTCAGCAGGAGGTCAGACAGGGAAAGTAGATTTATCTGCAGGAGATTTGCAAGCATCTTTGTCTATGGGATTAGGAATCTAAACTAAAAATGCCTGAACAAAATTTTATTTATGATTTGTTATATGAATGCAAATGCTGCTGTGCATATTAATTAAGGACCAAAGCTGCTTTCAAACAGTGTGATACGGTGTTTAAGGTACTAAACAGCTTTCTCTTTGTTTCTTTATTTTCCGGTTGCCAAGGAGATCAGGATTATCATGTACAGTACTTGTTCTCAAATTAGCTAATCCAAATCATGCTCTTAATGTATGTCTGCTCCAAAGATTAAGAAAATAAGGAGTGAATTTTTTTCCAATCAGTGTAATTTGCAAGCTGCTGGATTGTTGTTTTTGTACTCACTTCTGCTTTTCCCTGACCATTTTTTTCATCACTGAAATCTGAAAATGTGTGAAATAAGATGCCCCAAATTTTTTATGCATCACTATCCTCTTCTCTTACCAGCACATTCTTTGAGGTAATTGTTACTCTAGACTTTATCATGTCGAGAGCTGCATGCTTGAGTTTTTCTCAGCTCTCGGAAATTCTGAGTTGCTCAGATACAGAGGATTAGAGATACAGCATGAGAATTTGACTAGAAGAGGACAGGGCTGTGAGGACTCCACGGCAGCACCCACGTCAAGCCATGGCAGGGCTACTCTGGGAACAGGAGAGATTGCTGAGGCTACTCATTTCTATAGATTTCCTTATGACAACAAATAACTAGTCAGAAAGGTAGAAAATATACTTTTACCAGCTTAGCAGTAAAATGTTCCAGATAATCAAAAACACTTGTAAAGACAGAAAAGGAGTATAAGAGACAGTAAGATCCAGTGCTGTTTGCTATTAACCATGGGAACATGCCATAGGGATGATTATTATAAGGCCTATGAATCCTTTAATCCATAAGTCATTTACAAGTAATGTATGGATTAGATTGCCTGGGACATGCTAGGAAATAGAACAGTTGAAGAGCCAAAAACTCAGCTTGATGGGGTCTTCACAACTGTGCTGGGGCAAGGCAAAAAGCCCTTAATCCAAGTGAGGGGACCCCCAGACCTCTTGGGGGGTGGCAGTGGGGCTCTCACCCTCACCTTCCCAGTATCCACTTCACAAGGGGACGTAAAGAAAAGCCCTCCCATGCCCTCCCACCTGCCCACTTCCCTGCAGTAATCCCCTGTGATAAGAGGCTTCTTGCCGTATGAAGTTGCAATATTTCCTGTTGGCCGCACCATCGGTTACGGGAATTTTTGTTACATTTTTGGATCCCAGGCTTCATTCCTTAAGAGCTGTCCTCTCTCCTATTTTCTAGACTTGTGACTATTGCTGTCTTAGGGAGCAGAAGGAAACAGGACATTTTAGGGGATGGGACAAAACCAGGCCCTGGAGGAGCTTCCTCACACTCAGCTAAGCTAAAGCTTTGCATTCAAATGATGCTCAGGTCGTAGAGATGTGGCTTGAGGTCCCCTAAGGAGCTCTCTGCCAGGCACCAAACCATGTCCCAAGCAATTTGCTTACTGCCTTTACAGAACCTGGTGACAGCTGGGAGAGAAGCCTAGATATATATGGAATATGTTGGCTACCTGGGCTTGAGCTGTCCTTAAATGCTGGTTTTACCGACACAAGCGTCCCATAGCTGGTGATACAGATGAGAATGGGGTAGGTCAGGTAGCCTGCTCTTCTTTCTCCACTTTGCCGGCCCACCCAGGGACAGGGAGGAGGTTTAGCGCTGTGTATGTGCATGCCACTGTGCATGTATGTCTCCACCACAAGCAAGGAGAGACTGCTCTCAGCTGACTGCCCTCACACATTGCTTCTGCAAAACAGGACCAAACTCTGCATGAAGTTCTTGATTCCTTCCAAATTATGAATTATGCAGGAAGAAAGATCAACAGGAGTCCTTTGACTGTGTGAATGATACTATGTTACAACATCAGTTAAATTCTGAACTCTTTCTCTTAGAGTTCATCCCTCCATCTGGCTCTTGAATTTGCTCCTGTAAATTTAATATACCGTATTAGTTTGAGGTTGACTGGCCCCAGCTTGGTAATCTCCTGTCTGATGGATACCTCTCATTTGCTGGCACTCTTCTATCTACACTGTCATTACCAGCTCCTCAAAATGCACAAGTTTCTTTTTCTATTTCTACACAGGAGAGGAGGAGGAAAAAAGAAAGCTCAGACATGGAAAGAAATTATGAGCTTGTCAAACCATGCCAAATTGGATTGAATTAAGTGACAGAGGATCTGAATCATGCTACTTGTTCTGAATAAATAAATACTCTCCCCTCCTTCCAGTCTCACAACACTCTTGAAGCAGTGGCTTTTCCTCTGAAATGCCAAAAAGCCCCAAAGCGCTTCTCAAGTAACGTGAGCTGATTTGTGTGAGCATTTACCATCACCTGAATGCAAGCTTGTTTGCTTAACATTTTATGCACTGCGTGTCAGTATTTACCCAGTCTTCCTAATAAAAGAATTGATAATGTTCAATTTGCAAGCCTGATGCTGTGCATTAGCTGTAACATTGATACTGTCTTCTCTTGTTTTAGACCTCGGAGAGAAGCAAGTTTTTTTCCATCTTCTACTTATCCATTAATGCTGGAAGTTTGATCTCCACGTTTGTAACTCCTGTATTAAGAGGTCAGTGTTGATTTAAAATAAGACAATAAATTAGCTGCCCTCTGTCTACTCTGCTGTGCATAGTTAGGCTCTTATGACAACTGAATGGCAGAAATTATGTTATCTGTGGAGTGGCCAGTGTATTGCATTTATGCCTTGTTAATCCTGCCATAGCAGTGTAACAGATTTATAGTACTAGCAGAGAAGTCACAGAAACTATATTCCTGGTTGTATTTCAAAGCCAGCCTGAACTGTAGAATTAGAATGTGCAATGTGGAAGGACCTATATGGCCATCTAATCCTCCCCACTGCCAGTGAAGGATTATTCCCCCATCTTGCCTGCAGGTATCCTGTGGATGGGAACTGATCTCTGCTGTCCTGTGCAGGTGTCCGGGATGAAAAATTTTGCAGGGCTGGTTTTAAAGTCCTACTTTCTCCCTCCCACAGGGTGCTGCTGACTTCTGGAGGGTTCTGTCCTGGCACCCAGGAATGCTTGCATGGGTCTGCAGACCTGAGCAACTAGCCTTGAAGACAAAGCACAGGCCTATGCCCCAGTTAAGACCTACTTTATATTCTAGCCAGCTGGTACAACCCCTTTTAGTCCCCGAGTCTTGCTGCACTTGCTTCGTTGTACTGCAGTGCCTAGAAGCCAAGGGGATTGGCACGCTCTAAATACAGACACAGAGGCAGAGCAGCGGGTCATAGGCAGTGGGGATCGGGACAAGGGCAAGGTAGCCTTCACACTTAGTAGCAATTTTTTTCATTCTGTCCTGAGGCCACCAGGAAGCTTTGTTCAGAACAGTTATTTCAAGAGACTATTGATTTCACAAGGCTGTGGGCGACTGTGCTTGTCTCATACTCACACCCTGTGTATGGGCAAAGACAAATGCTGTATCTTTTGGTCTTTCTCTCACTGGTGTCCCCAGGTCAGTGTCCTGTTGGGACGGGGCTTTTGTTCAATGTAGTCAGTGGGCAGATGAAAATCCAGTCCCCTTTGAACGTCAAAACCTGTGCCAATATAGCCTAGCAGTAAACTAATTGCAACATGGAAATGAGGTGGAGAGGATGGGGAAAGCGTAAAATTTTTTGCTAAATGTGAAAGCTTTTCTTGGAAGAGCAAGAAATGCAGTTCAGAGACACGTGGCAGAAATGTGGAATATATACTTTTAAGTGGAGAAGTCCAACTTATTTTGCATGTCAAAAGTTCAGTGTGTGCATAATATCTTGCTGCCAGCTTTGTTGGATTTCAGCTAATTTGCTGAAAATAAGTAAATAAATGCTATGCACACACGAAGTTACGCAGTTGACTGACTGCCCAGCGACAACAAACAGGATCAACTGAAGGCTGGATGGCTTGGTTTCCTGTTAACTATATTGCCTGATTTTAGCTGTTTTGTTATTACTCTGTATAAGAATACAGTAATTTGTATTCGCTGGCATCCACGGACCCCACTGCTGGCTTGCTGTTTGCAACTGAACCTCTCTATTTACGTGGTGCGAGAACTGGCCAGGTCCAAGAGGTGCAGAGTTTCAGTGAACCATAGCTCAGATTGATCAAAGCCATGATGGGTTATTGCAAGACCTGACATGTGGAGCAGGCTGCCTCTAGTGAGATCGGGAAGATGGTGAGAAAGGGAACTGGAGTTTTAAGACTAATCCTGTGCTCCCACTTCTATAGTAGCGGTATTGGCTTTCACTTAGTTCACTGCAGGTTTCTATGAAACCAGATTTGGGTTTTTAGCCCAATAACTCATGCAGCTCCCACAAATAATGTGGAAACACAGTACTGGCTATTTAGATCTAAGCAAATACAGAATGGCTTCAAGTTATTCTAAATGCTGTGGGTTTTTTTCCCAATTACAGTTCTTACTACTTCTTTCTACCTGTTTGTCTGCTCCCTCCCTGCTACCATTCTCATCAATATCCTATTATCATCTGCTTTTGCTGGCAGACACTAACCATGCTTCCAAATTGTCCTCATCAAGGGAGGACAACTGTTTTAAGGAGATTCAATTCATAGTGTCAAGCACCAGCAAAGAAGATTTAAAGCCAGGGAAGTGACTGATTTAGGGGGAGCAAATCAAAGGCCCCAGTAACATAAGTCTGACTGTAATGAGATGCTTTTATTTCTGACTTCTTTTTCAGGGGATGTGAAATGTTTTGGAGAGGATTGTTATGCACTGGCTTTTGGAGTCCCAGCAGCACTGATGGTGTTGGCACTTGGTGAGTGGAAACAATAATGTTTGTAATAGGAGTTACCATTTCTGAGTCCATGGATAGATGAGAAAATGGACAAATAGCTAGCTCCAGATAGGTTCTGCGATGGGAAAATCAAGGGTTCAAGGTCATCCAACAATTCCGCAGTTCAGAACAGCAAGAAAAATCACTAGTTCACTTAGGGGTGGGCAGACCATGGTTTTACTGCAATCCTTTATCATGATACTGATGAGATGGTGGTCTGGTGGATGTTTCACAATACAATTGCCTTGCTCTATAAAGTAAACGGAGGCACCAAAATGATTCTCATGGTGGTTTGCAGCTTTGCCTATGAGCAGGCTTGGCCTTTGAACTGTAATCTGAGTAGTCCTCAGAGTTCCCCAGCTTCTTGAAGGGAAGCTTAGCATGCCATTTCTAACCTTTCCACCAGCTCTTTGCAGCTTTGGGCCTGCTTTAATGGATCAGATTTTTGCTTCAGAATCTGTGCACCACAAATAGCAAGACGGAGCTGAATGAGACGTTACTTTATTCTGAGCTGTCTCGCTTTACTTGGCTGAAGTAATTCCCACAATTACAGTGACAATTTATGGTTATGTTACAATAAAAAGCCCTTATTGTCCAAGTGTCAGGAGGCAGCTGCAATAACCCTGCTTCCTAAAGCTTGCATCTTAGCCCCATTAATGTACTTGTCAAGACTTCTTCTTCAACCCTTATAAAATACTCAGCAATTTCCACAGTTTTACTTTTACTCCTTGGTAACTAATACAGAGTACACCCCATTAGCTTTAGTTTCACAGCTGCAAGCTGCTGAGGGGAACAGTCCCCTTATGCTGCATTTGAGAGGTTTTGACACAGCGTGGGGTGACTTCTCATTCAGCTTATTAGTTTAATTGGGAGACCAAACAATCGTGTGATTTCAACACAGCATCTGTGGTTTGAAAATTTCATCCCCCAGTGAATGTGAATGTCACTATTTCCCCTCAAACTTCCATCAGAGAGAAGAATCAGGACACTGGAGAAATGTCATCAGGCCACAGCTAACGTTACAGCAATTATGTTCAAAAAAGTGCATGGTCACGAGCCTGAGAATCTTCTCTTTTCCCCTGTGGCCTGTTCCTATCAGTTTAAGGCAGCACAGGCTCTTCTGTACACCATTGTGTGATGAATGTTTCTAGCAGAGTAGTAGTTGCCCAGGGCAAAATGGACGTGTAAATATTGCCATTTCAGTGAAGCCATCAATTGAAATGTGTTTTTAGCTAGTGTCCTGCTGCCAGATTCCATGGCCTGCCTGGCAAAGCAGCTCTGTGTTCTTTTTGTAACATGCTAAAATGCTCTTGGAAGTGATAAATATTTGACTATGTGAGCAGCATGAAGAACTGGAGAAAATACCCTTTTAGCCCTGACTGGCCCTCACCACGTGATGATGGAAAATAAGGACAGATTAGAGGCAGAATGGAAATCTTCTAGATCAAGATTTTCTGGGCTGTTTCAGGTTCTGAAAGCTGGGGGAAGATTGGTACTATTTAATTCCAAATGCCAAACCTAATGCAGGAACCTCAGTTCCCAAAGAAGTCAATGGCACTGCCAGAAGGTATTTCAGCAAGCCTAATTAATCACCTTTTAGAGGCGCCAACAAGTCCACAGGGAGATGCTAAAAACTAGGAAGTGCAACAACACCCTCTGGGTGACTTTGGAGAAGCATCTTTCACTGTGACTCACCTAAATTGATTTCAGAGGTCTCTCTGACAGTCCTGGAAGTTGAAACTGGGTGTGAAGGGTCTTCATAGTCAGAAAAGAGAAATGGCGACTTCCCTGTAGTGTCCCAGGCCTCCTGTCTTGGACAGAGGTGCCTGCTTTTCTCTGCTGGCTGTGGACTGACTCAGACAATTGGGTTAGTTTAAAACATTGAGGTTGGTTTGTTATATGGATTTCATGCTCAGCTTTTATTGTTCTTCTCCCTGCTAACGTCTTTGGAATTGCAATGTGCTCTCAAAGAGCAGGACAAATGATATGTAATCAGATAGCCCCCTCTCTGACAGGATTTTGAAGCCTCGGTCCAATATTCTTTGTGCTTTGAGGGAGAAAACCAAGACAAAACAATATCTGAAATTGTATATGCCTTTGTGGAAACAATGAACAGAGGTAATTTCTGTTAACAGCAGTGTGCGGTGCAGTGACCTTCGTGGCAGTTTCCATTGAAATGTGTGTGAGAATCAAGTACACAGAGCCTGTGCTGGATCTGGATTAATCCTCACATGGTTGCAATGACTCAGGGCTGATTTCCAACATCAGGTGCAGCAATTCAATGTGGATTGTATTTTAAGTTTAGCCTACAAAAAGCACCGATGGGGGAAGTTTCAAAGCTTTGATTCCCAGAAGGAATTGGATGTGGAGGTGCCTGTTGTGCCAGAGCAGATCATGAGAAGATGACCGTGACGTCTGAGCAGTCACACTGCCCCTTTTATGATGTTGTATTTTCTTCCATCTGAAGGCATTAAAGGAGTCCTATATATTTATTTTGTTAAAGTGCAATCCTGTAAGCCCCAAGGGCAGAGGATTTCTGCTGAATACAGGGGTGGGGGATCCTTCCCAGAATCCAGTGCAGGACTGGGCCTCAGTCATGTGAATTTCCATTTGGATTATAATATTTTTCAGTTGTTTTCGTTGCTGGAAGTGGACTGTACAGAAAAACACCACCCCAGGGGAACGTCTTACTTGAAGTGTGCAAATGCATCGGGGTAAGTGTGTGCCATTCTCTGTTTCGTGCGTGACATGTTGCAGGTCAGAAAAGTGCAAAGGGGAAGGGGAGGTGACGTTTGGAGTTCTTCTGCGTGCTGCTGCTGGGTGTCTTGCTGATAAGCTGTAAGGAGTAAGAAATGCATTTAAGTCCTAGTTTATCCCTTCAACATGTCAGTTGTTTTTCCTTACCTCCGTCAACTGTTCAGTTGATGTCAATTGAACCACTAGTGGCAGGTGCTGGTGGAGACTGAACTGAAAGGAAAATTCAGAAACTCAGAGTATCAAATATATGACTCCATTTTTTTCAAATTAATAATTTTACTGAAGTTTATCAGTTCAGCAGACAGTACACATTCATATTACACACATTCAGCGTGTTCATGTAAATGCAAGAGACACCTGCTGAAGTTGCATTATAGCCTTATCAATTATTTTTCATAGTGTGTGAGCTCAATATGTGAAAAAATACTCTTTTATTATTAGGTGGATAATGATGTTTCTTTTTCAGGAAGCTGTTGCTAACAGCAGTTGCTTCCTTTTTACCTAGGTCAATCCTAGTGACAGATTTTCCTTGGGGAAACAGGCCAGATCTTAAGGATAGGATTTCTAAGTAAGGTCTGCTAGGGTGGCTGTGTTCAGTGACTGGAACATATAGCATAAACAAACAATGTGTCACTGATTTCTCCTCCAGTGAGAAACCAACTTGAAAGCTGGTCTAGGAATGAGTGAGACATGGGTTGCGCCAGGAATATGCAAAGAAAGGTCTATAGAACAGGAAGGGAGTGAGAGTTCTGTTTTTGACATGGCTTTGGGTAACAAAGTATTTCCTCCCTGGCACATTGGTCAATTCGACAGGTACTTTTTGGAAGAGAACTGAAGCAATAATGTTTAAAGCTTTGTCATGTGGTAGGTTTTAGATCAACCATGAAACAGTCTTCAGGGGCTAGTGTCAGATTTATCTCCAAAAGACAAGCCCATGAGGTAGTTCATTCCCATGTCATGCCTTAAATCAACCAATGTCACAGAAAGTTCCCTGCAGAGAATTGGTCATAAAGCATCCAATCCAAGATTTTGGAAGTGTGCAGCAAAACTCCTGCAGTTTTCTGACACTGCTTACATGTGGAGATGAGGAGGCCAGCCTTGAGTGGGAAACGCGACAAGAACAGATATGCCACGAGGGAGTTACCTGTTTTTCTTCCTAGTTTGCTATTAAAAACCGGCTGAAAAACCGCTCCCATCAGATTCCAAAGAGAGATCACTGGCTGGACTGGGCGTCGGAAAAATACTCGGTAAGTGGTGCTCTACCTGGCAGATTTGGAGGGGGAAGAGGGGAGATGGGCAGACAGACAAGGGAGACAGTAAGACTGGCCTGGCCACACCACTCCTCACATGCTCGGGGCTGGTTTGTCCTGTCCCTTCCCACTTCTGTACTCTCCTGACCCTTAATGGACAGTTTAGGTGCTGCACTGAAATGCAGAAATGCAAATATGTCCCATATCATGAATAAGTGTGATGAATAACTGCCATGTAGAAAGAAATAGGACCTCTCATGCTTTGTGGCTTTAATCACCTGTTGGCTTTTCACTCTTACCTTATGTTTTTTCCTTGTTCCCTTTACAGAAACAGCTGATTGGGGAGGTTAAAATGGTGACACGCGTTCTCTTCCTCTTCATACCGCTGCCAATGTTCTGGGCCCTGTTTGATCAGCAGGTACAGTACATCACATTGCAGGTCCGCCTGCCAGCGTGGTTTTGCACCCTTGACCTTCCAGGGTAACACCAAAGCATCCTGGGGACACAGAGTGCCACACTCCTACCAGGTGTCCAAGGGCTTGCTGAGGCAGTACCCACTATCGCTGCTGGCCATCCCTTCGCAGTCCTGCCAGGTGTCTGGCACAGGAGCTTGAGAAGGAAGAATGTGCCCTGCCTACTGCCAGGCATTACAGGGAAGGGAAGGAATAGATGGGAAATAAGACCTCCAGCACCGTCATCTTCTCTGTTCCCCTGTTTTCTAGTCCCACAGGACATATTTGAATCTTCACAGCTGTCTGTTTTCTCCTTAGGGATCCAGGTGGACTTTGCAAGCCACAAAAATGAATGCTGATTTTGTAAGTACTTATTGTCACCAGGGCTGGTAAGACTAGTAGTAACATCCCTGCTTTTGCTTTTTAACCAGAGTCTCGCAGTACTAAGAGCTTGATGAGTCTGGGTGAGTTGCACTTTTGGTGATTAGAAGCAAGAGGCTCTGTGCAGCCATGTTCAGTTCATCACAGCACATCTTGGCAAGGAGCAAGGACCGGGGAGACATCAGCAGCCTGCAAGGTCAGGAGTGCTGACCTACTGGCAACTGGTCACTCTGTGACCTTGAGCAGGTAGGGTTTCCATCCTCCTACCCTACTGAAGACAGAGAAGTCAGGCAAAGTTCACACAGCTCTTCTAAGCTGTAACTAGAGCTGTTGCGGTTGTATATTTCTGCTCTGGCTTACTTGGTGATACGTTAAGCCTCTCAAAACCAGCAGGAGTCTTGTGTGTAGGGTAGAGATGTGGTGAGGTTAGTAGCCATAAAGTTCTTCAAAGACGTGAATGGCAAATGGTGCAGGATGCAGTGGCAAATAAATGTGGATCAGCTATCTGCCTAAAGACGCCACCATACAGGGCTGGTTTCCAGATATCTATGTGTTAACAGCCCATCTAGATCTTACCTGTGGATGCTCGCATCAGAATTTAGGGTTGCAAATGCCCATTTTCCAGTTTAAAATTGACTTAAAGCCCAAAATTTGAGGCCTTCTATGTCACTCATATTAATAATTGGGCACTCAGCATGTGATACTCATTAGGCTTAATTAATTCAAATGAGGCATGAAAAAGACTACACCTTGGGTAATATTTATCTACCAAAGAAGGACAAAATAATGAAAGTTCATGAAGTCTTTGTGATGTGTATCTAAAAACTTTGTTTTCTGCTGTTTTGGTCATGTGCACTTAGTGGTCCATTAGCAGAACATCTAAGAATCACCAGGTGTCACTTATTAAACTCTCCATGCTGGAGAAGGGCATATTCAGGGCTTTTTTGTCACACCAACTTGGACAGATTTTTGGCTAGTGTTTGTCTTGTTCCCTCTCCAGTGGTGAGTTATCCCAGCTCATGAAGGTGAGAATTAACTGCAACATTGGGATGATCCCACCATCAGGCTTGTTGGAGTTCATGTTTGTACTATTTCATGCTTTTCCTTTCTGCAGATAAAGGGCTCGGCTAGGAAATCTGGAGTTAAACAGGGAATGATTTAGTGTGAGATGAATATTTGCAGGCTTGTTTCCTAATGACACATTTGTATAGTGTGCACAAAGTAGCAGGAGGGGGTATTTGCCTGATATTATTAATTGTAAGACTCCTTTGCCATGACCAGTGATTTCCACACTCCCAGGAGGCAGCTGCTGGCAGAGGCAGGCAGATATGCCAGATTCAGCTCAGGACAAGCCTGGCAGACAGGAGACAACCCCCCCACAGAGCTTTCTTGGAAAGATTATTTCCTTCCTAATTTTCCCCCGCCTCTTCTCTTCGTCTTAATTTCAAATGAAAAGCATTGTGTGGCATTCAGATAAACACCAGCCCCTCCCTGGAGACAGCTTGTAGGTCTCTTTTGGGAACTGGGATCCCTCCATCCATCCCTGTTGACCTTGCCTAATTGTAGGGGCTGTGTACAGTGATGCAAGGGTGAGGCACCTCCTACAGCCTTGAAGACTCTTGGTTCAAACCAAGAAGTTACAGTTGAACAGTTGACCAAAGCCCATTTGGTGTCCTGTGCAGATGGAGAGATGAAAGAGGTGTTTATGCAGCCCACTGGCTCAGGGATGGTCTTTTGGTATCCTTTTGGGGTGCTTGGGAGAAATGACAACAGAGCTCAGAGGGCCCTGAAACTTGAGAGTTGTCACTTGCAGGATTTGGGCTTTTCCCATTACGGAAGCAAGGATGGAGGGAGCTCTGAGTCCAAATCCCAGCTGAGACACTAACATGCCCGTTCCTCCCCACTCACCTAGTTCATGGCTCAGCCAGTCTGAAAGATGGGTCTCAATACCCATCACAGGCTGTGTCCCAGCTGCCACGTACCAAGATCTGAGTGTAGCTTCATTTTGCAAACCGATTCTCATCAAACACTGTGTCCTTAGACAACAATTGTCAAGAGCACAATACCAGCTGCTAAAGCCAGCATAAAGCAAACAATGTGAGGAAACCAGCTTTGCTGCGAAGGCTGCTACTGGACTGGTTGCTTATTTGGCATACGCACTGTCATACTATGGTGTTTATGAATCACTTGAAATATCTTTTTGTTTCAGGGAATATATGTCCTCCAGCCTGACCAAATGCAGGTAAAAGATACTACAGGGTAGGAAATAACCCTTAGAAATGTATTTTCTTTTTCTTTCTCATTTTTATTTTATATCTCATTTTATTTTTCTCATGGGACCAGTGGCCTTTTTCTGCTCCATTTGAAGGTAATAGCACTGCTCGTGCTGACTGCTGTGCTTTGGACTCTGCCTGATTGCTCACTAGCTGTTTTGAAAGCTCAGTTTTGGGGTTCAAAAGACCCCAAGGATGTCTTAACACTGAGGCTGAATCCTGCAGAACAGTGCAGAGGTAGGGGGAGACATGCCACAGTTCTTGAACTATTCTTGTTGGCTCAATGTCCAAGTGGAGACCAGTAATGAGCGATGTTCTTCAGGGGTCAGTATTGGGACTGGCACTGTTTAACATCTTTGTTGGCAACAAGGACAGTGGGATTGAGTGCATCCTCAGCAAGTTTTCCAATGGCATCAAGTGTGCAGTCGACACGAGGGAAGGGATGCCATTCAGAGGGACCTGGACAGGCTAGAGAGGTGTGTGAACCTCATGAAGTACAACAAGGCCAAGTGTAAGGTCCTGCACTTGGGTCAGGGCAATCCCAAGCCCAAATACAGGCTGAGTGTAGAATGGATTGAGAGCAGCTGTACCGAGAAGGACTTGGGGGTGCTGGTGGACAAGAAGCTCAACATGACCCAGCAATATGCGCTCGCAGCCCAGAAGGCCAACAGTATCCTGGGATGCATCAAGAGAATTGTGGCCAGCAGGTTGAGGCAGGTGATTCTGTTCCTTTACTCTGCTCTGGTGAGACCCCACCAGGAGTCCTGTATTCAGCTCTGGAGCCCTCAGCACAGGAAAGACATGGACCTGTTGGAGCCGGTCCAGAGGAGGCCACAAAAATGATCAGAGGGCTGAAGCACCTCTGCTGTGAGGAAAGGCTGAGAGAGTTGGGGCTGTTCAGCCTGGAGAAGAGAAGGCTTCAGGGAGACCTTCTAGTGGCCTTCCAGTACCTGAAAGGGCCTACAAGAAAGCTGGAGGGACTTTTTACAAGGGCCTGTAGTGATAGGACAAGGGGTAATGGCTTTAAACCAAAAGAGGGAAGATTCAGACTGTATATAAGGAAGAAATTCTTTACTATGAGGGTGGCGAGGCACTGGAACAGGTTGCCCAGAGAAGCTGTGGCTGCCCCCTCCCTGAAAGTGTTGAAGGCCAGGTTGGATGGGGCTTTGAGCAACCTGGTCTAGTGGAAGGTGTCCCTGCCCATGGCAGGGGGGTTGGAACAAGATGGTCTATAAGGTCCTTTCCAACCCAAATCATTCTGTGATTCGATGTGGACGATACAAGCCGTGTCTCCTTTTTACAGGCCTCTGCTCTGGGATGAGCATTGTGCCCGAAGTATGTTTCCTTCCTCCCTTCCTGCAGGGCAGCTGAAAATGTGAAGGCTCCAGGATGGTGCCGTGTTGTCACAGCTGATTGCAGTTCTTACGCTGAACAGCTCTGGAGAAATTCAAAGCTGTTCTGTTCCCTGAAATCTTCCTTTGAAACTGAGACAGTATCTCTCTCTCCTTGTTCTCCATCACAGTATTTTCTTGCTCGGCCGCTGTTGGCTGGCAGACAAGCTCTGGCCCTCCCAGGAGAAATGCAGTTCCTGGGGGATTACCAGACTGTGTGGAAGTGTGAGAAATTGCCAGTCTCGCAGAATAGTGCCTTTTCCTCTGGGATTTTGCTGAAGCTCCAGGATGTTTCCATTATTGTTGATTTGTTGTAAGGTCCCTCCACAGCACCGAAGGTCACCTGCTTCTATTGTCAGTGGGTTTTGTACTTTTTAAAAATATAATGCTTCTGTTCTCTCTTCAGGGAAATTGGGTCAGTGATCCTTGCTTACCTCTTGGAGGGGAGGATATGAACAAAACTTATTCGTGCCTGTGAAAACTAAACAGCAGAAGCTGTCGGAGTGCAAACTATCATTATATTTTAAAAGGAGGTTTTTAAGTGTTTGTTCATGTCCTTTCTGTAATGGAATTATTTCTGGAGGACAGTGCTTTATGAGTTTAATTACTGAACGTTGCTTTCTAGTCACTAAACTCCAATTCTTTTGTATTGCAGTTCTTAAATCCACTTCTTATTCTTGTCTTCATCCCGATTTTTGACCTTGGGCTCTACCCCCTGATAAACATGTGCAAATTCAATTTCACGTAAGTAATTGGGGACAATGCAGATGCTTCAGTTCTTATTCTTTTTGTAGCAAGTGTGCAGAATAGCTTTTAAGGAGAAGAAACACAAATTTCCATTCACCCTTCCCAGTACTTGCCTCTACTTCATTCCCAACAGGCAGCATCACTCTCTTCCATAGGCCCTGGAAATTCCAGAGCGGAAAATTAATTCAGTGATGTTGGATTCTGCTCTGTACAGGTTTTCCCTAAAAGCAGATATGAACAGTCCCTCTTTGAGTTTGATCAACATGTTCTTCACCTTATTTCCTATATACACCCTAAATAAATCCCTTCTTGAAAAGTCCCTGTGGGACCAAATGCACTGTGGGCTACATGTGGTGTTGTGAAAGCAGATTCCACACTAGAATCTGAACCAATGAGAACATAAGGGAATTTCCACATGGCCCAAACATTTTATTCCAAGTGTATGTTAGCAATATGTGCAGTGTAATAGGAGCAGACCTCCAGGTTGGTTCTGAGACCCACTTTATGCATATTGGGGGATTTTACTTCAGAGTGTCTGTAGTCTGCCTCTGTGGACTGATGCCCTTTAGCAGTGGGAGTACATTATGTGCACTCATGGAGTGTCTCTGCCAGCACAGTTTCAGCTGAAAGGAACCAAGTTTCTGTGCTCCAGCACCACTTCTCAACACGAACCACAGTGTGGGAAGAGGCGATGAGCAGGAGATTGGCTTAAAAAGCTTGTTCCTAATCCAAGCTAAAATGCTGGATAGACAAAACCACATAAAATGGGGATGGAAGGAGCCTCAGAAGCCTACCCTTCACCCTGCTGATCCTCTCCCATCATGCTGAATTACTTGCACCTAAAGGCATATCAGAGACATTGTCCAGCCCTGTGATGGTGCCCTTTGGAGGACACACATCAGAAGCTGTGCTTCTCCATGTTACCTCAGTGTGAGCCCATGCCCTGGACTGAGCCCCGACTCAACAGAAAACTTCACATCTGATGACCAGTTCACAGGCCAGTTCACCCAGCAGCACAAACTCATGCACCGATCAGGACTGAATACCAGGCTGTTTCTGTCCCCTGGGTGTGGACTACTAACAGGCTCCTATCCAGCTCAGCTACAGCAGTGGCTGTGGAAACACCGTAGCCTGCAGGGAGTTAGCCTATGCGGCTGAAAGTTTGTGCTACAAAATCCCAATGCAGCACTGAAGATAAAAAACATTTTTTATTACAAGATGCAAGCAGTAAATATTTTCTTATCCTAGGGCATGTAACTGAGAGACAGAATTTGGGTTCCTAATCTGGATTTCCCACAGCCCAGTCAATCTGGAATGTGGATCCAGACCACCACAAAGAGTGGAGACCACTGAATCTAGAACCAGATTTATTTCAAATCTCAACAACCCAATACTCAGTTTGGACCTGCCATTCTTACCTATTTTACTCTGCTTTATATCAGATTGTCTCATGTAACTGTGGTAGAGTAGCACTAGTTCTGCTCCGAGTTCAGAAACCAGCTCTTTATTCTCTAGAAATGTAAATGTATTGGCACGAGAAATAACCCAGAATGATGCCACAGATGGTCAGAAACATTGATGACACAAACTGTACATTTTTCGTCTCCTCATTCCTGCTGCTAAATAGCATGCTGCTTTTCTTTTGCCTTTCCCAAAAGGGACTTGAAGATATATCATTTCTAGTGCTCCTTCCTACATCACAGGTTAACATAATGCCATGAGCTATTCCCACTAGAAGAGCTAGGAATGAGATAATATGAAACTTGCAAGCAAAGAGCTTTTTACATTGCATATCAGTTTTAATTGGCCTCAGTGCTGGCCTCATACAGAATAACAGAATAGTTTTAAGTTAAATGATTGGCAATTTAAACAGCATGTCACCCCCATTGCCACCTGTTGGACAGTTTATTACATGGTTTTGGCACATCTTTGGCTCCGAGGAATGGTATTCTATATTTTAGATTTTTTTTTTGTCTTTATGGTACCTCTTTCATTTGCTCCGTAGACCTATTAGGAAAATGGCAACAGGTATGATCCTTGCAGCGATGGCGTTTGGCCTTGCAGCTATTGTAGAAGTCAAAATAAATGTAAGTATATCACAGAGGATCCCTCAGAAATACTTTTTTTCCCTGGGTTGTTTTTATTGATGCCCATTAGATAATCCTTTTAACCATGGTATTCCTTGATCATAATTTTTAATGTGTTCTTTACAATTCAGCATACTGATCCAGTTGCTAATGATAATTCTTACTTTGTCTGCTTTTCCCTCTCTTTCTCTCTGTCTCTGTCTGTTCCTCTCTTTCTAGTCTTTGCAGTTTTGCTGTGCCAGTCATCTGTATTGGTCTATATTCTAGATTTCCGTCGTCAAAGTGCTTGACAGACATCTAGTTAATGCTAGTGATTAATTCCCAAAAGGTAGTCTGTTCTCTCTCCTATTTCTTGCTGTAGCTTGCCTGTATTTTACTTTTGGGGGTTGTGTGTAGTGGTTTTGGTTTTTTAATTTAATTCCTTTCCTACTTTAATGTGGGGATGTGTTTTTTTTTTTTACAAGCCAAATTGATTCTCCAGTGAGGCAGGTGAATGCAGTCACTGCTGTAGTCACAGGCATCAGGGACTGCCAAGCATCCCCAGGATGACAGCAAACCTCTTGTAAATTCAGTGTTAGCCCCTGCAGATTTGTACTATTTCTTTCTGGCTCATGACCAGCCTTGTGCAGACTTCTGCTGACCTTTGGCTCACAAAAGTTACCATAGGATTAATTATTAAAGCTTCTATGTATACTTAAGATGTTCTGTTAGAGTGGGTGGTGCACAGCCCTGGATTAACATCTGATGGTTCCTCGGGTGAATCCATTGACAAGTCTCCCGCTGAAATGAGACTTTGTGGGTTCAGGTCTTCTTTCTGATCTGTTTACGTGAGCAAAGAAATGCTCTCATTGACACCACCAGCAACTCTGGCTGAGCACTGAAATTCTGCTCTGGCTGTGGGTGACTGCTCCGGGCAGAGGCAAGGTGAGTTAGATGTTCCCCCCTGCCTGTGCAAGGAAGTTTTTCCCTGAAGGCCACTAAAAGCTCTAGAAAAGAGGGGGATAGGATAGCCCACCTTGGTTTGGCTGTGGGTAGGGCAGGCAAAAAGCCAGTGTAATGGGATTTGCTGGATACCACGAACAGGCCTGTTGGTCTAGAGCAGCATATGGGTACAGGGAAATCGGTGTTGCCCTGTCTTCTCTGACAGTGTGTCTCCTCACCCAGCTAGGTTCAAACTACTCTGCCTGCAATACCCAAGTTATAGGATGAGATAGAAAAAAATTAATAGCTCTGAAGTATTGCTGGCAGCTACTTGAAAATAAAGTGAGGAAAAAAAGAGAATTTTAAAAAAAAAAATCATTTTAGATCTGTAGGTAGTACAAGGCTATGCTGATTGAAGTACTCTTTCTAGGAAATTATTTCTGACAGAAGGAGGTACCTCTGTGCTGGAGGCATCATCCTCCCTTTCTCAGAAAACAAGGAATAAGATCTATACAGTCAGCTGTTACATAGCATGGTGTCAAGTGATGCAAAAGCACCGATTACAGACACAGAGCTGGACTGGGATTTTCACAGCTGCTTAGCTTCTGGCCTAATTCTTTTCCCAGGCACTGACTACAGTGGGAAATAATTATTCTGGTCACTGCTTTTGAAAGTTAAGCATAATTTTTTCCATTCTGTTATGGCAGTTGGTTAAATCCAGGCACTAGAGAGCTGTATAATGAAAGCAGAGACGTCGTTCTACCTGCCCAGCAGTTGAGTAGCCTGTACACTTAGCGGTGTGAAGAGCAGTTTTTGGGAGGAACGATAGGTTGGCTATTGAGCTACTATGAGGAAACCTCCCTAAATAAGATTTATGTTCAGTTTTCTCTCAGCGCAACTTGTGATGAGGAAGGGATGGAAGAGTGTCATTACAGAGAGGAAGACTATTACGGCTAAAAATGAAGAGATATTAAAGTGCTAATAAAGCATACAGATGGCACTTAAAGCCTTTTACTTTAATTAGGAAACCGACATGCCTCAACTTGTCCCAGAAGAAAGTTTAATTCGGGTCCTGAATTTGGCAAAGAACCCTGTTCAAGTGACAATCCAAGACCGGAACCTATTTCAGCAGCCCGTGAAGGCTTTTCAGGTAAGCATCTATGTGGGACTGCAAGGCCTGACCTTTGTCCCATTGAAAAAGGGTGGGCTTTTTTTCAGGCACTTTCAAATAAAGTCCACAGATGCTAGAGCTTGTTCTCCTCCACCACCTTAGAAGTGCATAGCTTAAAAAATGGAGTATATTATCTCCATTGATGAAACAGAAAGTTTGGGGACATATTTCTATGGCAAAGGAGGAAATGGCTAACTACATTCACCGGTAATTAGGAATAAAGGATAATTTGTGCTGAGATGAGCATCTCGAGACATTCAGCTTGCATCTCTCAGTGTTCAGACCAGGCATTGCTGCTGGGATCTGGAAGGTGTCTGAAAAGTATTTACCTGCAAAGGAGGAAAGAAACAGTGCATGAGCACTGGGTTGTTTCCTGTCTCGGCTCCCAGACTACTTCAGCAGTCAGGCTAGTTTGGGACTCAGCCCAGCAGTCTGTTGGCCACCAGCTGCCTGCCCACTTTCCGGTGTGGTGCCATTGGGGCAGAGCAGGGCCAGGTGAAAGGCTAGCTCTGCAGGCAGAAGATGTGCCTGGTCTTCAGGTTGCACCCAGCAAGGGAACGTACTCCAAGCTTTGGCTTGACCAGCCCAAAGCCTATAGGTCAACACAGGTCCTTTGCTGTAGAAGGCAGCTCTGACTGTTACGCTCTCTTTATTGGCTGCCTTGATGAGAGGATAGGGTTGCACTTGGTGGGAAGAGCCAGATCCTTTCCCATCTGAAGAAAGAATTGTAACCAAGTTTGTTTTTTCCACAGAACCCAGCTGAGTACTCAAAATTAATGTTGAATGGAGAGCAACAGAGCCTTCGCTTCACCCTGCAACACCAAGGATTGTCGCTTGCTTTTAACTACACCGTGAAGGAAAAATCAGTGTACAGCTTAATTGTTTTTGAGGCAGAAGGAAGCCTATCAAGCCACTTAGTGAGTGTGGGAGTGAAGTGTAAATACAGTATTAATTCAATGGCTGTGATGATACAATGGGGTAATGGGCTCATTAATTCATTTGCTCAGTTGCGGTGTCTGTCTGATTGCTCTAAACCTGACTTCTTAGCTAGCGGCACTGGATCTGTACACATTACTGCTGGTTGATTAATAGAGGCGTTACGGCATCTGAGAGTTGCTGGGCACACTTTAATCCAGCGAATGCTGCAGTGGGAGAGCAGAGCCGTGCCTGCTAGGCAGCAGAGCTTGAGAAAGCTGAGGAAGCAGAGCGCCAGAGATTTTCCCCAAAAGATGGTTCTATAAAGCAAAGATGTTAAAGAGGCTCTAGGGCTGGGCATGGAATAAAGGCATCAGAGGAATGATTCTGGGTTTAGTTATTGCAAGTGGTTAGTGAAAATGCACAGAAGGCCCATTTGTTTTGCTGAACAGAATAAATGATGAAGCTCATTTCAGGCTCTGCAGCAGAGCTGGCTGCATTTGCACTTTTGTGTATTGCTGCAACAATCAGAGAGAGGCGTATGGGATATATAGGGCCGGATTCCGATATCTTTTACATGCAGCTGTATCCCAAGAAGCTCTTTTGAAATGAATGGTGTTATTGCACATTGTGGCAGGTGTGTAAGTATGTGTGTAAATGCCATCAGAATCTGTCCTCATGCTAAAATATTAATTCTCTTTGCAGTTCCTCAGCCTCCTACCTTGCAGGGTTGCCACACTAAGCACTCAAAATTGTACAGTAGAAATCACATAACTGCTTCTAAAAATGAGGAGTTCTAAGAATTTATTTCTTCCTCACGTTGGGGTTTCTTGCTGCTTTATGGTTTACAGCCTGGGGCTCATTATCACACAATGTTGTTAAGTTTTCCTGTGACCCTGATGACTGTGTGCTGTTACCTTAAGAAATGGATACTTATACAGTGATTTTCATACAGTCTTTAAGAAGAGAAAGACTGCGACAGGCTGGAGCAAAGCAATCTCTGAGCTTCAGTACAACTCTGTGCTGCTCTAGCTATCAAGCCTGCACTTAAATTAATGCCTGCCCTGGCACAGGCAGGCTCCCATGCACTGGGAACAGCAGTGCTGTTGGGTGATGCTACTGACACTCACTTTTCCATCATTGTAACGCAAGGAAGGCAATGCCAGCATCACTGCCATGTAGCGGTGCTTGCCCTGGAGTAGCCATGGCCCAATCCGGCCTCTCTCGCTGCTAGGTTTGGCCCCCTTGCTCAGGTGGGGGTGTTTTCCTGGAAGGAGTCAATCTGAAATTGGTTTCTTCTCCTTTGTGGGCTGTTGAGTGTGCAGGAAATGAATTTGAGAGCTCTGGGGATCACCAGTGAAAGCAAGTAATAATTTGGCTGGCTTGTCTGCAACGAATTAGCGTGTTAATCCCCATGTGTCTCACATGGAAAAAAATGATGTTGCTGTTTATTATTTATTGCTCTGATATTTATTATTCACTGTGGCTATTTATTATTTAGGGCATACATTATTTGCGGAGTAGCGTGTTATGCTAAAGTACAATAGACATTTTACAGGTATGCTGAAATTCTGGATCCTTGGTCTCAGAAGCTCAGGGTTTAACATCAGGAAGAAAGTGTGAAGTAAGGGCTAGAAAATATTAAAAGAAAGCCAGTTTCTGAAGGTAGATTCAGTGCCTTTTGGCTTGCCTGGGTTCTGTGTGTGGGCAGCGCAAATTGAAATTGCCCTGCCAGCTTAAGTGGACATGGCACAACTGTGGATTTCTACCAGCCAAGAACCTCGCTCTGTATTGTTTTAATCTTCAGGGAAGGGCTGTATCTTTACTAACTATTTTCAGCATTGTATGCCAAACAGGCTCTCCTCTAATGAGCATGGATCATGTTAACTACTGAGCTGATGCTCTAGCTGTGAGCTCCAGGAAATGCACTCTCACTCCCCAGCGTGCCCAACCAGGTGGCCGTTTCAGGGATGTGTCTGCAGAGACTGTCAGTGCAAACAAGCTCAGTGCCTCTTGGTCTCTCCTGCTCTCGGCCTGCACCATACAAGAGTTTAATTTCTTGTGTGTTGAGGGTCAGGGAAAATATGAGTGATACATGATTAGAATAGTAACCTAGTGGCTCCTCTTGGCTTTAGGCTTCTGTGAAGTCTATGAACTTGCCAAGAACCAAGGTCTGGAAGTTAGGCAGTTGCAGGTTTTGTAGGAGTAAGGCACTCATGTTTAATTGTAATTAATCATTGAAAGAGGCTAATGTGGATAATGTTGTTTTGTTATCTTCAGATCAAGACGAATACTTTTTTTGAGGGTGTTACATGCCTAAGTAGAAGCGTGACTGGCTGAGACTCTATAGCTTTTGATACACAGCAGATGAGGAAAAAATGGCATGATGATATCTTCAGTCCTTGGTGGAGCTGAGATTTTGCCATTCTTTTCATTAGACCAGGACTTCACTTCTGTGGCCTGATGTAAATCTTATGTGAGAGTCCAGTCAATTTCTGTGGGCTTTACAACACATGTAACTCCACAGACCACTAGTATTTTCTGCTAAACATTGTTTATAAGGTAGCATTGATAAATATGTTTGATTTCTTATTTTTTTCATTCCCCTCTTTAGATTACAGACTTGGAAGCAAAGCCAGAAAATGGTTTGGCAGCTGTTAGGTAGGAATGGCTTTTTTTGAGGATTTGGAGGTGGTGGGGTGAGGGAAACTGCTTTTGTCTAGTGCAAACTGTGTGCAACATAACCCAGATGTTCTCAGGTTGGAATCTAGTCCTCACTTCTGTTGCAAGATGCAGGTGTCAGCTGCGGAGGCTTGACAGTGTGTCACCTCCCACACTTGTCATGCAGAGCTGAGCATTATTGCTGCTTACTGCCTAGGATAGTCTGGGCTGAGATGGCAGCATAAAAGATGTCCTCACTTGCAAGAGTGGTAAATTCATCTCACTGTGTCCCACCTCTTTGGGAATGAAAGGGAAGAAGCAATCTGGAAAGGAGACATTGCCATTTGTCCTCTGTGAACTGGCCAGCCCACGACGTTCATTCATCTCATCCAGCCTCATGCACAAATGCCTACTAAATTGGATACAGCAACGATTTTACATCCTCGTAAAGCATTTAGCTGGGCACTGGGCTCTGCTTAAGCCACTAGTCTACTTTACAAATTTGAGCTAATCTGTGGACAGTCCTGTGCTGGTCTGCACCGAGATGCCATCTCACTGACATTAGTTACTTCCAGCACCACATCACCAGACCTATGTGAGGCTGCTGAGATGCAGAAGTATCAGATTTGCAAGAAAAAGAGAGGATTCCAGCTGGATTTTCTGAAGGATTTGGGCAAGCTGCAATTAAACCCAAAACAACAAAAAACCAGACACAAAACCCCCCAAAAACTTCAGATAGTATAAAACAATGGCCATCTCCCTTATCCGAAAGCCTGAGCTGACAGTACCAGGAGAGCAGTATCTCTTCATAGCCCTGTGTTTGTGAAGGCTTCTACTGACTAAACACCACCCTGGAGACCTGGGTAATACCTGCAGTCGGGAATGTTTTATATTTTCCTGTGAACATTTTTGACAGAATCCCAAAACTTTCCCTTCAAAGATTTGTGAAGAGTTTTCACTAGGGAAGAACTATTTTTCCACTAAAAAGTTACTTTTGTTAAGCACTTGACTATCTTCAGGGATTTCATCCCCGTTTTAAGAACTGAAAACCAAAATATTTTAAAACATTGTCAGATCAAATGAAAAGGGTTTGATTTTGCTAACGGTTTTTGAGTTGTCAAAAGGAAACTGTCTTGTGTATGAAAAAGCATATGAACATTGGATTAAGAAAACTGAAACCTGAACATTCCCATGAAAGTTTTGGTTTTGATGAAAATATATTTTCCTAGAAAACTCTTTCCCCAGTGGTAGAAACTCCTTGGAAGGTATGCCAGCATGGTGCACATGCTCATCAGGACACTCAACTTCATAGTTTCCAGAGGCAGGCTGGGGCTCTGTCCTCTCAGCCACGGAACAATCTTTGAAGGTCTCTGAGAAGAGATTGCCTGGAAGCCCTAACCCACAAAAAGTGAGGGTCACTTTTCACAGGAGAGAGAGTAAGAGGGTAAAATTATATAGCAGGGAAAACTAATTTTGTGTTGAAAAACTGGGAAATTAATCAGGTGAATATTTTGGTAGCTTGCAAGAGAAGCTGTCATAACCTCATGGAGTTACAGAATGCTTTGGGGAAGAAAGTGCGCACTTCTAAAGTATGGTGCTTCTCCTGCCCTGTCTGACAACCCAATGAAATATGTTTTCTTTGCAGATTCATTAATGGTCTGAGCCAAGATGTCAACCTCACCATTGGCAGCAAACGGTTCATTGCTGTTCAGAAGAACTACGACACTTCTGAGTACTCGCTGCTAGACAGGGACAAGTAAGTTTCCCTTGTTGTGCTGAAGGTCCTTGCCGAGGCCTTTCCTTGGATACAATGGGGCTTTGCTCAGGCAAATAGCATAACTTTCATTGCTATTGTCTTGGCATTTGGTTGTAGGGACAGAGGTTTGTAAAAAGTAGAATTATCCGCTCTGCGCAGAGTAGGTGCTCCAGGCCACTCTTGTGCGTGCAGGAGCACCACGCATTTAGTCTGCAAAGCCAAAGGATGTCAAATCGGTATCTCTGTGTGTAATATGCAGTTGAATATATTCAACCTTCAAACAGTGTCTGGGATAGCTCCCTTCCTGTGGCTGTTATTGCCTTGGTAAGACAAAATCAGTAGGGACAAAGCTTGGAAACTTTATTCCCATGACATGAGTATAATGACATCCTAATTTAGGCCGGAATCTGAGTTTTCTCAGAGTCAGGTCAGGGGACTTTGGAAACCCAAAAAGCCTTTTGCAGAAGTCCAGATACAGCACTTAACTTTGTCTGAGCTTTTATTCACCTTATGTGGGGGCCTGAAAAGAAGAGACTGGCCGTTCCTGTGCATCTGTCAGCAGAGTAACGTGGGACATGGTGAACTCCGCTCTGCCATTTGATGCCTGCTCTATTTTGATACTCTCTCAAGTCCAAACTCTTAGTGTTAGGGTGCTCTCAGGGAAAGGCCAATTCACATTGCATGCCACAAAGCATTGATACGTGGGCTGGTAACATCATGTAACACTACATGGCTTTGTAGGCCAGGTTTGTTAGACAGGGGCTCCATATGGCCTGGGTTTGGCAGCATTGGAGTTGGCTCCTGTAGGGTATTTCTGGCATTTGCAGTGTTTCAGAACAAGCTTCATGGCTTTCCTCTGCATCAGCTCCATCCAAAATATTTATTGCTGCAATTTAGTAGGATACAGCAGCCACTGTGGCAATGCTGCTGAGCCTCTGTGCCATCTCACACATCCAGAACCAGAAGAACAAATAAGAAAGCTAATTTGCTCTATTGAAAGGAAGCAAAGTGGCTTGTGGGTGCATATCTCTGATTTTCTGAAGACTGCTTGAGGCGGGCTAACTTGTCTGGCCAACAGTTCCTGAAGGAGTGGAGAAAAATTTGGAAGGAAAATAAGCACTGGGGGGAGGGTGGGAATCAGTGCTAGGAAGAAGCAAAGACCATTTAAAAATGTTAGCAGTAGCCCACGTCATTAGGTGAACTCCAGTCAGTGCCCAAGTGTTTCTGGAAGGAAAAGATGGCAAGAACTCTAATGATCATCTGACATAAACATGACTGTAGCTTTACATCATACATCCTCCATACTCCCTTGTAGGGGCATGTTTGATAGCTCTGCTCTGTGCTCTTTGTCTGCGGGACTAACTGGGAAATACTGTACTTCACCATTGTATCTAGATATAATAATGGAAAATGCATAACTGAAATGGGAGAATTCACCCTGGAGCTAGGGCTGCTCGACTTTGGCGCATCATACACCGTTGTGATAACTAACGTAAGTGTCCATGTGACGGTAACCAGCTCCTTCTGTTCTAGTCTCTGGCAGTGCTTTTATTCTTATGTTTGTGACTCTCACTTGCTTTCTCCACCCTGTGAGACCTTGGCAGTAGCCATCTGAAGGCAGTCCATTATACAAGGGCCAGTAAAAGGTTTTGGCACCTACCTAAGTGAGGTAAGTGGGTACTTATTCCACCTTACACTGTAATCTTGTCAGATCTCGTAGGTTAGGCAAGAAGTAAGATCTTTTCCGTGATGGAAATCCTCCATGGAAAATCATGTGATCCATGGTTTGTGCTGGTCTCATGCCATCCTTGCTCAGTTAACATTCACTCAGTGCCCTGCAAAGAGCTATTACAGTCTGTCAAGAGCTGACTCTGCTTGTGGTCTTTAAAATATCGTACCTGGTGGTACCTCACACCTGAAAAACTCTGCAGAAACAGTCTGCTGTGTCCTCACATTTAACTTACTGATCTAAAGGCTGATCCTCCAAGACTTGTAGACTGTGCATGAGGGGAAAGAGGGACAAAGCGTTGAGGGAGGAAGTTGGTGAGATTGTGCATCTGATTTTCCTCCTCTCGCTGTCTGTACAGCTCATTTGGAGCCTAGTGTAAAGTCAAGGCATGTTTTTTTGAACAACCTAGCCCTGATGGGGTGAGAGCACTACTGAGGGGCTGAATTCCTTTCCCTGCCTGCCAGGCTCTTAGGCATGCTGTTCCAACCCTGGTCCAGCTGGCAGGAGTCACGGAGATGAACGTGATCAGCTTAGTTCCCATTTTAACCTTTCCACTGCATAGGCACACGGACAAAGCAGGTCTGACAGGACACACTGCTAAGCTGCCCTCTGGGACTTTGACTACTGTGTTGTGATGAGCAGAGCAAAGAGCTGTCAGCTACTCCCTGGCACTAACATCTCCCTGTTGGGCAATTAATGGGAGCTGTTCATGTCTGCAGAGTCCAAATACATAGGGGGGAAAAATGTTGCTGCAAAGCACCTGGCATTTTTTTTTTTCTCTCCAGTATCTGGAGTGGGATGCACAGTCCTGGAGGGAACAGGCAAATGCTGCCATCTGTGAGTGCAGAAATTTATGTACCTAAAACACATATGGACTTGAAGTGATGTTGGCCAGACCCTTCTTCCATGGCTGCAAGCCTCTTTCACCAGATGGGAAACTGAGTAGAGAAGTTGCATGAAGAATATTACACTAAGAATATTGCCCCAGAGCCTCTGGTAACACAACTGAGTCAGGCCCAGTTAAGGTAGATGTGTACACATCCCTATGGGCAAGGACTCCAGTTTGTGGTCACATCTACAAAAGTCCCTGCCATAGCCATGCTTGCTTGGTGATGGCTCGGTGCTTCAGCCCCTCTGGACCCTGCGCTAGTCACAGAATCACAGAATCACAGAATGGTAGGGGTTGGAAGGGACCTCTGTGTGTCATCTAGTCCAACCCTCCTGCCGAAGTAGGGTCATCTACAGTAGGTTGTAGAGGACCTTGTCCAGGCAGGTCTTGAATATCTCCAGAGAAGGAGACTCCACAACCTCCCTGGGCAGCCTGTTCCAGTGCTCCGTCACCCTCAGAGGGAA